>Ga0307477_10002189_pt1 | contig 15332 bp, 11 predicted proteins | sample atmos_gasesECM2C_FD_203316 | JGI IMG/M metagenome (GOLD analysis project Ga0307477, IMG submission 203316) | Hardwood forest soil microbial communities from Morgan-Monroe State Forest, Indiana, United States - atmos_gasesECM2C_515 | ecosystem: Environmental > Terrestrial > Soil > Temperate...
GCGCGAGCCTCGCAAGCACGGCCTCGGGTGCGCGCACGCGACCGGCAAGCGTGGCGGACACACCCGAGCCCGGAATGCCGCCGAACTCGAGCAGCGTGACATGGCCACGCGTGAGCGTCCTCAGGGCAGCCACCGCCGCATCGAGCTGCTCGACGCACAGCGCCTCGAGATAATCGCCGAGCGCAGTCTCGACCGCCCGCTCCCAGCCACGCTCGACTTCTAGCGCCGCCGCGAGGCGCGGCCGCGACTCGAGTCCGGCCTGCCGCAGCCAGGCGGACGCCTGCTCAGCGCCGTCAGCGTGCCCGGTGAGTGCCGCCGCCTGCACTGCCTCGAGCGCCGTGAGCTCGGCGCGCGCCATCTCGCGCGCCGCGCGTAGCTCCTCGAGTTGCGCCTCGGCGACATGCTGCGCGGTGCGCTGCGCCTGCAACTGCGTGTGTGCGGCGCTGAGCGTCCGCCCGAGCTGCGCGCTCGCGGCGCGCGCCTGCGCCTCATCGCGCCTGAGCTGCAGTAGCTGCTCGGCCGTCTGCGGCGCGCCGCGGCCGTGACGCTCCTCGGCGAGCCGCTGCGAGCGGCCCTCGAGACGCTGCAGCTGACTCTCGAGCTGCTCGATGCGTGTGCGCTCGACCTGGGCACTCTGCTGCGCCGCGCCCAGTGTGCGGGTGTGCTGTTCGCAGCGCGCCTGCGAGTCCTGCAGCGCCTGCTCGCTCACTTGCAGCGCGCCGAGCGCCGCAGTTTCCGCGCGCTCCGCCGCCTCGAGCTCCGGGGCGAGGCGCGTCAGCTCGGTGCGCAGCTCGGCGAGCTGGCGCCCGTCGCGCTCGCTGTGCGCAGCAAGCTCGGCGAGGGTCTGGCGGTTCTGCTCGAGGTCGGAGCGCTGCCGCTCGCGCAGCTCGCGCGTGTACTCGATCGACTGCTCGAGGCGCGAGATGTCGGCGCCCACCTCGTAGTAGCGTGCCTGCACGGCCGACAGGCGCTCACCGTGACTCGCGTGCACCGCACGCTGGCTCTCGATCGCCGCCTCGGCCGAGCGCTGACCGGCGAGCTCCGCCTGCATGGCGAGCTCGCGCTCGCGCACCTCGGCGCCGTGCAGCTGCGAGCCGCCGTCCAGGTCGCGCAGCCTGAGCGCCAGCAGCTCTGCGCCGAGGCGCCGCTCCTGCTCCTTGAGCCCCTGGTAGCGGCGCGCGCTCGCCGCCTGGCGCTGCAGGTGGCGAATCTGCTTCTCGACCTCATCGCGCACGTCCTGCAGCCGCTCGAGGTTCTCGCGCGTCTCGCCGATGCGCACCTCGGTCTCGCGGCGTCGCTCCTTGTAGCGCGAGATGCCGGCCGCCTCCTCGACGAAGGCGCGCATGTCCTCGGCCTTGGCGTCGATGATGCGCGAGATCATCCCCTGCTCGATGATGGCGTAGCTGCGCGAGCCAAGCCCCGTGCCGAGAAACAACCCGGTGATGTCCTTGCGCCGGCAACGCGTGCCGTTGATGAAGTAGAGCGACGTGCCGTCGCGCGTCACCTGGCGGCGCAGCGAAATTTCGCCGTAGCTGGCGTACGGCCCGCCGATCTTGCCGTCGGCGTTGTCGAAGATCAGCTCCACCGAGGCACTGCCGACCGGCTTGCGTGCGCTCGAGCCGTTGAACACCACGTCCGCCATGTTGTCGCCGCGCAGGTACTTGGCGGACAGCTCACCCATCACCCAGCGAACCGCGTCGATGACGTTCGACTTGCCGCAGCCGTTGGGGCCGACGACGCCGGTGAGGTTGGTGGGGAAGTTGACTTGGGTCGGATCGACGAAGGACTTGAAGCCGGCGAGCTTGATCTTGGTCAGCCGCATCTGGAGGGTTCGGTCCTAGCCTTCGCGGACGGAGCGGATGGTGTAGTGTAGAACAATATGCCCGCGAGGCCCACAGCGCTGCTCGAGACCTTCCCGAATCCGCAACTCGAGCGCGACTACACGATCCGGCTGCAGATCCCCGAGTTCACCTGCCTCTGTCCGCGCACCGGACAGCCGGACTTCGCCACCCTGGAGCTCGAGTACGTGCCCGATCGGCTGTGCGTCGAGCTGAAATCACTCAAACTCTACGTCTGGTCGTTCCGTGATCGCGGCGCCTTTCACGAGGCGGTCACCAACGAGATCGTCGATCACCTCGACGCGGCGCTGCAGGCGCGCTTCCTGCGCCTGACGGCGCGCTTCAACGTGCGTGGCGGAATCGGCACCACCCTTGTCGCCGAGCGACGACAGCCGCAGTGGCAGCCCGCAGCGCCGGTGGTGCTGCCATAGCGTTGCTGAGCTAAACCCTGCTGCGCTGATCCCTGCTCAGCGAATCCCCGCCGCGCTACTCCCTGCTGCGATCGACATTGCCCCACCCCGCCTGCGGCGGCAGCGTGGCTCGTCCGCCCGGCACCCCGCTGCAGCGGCCGCCCGGCACGTCGCTCCCCATGTTGCGCCACCCGGTTACCCCGCACGGCAGCGCACCTGTACAGGCGGGGGTCGGCCGGTATAATCGCGCGTTCTTCAGGAGGCTGAGGCGGTTTTGAGGAGCGAGCGATGCCGGCCAAGAGAGCTGTGCCGAAGTCGGAAAAGGGCAAGAAGGCGGCGAGCCGACCCGCGGTCCGCAAGACGCTCGCCCGCAAGCCCGACGCCGCGCGGGCACGGGCCGCGGCCGCACATCCCCGTAAGACAGTGACGGCGGCGGCACGCAAAACCGCGCCCCAACCGACACCCGCCGCGCGCATCGAGCCTGCCTCGAGCGCCCGCAAAGCGCCGCGCGCGAGTGTGCCGCTCCCTGAGCCCACGCCCCTGCCTACGCCGCTCTCCACACCGCGCCCCGCGCCCGGCGCCGAGACTGACGACACCGAAGGGCTCGAGCCGGGAAGCCTGCTGGCCGGACCGCGCAACGTACAGCCTTACATCGTCAAGCGCGGCGAGCTCTACATGAGCAAGGAGCAGCTCGAGCACTTCCGCAACATCCTCAACAGCTGGAAGCGCGACCTCATGGTCGAGGTCGATCGCACCGTCTCGCACATGAAGGACGAGGCTGCGAACTTCCCCGACCCGAACGATCGCGCGACTCAGGAAGAGGAATTCAGCCTCGAGCTGCGCACCCGCGACCGCGAGCGCAAGCTCATTCGCAAGATCGACGATGCCTTGAAGCGGATCGACGGGGGCTCGTATGGCTATTGCCTCGAGACCGGCGAGGAGATCGGCATCAAGCGCCTCGAGGCGCGCCCGGTCGCCACTTTGAGCATCGAGGCGCAGGAACGCCGCGAACGGCGCGAGCGCCAGTACGGCGACCGCGACGATCGCTACCGCTAGCCGCACGCCCTCATCGGCCGCCGCGCCCGCTGCCTACGTCGGGCGTTTCGCACCCTCTCCCACCGGAACTCTGCACCTCGGCTCGCTGGTCGCCGCCGTGGGCAGCTTCGTCGACGCGCGTTGCCGTGGCGGCCGCTGGCTGCTGCGGATCGAGGACCTCGATACCGCGCGGGTGGTTCCGGGCTGTGCCGACCGGATGCTGCGCACCCTCGAGGTGTTCGGCCTCACCTGGGACGGGCCGGTCGAATATCAGAGCAGTCGCACGGCTCACTACGCGCGGGCACTCGAGGCGCTGCGCGCCGGCGGTGTGACTTTCGAATGCAGTTGCTCGCGCCGCGAGCGCGAGGGCGCGGGCGCGGGCGGGTACCCCGGAACGTGCCGATCGGGTCCGAGGCGCGCGGGTCCCACGGCGACGCGCTTCAGGGTCGCCGATGTCGACGTGCGCTTTACCGATCGCGCCCAAGGGGTCTGCCGCTTCGCGTTGCGCGAGCGCGGCGATGTGATCATCCGGCGGCGTGACGGCGCGTTTGCGTATCAGCTGGCGGTGGTGGTGGACGATGCCCTGCAGGGCATCACCGACGTCGTGCGTGGTGCGGACCTGCTCGACAGCACACCGTGGCAGATTGCTCTGCAGGAGGCGCTGAACGTCGGCACCCCGAGATATCTGCACCTGCCGCTGGTGGTCGAGCCGAGCGGTCAAAAGCTAGCGAAATCAAGGCGCTCCGTGCCTTTGGATGCTCGTCAGGCCGCGCGCAAGCTGCATGTGGCATTGCGCCTGCTGCGTCAGGACCCGCCGGCCGAGCTCGAGCTAGAGTCAGCCGCCACGGTGCTCGCCTGGGCCTGCTCCGCATGGAAACCCGAACGACTGAGCGGGGTGCGCGAGGTGCGCGCCGCATCCTGATACGGCGCCGGGAGGGTTCCTCCCCACATTGAAACCCGACCAGACGTTGGTTTGATGCTCCTGAAGGTTGGGTTCGCGCTGCCAATGTAAGTAAGGTATGTTGTGATGCCCTGCACTATGGAAGGTGCAATAACCCATAGTGAGGGACCTGCGATGAGCGAACCGCGCACCATAAAGAAGTATCCGAACAGGCGGTTGTACGATACGGTCGAGAGCCGCTACATCACCCTCGCCGACATCCGTCGCCTGGTTCTCGAGCGCATCGATTTCGTGGTCGTCGACAAGAAGACCCAGGGCAACATCACGCGCGCCATTCTGCTGCAGGTGATCGCCGAGCAGGAGCACGCAGGCGAGCCGCTGATGAGCTGTGACTTCCTGTCGCAGGTCATCCGCTCCTACGGCGCCGGCGTGCGCAGCGCGATGGGAAACTATCTCGAGCAGAGCCTGAAGCTGTTCGCGAGCCAGAACCGCGGGCAGCAGGGCTGAGCACGCCCGCTGCGCGCGCCGGGCGCGTGCGCGAGGCGGCGGCGCTCAGCCGGCTGCGGGCAGTCGCTGCGGAGGCTCAGCCGCGGTCAGCCGCGCCCACGTCGCGCATCGAAAGGCGGATCCGTCCCTGGCGGTCCACTTCGAGCACTTTCACGCGGATCACATCGCCTTCCTTCAACCGGTCGCTGACCCGCTCGACGCGCTCGTTCGAGATCTGCGAGATGTGCACCAGGCCGTCGCGCCCGGGCAGGATGGTGACAAAGGCACCGAAGTCCATCAGCCGCGCCACCTTGCCCTCGTATACCCGGCCGACTTCGACGTCGGCGGTGATGAGCTCGATGCGCCGTTGCGCCTCGCGCCCGGCGGCGCCGTTCACCGAAGCGATCTTCACTGTGCCATCGCTCTCGATGTCGATGGTGGTGCCGGTCTCCTCGGTGATCTGGCGGATGACCGCGCCACCCTTGCCGATGACATCGCGGATTTTCTCCGGGTCGATCTTGAGCGTGATGATCGACGGCGCCCACTCGGACATCTTTTCGCGCGGCGCGCGCAGCACCTTGTTCATCTCCTCGAGAATGTGCAGCCGGCCGACGCGCGCCTGCGCGAGCGCATCGCGCATGATCGCGGGGGTGACACCCTCGACCTTGATGTCCATCTGCAGCGCGGTGACGCCGTCTTTGGTACCGGCGACCTTGAAGTCCATGTCCCCGAGGTGATCCTCGTCGCCGAGGATGTCGGTCAGTACCTGGTAGCGGCTGCCCTCGAGCACCAGGCCCATGGCGACTCCGGCCACCGGCGCCTTGATCGGCACACCGGCATCCATCAGCGACAGCGAGGTGCCACAGACGCTCGCCATCGAGCTCGAGCCGTTCGACTCGAGAATCTCGGACACCACGCGGATGACATACGGAAACGTGCTCATGTCGGGCATGACGGCACTCACGCCGCGGCGTGCCAGGTTGCCGTGACCGATCTCGCGGCGCTTCGGCGAGCCCAGCATGCCGGTCTCGCCGACCGAGAACGGCGGGAAGTTGTAATGCAACATGAACGGCTCGCGCCGCTCGCCCTCGAGGGCGTCGATGATCTGCGCGTCGCGCGTAGTGCCGAGCGTGGTGACCACCAGCGCCTGGGTCTCGCCGCGCGTGAACAGCGCCGAGCCGTGAGTCCGGGGCAGCATCCCCACCTCAACCTTGATCGGCCGTACGGTACGCGTATCGCGGCCGTCGATGCGCGGCTCACCGTTCAGGATGCGCTGGCGCACGATATTGCTCTCGAGCTTGAAGAGCACACTCTCGACCGCCGGCGCAGTCCAGCGCGGCGCCTCGCCGGCGCTCAGACTCGCGAGCGTCTGCGCCTTGATCTCGCCGAGGCGCGCGTGGCGCTGCTGCTTCTCGGTGATGCTGTACGCCTGGGCGAGTGCCGCCTGCGCGTGCTGCGCCACCGCGCTGACGAGCTCGGGCTCATCGGCCGCCAGCTGCCAGTTCCAGCGCGGCTTGCCGGTCTCGGCGGCGAGCTCGCGGATGGCGCGGATAGCGACCTGCATCTGCTCGTGGCCGAAAACCACCGCGCCCAGCATGATCTCTTCCGACAGACCCTTCGCCTCCGACTCGACCATCAGCACGGCGTGCTCGGTGCCCGCCACCACCAGGTGCAGCTGCGACTGCGCGAGGTCGCTCGCGGTCGGATTGAGGAGATAGCGCCCGTCCTGCCAGCCGACGCGCGCGGCGCCGATCGGGCCGTTGAACGGAACGCCCGAGATCGCCAGTGCGGCCGAGGCGCCGAGCAGCGCCGGTATGTCGGCGTCGATCTCGGGATCCATGGAGAGCACCGTCGCCACCACCTGCACTTCGTTGTAGAAGCCGTCGGGGAACAGCGGGCGGATCGGGCGATCGATCAGTCGCGAGTTGAGCGTTTCCTTTTCGGTGGGCCGTCCCTCGCGTTTGAAGAATCCACCCGGAATGCGGCCCGCGGCGTACGTCTTTTCGACGTAATTGACGGTAAGGGGAAGGAAATCCTTGCCGGGCGTGGGTGCCTGGCGGGCGACCGCGGTGACGAGCACCACGGTCTGGCCCATCGAAACTCGCACCGCGCCGTCGGCCTGGCGGGCGAGCTCGCCAGTCTCAATGGTGACGGCATGCGGGCCAAACGGAAACGACTTGCTGACAGCGGTCACTGATGGTCCTCGATGTGAGATTTTTCCAGGCCAGAACACAAGGGCCGCGCTGCTGCGGCGGCCCTCGGTTCTCTCAGCGGCGAAGCCCCAGCCGCTCGACGAGCTGCTGGTACTTCTCGGGTTGTGTGGCTCGCAGGTAATCGAGGAGCTTGCGGCGCTGGTTCACGAGCTTGACGAGCCCGCGACGCGAGGAATGGTCGCGCTTGTGCGCCGTGAAGTGCTCGCCGAGGCCGTTGATGCGCTCCGAGAGCAACGCGACCTGAACTTCCGGAGAGCCGGTGTCGGCTGGTCCGCGGCGGAACTGCGCGAGAATCCCGCCCTTTTTCTCGCTGGTGAGAGCCATTGCGCAAGAGTCCTAACTACTTGTCCTAAGAGCCCTTTTAAGTAAGCCGCGCATTCTACCCGGCACGGCAGGCCGATCACAAGCCAAGCAGCAACCGAGTCGACTCATTTAGAGAGGCGTCAGCCGCTTCCGAGAGGCACCAGCAGCCGGCGCGGCTGAACGCCGCCGCACCCATCGGCGACGCCGATGCCGAGAAAGCTCCCCGCTTCGCCGTACAGGCGCACGCGCCCGCAGGCGCTCGACGCCGCCACGACCACGTGCTGCCCCTGCTGCACGCGCCGCGACTCGTCCGCTGCCAGGTGCACCGCGGGCAAGCCCGCGAGCGCCAAGTCGGGCGGTAGCAGCGCCGGCCAGGCCCCGCGCGCGCGCTCGGCCGCGAGCGTCTCGAGCGTCTGCATCGGCTCGCGCTCGAAGGGCTCGACGTACAGTCGGCGCAGCGCCGTCACGTGACCGAGCGTGCCGAGCCTTGCGGCGATGTCCTGCGCCAGCACGCGAATGTAAGTGCCCTTGGAGCAGAGCGCTTCGAGCTCGAGAGTCTGCAGGGTGAGGCCAAGGAGCTTGAGCTCCGAGAGCTCGATGGCGCGCGCCTCGCGCTCGACCGTCACCCCGGCGCGCGCCAGGCGGTACAACGGCTCGCCCGCGCGCTTGAGGGCCGAATACATCGGCGGAATCTGCTGCTGAAGGCCCAGAAACCCGGCCAACACCGCCTCGACGGCCGGCCACTCGAGCGGCGGAACGGGCGCCGTAGCGCTCACCGGCCCCTCGGCGTCGCCACTTGCGGTGCTGCTGCCGAGGGCGACGGTAAAGAGATAGCGCTTGCGCGCCGCGACCATTTCGCCGGCGACTTTGGTGGCCTCGCCGAGACAGATCGGCAGCATCCCGGTGGCGAGCGGATCGAGACTGCCGGCGTGTCCCGCTTTGATGCGCAGCCAAAGCGCGCGCACGCGCTGTACCGCCGCACTCGAGGACAGGCCGCGAGGCTTGTCGAGCAGCAGGATGCCGCAGAAAGTGCCGGGGACGTTCAGCGCGGCCGCGGCTCGGTGCCGGGAGCTGGAGTCTGGAGCGACGAATCGGCCGCAGGCGCCTCGGTGTGCTGCGCGCCCTCGGCGGTCGGCTCGGCGCCGGGTGCCGCGCCCGCCAGCGGTGCGCCGGCGCGATCGCTCGCCACCGCCCGGTCGATCAGGCCGCTCAAGCGTGCCGCGGCCGCAGCGCTGTCGTCGTACTCGAACTGCAGCCGCGGGGCGTAGCGCAGTCCCAGACGCCGGCCCAGCTCGCCGCGCAGGAACCCCGCAGCGTGCGTCAGACCGCTGCGCACCTCATCGGGCGAATGGCGCGAGGCGAACGGCGCGAAGTAGACGCGCGCACTCGCCATGTCGGCCGCCATGCTCACGGCGGTGATGGTGACGTTGCCGACGCGCGGATCCTTCAGCTCGCGGGCGATCAACAGCGCGAGCAGCCGCTGGATCTCCGACTCGAGGCGTTGCGTGCGGGGCTGTGTCATAAGTACCCCGGGGGTCTCGCTTACTGCAAGGATCTCGCTTACTGCAGGGATCTCGCGACCTCGACGCGTGCGAAGCACTCGATCTGGTCGCCGACGCGCACGTCCTGGTAGTTGCGCACGCCGATGCCGCACTCGGTGCCGGCGCGCACCTCGTTGACGTCGTCCTTGAAGCGCCGGAGCGATTCGAGCGCCCCCTCGAAGATCACCACGTTGTCGCGCAGCACCCGGATCGGATGGTTACGCCGCACGTAGCCCTCGGTCACCAGGCACCCGGCGACCACGCCGAACTTGCTCGAGCGGAACACCTCGCGCACCTGCGCCACGCCGACGATCTGCTCCTTGATCTCCGGCCGCAGCATGCCGGACATCATCTGCTTCACGTCGTCGATGGCCTCGTAGATGATGCTGTAGTAGCGCACCTCGACGCCCGTCTCCTTGATCGCCTCGCGTGCGCCGGCATCGGCGCGCACGTTGAAGCCGATGATGAGGGCGCTCGAGGCCGCGGCGAGCTGCACGTCGGACACCGTGATGCCGCCGAGGCCGCTCGCGATCACTTTCACCTGGACTTCCTCGGCCGACAGCTTGGTGAGCGCCTCGCGCAGCGCCTCGGCGCTGCCCTGCACGTCCGCCTTGATGAGCACCGACACGACGCCCGCCTTCGCCTCGCCCATCTGCGAGAACACGTCCTCGGCGCGCGTGCTGGCGCGCGCGAGCTTGACGTCGCGGAACTTGCCCTGACGGTAGAGCGCCACTTCGCGTGCCTTGCGCTCGCTCTCGATCGCCAACAGCTCATCGCCGGCGTTGGGGGCGGTCGAAAGTCCCAGCACCACCACCGGCATCGACGGCGGTGCCTCCTCGACGGCCTTGCCGCTCTCGTCGAACATGGCGCGCACGCGCCCGAACTCCGAGCCGGCGATGATCGGATCGCCCAGGCGCAGCGTACCGCGCTTCACCAGCACGGTCGCCACGGCGCCGCGCCCCTTCTCGATGCTCGACTCGATCACGACGCCCGCGGCGAGTCCGGTCCGCGGCGCGCGCAGCTCGAGCACCTCGGCCTGCAGCAGAATGGCCTCGAGCAGCTGATCGATTCCCTGCCCGGTGCGCGCCGATACCGGCACGAAGATGTTCTCGCCGCCCCACTCCTCGGAAATGACCTCCTGCTTCGACAGCTCGGTGCGCACGCGGTCGAGGTCGGCATCGCTCTTGTCGATCTTGTTGATCGCGACCACGATCGGCACGCCGGCGGCGCGCGCGTGTTGGATCGCCTCGATGGTCTGCGGCATCACCCCGTCGTCGGCGGCGACCACCAGCACCACGACGTCGGTCGCCTTGGCGCCGCGCGCGCGCATCGCGGTGAACGCCGCGTGACCGGGGGTATCGAGGAAGGTAATGACGCCGCGCGGTGTTTCGACGTGGTAGGCGCCGATGTGCTGCGTAATGCCGCCCGCCTCGCCGGCGGCCACCTTGGTACGGCGGATGTAATCGAGCAGCGAGGTCTTGCCGTGGTCGACATGACCCATGACCGTGACCACCGGCGGGCGTGGCTCGAGCGTGATCTCCGCCTGCGCGCCTTGCAGATCCGCCTCGATCTGGTCCTCCTTGAGGACCCTGGGCGAGTGTCCCATCTCCTCGACCACCAGCACCGCGGTGTCCTGATCGAGCGGCTGGTTGATGGTCGCCATCACGCCGAGGTTCATGAGGACCTTGATGACCTCGGTCGCCTTGACGGCCATCTTCTGCGCGAGCTCGGCCACCGTGACGGTCTCGCCGATGCCCACCTCGCGCACCACCGGTGCAGTCGGCATCTCGAAGCCGTGCTTGCCCTCGGCGGCCGTCGGCACGGGCCGCGCCTTGGCGCGGCGCTTCTTCTTGTAGCGTGAGCTGACGTCACCGGCGACGTGCAGCTCTTGGCGACCGTAACGGGTCGGCTGCTTGTCCTCGGTCACAGCCGGAGCGGCAGCGCGCTCGCGCGCGACTTCCGGAGCGGGCGTGTCCTGTGTGCGCTCGCGCTCGCCGGCGCGCCGCTCGTGCTCCTCACGCTCGCGCACGCGCCGCGCCTCATCGTCACGGCTGCGCTGCTCGGCGGCGCGCCGCGCATCCTCGAGGGCGCGCCGCCGTGTCTCTTCCTCTTCCACGCGGCGGCGGTTCTCGGCCTCCAGCCGCTCGCGCTCGCGCCGCTCCGCCTCGGCCCGCTCGCTCTCGGCGCGCGCCGCCTCCTCCGCCTCGAGGCGGCGGTGATCGAGCTCGTCCTGCTGGGCGCGCGCCTGCTCCTCGAGCACGTCGCGCTTGATGTAGGTGCGCTTGCGGCGCACCTCGACGTTGACGGTGCGCGCCCGCCCCTGGCCGCTCGCGAGCTTCAGCTCGCTCTGCGTCTTGCGCTTGAGCGTGATCTTGCGTGGTGCGCCATCGGCGTCGGTGTCGCTGCCGTGGCTACGGCGCAGGTGCGTGAGCAGCTCGAGCTTGGCATCGTCGCTGATGCGTGCATCGGGTCCCGACACCTTGATGCCTGCCTGATCGAGCTGCACCAGCAGCCGATCGACCGGCACCTTGAGCACCTCGGCAAACTGCGAAACGGTCACTTCCGCCATAGACTTAACCTGCCTCGAACCATGGGGCGCGCGCCGTCATGATGAGCTTGGCCGCCTGCTCGGCGGCGAGCCCTTCGATGTCGGCCAGCTCGTCCACCGACTGCTCGGCGAGATCCTCGCGCGTACGCACGCCGCGCCGCGCCAGGGTCAGCGCGAGATCGGGGCTCATGCCCTCGAGCAGCAGCAGATCCTCGGCCGGCATCGACTGATCGAGCGTTTCCTCGCTGGCGATCGCCTGCGTGAGCAGAACGTCGCGCGCACGGTTGCGCAGCTCCTTGACGATGTCCTCGTCGAACTCCTCGATCGCGGCGAGCTCCGCCTGCGGCACGTAGGCGATCTCCTCGATGGTGGAGAAGCCCTCCTGCGCCAGGATCGTCGCCACGTCCTCGTCGACGTCGAGCTGCTTCATGAAATTCTGTACCAGCTCCTTGGCCTCGGTCTCGCTCTTGGCCTCGGCATCCGACTCGGTCATGACGTTCAGATCCCAGCCGGTGAGCTGGCTTGCGAGGCGGATGTTCTGCCCGCCGCGTCCGATCGCCTGCGAGAGCTTCTCCTCGGTCACGGCGATATCCATGCTGTGCGAGTCCTCGTCGACCACGATCGACATGACCTCCGCCGGCGACATGGCGTTGATCACGAACTGCGCTGGGTTGTCGACGTACGGAATGATGTCGACGCGCTCGCCCGCGATCTCGTTGGACACCGCCTGCACGCGCGAGCCGCGCATGCCGACGCACGCGCCCACCGGATCGATGCGCGGGTCGTTACTGCGCACGCCGATCTTGGCGCGAATGCCCGGATCGCGCGCGGCGCCGAGGATCTGGATCAACCCCTGCCCGACCTCCGGCACCTCGAGCTTGAACAGCTCGATCAGGAACTCAGGCGCAGTGCGCGTGAGGAACAGCTGCGGACCGCGCGGCTCGGAGCGCACCTCCTTGAGGTACGCCTTGATGCGGTCCTGGGGCTTGGCCTGCTCGCGCGGGATCATGTCGGTGCGCGGCACGAACCCTTCCGCATTGCTGCCGAGGTCGATATAGATGCCGTTGCGGTCGACGCGCTTCACCACGCCCCCGACCAGCGTGCCGACGCGATCGCGGTAGGCTTCGACCACCTGCGCGCGCTCGGCCTCGCGCACCTTCTGCACGATCACCTGCTTGGCCTGCTGCGCGGCGATGCGGCCGAAGGCGACCGACTCGATCGGCTGCTCGACATAGCCGCCCACCTGCGCCTTGGGATCGACCTCGAGCGCATCTTCGAGCCGCAGCTCGCGCTCGGGCACCTCGAGCTCCTTGGAGTCATCGGCGAACGCTTTCCAGCGCCGGAAGGTCTCGTAGTCGCCGCTCTTGCGGTCGATGGCGACGCGCACGTCCCACTCCTCGCCATGCTTCTTGCGCGTGGCGGAAGCGAGCGCCGCTTCGAGCGCCTCGAAGATCACTTCCTTGTCGACGCCCTTCTCGTTGGAGACGGCATCGACGACCATCAGGATTTCCTTGTTCACTTGCCTCGTACCTCGTAAAAACTGTCGCGCCGGGCGCCCCTCAGGAGGCGAGCCGCGCCTTGCCGATCTCGCTGAACGCCACCGCGACCCGCTCGCGATCCACTTCAAGCGCAATGCCCGTCTCAGCGACCTCGAGCAGCGTGCCGGTATAACGGCGCCGCCCGGCGCGCGGCTCCTTCAGCTCGACGAACACTCGCGCGCCGACGAAACGACCGAAATGAGCCTGGGTGCGCAGCACCCGGTCGAACCCGGGGGACGACACCTCGAGCCTGTAGGCGGTCGCGATCGGATCCTCGACATCGAGGAGCGCGGACACCTCGCGGCTGACGCGCGCGCAGTCATCGAGCGTGACCCCGGCCTGCGCATCGATGAAGAGCCGCACCAGAGCGTGCGCCCGTCCGGGCGCGTACTCGAGCTCGACGAGCTCGAAGCCCTCTCGGGCCACTACCGGCTCGATGAGGGCGATCAGCCGCTCTCGCAAGGTCTGCGTCACCCCGCCTCCGTGCAGACGGCGCCTGACCGCCATCCGCAAACAAAAATGGGCCTGAAGGCCCACCAAAAACAAAAAAGCCCCGCGGGGGGCTTTTCGGTCAACCATTCGCGGGGTGCCGCCCGTCTCAGGAGTCACGCGACACCAGCCACCCGTCCCGCAGTCCGCTCCGGGCCTGCGGGGGCGCGCATTCTACCGGAACTCGGCCACGGGTGGGAACTGCGCCGCCCGCGCCTGCGAGGGGCCGCACGGCACTCGAGCGGCCCTGATCCCCGACCGGCGGGTTGCCGGGCCCGCCAGCCCAGGACCAAATAGAAGCGCCAGGCCCATATAGAAATGTGCCGGCGGCGATGCCACCCTACGCACCGCTCGCGCCCCGTCGCGTCAGCCCTGCCGAGGTGATTCATGACCGCCCCCACTGCCCGTCAGCCCCTGCGCGCTCCGCGGGGCACCACCTTGAGCTGCCGCAGCTGGCTCACGGAGGCGCCGCTGCGCATGCTGATGAACAACCTCGATCCGGAAGTTGCCGAGCGCCCCACGGAGCTCGTGGTGTACGGCGGTATCGGCAAGGCCGCCCGCAACTGGCAGTGCTACGAGCAGATCGTGAGCGCGCTCCGCCAGCTGGGCGACGACGAGACGCTTCTCATCCAGTCGGGCAAGCCGGTCGGAGTGTTCCGCACGCACAGCGACGCGCCCCGGGTGCTGCTCGCCAACTCCAACCTGGTGGCGCACTGGGCGGACTGGGATCACTTCAACGAGCTCGATCGCAAGGGCCTGATGATGTTCGGCCAGATGACCGCGGGCTCGTGGATCTATATCGGCAGCCAGGGAATCGTGCAGGGCACGTACGAGACGTTCGTTGAAATGGGCCGCCAGCATTACGGCGGCGATCTCGCCGGCCGCTGGATCCTCACCGCCGGGCTCGGCGGCATGGGCGGCGCACAGCCGCTCGCGGCGACCCTCGCGGGCGCCTCACTGCTCGCCATCGAGTGCCGACCGGAGCGGATCGCCAAGCGGCTCGAGACGCGCTACCTCGATGAGCAGGCCCGGACGCTCGAGGAGGCGCTCGAGATCCTCGAGCGCTCGCGCCGCAGCGGCAAGCCGCGCTCGGTGGGGCTGCTGGGCAACGCCTGCGAGGTGTTGCCGGAGCTGTTGCGTCGCGGTGTGCGTCCGGATGCCGTGACGGATCAGACCTCGGCCCACGACCCGGTCAACGGCTATCTGCCCGGCGGCTGGAGCCTGGAGAAGTGGGATCGCCTGCGCGTCGAGGATCCGGCGCAGGTCGCGCGCGAGGCGCGCGCGTCGATGGCGAAGCACGTCGAGTCGATGCTCGGCTTTCACCGGCTGAAGATTCCCGTGTTCGACTACGGTAACAACCTGCGCCAGGTCGCGCTGGATGCCGGGGTCAAGGACGCCTTCGCCTTTCCGGGCTTCGTGCCGGCGTACGTCCGACCGCTGTTCTGCCGCGGCATGGGTCCATTCCGGTGGGCCGCACTGTCAGGGGATCCGGACGACATTCACCGCACCGACGCCAAGGTGCGTGAGCTCCTGCCCGACGATACGCACCTGCACCACTGGCTCGACATGGCGCGCGAGCGCATCCAGTTCCAGGGTTTGCCGGCGCGCATCTGCTGGGTGGGCCTCGGCGACCGGCACCGCCTGGGACTCGCGTTCAACGAGATGGTGGCGCGCGGTGAGCTCAAGGCTCCGATCGTCATCGGCCGCGACCATCTCGACTCCGGCTCGGTCGCGAGCCCCAACCGCGAGACCGAGGCGATGCGCGACGGCTCGGACGCGGTGGCCGACTGGCCGCTGTTGAACGCGCTGCTCAATACGGCGAGCGGCGCCACCTGGGTGTCGATCCATCACGGCGGCGGTGTCGGCATGGGCTACTCACAGCATGCCGGCGTGGTGATTGTGTGCGACGGCACGCCGGCGGCCGCGCGCCGCATCGAGCGGGTGCTGTGGAATGACCCGGCGAGCGGCGTCATGCGTCACGCGGATGCCGGCTACCCGAGCGCGATCGAGTGCGCGCGCGCCAAGGGACT
>Ga0307477_10002190_pt1 | contig 15331 bp, 8 predicted proteins | sample atmos_gasesECM2C_FD_203316 | JGI IMG/M metagenome (GOLD analysis project Ga0307477, IMG submission 203316) | Hardwood forest soil microbial communities from Morgan-Monroe State Forest, Indiana, United States - atmos_gasesECM2C_515 | ecosystem: Environmental > Terrestrial > Soil > Temperate...
TGCGGCTGGTGAGCACGAGATCAGCACCGGCGCGGGCGAGGGCGCGCGCAAATGTCTGCCCAAGTCCGCGGCTAGTGCCGGTCACGATCGCGACTCGACCGCTCAGATCGAAGAGCCCGCGATCCGTCGAGGACTGGTTCACGGCTGATTCCCCGGCGTCAGGACGACTTTCATCAAGTTTGGTTCCCGAGCATATAACCGCTCGAACCACAGTGGTCCTTCAGCGAGTGGCGCGACAGCGGTGATAAGCGGCTTCACTTGAATCTCTCCCCGGGACATGAGTTCGATCGCCTTGGGATATTCACCGGCAGAAGCGCACGATCCTTGCAGACGCAATTGCCGCGAGACCACTTTCTGCAGCGGCAGTTTGACCTCGGGAGTAATGTTGCCCACGAGAGTGACCGTTCCGCCTTTGCGAACAGAGTCGATCGCCGTACTGATGGACTCTGTTTTCCCCACCGCTTCCACGGCCAGGTCTACGCCGATCCCATTCGTGAGTTGCAGAGTCCGTTCCACGGCGTTCTCAGAGATTGTCTCGTTCGCGCCAAGCTTTTGGCTGAGAGCAAGGCGCGTGCTGTCCGGATCGGCTACGAGGACACGCGAGCAGCCTGCCACCCTTAATGCCTGCTGTAGTAAAAGCCCGATCGTGCCGGCGCCCACTACTAAGGCCGTGCTGTCGGGCGGGATCGTGGCCAGCGAGACCGCGTGTAGTGCCACCGCGACTGCCTCGAGCAGCGCTGCTTCGTGAAACGACAGATTATCCGGAAGGCGATGAATGATGCGGGCGGGCACCGACACAAACTCGGCGAATGCTCCCGCGCGTCGGTAATCACCGCAGGAGACGCCCAGAACTTCTCGACGGTCGCAGAGATTGATTTCCCCGCGCAGACAGTTTGCGCATTGTCCGCAATACACGGTCGAGTCGAAGGTGACGCGTTCGCCCTCCGAGAAGCCGGTGACGCCTTCGCCGATCCGCGCGACAATGCCTGCTGCCTCATGTCCCATGATAATCGGAGGAATCCGGCGTCCCGAGGATCCGTCGTAGCCGTGCACATCGCTGCCGCAGATTCCACAGGCCGCCACCCGGACCACGACTTCTCCACGCTGCGGCTGCGGCGTCGCCACATCCGTCAGTTCCAATCTTCGATATTCCGAGAGCAATAGAGCTTTCATTTGGCAGACTTCGTTGACGAAGGAGGCGGAACGATTCCACTGCCCTCGCGGATCGTAAGAATCTGGTTGGCCTTCACCTGCGTGAATCGCTCGATCTTCTGAGTGGTGGGCCATTTTACTTCAATCACGTCGATGGTTTGCGCCTTGCCCAAGCCAAAGTGGAGACGCAAATCGCTTTGCGACATGACGCTCGATCCGCTGCGAACCTCGTCGATCTGCGAATGATTCCCGGTGACGACGTGTGCCCGGGCGCCGATCGCGGTACGATTGCACTTGGTCCCCATGAGCTTGATCTTGATCCAGTTCTGCTTGTTACCGCCGTCATTCCGTAGAAGAGACGGGACGTCGTTCATGTTCAACACCAGGACATCGATGTCGCCATCATTGTCGAAGTCGCCAAAGGCCGCGCCCCGGCTGGAATAGTGCTCGTTGATTCCCGGACCCATGCTGGATGAAACATCTTTAAATTGCCCATTGCCAAGATTCTTGTATACGAGCCGTGGATTCTTAAACTGTTGCCCGATGGCATGACCGGCAATTTCGGGATACACGTGCCCGTTCACCTGAATGATGTCCGCCCAACCGTCGTTATCGTAATCGACAAACCCACAGCCCCAGGCGACATATTGATTGTTGATGCCTATACCCGAAGCAAACGTCACATCGCTAAACGTGCCATCGGTGTTGTTGTGGTAGAGATTGCAGGTGTCATCGGCGAAATTAGTCTTGAAGATGTCGAACCAGCCATCGCAGTCATAGTCCGCGACGCCGACGCCCATTCCGGCCTGCTCGTGGCCATTTTCACTGTAGGCGCATCCCGCCATCACGGCGATATCAGTGAACGTGCCATCGTGATTGTTGCGGAACAAAATGCTGGGCTCCGAATCAACGGCGACATAAATATCAGGCCAGCCGTCGTTATCGAAATCCGTGCTTACCGCGGTGATGGAGTATCGAGGGCCGGGTTTAAGAATGCCGGCTTTCTGCGAAACATCGGTGAAGGTGCCGTCACCGTTGTTGCGATAAAGAACATTCGTATCACCCGTCAGGCCGCGCGGGCCGCACATGACCGGGATGCCCTTCCACTGGCACGAAGCTGATTCTCCTGGCGATCCTGTTGTTTTCGGATCGAGCTGAATGTAGTTGCAGACGAAGAGGTCCAGGTGCCCGTCACGATCGTAGTCGAGAAACGTGCAGCCTGACCCCCAGCGCACACGTTCGTCGTACACCCCGGCCTTGCGGGTCACGTCGGTGAAAGTTCCGTCGCCGTTGTTGTGAAAGAGAATGTTGTGTCCCCAGAAGCAGCAGAACAAGTCGTCCCACCCGTCGTTGTCGTAGTCGCCGACGCAAACCCCGGTCTGCCAGCCGGTGCGCGCCAGTCCGGATTTTGCCGTGACGTCGGAGAAAGTTCCATCGCGATTGTTCCTGTAGAGATGAGACGTCGGCTCCTGACCGGGAGCCCATTTCTCATCGAAGCGCGTTCCATTGGTCAGGTAGATGTCGAGCCAGCCGTCCTGGTCGTAATCGAAGAAGGCGAGACCGCTCCCTTTGGCTTCGATGATGTAGCGCTTGTGATCCGCACCTCCCCACACGTTGGGGATGGTAAGTCCAGCTTCACGGGCGACATTGACGAACTGCACCGGAGATTCCGGAGAGGCAGCTTGCGTTGACGAAAGAGAAAGGCTGCGGTTCCACTTCCACAATGGCGTGGTCAGAGCATCGAGCAATGTGCTGCCGAGAACGACCAGGGACGAGCCGAGAAAGCGGCGGCGGGGGAAATTCATTTCGAGCTCGGAATCCTCGGAAACTGGCGCGGGGTAAGGCCTGCGCCCTCCTTTACTGTGATGATCTGGTTGATTGGCACGTTTGTCAATCGATCGATCTGCCCGCTGGGCCACGTGATTTCTAGCGATGCGACTGTCGCGCGCTTGCCCAGTCCAAAATGAATCCGCGGATCGCTGGCCGACATGTAACTCATCCCACCCTTGGCCTGTTCGACTTGCACGAAGCCTTCGGAAGTGACCTTCAGCGAAGCGCCGATACCGTCGCGATTCGACTTGGTGCCAACCAATTGCACGGTAAGCCAATTGTTCGCATTGCCGCCGTCGTTGCGCAGCAGGGAAGGGAAGTCGCCGCGATTGTTGGTGACGACGTCGATATCGCCGTCATTGTCGTAGTCCGCAGTCGCAAGTCCACGCCCGACAATCGGACGCATGAAGTCCGGTCCCAACGAATCGGAGACTTTGTCGAACTCGCCCTTACCCAAATTGCGGTACATCAGCAGAGGTTCTTTGTAAGATACCTCGCCATGATAGAGCGCGACATTATCGAGCATGGCGCCATTCAATTGCAGGATGTCGTTCCAGCCATCGTTGTCGTAGTCGAGGAACTTGGCCGCGACGCCGCTGAGCAGAACGGCTTTGTTTCCGATGCGTGATCGATATGTCTCATCGGTGAACGTGCCGTCCTGACTATTCCGGTAAAGACGATTGAGTTCGAAGTCCAAGTGCGTGATGTAAACGTCCATCCATCCGTCGCCATCAACGTCAGCCGCATCGATACCCATGCCCGCTTCGTAGCGTCCGTCTTCGCTGGCCGCCAAACCCGAGACAAGCGAGACGTCTTCAAAAGTTCCGTTGTGCTTGTTGATGAAGAGAAAATTCGGCCAGGAATCGTTGGCGATAGCAATGTCGGTCCAGCCGTCGTTATTGAAATCGGCCAGCACCACGCCCATCCCTTTGGCCTCAGGCTTGCCCACTCCTGACGCATCGCTCACGTCGGTGAAGGTTCCGTCGTGGTTGTTGTGATAGAGCTTGATCCGTTGACCCTTGTAGTTTCCGGGATGGCAGTACGAGCGATATCCTGGCCGCCGTTCGCCGCACCAGAGATTATTCTTGGGACTCCACTCAATGTAGTTCGTCACGACGAGATCAAGCCAACCGTCTTTGTCGTAATCGAACCATCCGGCGCTGGTAGACCAACCGCCTTCATCGGCCAACTGCGCCTTAGGAGTTACGTCGGTGAAGGTTCCGTTGCCATTGTTGTGATAGAGGATGGCACGTCCATATCCTGTGACATAAAGATCGGGATAGCCGTCATTGTCGTAGTCGCCAACCGCAACCCCCTGACCGTAATGGCCTTCACCACCGACGCCGGCTTTCTCTGTCACGTCGGTAAAAGTTCCATCGCCATTGTTGTGATAAAGCGCGCTACGAATCGGATGCGGCGGCTTGTAGAGATCGGTTGCCGCCGACTGAACGAAGTAAAGATCCATCAGGCCGTCTTGATCGTAGTCGATCCACGCGACTCCGGTTCCCATGGTTTCGAGGTAATACTTTTCCTCCGTTTGCGTGGAGTCCTGCTGGAAAGTGATTTTCGCGCTCTCACGAACGTCGGTGTAGTGCACGGGGATCGCCGGTTCGGACGATTTGGAAGATTGAGCAGCAAGAACACGGCTGCGAAGAGCTAAGCCGCTTGAAAAAGCGAGGATGAGGATCGCACCCAGAGGCCCGATCAGCCTGCGAAAAGTTTGTTGGTATGTAGCTTTATCACCCATTCTCACAAGCTGCGATCCGCAATCAGCAGCGCAAATTGAAGCATCTGTTGGCGGGCTACCATCGACATTTGTTGTTCGGCTGCCGACGAGTTTGCAGGAGCCTTGGACAATGCCTCTTCGATACGGCTGATGTCCAGTCCTCCGGCGTTGCTGCCTTTAAAACGGTTGAGTACTTCTCGAGCTTTTTCAATCTGTCCCGTCTGATAGTAGAAAACGCCAAGCGTGGAATAACTCCCGGCCCATTCCGGCAACAAATCGACAGCGCGTTCCAACCGTTCCGCAGCCTGCTTGGTATTGCCTTTCATGACAGAGATCAAGCCTTGCCCCCAAATTAGTTTTCCGGAGCCTGGAATCCGGGCCAGCCCTTTCTGCAGGGTTTGCTCCGCGCTGGTGAGATCGTTGTTGCGCAACTGAACCAGCGTCAGCGACAGATAGTACTGGTCGTTGTCGGGATTTCGCGCGATGGCGGAGCGGAAGATTTCTGCCGCTTTGGGTGCGTTGTCCAGATGGGCTTCGATATCTCCGAGTAGCGCAAGAAAAGCGTCGTCCTGCTGGCCGGCGGTAGAAATGTTCTGCGTGGCAGTGAGGGCATCGTTGTACTGACCTTTGCGAAAATACGCATTTGCTAAATCAAACTTGACATCGTCAGAGTCAGGATTTGCGTGCAGCGCATTCTGAAAGTGCTGGATCGCATCATCGTACAATCGGTATCGCGCCAGCAGCACTCCCGTTCCGGTTTGCGTGCGATAGTCCTCCGCGCTCACCTGATCAAGCTGTGCGATCGCTTCGCGCGCCTTACTGACATCGCCCAACTTGAGGTAAGTTTCCGCGAGCAGGTAAAGATCTTGGGACTGTCCGGGATGTTTCTTGATCTGCTCATTCAATTCAGCGACATCAAGCTCGGTGCGATCTTGTGCCGAAAGTTGGGACCGGTTGTTCAGATAGTCGAACAAGTGTTGATACGGCATCGGCCCGGTCGATGAGTTCTTCGAGAGCGTCTGAAAGACGCTCAGATCGCGCTGCGCGGCTGCCGTCTGATGAAGGTTCCTCTCTACCATGGCGAGCTTGTAGTAGCCGGTGGCAACATCGTGGCCGACTTTCACATAGTGGCGAAGAAGGTCCGCGGCCTCGGCATACTTCTTGTCTTTCACCCGCAAGTTCGCCAACTCGAGCAGAGCATCGGAAAAATCGGGGTTGGAGCGTAGAGCTTGCTGAAACAATTCATCGGCTCGCGCCGAGTTGCCCTGGCGCTCTTCAATGAAACCGAGATTGTAAAGGCAGGAGGCGTTGTGCGGATCCAGCTTTAGGCCTTCGTTGAAATACTTCGTGGCTTCTTCGAAACGCCCCAGGTGCCGGTACGAGAGCCCCATGAACGCGTAAGAGCGCGCAGATGGATCCATGGCAATCAGCGTTTTGAACTCATCGATTGCCTTCTCCGCCTTGCCTGACATGAAATAGCTTTCCCCCAGCGCAGCATGCAGGTCGGTACGTTGCGGAGCGATCTTCAGACCCGACTCGAGCAGGGGGATCGCGTCTTCGAAGTAGTTCTGCGTCATGCTGACCCGCGCCAGCAAAAAGATGACGTCCGTATTTTCAGGCGCTGCCTTGTGCGCCCGTGCCAGCAGTTCGAGAGCATCTACCGGACGGTTCTGCTCAGAGTAAACTTGCGCCAACAAGTAAAGCGTCTCCACCGAATCAGGCTTCAGCTTCAGCGCGCGACTCAAGGTGAGATCCGCCTTGGCGTATTCATGTCCGCGTAAGTATGCCTGCCCGAGATTGTGAAGGATCTCAAACGTCTCCGGATGCAGCGCATTCGCCTGCTCCAACTCAAGTTGCGCCGCCTTGTACTGCTTAGCGGAGGCGAGCACTACGCCGAGTGTGAAATGCAGTTGCACGTCCTGCTTGTGCGCGGCAGAAAGTTCACGCGCTTGCGCTAGTGCTTCAGTATTTTTCCCTGCGGCAAAATGTGCGCGGACGATGTTGAACCGCGTCTCCACGGTCTGCGGATGGATTCTCTGAAAGTGCGACACGGCCTGAAGTGGTGAACCTTTGGCCATCAAGAGGAGACCGAGATTGTAATTGGCGTCGCGATTGCCAGGAGAAGCCTTCAGGACGGTGTTGAATTCCTTCTCCGCCAAATCGAGCTTCTGCTCGGCGACGTACAAATTGCCGAGATTATTGTGAGTCGTCTTCGATTCGGGATCGAGCCGCAACGCCTGTTGGAAGGCTTCTTCGGCCTGGTTGTAGTCCTTCTGGTTGGTATCGACAATTCCGAGCAGGTTGTATGCCTCGACATCGTTCGGGTCCAGCTTGAGCTGATTGTCGATGAAACTCTTTGCCTGCTCAAACTGTCCCTGCTCGATCAGTCCTCGGGCTTGAATCAGGTTGGAAGCGGATTCGGGTCGTCCCGTGTTCTTGTTTTCGGAAGGTTTCTGTTGGGCGTAATCCGAACTGCAAAGCAGCAACACGACGAATACAGCAAGCCACTGAGTTCTGTAACGTAGGCTTGGTGGTTGCATTGAAGCGGTCCCCGACAGAATGCTAACGCTGGCGCCACCAATATAGCAGTTGCGACAACTACCGAGCGATCTTGGGCAACGCGCGGATACTGGCAGCTTCACGGGTTCCGATCATTGCGGAGAAGGCCCAGTCGACTCTCCAATCACCAATTCCGAAGAGATTCGATATTCTTTGCCTTGCGGGCTCACAGTGCTCGACAGTTCATGCAAGGCGTCAGCGGCCAGGCGACCTAGCGTCTCGCGATGAATGTCCACGGTGGTGATTGAGGGGTTGCAGTATTCGGCCAGACGCGTCTTGTCGAACCCCGTCACTGAAATATCCTGAGGCACGCGGCACCCGGCATTGAGCAAGCCCTTGATCACTCCAACTGCTGTCAGGTCGTTCACAGCCACGACCGCAGTCGGGCGGGGCGACAATTTTGCAATCGCTGCCCCTGCCGCAAATCCGCCCTCGAAACGCAGGTCGCCTCGCAGAACCGGCCCGGGCTCCAATCCTAACTTTCGCATCGAGCTCTCATACGCCTGCAAGCGCTCTACGTTGGACTTAAGCCCGGGGCGGCCCGCCACGAAAGCGATGTGACGATGGCCGTTCTCGTGCAAGTAATTCACAATCTGTTCCACACCCGACAGGTAATCGATCCGCAAATTACTCATGTAGCCCTGAACCGGCGCCAGATCGAGAAACGTCACCGCAATTTTTCGGCGAGCGAGTTCGTGTACAAGCCGAAGGCTGATCTCTGACGTCATGATGGCAACGCCCCGAACCTTGTGTTCCATCATGCGTTCCGCAGCCTGGCGCGTTCTTCGCGGATCGTAGTTGGTATCGCTCAGAATCGCATCGTATCCGAGCTGGCGGGCGCGAATTTCGAAACTCTTGATCACCTCCGGAAAAAATGGATTCTCAATGTCGGAGACGATAATTCCCAGAGTTCGTCGATCATGCGAAGCCAGATGGCGAGCGTGGACGTCGCGTATGTATCCCAGCTTTCGGACGGTGGAGAGCACGAGCCGCCGAGTCTCGCGGCCCACTTTGCCGGTATTGTTCAGGACGTTCGAGACGGTTGCCGTCGACACTTTTGCGGCTTTCGCAACGTCGTGAATCGTTACACTCATGACGAGTTTTTCAGCTCCGCGCGATCCAATGTACCGAACCCGTTAAGACTGCGCGGAGTATAGACGACAAGAAAATTCTTGACAACGAAACGAACGCCATGATATTTCCCACACACACGACACTAAAATGCGTTGGCATTAGTGTCAGGGTAGGTTAAGCGGTTAATCCGAAAAACGCAACTGACCGGATAAGCCGCAGGACCGGGGTCCTTCAAGAAATTTGGTTCGCCACGAGCAGTTTTTGCGCGGCGATCGTGTGGTTGTGTGTGTCATGTGGCTCGCTCTGTTGCGAGTCTGGGGTAGCTCAAAGGAGAGCTCATGAATCGACCGGCGTGCTCCTGGATTCTGCGCAGTTCCTCCGTTCTCGCAGTTGGCGTCATTCTCAGCGTTCTCCCACTCCAAGCACAGGTGGACACCGGTTCCATCACCGGCACCGTCTCAGACTCCTCTGGTGCGGTGGTCAGCGGTGCGAAAGTCACCCTTACAAACGAGGGCACGGCTGTCAGCTTGGCAGTGACCACCGGGAGTGATGGGAGTTACACGTTCAGCCCGGTCAAGATCGGCAGTTATAAAATCGACGCCAGCGCCCAAGGTTTTAAGACGGTGACCCAGTTGCATGTTGTCGTCAACGTCAGCGGGAATGTTCTGGTCAATCTCAAGCTGCCGACCGGCAGTGTGAGCGAAACCGTTGAAGTCACCACATCCATCCCTGTTCTCCAGACGCAGGATGCTTCCGTCGGCCAGGTGATGGACAGCCGGAACGTCAACAACCTTCCACTGAATGGCAGAAACTTTACCTTCCTGGCTCAGCTTTCCGCTGGCGTGAACTCTCCGCAAGCCGACACGCGCGGTAACGCTGCAACGGGAGCTTTTTCGGCGAACGGATTTCGTCCGGCACAGAACAACTACATGCTCGACGGAATCGACAACAACTCCGACACTGTCGACTTCCTGAACGGTACGAACTTCGTGGTGTTGCCTCCTGTCGACGCCATTCAGGAATTCAAAGTCCAGACCACCGACTTCAGCGCCGAGTTCGGACGATCCGGGGCGGCCGTGTTAAATGCCACCATCAAGTCGGGCACGAATCAATTCCACGGCAACGTCTGGGAGTTTTTCCGTAACGACAAACTGGACGCAGCAGACTACTTCGAGCGGGTTCAGGACGCTAACGGCAACTTCCGGACGCAGAAAGGCGAACTCCGGCAGAACCAGTTCGGGTTCACGATCGGCGGACCGGTAGTGATTCCCCACGTCTTTGACGGCCGAAACAAAATCTTCTTTTTTGGCGATTACGAAGGATTGCGACGGCGGCAGGGTACAGTGCAGACCGGCGCCGTGCCGACCTTGGCGGAGCGGAGTAGCGGGTTTACCAATTTGCAGGATGTCATTACGGGGCAATCGGGGACAACTCACGATCTCCTCTGTATTACTGGTTCGAATTGCGATCCGTCGGATAAGATTAACTGCGCTAACTCCAGTTGTCTCCAATCAGCTCCGCTGGGAACGATCTTTGATCCGGCAACCACGAGATCAGTTTTTTGCGGGTCCACTGACTCGGTAAGTGGGCTCCCGACGCCAGTCTGTGGAAGCGGTCAAATTCCCGGGCAGACAGTCATTGGCTTCGTGCGAACGCCATTCGGGACATGCGCGCCTGGCACCGCGGCTTTTGCATTGGCAGGCTGCGGTCTGAACATGTTACCGGCGGGGCGAATCGATGCGAACGCAATCAAGCTGTTGCAACTGTTCCCGAACCCGACTAGCGGCAGCCTAAACTCGAATTACACGAATTCGCCCGTCCTTCGTGAGAACCGGCAGTCGTTCGATACACGGCTGGACATTAACTTCACTCAAAAAGATCAGGTATTTTTCCGGTTCAGCTTAAGTGACGATCCACAGTTTATTCCGTCGATTTTTGGAGGCGTTGCCGACGGGGGCGGGTTCTATCAGGGCAACCAGACAGCGATAGCACAACAGAGCGCGTTAGTTTGGAATCACGTAATTTCACCGACAACGGTCAACAATGCCCGTGTTGGGCTGAATTATTTGCACACCACGCGAAATATTCCCGAGGCTAACAATCTGACGGATCTGCCTTCTCAGTTCGGGATTCTGGGGATTCCGCAGGAGCACGAGAACGGTGGGCTTCCCGCATTCGGCATCAACGGCTTGCAGACTCTCGGTGGAAACGCGTTTCTGCCATCGGACGAAGTGAGTTCGACGATCCAACTCAACGACGACTTCACCAAGATCTATGGCAAACACACCTTCAAGATGGGGTTGGAGTGGCAGCACGTAAAGTTCTCTACCCTCCAACCACCTTGGTCCCGCGGGCAGTTCAACTTTGACGGCACCTACACGGACGTCCCAAACGTGGGCGGAGGCAACACGGGTCGCGCGCAGTTGCTGCTGACACCGCAGGCTTCTACCGTTCCTGGCGGCGTAGATTACGTGGGTGGTCCGAACAATGTATTCGCCTCCAATATCTCGCTCAGCGATAACGGGAAAAACTACTACGGAACTTATTTCCAGGACGACTGGAAGGTTTCGCAGAAGTTGACGGTCAATCTGGGTGTGCGGTGGGACTATTTCGGTCTTGTGTACGATCACTTCGCGAAGCAAGCCAATTTTGTACCCAGTGGCGCGCCCAGCGGCGGTCCGCTGTACATCATTCCTCCGGGCCCTTTGGCGACGCAGCTCTCAAGCAGTTTTCAGTCGCTGCTGACAGCGGACGGTATCGGTTTGGCGATTACCAAGCAATACGGCAAGGGACTGGGCCGATCGCAGACCAGCAACTGGGCTCCGAGGTTTGGATTCGCTTATCAGGCCACGCCGAAATTTGTCGTGCGTGGCGGCGCGGGTATGTTCTACAACGGATTTGAGAACCGGGGCTATTCGCCAAATCTGGGCGAAAACTACCCGTTCCAATTCTCTTTCCAGTTCCAGCAAAAGAACGACGCCACTCCGATCAATCAGTTCGCCGGGTGCTCCACGGCGACTCCAACGGGTGGAATGACATTGGAGACGGGGTTCAGTTGCATCCCGCTAGACCCGTTGGCGGTAAATGCCTCGGGGCTGCAACTCAGAGGAATACAGTTCGACTATCAGACTCCGTATTCCATTGGCGCAAACTTCACGCTGCAATATCAACTGACACCCTCGCTTTCGCTGCAGACCGGGTATGTGGGCACCTTTGGACGTCATTTGGAAGTGTTCCCGAATTCCAATCTGCCGACGGCCCTGTTACCCCCAAATACGACTCTCACGAATGGGGCCAACGGAACTGGAGGCCTTCCTGCGTCACAGGGAGGGCTGCCGTTCCCGGACTTCGCCCAAGGCGCAAGCTACGCGATGACCGCAGGGAGTAGTTACTATCATGGCCTGCAAACCAGCGTGAACAAGAAATTTGCCAAGGGACTGGACTTCCTGTTCGCGTACACATATTCGAAGGTCCGATCAGACGCTTCTGACTTGCTGAACGGGTTTGCCAGTGCTGGTGGCTATCGTGCTCCTTACATCCCGGGAATGGGGATCCATGGCGACTATGGCTTGGCCAACTTCGATATCCGCAATGTGGTGCACTTCAGCGGTAGCTACGAGTTGCCGTTCGGCAAGGGACAAAAGTTTATGGGAGATGCCCACGGCGTGACTAATGCGTTTGTCGGTGGCTGGGCTGTGGTATGGGCGTCAACCTTGCAAGGCGGTCAGCCCTTCCAGTTGGGTTGTCCGTCCACCACAGCTGCGGGTACTCAGTGCCTGTCGTTCGTTCTGGCGGGAAGTCACCCACGCACGTCGCTCCAAAAGACTCCTGATGGTAACTTGAAGATGTTGAATGCTGCAGCCTTCGCGCAGCCGTGCGAAGTCGGATCGACAACGACTCCTGCTAATTGCGTTCCGTTACCAGGTGTCCTCGCGCTAGGAGGTGGAACTCCTACCCAGATCGAGGGCCCTGGCTACCACCGGCTGGATTTTTCGCTATTCAAGAATTTCCAGCTGACGGAACGCGCGCGCCTTGAGTTTCGCTCCGAGTTCTTCAACATCTTCAACCACCCGAACTTTAACTATCCCGGATTCGGTGGCAATGGTGTGGTGGCTGTCTCGGGATCAACTAACTTTAACAATTCCACCTTCGGTGAAATTGGATCGACTCGCGACGCGCCCTACGATTCGCGAGAGATTCAGTTTGCTTTGAAGTTGTATTTCTGAGCACGGTCTTGTTTGGAGATCGAAGGCGCTCCTTGGGAGCGCCTTTGACTGCCTCGGCATCGGCTTGATTGCTATCTGTCTTAGGCGTGGTGCTACCATAAGGACGCCGTGATCTCGCACTGTCGGCTCTGCTGCAGCGTATTAACTGCTTTCCTCGGGTATACCTTGGTCACAACCCACTCAGTCGCTCAGAATGCTTCCGCTGCCTCCAGCCGCGATCAGGAACTCAACCGCCAATTCCAGTCCGCCGTCGCGCAATACGACGCTGGCCACCTTCCGGAGGCTGCAGCACAATTGGAGAAACTGCTGCACGAGGTTCCCGACAGTTTCGAAACACAGGAACTGCTTGGCATGGTCTACGCCGGGGAGTCGCAAGATGAACTGGCGAAGCAGCATCTCGAGGCCGCCGTTCGACTGAAACCCGCGTCGGCGGCGGCTCGTACCAACCTTGCCGCCAGCCTGATTCGTTTAGGAAATGTGGAAGGCGCTCGACAGCAGCTCAAAAAGGCGCTGGTCCTGGAGCCCAAAAATTATGATGCCAACCACAACCTGGGCGAAATCTACATCAAGCAGGGCAAACTCCCTGACGCTATCCCGTTTCTTAAGCAAGCGGAGCAGATCAACCCCGCTTCCTACGACAACGGCTACGACTTAGCTTTGGCGTACCTGCTCACGGATCATAACGATCTCGCACGCCAGGTTGTTCGCACTCTTTTAAAGAGCAAGGACACCGCGGAGCTGCACAATCTTCTTGGACAAATCGAGGAAAAGGATGGCAACTTCGTGGTTGCAGCCAATGAATTCGAGACCGCCGCCCACCAGGAACCAAGTGAATCGAATCTTTTCGACTGGGCCAGTGAACTCCTTCTGCACCGCACGTTGGAGCCGGCGATTGAAGTCTTCCGCAGCGCCTCCGAGCGTTACCCGGCTTCTGCACGACTGGCGATTGGTCTGGGAATCGCATACTACTCGCGCGGCATCTACGACGAAGCGGTCAAGTCTCTGCTCCGTGCTGCCGATCTCAATCCGTCGGATCCTCGCTGCTATCTCTTCTTGTCGAAAGCTTACGACAGTTCGCCGAGTCAGGCCGACGACGTGATCAAGAGGTTCCTGCGATTTTCAGAGTTGCAGCCCAACGATGCCCGCGCGCAATACTACTACGCGATCAGCCTCTGGAAGGGCAAACGAGCACAAGATCCCGCCGTCGATTTCACGCAGATCGAGGCTTTACTGAGAAAAGCCATTGCGCTCGATCCCAAACTCTCTGAAGCGCATTTCCAGCTGGGCAATCTCCTGTCGGATCAAACTCATTATGCCGACGCAATTCCGCAGTATCTGATGGCGTTGGACCGCGACTCCAAGATTGCCGACGCACATTACCGCCTGGGTCAAGCCTACGTGCACACCGGGCAAAAGGAGAAAGCGCAAGCTCAATTGGCGCTATACCAGGAGCAGCGCGCCCAACATCTGGCGGATCTTGATAAGCAGAGGGCGGAAATTCGCCAATTTGTTTACTCGGAGGAGAACCGAACGTCAGCGAAGCAATAAGCCGGATCGGGTCGAAATGCGAAATCTCTCCAACCGTCGCGAAGTCAGCCATTGCGTCGCTCGCACCCGACGCGACTTCTTACGCGATGCTGCGGGCGTAGCTCTGGGGAGCGCTCTTTTTCGCCCGACCGGGGGAAGGGCTGCGACGTCGGCTCGCAAGCGAAAAGTAGTGGTCGTCACCTTTGGCGGCGGAGCTCGCGATCAGGAAACTTTCATGCTCGAGGGGCAGGAGAACATCCCGCACCTGATGAGCGAACTGATCCCGCAAGCTAGCTTCTTCACACAAGTCGTCAATCGAGGAATTCTGGGCCACTACGTAGCGACTGCCAGCTTGGCGACCGGCGTCTATGAGACCTTCAACAACTTCGCTGCCGTTTCCCCAGAGTCTCCCACGGTGTTCGAATACTTCCGCAAAGATTTGAGGCGGCCGTCTTCCGATGCATGGGTAGTCGCGCCTAGCAATGGCTTTAACCGTATCGGAGAGAGTAGTCATCGTTCTTACGGCCCTGGTTTCGGGGCACGGGTAATTCTCCCCAAGCGCCTTCTATCCGCCGCTACTTCCGAAGGCAGCCGCGACTATCAGCATCTGTTGCGCGATAACTATGAAACTCCCTATTTCACGCCCGAACTGCTGGGTAGCGAGTTTGAGCTGCAGCAACTCGAGACCATCCTGAAGCTCTCAGTGGACGACTTCAAGACTCACGCCCAAACACTGTCGTCCCCGGATGAACTCTCCGTCTACATTGCGCGCCAGTTGATGCGTCAGGTCGCCCCAACTTTGTTGTGGATCACGTTGCATGACATTGACGTCGCCCATGCCGGCGCGTACTCGCTCTATATCGATGGAATCCGCCGCTCCGACCGCCTGTGTGCCGAGTTGTGGAAAGCCATCCAGACCGAGCCGGAATACGCCCGCAACACCACCTTATTTATATTGCCTGATTTCGGCCGCGACTCTGACGACGACGCTGGCGGCAACGGATTTCAGCATCACCGCACGGGCGACACTTTGTCGCGCACAACGTGGATGCTGGTCGCAGGCTTCGGAGTTCATCAGGGCGTGGTCTTTGACCGAGCCGTCGATTCCATAGATCTAGTGCCCACCCTGGGCGCGATGCTGGGCTTTAATCCATCGCTCGCGCAGGGAAAACCGATCCACGAAGTCCTATAGCGTCCATGCTGCCGAGCGACCTCAAACCCGAGAAATTCGATGGTT
>Ga0307477_10002195_pt1 | contig 15311 bp, 12 predicted proteins | sample atmos_gasesECM2C_FD_203316 | JGI IMG/M metagenome (GOLD analysis project Ga0307477, IMG submission 203316) | Hardwood forest soil microbial communities from Morgan-Monroe State Forest, Indiana, United States - atmos_gasesECM2C_515 | ecosystem: Environmental > Terrestrial > Soil > Temperate...
TTGGTGGCATCTTTAGCCAAGCGCTTCAAGGAAACGGGAGATGCTTCCGGATCCGTCTTCAGCGCTGCCTTCGACTTTTTGTGAAGGTCCTCCACACGGAAAGCGGCATCCGGGCCCAGCAATACGTAGCGCGCGATCGCGTTCGACAATTCCCGTATGTTACCCTGCCAACTCAGGTTCTTCAGATATTCGAGCATCTCTACCGGGAACGCGTCGGCCTTCATCCCAAACTGCTTTTCAAAGTGATGGCGGAAGTACTCCGCGAGCATGGGAATATCTTCCTTGCGCTCGCGAAGCGTGGGCAATTTCAGCCGAAACACATGGATCCGGTAGAACAAATCCTGGCGAAAAGTGCCGTTGCTGGTTTCTTTTTCGAGGTCTTTATTGGTCGCACACAGAAGTCTGGCCTCAATTTTCCGCTCGGCGCGATCTCCGATGCGGCTGAAGGTTCCATCCTGAAGGAAGTGCAGCAATTTGCTCTGAAGATTCAAATCGAGGTCGGCAATCTCATCGAGAAAAAGCGTGCCCCGGTGGGCCAGTTCGACGCGTCCGGGCTTAGAGGTGGTGGCGCCGGTGAACGCGCCCTTTTCATAGCCGAAGAGCTCGCTCTCCAAGAGCATTCCGGGGATTGCCGCGCAGTTGACCTTCACAAACTCTCCGGATGCGTATTCCGAATGCGCGTGAATCCAGCGTGCGATGGCTTCCTTGCCGGTGCCGCCCTCGCCGGTCAGCAGAATGGGAATGTTTGTTCGCGAGATTTTCCCGACGCGCTCCCGGAGTTCGGCCATAGCGGCAGAACGGCCGAACAACGTGTCGTCAGGAGGCACAGGATTGAGCCTCTCCCAGTGGTCATTCTTGATGGGATTGGAGCCGGGCATAAGTTCTATAACTCGAGCGGGAGCACACGCTTAGCCAAATACCCTAGCGACCGGAGTCTTTCTGGGATGCATCAGCACTACCTAAGGCTTTTGCTTTCAATCACATGAATATAGGGAAAGGCGGAGGTCCTAGTACTGAGGCTATTCCGTGAGGAAAACTGCGGGCGAGAAAGAGGAAATTTGAGGTCTTCTAGACGGAAGATTTGTTCACTTCCTGGCGGAATCGTGGCATGTTGAACCTGAGCCGCTTCGGTCACCTCGGCGGGAAAATATAGGCCTCCAGCATATCGGCACGGGCCTTTTCGTCTGTAGCCATCACCCGCAGAAGATCGCTCACGGAAAGCATTCCACGAAAGACGCCCGGTCTTTCGAGAACGCACAGATGGTAGACACTGTTCTGTTCCATGAGCTTCAAACTCTCCTCAAAGCTCATTTCGGGGGTCACCGTCAGCAAACTTCGGCTCATGATCTCGGAGACTTTGACCCATGCGGGACATTTGTTTTCCGCTGCAATTTTGTCAGAAATGTCGCTCTGTGAAATCACGCCGACGAGGTCGCCGCTCGAATTCACCACTCCGGCAGAGCGCACCTCTTTCGCGCGAAGATACAGCGCGGCTTCGAGCACACTCTTGTCTTCCAGAATGGAATAGATTTCGCTTCGCGACCCGATCAGATCCGCAACTCTCATAGGACCCTCCGGGCAAGGCAAGGTATCGCTATGCTACGCCCGAGCAGCGGTTTAACGCAATTGGAATTATTGATGGCGCCGGGATCGGATCGACCCCGACCGACGCGTCTACGCCGGCGCGCAGCATTCTACCGTCCGCCAGCTCTTTAGAGTGGGGTCCTCTCTCTTTGGCCTTCCTTACGGATGATGTCGTAGCGCTCAATTACGGCCGCGACCCCCATTCGTGTCTCGCCGTCTTCCAGCCGGGGCTCCACGCGCACGACCTTCCCTTGGGCGCGCACCAGTACGTCACTGCCATGGGTAATCTCGCCGGGCAGCGTGAGGGTAATGTCCAGCTCAGACCCTGCCTGTAATTCCTGAGTGATAATGAAATACAACCCTCGGGTGGAAATGTCTCTGGTCTTGCCTTCCTGCCTGCCAGCCGCTGCTTCGGCTGCAGCCCGAATGCTGATGGGGAGCGTCAAATCGTAGCGTCGCGCCGTCCGACGTTCTGTCATCACTGACATTCTTCACTCCGTTCGTGGCCAAGCTCACGGGCCACCCCCTGATTTGTTCCTGCACAAAACTCGACCCTGATCGTGCCGCGGCTCGCCCCTTCGAACCCGCTTCCTGCTTTCCGAAATTCCGCAGCTAGCCGCTATTTGTTCACATAGCCAAAACCAAACACACTTCAGGGGGTCGAAAAGACCGCTGCGTCTCTTTTAAGCAGGATTTGCTTTTCGCTGCGCAAGATACCCTGTGGGCAATTTTCCCGCAAGTTTTCTTTTTGCCCGCCGTGCTCAGCACGAAATCACCCGTACCAGGAACGGCCTTTATTCCTCTTTTGCCCCCACGGCAGCCGGAGCGGCTTCGGGGCTGGCAGCCGCGGAACTCCGCCGGGCGCGAGGCGTATCGAGGTTGAACTGGCGCATTTTGTAGAGCAGCGCCTTGTAGCTGATGCCCAGCATCTTGGCGGCGTCCTTGCGGCACCAACGCGTCTTCTCGAGCGCGTCGGCGATCGCTTCCATCTCGGCCTCGTCCTTCAGCCCGCGGACGAGCGCCTTCAGCCCTTGCTCTTTAGGGGCGCGTATCTCTTCCCGAGGCGAAGTTCTCTGGCGGGTTGCCGACATCTCGACCAGTTCCCGCAGACTGCCCTCATCGTCCTGGAGAATCACAAAGCGTTTTACGAAATTCTCGAGTTCGCGGAGGTTGCCGGGCCACGGGTAGTTAATGGCGGCGTCCACCAGGTGCTTCGAGGGCTCTTGCAGGGTCTTGCCGAATTTTTCGCTGTACTTCTCGAGGAAGTGCCGGAAGAGCAGCGGGATTTCCGAGGCCCGCTCGCGGAGCGGCGGCACGTTAATGGACAACACATTCAAGCGGTAATACAAATCTTCCCGGAATCTCCCGTCCTTCATCGCCTCTTGCACATCGACGTTGGTGGCTGCGAGAACGCGCACATCGGTCTCCACGAGGTGCCGCCCTCCGAGCCGCGAATATTGGTGATCCTGAAGAACGTGCAGGAGCTTGGCCTGGAGGTGAACGGGCATTTCGGCAATCTCATCGAGGAAAATGGTCCCCTTGTTGGCCATTTCAAATTTTCCGGGCTTCGCGCGAACGGCGCCCGTAAAGGCTCCCTGTTCGAATCCGAACAGTTCCGACTCCAGCAGTTCTCCCGGAAGTGCGGCACAATTCACCTTCACAAAGGGCTGATTGCGCCGCTTGGACCGCAGATGAATCATCCGCGAGACGACTTCCTTGCCCACGCCGCTTTCTCCGCAGATGAATACCGGAACGTCCACGGGTGCAATCTGCAAAATCTGCTGGCGGATCCTCACCATCTGCGGGCTCGCGGCCAGGAAGCTCAAATCTTCCGTTACCTGGTCGCAATAATCCTTCAAGGCCTGATTCTCCTGCGTTAGTTGCTTCTTCTGGCGCGACTTCAACATGGCCGCATCCAACTCGGTTTTCTCGAAAGGCTTGGTCAAATAGTCGTGAGCCCCGAGCCGGATGGCCTCCACGACCGTGCCGACTTCGTTCGAACACGAGAGCATGATCACGTTCAAGCTGCGGTCCAGGTGCATCAGCTCTTGAAGAGTTTCGAGCCCGCTCATCTCGGCCATTAGCACATCCAGAATGATGAAATCCGGTCGTTCGCCCTTGTTGATTCGAGCAATGGCCTCTCTTCCGCTGCCGACCGTTTCGACATCATAGCCATCGACCTCCAGCAGCGTCTGCAGGTACTTTCGGATGCTCGGTTCGTCGTCCACGACGAGAATTTTATCTTTTACGACCATAAGCTCCCTCTCTTCTTGGTTATCCCTGATCCATGGGCAACAAGAACGCGAAGGTGCTTCCCCTCTGCGTTTCGCTTTCCACCCAAATCTTTCCGCGGTGCGCCTGAATCAGGCGTTTGGCAATGGCCAGTCCGAGACCCATGCCGGACGTGTTCTTGTCCACGCGCATAAAGTCTTCGAAGATTTCCTGGTGATGCTCGGGCGCGATTCCCACGCCAGAATCCGTTACGCTTACTTCGGCGCTGTTTGGACGCGGCAGGCGGAACCTTCTGCGCTCTTCGACCGGCGCGACCTGCGTCACACGGCGCTCCCAGAAATGAGGCCGCGCGCGCAACACCACATTGCCGCCGCTCGGCGTATGCTTGAGGGCGTTATCGAGGAGATTGAACGCGACCTGCTGGATCTTTTGATAATCAAATCTGAAAGTGGCTATCGACGGGTCCAGTTGGGTTTCGAGTTTCACGCCTTTGCGCTGATAACGTTCCGAACATCGGGTCGCCGTCTCCGCCAAACAATCCCGGAGGTCATTTTCCCTGAGTTGCAGGACGAGCTTTCCGCTCTCGAGGGCCGAATAATTCAGAAACATGGACACGAGACGCACCAGGCGTTCACAGCTTTCCTTGGATTCCTCGAGGATGTCTCGTTGTTTTTCGGTCAATTTTCCGAGGGAGCAGGTCAGCAGGAGATCGTAATAACCCTTGATTACGGCGAGCGGGGTTTTCAATTCGTGTGCAGCGGATGCCAGAAAAACCGTTTTCTGGCGGTTCACTTCCTGCAATTTCAGGTACGCAGCCAGAAGATTCCGGTAGGTGATTTCGCGTTCCTGCAGCAGTTCCTGGACGGTGGGCTGATTCGGCTCTGCGACTCTACCAGAGTTCTTTTCCTCGATGGCAATCTGGATCGTCAGCCAGTCGGACTCGGGAATCCAGCGCAAGCTGATACGGTAGGTATTTCCGGCCGCCACGTTCTTCAATTCAATTTCATGTTCGCCACTGAGGATTCGCCGCGAGATTTCTTTGGCGTCGACGTTCATTACGTCCTGAAAAACATTCAGCGGGCTTTTACCATCGATGCCACGCGCCTCGAGGCATTTTCGCGCCCGCTCATTCAGAATGAGCACTTCCCCTTCGCGATTGGCGATCAGGATTCCGCGGTCCATCGTGTCTAGCAAAGCGCGGACGTGGTCGGTAGCAAGATAGGAAGCTACTTGATTGAACTGCCCGGAGGTGCCAACTACGGTTCCGCCCATCCTGATGTCACGGTTCCTTTAAAAGTGGTAAATTTTTTCCCATGCCCATAGTTTCAAACCGCCTTCGCGCTGTCAATGGTAAATGCGTTTGATTTGCACATTTCGGGAAAACCTATGGTATTTGTCGATCGAGGAATTAGGCTTAACTGGCTGGTTGCGAATTTGATGCAATTAGCGGGCTGAAAATAAGAGGCTTAACTTTTGATTAATTTCGCCACACTGGCATTCGACCTGCTCACTCTGTACTAGTTCCAGAGTACTATCTTCATGGACCTCACGTTGAAACAATTGAATGGCAGACAGAGCGTGAACGCCCCGCAAACGCGGTCATATCCTCGTATTCGCCTTCAGGTCCCCGTCTTCCTGCGAAGCTCGGACGCGGCCGGTACGGAATTCATTGAGCTGACGAAAACGCTCAATATAAGCGCTCGCGGAGCATGCATTGCGTCCACGCACATGCTTCGGCATGATCAAATGGTCCAGCTCACGATCCCTGCTCCGTCCGCATCCCCGTCGAGCTTGGTCCCGAGCGAAACGCCGCCTATCATGGCCAGGGTGCGGCGCCAGGAAGTTCTCGGGGACCTAAGGATATTCGGACTGGAATTCTTGCGCCCTCTTGAGTAAATCTCTTTCCCTTCCTGCGGCTTGGCAAGGCCTTCGGTGGGCTTGTCTCAGATTGACTCCCTCGCCGATCCGGCAACCCCAACAGCCGGGGCTCGCTTATGTCTCGGTTTTGTAATAAGATGCGGCCGTCGCCCCGCTTCCCCTGGATAGGGAATGGGTTGGCCGAGAGCGCGTAATTGGCACGTGATTTGCTGCCCGTATAGTCAGCCATCATTGTGCGCTTACCCCAAACCCCGCGGGGCAGGCAGATAGTAGGAAAATCCGGACATGCCCAGCCCCGCCCCGGGAGCCTCAGCGGTTCCGCGTCTGCCCATTGAGGACGCCTACCTCGAGCTGCTTGCCGACACGCTCGACGGAATGGATATCTCTGCGCGCAGTCTATTCCTCCAGCGCTATTTTCGTACCACGACGCATTTGGACCTGCGCGAGAGCCAATGCCTCCAGCTTTGGGAAGAAATACTTACACATCGCAAGGAATTTTCCGAGCGAATGGGCCGTCCTGTTTCGCTTAAGACAGCACTGATGGATGTACTCTCGAACGCCGGCTTGATCCGTGTTCCCGTGGTCCTCGAATACGAGGAGTTCAAGAAGCTCCAGGTCAGCGCGGTGACTGATCCTCTCACGGGTCTTTACAACCGGCGACTCTTTGCCGAAGCGTTCGAAAAAGAGCTCAATCGGGCGCGCCGGTACGGTTTGCCTCTAGGCCTTGTGATTCTTGATCTCCACCGCTTCAAGGAAGTAAACGACAAGTACGGCCATCCGCGAGGGGACGACGTTCTGCGCGCGGCCGCCGCCACACTGCGGAGGGCCCTGCGAACCTCGGACTCCGCCTTTCGCATCGGTGGAGATGAGTTCGCCTTACTTCTTCCTCAGACCGATGCGGTTCAGGCGCTTGCCCTCAGCCGTCGTGTGGAAATCGTCTTCGCGGAAGTGCTGCGTCCGCTTGAACTCGCCATTCCCGTTACGATGGACCACGGCGTCGCAACTTTTCCTCAGGATGGCGAACAGGCCGACCAGTTGATTCGCATCGCCGACGAGCGTTTGTACCGACTGAAGCACGCCGCGCACGCGCAAAGAACCAAGGACTCGTTTCGCCTCTCAGAGACGCCTGAAGCACCCTCGCAGGCTGTAGCCCCATCCCCTATTTCGATTTCAGCGGGCCGCCCAGCGGAAAAAGCTGTGACCGAATTCCAGGCTGCCTCTTCCGCTCCAGCCGCATCCATCGCGAACCAGAAGGCTTCCATGGCTCCGGCCTCCGTTGCTTATGCAATTCAACGAAAAGCCGAGCGCGTCTCGATGGCGGGCACAAACGCCTACGCGGTGATTGGCGAACATGGCGACCGTCGCGCGCGTGTGCTCGATTTGGGATTTGGCGGTGTCGCGCTCGAATTTGAGCAGCCCGAAGAACTCCCGGAAAGCCTTCTTGCCACTCTGCACGTGCCGATTCTTCCGCCCGTGCGTGTGTATCTGAAGCCAGTGTGGTCGCGCCGGACAGCGGAAGGAACTTTCCGTTTGGGCTGTCATTTTGTCGCCTGAGGCCACTGGTCGGCGGGCCAAAGCGCGGATTTCCGGCACAAAACTGAAAAGCTGTGCAAGAATTTTCCGCTTTACGGAAACGTGATGGGCACTTCTTCCTAGTTCATACTGCTTACTACCTTGGAACACTTCGGCACTGGTCGACTGTACAGGTGAGGAACACTGCACTCCTGTCCCTGAACTGTACCCGTGGACAGGTTGCGAGCCTCTTGCTCACAAAGTTACCGTAAGTCAAGAGAGCCTGAGGGGGGTTCAGTTGGCGGTGCGTTCGCTTTGCTCAATTAATTCCGCATGTCGGACGGTTGCGAATGCAGGCGGATTTTTCCTGCTCGCATTTCTTCTGATTGGCTGCGCTGGCTACACACAGCCGTCAAAAGCGCCCGGGTCGCCGACGCAAAGTCCTTCGATCAGTCTCTCGTCCAACAGCTTAACTTTTAATACCGTGGTCGTGGGGCAAACTCAGTCGCAAACGCTTCAGATTGCCAACACGGGCAATGCCCCGCTTCAGCTCAATTCTCTTTCCGTCTCCAATCCGCAATTCTCGGTCGCCGGACCGTCCCCCCCCGCGACCGTCTTGCCTGCGGCAAGCTTGACCTACACCGTTACATTTTCGCCGACCGCCGCTGGAAGCGCCTCTGCAACTCTGAACATCGGCAGTAATGCTTCAGCGACAATGGTCGGGCTCTCACTGTCCGGCATGGGAGAAAAAGCCTTCGCGAATCTGGCCATCTCACCACCGTCGATCAATTTCGGAAACCTGAATCTCAAAGCCATGGGTACGCAGAATGTCACGCTCCAGAACACCGGTGACATCAGCATGACGATTCAGGGAATCACGGTTGCAGGGGCTGGCTTTGGCTACGCAAGCCTCTCTGCTGGTTTTTCCCTTTCTCCCAACCAGTCCGTGACTTTTCAAGTGTGGTTCACTCCGCAGGTGCAAGGCCCCGCGTCCGCCACAGTGTCCTTTATAAGCCCGACTCTCTCTTCGCCGGCCACGCTGAGTCTCTCGGGCGACGGCATTACGGCCGCTCCACCCACAGCTCCACCGGTGCAGCACGTGGTCCAGCTCAACTGGAATGCTAGCTCCAGTGCAGTGATCGGCTATCGCGTATACCGCAGTGAGACCTCCGGCAGTTCCTACACCGCGCTTACTGGTGCGCCCTTCAATGCTTTGACTTACGCCGACTCGACGGTTGCCTCTGGCACGACCTACTACTACGCAGTCACTTCGGTGGATGCTGCGGGCATGGAAAGCGCCTACTCCAATCAAGTTACAGCGGTCGTTCCTACTCCCTAATCCTTGTTGCTCAAGGCTTCGGCTGCGCGTTCCACATTTTCTGTGTGACTTTCGGGACCCGCTAGCCTCGCGGTGGAGTACGGGAGCCATTTTTCCGTACGACTCAATAAAAGGCTTGCCTTCCGGGGCGTCCGAACCAGGCACAATCCCGCATCTCAACCCCCGTTCTGCGTTTCTGAAACGCACGCAGCACAACTCCGAGCCCGCCCTCAACGGAGCTGCCACTTTTGGGACGGTCTGGCCTGTGTTGGAAATGTTCCGCGGGTTCCCGTATAATGTGGGTTTGTCTCGTGACCTAGCGACGCGGCTGTAATCCTCCCGACCCGGTCGGGGAGCCGTGCAGACCGGCCACGACAGAACGGAGAATCATGAAATCCGGTATCCACCCCGACTATCATCCTGTAACCGTCCATTGTGCGTGCGGGCATACATTCCAGACCCGCTCTACCATCAAGGGCGAGATGCTGCGCGTTGAAATCTGCTCCAATTGCCACCCATTCTTCACCGGCAAGCAGAAGCTCGTAGACACGGCAGGCCGCGTCGAGCGTTTCCAGAAGAAATACGCCAACATCCCTGCAGCCGCCGGCAAGAAGTAATCACGCGCGCCGCAATCTCAAAACTCGTGACGGACCGGCCCCGTGCCGGTCCGTTTTTTTTTCGCGCCTTTTGTGGCCTTGGTCCGCACCGTGTAGAATCAATTCTTAACGTGGCCACACAGTCCCGCATGTTTGATGGCGGTCCAAGTCCCGATGCCGTGGAAACGGGGCCGCCACGGATCACGCTACGCAACGCCTTCTCTCACCCTTTCGATTCTGCCATCGCCGCCGCGCGCACCTGCTATTCTCCGCGCCTCATTACCCCGGACGAAATCACCGACAAGCAGCGCCTGAACATCGGCGCCGCCACGTTCTACAGCGGACATCACACTGTTTATCAGCATGCGCACTTTGAGTTTGGCGTTGAAAACGTGAGCCGCCAGTTCGTCTGGTCCTTCCTGCATGCGCATCCTTTCTACAATTCGGAACAGCAGAGCCAGCGCTACGTGCGTCTGGACCGCGCGCAGGCTTACATCCCTCCGGTTTCGCTTTTCTTTGATGAAGGCTCTCGCGGCATCTATGAAGGAGCAGTCGCGCGCGCCTGGGCTTACTATCGCGAGCTATCCGCGCTGCTTGTCTCCGACGCACGCAACATTCTTAACGACATCTGGCATATCGGCCCGATGTCTCACCCCAAGCGCATTCAGAAAATCGAGCGCTCGGCCGAGAAACGCGCCATCGAGGTCGCCCGCTACGTTTTACCTGTCGCCGCTTTCACCACGATGGTTCATACGCTTTCCGGCATTGTGCTCCATCGCCTCTGGCGCATGTGCTCGGCTTCGGACACTCCGAGCGAAGCCCGTGCCGTGATTGGCGAAATGGTCGCCCAGGTGCGCCAGCTGGATCCGCAATTTTTCGATCGATTCGGCACCGCGCCACTGGAAGAGCTGCCCGAATGGAAAGATATCGCTCCGGCACAAGCACAAAGCGACGGGTTCGCGCAGGAATTTGATGCGCTGCTTCAAGGCAAGACTTCGCGCCTGCTTGATTATTCGCGCAACGCCGTCCGCGTAATGGCTGAGGCCTACCGCGCTGTCGTCGGCCAGCCGGAATCAGCGTGCTCGGATGCCGAGGCTATTGATCGCCTTCTTAATCCCGCCCGCAACCTCTACCGCCTGGAAACGCTCAACGTCGGTGTTCACGCGCCGATGATGCGAGCCCTGCAACACGCCAACTACACGTTCGCCAAGAAAATCAGTCATACCGCCGACAGTCAGGACCAACGGCATCGCATGGTGCCCGGGTCGCGCCCGCTCCTGACGCTGGCCGATACACGCGGGCCCGACTACGTCACGCCGATGCTCCTGGCTGCGAATCCCCGCGCGAAAGAACTGTACGAGCGAGCCATGCAGGACGCCTGGGCCGCGAAGAATCAGCTTCTCGATCGTGGCGTGCCGCCAGAAATTGCGCTGTATTTATTGCCCAACGCAAAAGCCATTCGCCTGGTGGAGACTGGTTCTCTGCTCCATCTTCTGCACAAATGGACGATGCGCACCTGCTTTAATGCGCAAGAGGAAATCTACGACGCCTCCATGGACGAAATCGCGCAACTGCGCGAGGTGCAGCCCGAACTCTCCCGTTACATCGGGCCGCCTTGTCACTTGCGCGCCGGGATCACTACTCCCATTTGCACCGAAGGCTCGCACTTCTGCGGAATCAAAGTCTGGCTCGATTTTCCCGACATCGAGCGGCGCATCTGAAACCGTATATGCCCGGGCACACGTCTAACTGACGAGAGGGTTCCCATGGCCCGTACCCGGCTTCGCGTTCCTTCCTGCCTCTTCGCCACTTTTCTTGCCTTTCCATTTCCTTCCGCAGCGTTCGACACGCCTTTGTCTGATACCGCCGTGCGGCAGGCCTATTTCATGGGCCAGCGGCACGATGAATCCTTAGGCCGCTTTCTCGACAAGTACATCAAACATCTTCGCTCTCCGAAAACTGGGCCGTACATCTCTTCGGTTACCTTCCTCACGCCTTACGCGCTTCTTGCGCAACTCTCGAGCCAGCATCCCTATGGTTACAGCGCGCAGCAAGCCGAAATCGAGCACCGGCACATGGTGGAGACTGTGCAAGTCATGGTGGAAATTCAACTGACGGACACGTACCCAGCCTTCATTCCCAATCCAACCGGGCAAACCACGGGCACGCCGTGGGATTACATCGCGCGACCTTCGAACTTCTGGCAGGATTTTCAGATTCAGGTGATTAGCGATAAGAAAACACTGTCGCCATTCAAATATTCCGGCGAGCCCAATTACGTTTGCGGAGATGGCGGTTGTTCGCTCGTTGGCGCCACCGTCCAGCTGGAATTCCTCGCTGATGCTTTTGCGCCGGGCGACGCCACGATTGAGATCGATCCACCCGAAGGCGATCAGGTCGTCGTCGATTTCGATCTTTCCTCGTTCCGTTAGCGCTTGCCATTGGCGGTGTCGGAGCGCTGCCGCGTCTCCTGAGTCTGACGTCAACTCTTCCAGTGCAACGTCACCGGCCCGTCTATAGGGTGGACCATGGGCTTTCCGGTTCGCCGGGACTCGATAAGGTTCTGCTTCAGGGCGAAATACCATTTAGCGGGCCGGTCCGCGTCATCGATCAGCATCAGCCGCGGGTCATACTTCAGCCCTTCCGCCTGCCGGATCATTGTCTGCTGATCCTGCCGCAGGAAGATCTTGGCGAAGATGCGAAAGATCGGGACAGGAAAAGGCACGTTCCAGGCCGCGACGAAGTCAATCCGGCAGAGATCGCGCCGCACCGGTGTCACGGTAGCGCGGCTGGAAAACCAAAGCTTGCCGCTGCGGTCGATTTCGGTGCGCAGATTCGGCAGCACAAAATCAATTGTGGTGGTGACCGCCTCGCCGGTGATTTTGGCCAGCAATTTGTAGGGCGCACTGTTCGAACTGGGCTTGTGCGGGCTCATCCGGAAGCCGTACGGAATCGGCTCAAACTGCTTCGATTTTTCGTGAATGCTGGCCTTCGTCCGCCAGAACCACGACTGGTGCACAAAAGGCCCGTGCGCGGGATCCATCAGTCCGATAATTCCGTGATCGATGTGCGACGGCAGCTCGCATTCGAGCCGCGTAATTTTGTACCGGTCGCTGAATTTTTGCAGTTCCGGCGCCGCAGGCAGCTTCTCCGGCAGGCGCGTTCCCGGCGCGCTCATATACACCCAGACGTAGCCGTCGTGCTCTTCGCACGGGAAATGGCCAGCGGTGATGCGTTCAACCTTCAACTTGTCGTGGCTCGTGAGTGAAGGAATCTCAACGCAGCGTCCGGTGCAGGCATCAAACTCCCAGCCATGGTAACTGCACTGCAGGTTTTTGCCGTCGAAGTGGCCGTAAGACAGCGGAATTCCGCGATGGGGGCAGGAATCACGCATCGCAAATGCCTTCCCTTGGCTCGTCCGCCCGATCACGAGGGGTACTTCGAGAAGCATCACGGTGACGAGATTCTGCCCACGGATCCGGTTGCTGCAGAGCGCAGGGTACCAGAAATCCCACAAGAAACCAGCATCGGTCTCGGGCGCTCCCTCCGGCACAATTTCCGGTGCGCTCTCTGTCGCTGTTCGCGCCGCTTCGCTCATCTTCTCCGCGCTCAACGCTTGACCTCGCCGCCCGCTCGCATCGTAGTACAGCAAACTTCCCGACAGCAACCTCTGTTGGTCCCGATTGCGCCACGTGGCGTTTCGCGATATTCTTGATGCGTAGAATCAGTCATGTACGCCGCCTTCTATTAGCCGACCACCTTTCGCGCCCCTTCGGGCCGAGCTCCGCATTTCGCTTCTCACCCATTACCGATCACCGGTCACTCTTCGCGAGTGACGCCGAAATTTGCATCAGGAAGGTACCCAAAATGGCAGTCCTCACGCTTACCGAAAAACTCGATCAGCTCGATGCGCGCTACCAGGAAATGACTCACGAACTCTCCACGCCCGAGGTGGTCAACGATTCCACGCGTTTCCAGAAGCTCGCCAAACAGCACGCCGAACTCGAAGAAATTGTCGCGAAACACCGCGAGTTCAAGCAGCTTGAAAAAGACCTCGCCGGCGCCCGTCAGATGATTGTTGAATCCGAAGACGCAGAAATGCGTCACATGGCTCAGGAGGAAGAAAGACAGCTCCTGGTCCGAAAAGAGCAGGCCGAACGCGAGTTGAAGCTTCTCCTGCTCCCCAAGGAACCGAACGACGACAAAAACATCATCCTCGAGATCCGCGCCGGCACTGGCGGCGACGAAGCGGCCATTTTCGCCGGCGATCTCTTCCGGATGTACTCGCGTTACGCCGAATCACAGCGGTGGAAAGTGGAAGTGCTCGAGAGCTCGCCTTCTTCGATGGGAGGCGTCAAAGAAATCGTTGCCGCCATTCAGGGCAACAAGGTCTACTCCAAGCTGAAATACGAGAGCGGTGTGCACCGCGTCCAGCGCGTACCTGCCACCGAAACGCAGGGGCGCATTCACACTTCCGCCGCCACCGTCGCCGTGCTTCCCGAAGCCGACGAAATCGATATCAAGATCGAGGCCAAGGATTTGCGCATCGACACGTTCTGCTCCTCCGGTCCCGGAGGCCAGTCCGTCAACACCACGTACTCCGCCGTGCGCATCACGCATCTGCCGACGGGACTCGTGGTGTCGCAGCAGGACGAAAAGTCACAGATCAAGAACCGCGCGAAGGCCATGCGCGTGCTCCGCTCTCGTCTGTACGAAATGGAGCTCGAAAAGCAGCAGGCTGCCATTACCGCCGAGCGGCGTGGCCAGATTAAAACTGGTGACCGCTCCGAAAAAATTCGGACGTATAATTACCCGCAGAACCGCGTCACCGACCACCGCATCGGCTTGACCATCCATCAGCTGACCGAAGTCGTGGACGGCAAGCTCGCTCCCCTCGTGGACGGCCTGGTGGGTCATTACGAAGCCGAGCGCCTCAAGCAGGAACTCGCCGAGGCGTAACCGGCTGCAGGGAGGTCGCCGTGCTGATTCGCCCGGGGGCGCAGCCCGGTCCCGCATGGATGCGCAACATCAGCGACGCGCTGGCTGATCCCGATCGTTCGCATAAAGTCATGATGCCCTTCTGGGCGTTCTTCCTGATCTATATGCTTGTGTTTATTGGCCTCACGCATTTTGTGACGGCGGTCGCCCCGTCGAAGGATTACCGGTATGAGTCCTCCGGACACATTGCCGGGATGCCGGTCATTTCCTACAGTCCTGCAGCGCATGGAATCATCGCCCTTGGCGCCCGGGCGACAGGCGTTATCGCGATGGGCGGGGTTGCGGTCGGGGTTATCGCTATCGGCGGCGTGGCCGTCGGCATCCTATCGGTGGGTGGTTTATCGGTCGGCGTGCTGGCGCTAGGGGCCATCGCTCTTGGCTGGCGCGGGTTTGGCGGCCTTGCCGTCGGTCAAGCAGCGCTTGGCGGTCTGGCGGTTGGCAAATACGCTTATGCCGGCAACGGCGCCGCGTATGGAGTGGCGGAAGCCAGCGGGCGGCAGAAAGAACATTTGATCGGATGAGCGTCGTCTCTACAGATCGTTCGATACGAGCGTTGCTAAAGCAAGGCATCGAACAGCTCCGCGCCGCCAATGTACCGTCTTTTACTCTCGCAGCGGAATTGCTGCTGCTGCACGCGACAGGAAGGGACCGCACATGGCTTTATTCGCACCCTGAGGAAGTTCTTGCCGAAGCGGTCGCGGAAACTTACTTCAGGCTCGTTGCCAGGCGAGCCTCCGGCGAACCCACGCAACATCTCACCGGGAAACAGGAATTCTGGGGCCTCGAGTTCGAGGTCACGCCCGACGTGCTGATTCCGCGGCCGGAAACCGAGCACCTTATCGAGGTCGCTCTTGACCGCCTCGCGGGCCGCGAAATCCGCGCGGGCCGCACTCCACGCACCTCGGGCGATCGAATCACTCTCGTCGATATCGGCACAGGCTCAGGCTGCATTGCCGTCAGTCTGGCGAAGGAGCTGCCCGCAGCCGCAATCTACGCCACGGATATTTCCAAAGCGGCTCTGGAGGTAGCGCGCCGCAACGCCGCCCGTCATGGGTTCTCGAGCCGCATCCACTTTCTTGAATCGAACCTGCTCGCGGAATTGCCGTCACTCGAAACTCGCCGCTCGCCACTTTCTTTCGATCTCATCATCAGCAATCCGCCGTACGTCGGGCGCCGTGAAGCCGAGCAGCTGC
>Ga0307477_10002196_pt1 | contig 15304 bp, 13 predicted proteins | sample atmos_gasesECM2C_FD_203316 | JGI IMG/M metagenome (GOLD analysis project Ga0307477, IMG submission 203316) | Hardwood forest soil microbial communities from Morgan-Monroe State Forest, Indiana, United States - atmos_gasesECM2C_515 | ecosystem: Environmental > Terrestrial > Soil > Temperate...
GAGCCGCCGCCCGCCCCCCCCGGCGCGGCCCCCGCCGGCGCGGCCCCCTCCGGCGCGGCCCCCGCCACCCCCACCCCCGCTCCGCCGCCGGCGCCCGAGCCGGCCCCCCAGGCGGCCGAGGCCGCGGCCGGGGAGGAGCGCCAGTCGTGAGCGCGGTCAGCGCCGCCGACGTCAAGATCCTGCGCGATCGCACCGGCGCGGGCATGATGGACTGCAAGCGGGCCCTGGACGAGGCGGGGGGCGACATGGATCGCGCCGTCGAGCTCCTTCGGGTTCGCAACCAGGCCCAGGCGGCCAAGCGCGGCGAGCGCACCGCCTCGGAGGGAACGGTGCAGAGCTACATCCATGCCAACGGCAAGGTGGGCGTCCTGGTGGAGGTCGACTGCGAGACCGACTTCGTGGCCCGCAACGAGGACTTCGTGGCGTTCGCCCGGGACGTGGCCCTGCACGTCGCCGCCGCGGCCCCGGCCTACGTGTCCGAGGAGGACGTGCCCGAACAGGATCGCGAGCGCGAGCGGCGCATCTTCGAGGAGCAGGCGTCCGACAAGCCAGAGAACGTCCGTCCCCAGATCGCCGAGGGCAAGCTGGCCAAGTGGCTCGGCGACGTAGTGCTCCTGCGCCAGCCCCATGTCAACGCCGACAAGTACGACGGGCGGACGATCGAGGAGCTGCGGGCCGAGCTGGCCGCCAAGACGGGCGAGAACGTGGTCATTCGCCGCTTTGAGCGCTTCGCCGTGGGGGACTAGCCCGGGCCCAGTCGATGGACCGGCCGGCCGTCACCGCCCCGCCCGCCCCCGCCGGCTCGGGCCAGGACCCCGTGTTCCAGCGGGTGCTGCTCAAGCTCTCGGGCGAGGCCCTCATGGGCGAGCTCGAATACGGGGCCGATCCGGCCCGCATCCAGGCCATCGCGCACGAGCTGGCGCGCATCCAGAGCCAGGGGGTGCAGATCGCCCTGGTCATCGGGGCCGGCAACATCTACCGGGGGATGAAGGGCGCCGCGGCCGGCATGGACCGGGCCACGGCCGACTACATGGGCATGCTGGCCACCGTGCTGAACTCGCTCGCCCTCCAGGACGCGCTCGAGAAGCAGGGGGCCGATACCCGGGTCCTGTCGGCCATCACCATCTCCGAGGTGGCCGAGCCCTACATCCGCCGCCGGGCCATGCGCCACCTGGAGAAGGGCCGGCTGGTGATCTTCGCGGCCGGGACCGGCAACCCGTTCTTCACCACCGACACCGCGGCCGCCCTGCGGGCCAGCGAGATCCACGCCGAGGCCATCCTCATGGCCAAGAACGGGGTGGAGGGGGTCTACAGCGCCGATCCCGCGGTCGACCCGGGAGCCGAATTCATCCCCCAGATCACCCACATGGAGGCCATCCAGCGCCGCCTGGGGGTGATGGACGCCACCGCCCTGACCCTGTGTATGGAGAACGGGCTGCCGCTCTACGTCTTCAACATGGACGACGAGCGCAACATCTCCAGGATAATCTCCGGCCAGCGCGTGGGCACCCTGGTCACCACCTGAGCCCGGGCCGCCCGCGCCGGGCAGCCCTACGGCGCTTCCCGGTGGACTCGTGAGGGAGATGATCGACGACCTGCTGAAAGACGCGCGCGAGCGCATGAGCAAGACCGTGGAGTCCACCAACCACGAGTTCGGGTCGGTCCGGACCGGGCGGGCCAGCCCGGTCCTGCTCGACCGGATCGTGGTCGACTACTACGGCGCCCCCACCCCGCTGCGCCAGCTGTCCACCGTGTCCGCCCCCGAGCCCCGGCTGCTCACCATCCAGCCCTACGACAAGTCGGCCATCCGCGCGATCGAGAAGGCCATCAACGAATCGGACCTCGGGCTCAATCCCTCCAACGACGGCAACCTGATCCGCCTGGCCGTCCCCGAGCTGACCGAGGAGCGCCGGCGGGAGCTGGTCAAGGTGGTGCGCCACATCGCCGAGGAGGGCAGGGTGGCGGTGCGCAACATCCGCCGCGACGTGATGCACGACCTGCGCGAGCTCAAGGAGGAGGGGGGGACGGGCTCCGACGAGGAGCACCGGGGCGAGGTCGAGCTGCAGAAGCTCACCGACGGCAAGGTGGCCGAGCTGGACGCGCTGCTCAAGGGCAAGGAAGAAGAGATCCTCGAGGTGTGATGGCGGCCGGCGCCCGAGCCCCGCGTTCCTCGGGGGCGAGGTACGTGGCCATCATCACCGATGGAAACGGCCGCTGGGCCCGGGCCCGCGGGCTTCCCGTGATCGAGGGCCACCGGGCCGGGGCCGACACGGTCAAGGCGCGGCTGCGCGACGCCGTCGAGCTCGGAATCGAGCAGCTGACCGTGTACTCGTTCTCGACCGAGAACTGGTCGCGCCCGCCCGAGGAGGTCGCCGGCCTGATGGCCATGTTCTCCGAGCGGATCGCGGGGGAGACTCCGGAGCTGCACGAGGAGGGGGTGCGCATGCGCTTCATCGGGCGCCGGGAGGGGGTCCCGGGCGAGCTGGTGGACCAGATGCGCTGGGCCGAGGACCTGACCGCGGCCAACCAGCGGATCACCCTGTTCGTGGCGTTCAACTACGGGGGGCGGGCCGAGATCATCGACGCCGCCCGGCGCTTCACCGCGGGCGACGAGGAGGACTTCGCCCGCCTGCTGTACGCGCCCGAGCTGCGCGAGCCCGACCTGGTCATTCGCACCAGCGGCGAGCAGCGCCTGTCCAACTACCTGCTCTGGCAGTCGGCCTACTCCGAGCTGGTCTTCCGCGACGAGCTGTGGCCGGACTTCTCGCGCGAGGCGTTCGCCCAGGCGCTGGCCGAGTACGACCGGCGCCGGCGGCGCTTCGGCGGCCGCTGATGCCGCCCGTGCGCCGCCCCCCGCGCGGGGGACGGCCCCCGGATCGCTCCGGTCCTCGGCCGTCCCGCTCGGGTCGCCCCCCGGCCAGCGCCCGTCGGGCCCGCCGGACCGGGCGCCGCCACCGGCGCTCGGAGTTCGCGGCCCGGGTGTGGTCGGCCCTGCCGGCCGTGGTGATCGCGATCGTGATCGTGTACGCCGGGGGCCTGTGGTGGTCGCTGGGCCTGATCGTGCTCGGGGTGATCTGCCTGCACGAGCTGTACTCGATGCTGGCCGACACCGCCCCGGTGCGGCTGGCCGGATTCCTGGGTCTGATCGGGCTGGTCCTGGCCGCCAACTACGGCACCCAGTACAACGTGCTGCTCGCCGCCGTGGCCCTGATCCCGGTCCTGTTCGTGCTCACGCTCATCTCGCCCCGGGCCAGCACCCTGAGCATGGCCGTCACCCTGCTGGGCGTGTGGTGGATCGGGTTCGCCATGGCCCACGCCGTGCTGCTGCGCCACCTCCCCCACGGCGGCGGGGTGGTGGTCGACGTCCTGGTCGGCACCTTCCTGGGCGACACCGGCGCCTACGTGGGGGGGCGCACGTTCGGGTCCCGCCCCCTGGCCCCCCACCTGTCTCCCAACAAGACGGTCGAGGGCCTGGTGTTCGGCGCCGTGTGCGCCATCTTCGGAGTGTGGCTGGCCAGCACCTACCAGGACTGGCTCACGGCCGGGCACGCGGTCATCATCGGGGCGGGGGTGGCCCTGAGCGCGCCGGTGGGGGACCTGTTCGAGTCCTTCATCAAGCGCGACAGCGGAATCAAGGACACCGGCCGGGTGTTCGGGCCCCACGGGGGCGCGCTCGACCGCCTGGATGCCGCCCTGTTCACGGTCGTGACCGGCTACTACATCTGGCACGCCATCCTTCCCTGATGGGCTTCGGGAACGCGATCCTTCCCTGATGGCGCGCAGGCTGCTGATCCTCGGATCCACCGGCTCGATCGGGGTGCAGGCGCTGGATGTGGTCGAGCGCTCGGACGAGCTCGAGCTGGTCGGGCTGTCGGCGGAGTCGTCCTGGCGCGAGCTGGTGGCCCAGGCCAGTGCCCACGGCGTGCGGCGCATCGCCCTGGCCGACCCCGCGGCCGCGGCCCGGGCCGCGGAGGAGTGGACCGACGGCCAGGTCCTGGCCGGGGCCGAGGGCCTGGTGGCGCTGGTGGTCGAAAGCGACGCCGACCTCGTGCTCAACGCGCTGGTCGGCTCCGCGGGCCTCGGGCCCACGGTGGCCGCGCTGGGGGAGGGCATCGACCTGGCCCTGGCCAACAAGGAGTCGCTGGTGGTGGGGGGCGAGCTGGTGACGGCGCTGGCCGAGGCCACGGGGGCGCGCATCATCCCGGTCGACTCCGAGCACGCGGCCCTGCATCAGCTGATCGGGGCCGAGCGGCCCGGCACGGTCGAGCGGCTGGTCCTGACCGCGTCCGGAGGGCCGTTTCGCGGCCGGAGCGCGGCCGAGCTCGAGGGCGTGACGGTGGCCGAGGCGCTGCGCCACCCCACCTGGGAGATGGGGGGCAAGATCACGATCGACTCGGCCACGCTGATGAACAAGGGGCTCGAGCTGATCGAGGCCCACCACCTGTTCGCCACCCCGTATGACCGCATCGACGTGGTCGTTCACCCGCAGTCGATCGTGCACAGCCTGATCCTGCTGTGCGACGGCGCCTGCCTGGCCCACCTGGGCTACCCCGACATGCGGGTGCCGATCTCCTATGCGCTGCACTACCCCGAGCGTGTGGACGTTCCCGTCCAGCCGCTCGACCTCACCGAGATCGGCTCGCTCACGTTCGAGCCGGTGGACGAGGAGGCGTTTCCGTGCCTGGGCCTGGCCCGCCAGGCCGCGGCCGCGGGCGGGACCCACCCGTGCGCACTGAACGCGGCCAACGAGGTCGCGGTGCACGCCTTTCTCTCGGGGAAGCTTCCTTTCACCGGCATCCCGCGCGTCATCGCGGGCGTGCTCGAGGGCCAGCCGGCGCGGCCCGTGCGCGCGTTCGAGTCGCTGTATGAGGCCGACCGCGAGGCCAGGGAGGCCGCGCAGGAGCTGGTGGGCTTGGTTGCGAGGGCGACCAGTCCGTAGGGCTCCGGGGCCACACGCCCCGCGCCTGCCACACTGGCCCCGTGTCCTGGGTCCTGACCATCGCCGGGCTGTCGCTGCTCGTCATCCTGCACGAGTTCGGCCACTTCGCGGTGGCCAAGGCGGTGGGCATGCGGGTGGAGAAGTTCTCCCTCTTCTTCGGGCCCATGCTGGTCAGGTTCCGACGCGGGGAGACGGTCTACGGCATCGGGCCGATCCCCCTCGGGGGCTACGTGAAGATCACCGGGATGAACCCCCAGGAGGAGGTCCCGCCGGAGATGGCCCCGCGCGCTTACTTCCGCCAGCCTCCCTGGAAGCGGGTGGCGGTCATCCTCGCCGGTCCCGCCATGAACGTCCTGATCGCCTTCGTCGTGTTCTGGTCGGTCCTGCTGTCGGGCAGCCTGGGCGCGGCCGAGACGCTGAGCACGGCCAAGCCGAGCAACGCCGTGGCCGCCGTCGAACATGGCGCGCCCGCGTCAGGCCTGCTCCGGCCCGGGGACAAGGTGATAGCGGTCGACGGGGTGACCGGACCGCTGCCGCGACTGTCCGCCCAGATCGCCAGCCATCGCTGCCCCGGGCGGCAAACGGCGGGCTGCCTGGCCGCGACACCCGCGCGGGTCACGATCAAGCGCGGAGCGCAGGTCCCGCAGGTCCTCACCCTCTCCATTCGGCCCCGATACGACCCGGTCGCCCGCCGGGCCCGGATCGGCTTCGTCTTCGGTGACTACGCCCCGAAGCTGGGGGTGTTCGAGGCGGCGCGCATCAGCCTGGACCGCATGTGGACGCTCGCGAGCGGCACCGTCACCGGGCTGGCCCGGGCCGTATACAGCTCGAAGGCTCGTCACCAGGTGACCAGCGTGGTGGGGATAACCAAAGCCACGCAGCAAACCTTTGCCTTCGACATCTCGCGTGCCCTGGTCATCCTTGGCTTCATCTCCCTGGTGCTGGCCGTCGTCAACCTGTTCCCGTTCCTGCCGCTGGATGGCGGCCACGTCCTCTGGGCGGTGGCCGAGAAGGTGCGAGGTCAGCGGGTTTCCTTCGCGGCCATGGCCCGGTTCAGCTCGGTGGGCGTGGTGCTGCTCGCCTTTCTGGTGATCACCGGGATCAGCAACGACATCAATCGCCTGACGGGGTCGGGCTTCCACTGATGGGGCGGGGGCAGCTGCCGCTCGCCGCTGAAGAGTGTGGGCTGGGCGGCTAGGGTTCCCTCTTTAGGAAGCCGTTCGTTCGGAAGGGGAGCACGGGAGATGACCACCACCGCCACGCCGGCCCGCCGCGCCGTCGACGCGGCCACCATGGCCGAGGCGTTCAGGCTCACGGTCGAGGCGTATCCGGACAAGGTCGCCATCCGGACCAAGGGCGACACCGTCAGCCTGACCTGGAGCCAGCTGTGCGAGCGGGTGGACACGCTGGCCGCCGGGCTGGCCGGCCTCGGGCTCAAGCGGGGCGACACCATGGCCATCCTGCTCGGCAACCGCCCCGAGTTCCATGTGGTCGACCTGGCCGCCATGATGGTGGGGGCGACGCCGTTCTCGATCTATCAGACCTACGCTCCCAACCAGATCGAGTACGTGGTCTCCGACGCCGGTGCCCGCCTGCTCGTCACCGAGCGCGCCTTCCTGGACAACGTGCTCGAGGCCCGCAAGAGCCTTCCCGACCTCGAGCACGTGATCGTGATCGACCCCCCGGAGGAGGGGGTCGAGGGCACCCTCTCGCTGGCCGAGGTGGAGGCGGTCGGGGCCGAGTCGGACTTCGACGTGGAGGGCGCGGCCGCGGCCGTCGAGCCCGACGACGTGCTCACCCTGATCTACACCTCGGGCACCACCGGCCCGCCCAAGGGGGTCGAGCTGGCCCACCGCAACCTGCTCTTTGCCGTGCAGGCCATCGAGCAGATGATCGACCTCCCGCCCGAGTCGCGGGTGATCTCCTGGCTCCCGGCGGCCCACATCGCCGAGCGCGCCGCCCACCACTACCTGCCCGTCGTGTTCGCCGCCACCGTCACCACCTGCGACAACCCGCGCGAGATCGTCAGCTTCCTGCCCGAGGTCCGGCCCACCTGGTTCTTCGCCGTGCCCCGGATCTGGGAGAAGCTCAAGGCCGGGCTCGAGTCGATGGCGGCCGGGCTCCCCGACGAGCAGCGCGAGCCGCTCCAGCAGGCGCTCGCCGCGGCGACCGAGAAGGTCCGCCTCGAGCAGGCGGGAGAGCCCGTCCCCGAGAAGCTGGCCGCCCAGGTGGCCAAGGCCGACGAGGAGATCTTCTCCAACCTGCGCGCCCACCTGGGGCTCGACCAGATCAACTCGGTCAACGTCGGGGCGGCGCCCACCCCGGTCGAGGTGCTCGAGTTCTTCCACGCCATCGGCATCCCCCTGGCCGAGCTGTGGGGCATGTCGGAGACGTGCGGCGCGGGCACGGTCAACCCGCCCGACCGGATCAAGCTCGGAACGGTCGGCCCCGCCACCCCCGGGGTCGAGGTCAAGCTGGCCGACGACGGCGAGGTCCTGGTCCGGGGCGGGGTGGTCATGCTCGGCTACCGCAACCTGCCCGACCGCACCGCCGAGACCATCGATGAACAGGGCTGGCTGCACACGGGCGACATCGGCGAGATGGACGGGGACGGCTACCTGAGGATCGTGGACCGCAAGAAGGAGATCATCATCAACTCCGCGGGCAAGAACATGTCCCCGGCCAACATCGAGGCCACGCTCAAGAGCGCGAGCCCGATGATCGGGCAAGTGTGCGTGATCGGCGACGCCCGCCCGTACAACACGGCCCTGATCGTGCTCGACAGCGACTACGCGCCCGCGTGGGCGGCCCAGCACGGGCTCGAGGGCAAGCCGCTCGAGGAGCTGGCGTCCGAGCAGGCGGTGATCGACGCCGTGCAGGAGGGCGTGGACGCGGCCAACGCCAAGCTGGCGCGGGTGGAGGGGATCAAGCGCTTCCACCTCGTCCCGGCAGACTGGCTGCCCGGCGGCGACGAGCTGACCCCGACCATGAAGCTCAAGCGCCGTCCGATCGCCGAGAAGTACGGCCAGGAGATCGAGGCGCTATACGGATAAAGGCGGGCTCCGCCCGCCTGGTTGCGGAACCGGGCTGATCGGATCAGGGTGAGGTGGATCTTCAAGGCCGCGCTCCAGCGGACGCTGAGCGCGGCCCCCCGGGCCGAGAGCCTCAACTACGTGCTCCAGCGCCACGTCACCCACGGGCTGCCCGTGAGCGACGGGATCCTCGACATCCACCTGCGCGCGGCGCAGGGGCACGTAGCCTCGGTGCGGCGCTTCGCCCCCCACCTCTCCATCGAGACCGCCCGCTTCTACGAGTTCGGGGCCGGGTGGGACCTGGCCGTGCCCCTGGCCTACCACTGCCTGGGCGTGACGGACCAGACCCTGGTCGACATCCGTTCGCTGGTTCGCCTCGACCTCATCAACGACGCCATCGTCCGGGTCGACCGGTGGGTGGCCGAGTGCGGGGACCAGGGTCCCTGGCGCCGGCGGCTGGACACCCGGCCGGTGGGCTCGATCGACGAGCTCCGGGACCGGTTCGGGATCGTGTACCTGGCCCCGCGCGACGCGCGGGCCACCGGACTCCCGCACCGGTCGGTCGACGTCATCACCAGCACGGTCACGCTCGAGCACATCCCGGCGCCCGACATCCTGGCCATCCTGCGGGAGTGCCGGCGCCTGCTCGCCCCGGGGGGCGTGATGAGCTCCGAGATCGACATGAAGGACCACTACGCCTACTTCGACCCCAGCCTGTCGCCCTCCAACTTCCTCAAGTTCCCGGACTGGGTGTGGTGGCTTTACAACTCGCCTCTCCACTACCAGAACCGGCTCCGGGCCCCCGACTACCTGCGCCTGTTCGAGCAGGCCGGCCTCACCGTCGTGGACACCACCGTCAGGCCGGCCGCGCCCCAGGATCGGGCCGGGCTGGAAGGCATGCGGATCACGCCGCGCTTCCGCAGGCGCTACTCGCTGGACGAGCTGGGGGCGCGCTCGCTGCGCGTGGTCTGCGCCATGGCCTCGCCTACGGCGCCAGGCGAGCGGGCTGGACGTGACTCCGGGCGACCGCCTCGGGCGAGGGGCAACCCAGCAGGGTGAGGCCGAGGGTGATCTCCTCGGCCAGGAGCGAGAGCACCGCCCGGGCCCCCGCCTCCCCGTCCACCGCCAGCCCCCACAGGGGAGCGCGCCCGGCCAGGACCGCGCGGGCCCCCAGGGCCAGGGCGGTGAGCACGTCGGTGCCGCGCCGGATGCCCCCGTCCATCAGGACCTCGAGGCGGCCGTCGACCGCCTCGACCACCTCGGGGAGCAGGTCGATGGTGGCTCGCACGCCGTCGAGTTGCCGGCCCCCGTGATTCGAGACCACGATGGCGCCCGCCCCGTGCTCGCACGCCAGCCGCGCGTCCTCGGCGCCCTGGATGCCCTTGACCAGCAGGGGCACGGGCACGCTGCCCGCCAGCTCCTCCACCGTCTCCCACGTGATGGTGGTGTCCATGAGCGAGAAGAACTCGGCCGGGGTGGGGCAGCGGGGGGCACCCACCGCCGCGCGCACGGCGGGCATGTCCACTTCCTCGGGCACGGCGAAGCCGGTGCGAAAGTCGCGCTCGCGCCGTCCGGCCCGGGGAGCGTCCACGGTCAGGGCCAGGGCGTCGAAGCCGTGCTCCAGGGCCTCGTCCACCAGAGCCCGGGTGATCCCGCGGTCGCGCAGGCAGTAGACCTGAAACCAGCGGGGCGCGGGCGCTGCGCTGGCCGCGATCTCGCTCGGGCGCGAGGTGGCCAGGGTCGAGAGGCAGAAGATGGTCCCGGCCGCGGCCGCGGCCCGGGCCATGCCCGGCTCGCCATCGGGGTGGGCCAGGCGCTGGAGCGCGGTGGGGCCAACCAGCACCGGCATCGACACCGGCGTCCCCAGCACCGTGGTGGCCGCGGTCACCCGGCTGACGTCCACCAGCACCCGCGGGCGCAGGTGCCAGCGCCGGAAGGCGGCCACGTTGTCCTCCAGCGTGCGCTCGTCCCCCGCTCCCCCGGCGAAGTACCCGTGCACCCCCGCGGGCAGGCGCTCGGCCGCCGCGCGCTCGTATTCCCACACGTTCAGCAGCGGCTCGGGCACGGGTTGCGACCCTAGCGCGGGCATCCCCCCGCCTACAATTCGGTGATGGCCTCTGCGCGCCAGATCACGGTGGGAGACGTGAAGATCGGGGGCGGCGCCCCGGTTGCGGTCCAGACCATGACCAAGACCGAGACCGCCAATCTGTCCGCCACCATGGACCAGATCCGCCGGGTGGCCGAGGCCGGGGCCGACCTGGTGCGGGTGGCCGTGCCCCGCGAGAGCGACGTCGAGGCGCTGCGCACGATCGTCACGCAGTCGCCCATCCCGGTCATTGCCGACATCCACTTCAACTACACCCTGGCCCTGAAGGCCATCGACGCCGGGGCCCACTGCGTGCGCCTGAACCCCGGGAACATCGGCGGGCCCGAGAAGGTGGCCGAGGTGGTGGAGCGGGCCCGGGCGGCCGGGACCCCCATGCGCATCGGGGTCAACTCCGGCTCGCTGCCCAAGCACCTGCACGAGCTCGAGCGGGCCGACCCGGTGGAGGCGCTGGTCACCGCGGCCACCGAGTTCGTCACCCTCATGGAGCGGTTGGACTTCGAGAACTTCAAGGTCTCGATCAAGTCCACCAACGTCCCCAACACGATCGCCTCCAACCGCATGCTGGCCCAGCGGATCCCCTACCCGCTGCACCTGGGCATCACCGAGGCGGGCACCAAGTGGTCGGGCTCGCTGAAGTCAGCGGTGGGCCTGGGCACCATCCTGGCCGACGGCATCGGCGACACCATCCGGATCTCGCTTTCCACCTTTCACGCCGAGGAGGAGGTCAAGGTGGCGTGGGAGATCCTCAAGGCCCTGGGCCTGCGCCAGCGGGGCCCGGTCCTGATCGCGTGCCCGACCTGCGGGCGCCTGCAGTTCGACATGGACCGGGTGGTGGCCGAGATCGAGCGTCGGCTCGAGGCCTATGAGGACCCGATCGAGGTGGCCGTGCTCGGGTGCGCGGTCAACGGCATCGGCGAGGCCTCGCACGCGGACTTCGGCATCACCGGGGCCAAGAACGAGGGCCTGATCTTCTCCCGGGGCAAGGCCCTGCGCAAGGTGCCCCAGGACCAGCTGGTGGACGCCCTGTTCGTCGAGATCGACAAGTACGTAAAGGCGCGCCAGGTGGTCAGCGACGAGCGGGCCGCGTCCGAGGGGGCGGAGTGGCTGGCCGCCATCGAGGCCGAGAACGCGGGCGAGCTCACCCCCGAGCGCCTGGCGGCCATGGAGGCGGCCGCGGCCGACGACGAGCAGGCCGACCTCGATCTGGTCAGCGCCCTGAAGCCGGCCCCGGAGATCGACGAGGAAGCCTCGCCGGTGACCGGCCGCCGCTTCACCCGCAGCTAGCCGACCTGGACCTCGCGGCTGATGCGCTGGCCCACGTCGGGCCGGAAGAAGCGCGCCCGCAGCGACCCCGCCCCCGGGATGGGAATCGCGCCGGCGAAGAACCCCTGCGGGTCGGTGACCGTCCCGGTGGGCCCGAGCGCCACCCACGCCCCCGACCCGGAGGGGCGGAACTCGATCTGAACCTGGTCGGGGGCCTGGGCCGAGATCTTGCCGTCGTCGAAGCGCAGCTGGCCCCACACTCCGTACACCTTGTGGCCGTTGGCGTCGTTATTCCCCTCGGGGAAGGCGTAGAAGGGCAGGGCGTAGGCGGTCAGCGACGGCTTGGGCTTGCCCTTGAGGAAGTACAGGCCGGCCTGGTAGGTGGCCCAGTGCTTGCGGCTGTGGACCGGGGTGTGGGGCACCGGCCCGGCGTCGACCAGCTGGAGCTGGGCCTGACCCACCACCCGCGGGTCCTCCCAGGCCAGGAAGTCGCCGATGTTCATCCACGCCGCCTGCTGTTCCAGCGGCATGCCGAAGTAGGGGTCGGGCGGGTTGGTCTCGTAGCCGAACTCCGACGACATGATCGGCAGCCCGCTCGCGAGGTGCCCGGTGGTCGAGGCCAGGCCGTCCAGGAGCTTGGACAGGTCGGCGATGTTGGCGATGGTGATCGAGCCCGGCTCCGAGTCGCGGGTGGTGGGATTGACCTTCTTGGTGTATGGGTGATGAGCCCAGGCCGAGGCTCGGACGGGCCCCAGGCGCCCGAAGATCGAGCAGCCGCGCACGGCGGCCGCCGCCCCGGTGTAGGGCTGGCCGTTGTCGGCCACGCAGAACAGCTCGCGGATGAACTTGGCCGGGGCCATGGCCGAGGTCGAGGTCTGGCGGCTCACGCCGATGGGAGCGGTCTCCCCGGCCATGATGAAGTCCGACCCGTGGCCGCTGGCATCCAGGGCCTTGCGCCCGTACAGGTACAGGCTGCGGTACAGGATGGGCGACTCGGGGATCAGCTGCCCGCCCACCCGCTCCCACTGAGGAGTGAGCCAGCCGCCCTGGTTGGGCTCGTTCCAGATCGACCACATGCCCACCCGGGGGATTGGCCGGCCCGCCCGGTCCTTGGCCGTCCCCGAGTAGCGCCGGCCCACCGCCACCATGAAGCTGTAGAAGTCGCTGGGCTTGGGCTTCCAGGGCTTGGCCGCGTGCTTGTCGTGGGTCACCGGCTGCTGGCGCGTCCAGGGCGGCCCCGGTCCGGTGACGTCGAAGTAGACCGAAATGCCCAGGTGGGTGGCCTCCTCGTCCAGGTCGTCGAAGCGGTCCCAGCTGCCCCGCGGATAGGTATCGGGCTGGTCGGCCCGGAAGGTCCGGCGCCGGGCCGGGGTGGTCCGGGCCTGGCCGGCCACGGCGTTCCAGAGCACGGTCACCCGCACCGCCTGGACCCCCAGCTTCTTCATGGTCTCGAGCGTCATGACCCGGGTGGCGTCCGACCGGTACAGGAGCCGGTCGTCGTCCTGCATGATCGAGATCTGGTGGTCGTTGGCAACGGCCCCCGACGGGCCCGGGAGGCCGGGAGCCCCCGCCCACCCGGCCCCGCTCAGGACGGCCAGGGTGAGCGCGAGGAGGCCGGCGCGAGCGCTGGAGCGGCTGGCGAAGCTGTGCGACATCGGCCTCCCGATCAAGAGGAGGGGCGGCATCCCAGCCGCCCCTGGGGTACAAACTCGCCAGTAGTGTGAAGGTTGTGGTGTGCCGGTGCCTCGCCGGTACCGGCTCCGGTGCGGTGGTCGGGCGGGCCCCCAGGGCTAGGCTTGGGCCATGACCCGCCTGTCCGAGTACCTCCTCCCCACCGAGCGCGAGGCGCCCGCCGAAGCGGAGGCGATCTCGCACCGCCTGATGGTCCGGGCCGGGCTGGTACGGCAGGTGGGAGCGGGCCTGTGGTCCTGGCTGCCGGCGGGGTGGCGGGTCCATCAGCGGGTCGTGCAGATCGTGCGCGAGGAGATGAACGCCATCGGCGGGCTCGAGATGCTGATGCCCGTGCTCCAGCCCGCCGACCTGTGGCGGCGCAGCGGGCGCTACGGGATCGAGGAGCTGTTCAAGCTCGAGGACCGGCGGGGAGCCGACATGGTCCTGGCCATGACCCACGAGGAGGTCGTGACCATGCACGTGGCCGCCGCCGTGCGCTCCTACCGCGACCTGCCGCGGATCCTCTACCACTTCCAGGTCAAGGAGCGCGACGAGCCGCGCCCCCGGGCCGGGGTCCTGCGCACCCGGGAATTCATCATGAAGGACTCCTACAGCTTCGACCGCGACCGCGACGGCCTCGACGCCAGCTACGAGCGCCACGTCGGGGCGTACGAGCGGATGCTCGACCGCTGCGGGCTGGCCTACTACCGGGTCAGCGCCGACGTGGGCATGATGGGGGGGTTCGGGGCGGACGAGTACATGGCTCCGTGCGCGGCGGGCGAGAACGAGGTGGCGCTGGCTCCGGGGTACGCGGCCAACGTCGAGGTGGCCAGCGCCGAGCCCCAGCCGGCCGAGCTGCCGCCGGAGCTTCCCCGCCCCGAGGAGGTGTCCACCCCGGGCCTGACCACCGTGGCCCAGGTGTCGGGCGCGCTGGGGGTGGCCCCCGCCGCCCTGCTCAAGGCCTTCCCCGTGGTCGGGGCCGAGCGAGGGCTGGTGCTGGTCATGGTCCGCGGCGACCACCGGGTCAACGACCTCAAGCTCGCCCACGCCCTGGGGGAGCCGGCCCGCCCGGCCACCGAGGAGGAGGTCGAGCAGGCCCTCGGCCCGGCGGGTTTCATCGGCCCGGTGGGGCTGGACGGCCGGGTGCCCGTCCTGCTCGACGAAGGGGTGGGGCCGGGCGCCTACGTGACCGGGGCCAACCGGGGCGACGCCCACCTCCGGGGGGTCGAGCCGGGCCGCGACTTCCCGTTCGAGCGGGCCGACGTGCGCATGGTGGAGGCCGGCGACCTGGCCGGCGGGCACCCGGTGCGAATCGAGCCGGCCATCGAGGTGGGCAACATCTTCAAGCTCGGGACGCGCTTTTCCGAGCCCCTGGGCGCGACCTACCTGGACGAGCACGGCCAGGAGCAGCTGGTGTGGATGGGCTCCTATGGGCTGGGCCCGGCCCGGGTGGCGGCCGCCTCGATCGAGCAGACCGCGGACGAGCAGGGGATCTCCTGGCCCCGGGCCATCGCCCCGTTCGAGGTCCACCTAGTCGCGGTGGGCTCGGAGGACGGCCCCGAGCGGGCCGCGGCCGAGGAGCTCTACCAGCGGCTGCGGGCCGCCGACGTCGACATCCTCTACGACGACCGCGACGCCGGCCCGGGCCAGAAGTTCGCCGACGCCGACCTGCTCGGCTGTCCGCTGAGGCTGACCGTGGGACGGAGAAGCCTCGAGTCGGGCGAGGCCGAGGTGCAGGCCCGGCGCGGGCGCGAACCGCTAATAGGGATCCCGCTCGACACCGCCGATCCCGCCGCGCTGGTGCGCGAGCGGGCCGCGGCCCTGCCGTAGGGGCCGGCCGTGCTCGGGCTGTCCAGGCTCCTGGGGCTGGATCGCTCCGGACCCGCGCCCCCGCAGACCCTCTCCGGTCAGCCCCTGCGCCCGCTGACCCTGCCCAACCTCATCGGCCTGGCCCGCCTGGCCCTGATCCCCCTTTTTCTGGCCCTGGTGTACCGCACCGCCCACGGTCACGACGCGCTGGCGGTGGTGCTGTTCGGGGTGATCGCCTGGAGCGACTACTTCGATGGCATGGCCGCCCGCCTGACCGGGCAGTACAGCCGGTTTGGGGCGCTGCTCGACCCGATCACCGACCGGCTCCTGATCGTGGCCGGGGCGGTGGCCTGCTGGTCCTATGACCTGCTCCCCCGCTGGGCCCTGGCCGTGCTGGCGGGGCGCGAGCTGCTGATGCTCGTGGCCAGCCAGGTGTGGCTGCGGCGGGGGCTCGAGATCAGGATCAACTGGCTCGGGCGGGCC
>Ga0307477_10002197_pt1 | contig 15303 bp, 8 predicted proteins | sample atmos_gasesECM2C_FD_203316 | JGI IMG/M metagenome (GOLD analysis project Ga0307477, IMG submission 203316) | Hardwood forest soil microbial communities from Morgan-Monroe State Forest, Indiana, United States - atmos_gasesECM2C_515 | ecosystem: Environmental > Terrestrial > Soil > Temperate...
GTACGGAACGCTGACCGAAGCGGGCAAGGTGATCGGCACGCCGCATTACATGTCACCGGAGCAGGTGAAGGGCATCGCACTCGATCACCGCAGCGACATCTATTCACTGGGAATCATCCTGTACGAGATGCTGACCGGATCGCTTCCGTTCACCGGAAGCTCGGCGTACGAGGTCATGATTCAGCGCACGACGCGGCCGCCGCGTCCGGCGAGCGATCACAACCCGAAGATCCCGAAGTATCTGCTGCGCATTCTCGATCGCTGCCTGCAGCCCCAGCCGGAGCTTCGCTACTCGACGACAGAGGAGATCCTGCGCGATCTCGACTCGCAGTCGTTCCACAGCTCGCTGCAGTACAGGGTCAGGCGGCGCGGACGCCTGTCGGGAATCATCGGTGGAGTCCTCGCGGCGCTGATCATCGCCGGCGGCATCGTCGGATGGCAGGCGATGCGCGCCTCGAGACAGCGGGCCGCAGAAGCGGCGCACAAGCCGGTCAGCGTCCTGATCTCCGATCTGAACAATCGAACGGGCGATGCGGTGTTCGACGGCACCTTGGAGCCGATCGTCACGATTGCGCTCGAAGGCGCACCGTTCATCAACTCGTACAGCCGCGGTCAGGCGCGCAAAGTGGCGTCGCAAATTCAGCCGAACAGCTCAAATCTCGATGAGCGCCTCGCCCGGCTCGTGGCCGTTCGGGAGGGAGTCAACGTCGTCGTCGCCGGAACTGTCGACCGCGGCGGCTCCTACCGCCTCACCTTGAGCGCGCTCGACGGCGTGACCGGGAACGCGATCGGCACCAGCGAGGTGACGGCGAGCACCAAAGAGCAAGTGCTCACCGCCGTCGGGCGCGCCGCCGCTGATCTGCGCAAGGCGCTGGGCGATACCACTCCGATGTCCACTCAACTCGCCGCGGCGGAGACATTCACTGCCGGTTCGCTCGAAGCGGCGCACGAGTACGCGGTCGGTCAGGATTCCTTTCTTCGGGGGAACTTCGAGGACGCGGCCCGTCATTATGAAGCGGCAACCAAAATCGATCCGAATCTCGGCCGCGCCTATGCCGGCCTCGGCGTAACGTACAGCATCATCGGCCGGACGAACGATTCGGAAGCGGCGTACAAGCTCGCCATGTCGCACATGGACCGAATGACCGAACGCGAAAAGTTTCGCACCCGCGCCACGTACTACCTGGTCACCCACAAGAACGCTCTTGCCATCGAGGAATTGACCCAGCTCGTGAAGGAATATCCGGCCGACGTCTCCGGACTGAACAACCTGGCTCTCGCGTATTTCTACCAGCGGGACATGAAACGAGCGCTCGAGGCCTCGCAGCAGCCGATGTCGATCTACCCGAAGAACGTGATCGCGCGAGCGAACGCCGCGCTGTATGCGATGTACGCAGGCAATTTCGATCAGGCCAGGCAGCAGGCACAGACGGTCCTTCAGATCAATCCCAAATACGAGAAGGCGTATCTGGCAATCGCTCTATCCCAGCTCGCGCAAGGAGACGTCGCCGCCGCGACGTCGACGTACGAGAAGCTGGCGAACATCAGTTCGCGCGGACATTCGATTGCGTCGAGCGGCTTGGCCGATGTGGCGCTGGTCCAGGGACGGGCGAACGACGCCCTGTCGAATCTTACGCCGGCGATCGAGCGCGATCGTGCCGAGAAGCGAACGGATCCGGCGAATGAAAAAGCAGCAGCGGCTGCTGAGGTGTCGCGCTCGGTGCCGTTGGCAACCGACGTCGCCAGGCAGGCGTCTCCGCGCGACGTGAACGCGCTCTTCACCGCCGCCCGTACGTTCATCGCCGCCGATGAAGCTCCGGCGGCGATGCGGATCGCATCAGAGCTCGGTTCGCAAATCGAGCCGGAGATGCAGATGTATGCACGACTGATTGAGGGAGAGGTGCTTCTCAAGAGCGGTCAAACGCGCGACGCGCTGACGCGTTTCGAAGCTGCAAAGAAGCTGAGCGATTCATGGCTCGCCGCTTTCGACCGCGGCCGCGCGTACCTCGACTTGAATCTCTTCACCGAAGCGGACGCCGATTTCGAGTCCTGCGCGAAACGGCCGGGCGAAGCGACCGCGGTGTTCCTCGACGACGTGCCGACCTTCCACTATTTCCCTCCCGTCTACTACTACCTCGGCCGCGCACAGGAAGGACTCGGCAGCAAGGGCGCCGCGGATTCTTACAAGCAGTTTCTGGCCATCAAGACAAACAGCGACGGAGACCCGCTCGTCGCCGATGCCCGTCGCCGGTTGTCATCGATCAAGTGAACTCACGTGTCTTACGGCACAGTGAACCGTATATCCCAACCGTACCAATTGGTTCCGACGCTCATGATTTGTCCGACAAAGATCTGCGTCGGTGAGTACGCGTAAAGCTGAATCGTGTAGTACTCGCCGGCCGCTGACGACGATAGCGTCAACGGAACGGACAAGCTGGTCGTGGAGCCACTGGTGATGAGTTGGCTGCTGCCAGTTGCACACTGAACCTGGTTTACGTAGTAGGTGTACGTCACATTCGGGATGTCAATCGCCTCCCATGAGATCTGCGTCGGCGTAACGGACAACTGAGGTGGACACGCGAAGGCGGCAAATGTTGTCGCGTTGTCCGCCGGACTTGTGACGTGGATCAACCGTGTCTCGAGCATGTCGACATCCAGGTTCGTATCAGCAATCTGGAATCTCACCTGGTTCCAAAAACCGCCCGGATAGTACTTCGCCGGAGCCGACTCTCTGCTCGCGACTTCGAGGACATAATGCGCGTCGGTCAGAGCCAAAACGGACACCGTGTCATCGTGGTTCCACACGATTTGTGATGGATCAAGAAATGTGTTGGTGTCCAGATTTTCTGCGAACATGTCAGGTGCCGTCGAAGGCTTGAGCGCCTGCCCGTTGTATTTCAGGTGTGCGACCGCGGTGAAACTCGGGACAGCACTGAAGTGGAGCGTCGCCAGCGGCGAGATCTGCATCGGATGCGCCGAATCCGCCACCTGGAAAATCAGATCTTCGCTCACCGCGCTCGTCGGTGTGCCGGAGAGCTGACCTGTAGCCGCGTTGAACGTGAGTCCGGGCGGAGGAACCGGCGGCTTGTAAAGGCTCCATGTGTACGGCGTTTTACCGCCCGTTGCCGCCAGGACGGTGCTATACGGCAGATTCACCGTTGCAGACGGTAAGGATGCGGTGGTGATCGTCAACGGCTGATAAACATTCACCGGATAGGACATCGTGAACTGCAGACCGTTCGCGTCGGTCACAGTGACGACAATCGTCTGCTGAGAATCTGAAGTTCTGAACACATTCGAGTACACACCATTGGCGTCGATGATGCCGGTCGTCGCGGACCATGCATATTGCTGTTTTCCGCCGATGGCGTTGAAGGTCGTTGTGTACGACTGACCCGAAACGGCGTCGTTCACCGTCGTCGTCGTGATGAACAGCGGTGCGGCAATTGAAGGTCTGGGGGCGATGACCCCATTGATGTTGTTGTTGGCTTGCGCGACGGCCACAGGGGCCACGCTCGTCGCGGGATCGAACGTTACGTTTAGCGGAGCGTAGATGCGAAGTGTGATCCGTGCTCCATCGCCCGGGTCGAGCCATAGCGTCGCATTCGCCGGGTCCGGTGTGAGCAGGTTTCCGGAGTCGGTGAACTTCGGATCGACGATATTCGTGATGAGCTGACTCGTCTTCTGGACGGTGAGCGTGCATCCAGCGTAGCCGCTATCGCTGCTCGCGGCCGGCGTCTGGCGGTTTCGGTAGACGATCAGGTGCTTGAGCACTCCCGCCGGAATCGGCGTGTTCGTCACGAGTTTGATCTCGTACCCGCTCGTCGTATTCCCTCGGTTGTGGATGGTCCAGGTCGTGTCGGTCGTCACGCTCGAGTTTGTAGGATCGGGATTCAACACGTCCGCATTCGGCACCGTCGCATTCGTCACGTCCGCGCTCGGCGCGCTGTTGGCCAGGTCGGCGTTCGTGGGATCGGGATTCGTCGGATCGGGATTGGTCGGATCGGGATTCGTTGGATCCGGGTTCGTTACGGTCGTGTTCGTCGGATCGGGATTGGTCGGATCGGGATTCGACACATCCACCGTATGGACCTCGCTGTTCGCGATGTCGCCGTTCGTCGGGTCGGGATTGGTCGGGTCGGGGTTGGTCGGGTCGGGGTTGGTCGGATCGGGGTTGGTCGGATCCGGATTCGTGGGATCGGGATTCGTCACCACCGTCGTTGTGAGACCGTTCGGCACGGGCGTTCCATTGACGCCGGTGAATTCGGTCACATCGACATTTGTGCTCCAGTGCGGATCGTTCGCACTGACATAGACAGTCCGCGTCGCGGTCGAATGTGGCGGCACGGGGACATCGATGAACGTGGCGAGCGCGAACTGATCGAATGACGCCTGTCCCGGCGCCGGCGGCTGCTGCGAAATCGTGAGCCGGAACGTGGCCGAAGTGGCCTTCGCGTTCTGCACAAAGACGGCAAACGTGCGCTGAATGAGTCCGAGCGTCTTCGCGTTTCCGGTGGCACCGGCGAAAAGACCATCGCTCACACGGGCCGAATAGATATTCTGATTGCGGATGCCGCTCTGGCCTGAAACGCACGGCGTTGCAGCCTGCCCGTTGAACAGGCTCATCGCGCGTTTCGCCGGGCTGCTTACCGCCGTGTAGTTGGCCCAGTTGCCGTCTTTCGGCGGACGCACGTCGCGGTTGTCGGTCCACACGACGTGATAGACGGCCGAGCTTCGCGGCGAGTAGCCGGTAATATCGATGTAGTCGCCGAGGAACGGTGCTGAGCCGGCCCGGAACAGCGGCAGGTTCGGAACGTTGAACTGCAGTTGTTCAACGCAACCGAAACCCGTCGCACATAGGCTCGGACTCGATGCCGGTCGGATTCCGAACCTGTACCGCGAGACGCGCAAGAAACTGTCAAATGCCGCCGCCCCCATTGTGTTGACACTGGCACGCGCAGCGCGGAGATCGAGCGTGTGACGGCGATGGCCCGCCTGATCGAGCAGATATTGCAGAAAGACAAACTGCAACTGTCCCGGGCGGTCACCGACATCCTGGCGCGTTTCGGTGTACTGGCCGTCGTTCGATGGGTTCGTAAACACGCCAATGGTGCTGTCGTCGCGCAGGTCGTAAAAAGCGACGACGATCTTGCCGCCGACAACGGTGATCGTCGGCATGAACTGCTGACCGCGCGCGTATCCGGGGTCGACGACGATTGGGCCTGTCCACCCCGTGACTCCGTCCGGGGAACTCATCATCACGATGCGCCCGTCGCCGGCAGAATTGAACCCGCGGTCGGACCATGCGATGTACAAACGGCCATTCGCGTCGGCTGCTGCGGCGGCGTAGGCGTTTGTCCGGATCGAGAGGGACGTCATTCCCTGCTCGAACGGATTGATCACGCGAACGGTTGCCGCTTTGCTGAATGTCTGGCCGCCATCGGTCGATTTCGCGATCAGGATCGAATCGGGATTCGTGGTCGACTTGAACTGCCGCCAAACGACATAAATCGGTCCGGTGGGAGAGACCACAATCGATGCTCCCTGATTCACCGGATAGCCTTCGCTCAATTTTTGCGACGCACTCCACGTGGCGCCGCAGTCGGTCGAGCGCGCGAACATCAACTTCGAACGAATGTTGTTTTCGCCGCCAACGAAAATCGTGTAGGCCAGATAGATGTTCTGACCTGGGAACGTCTGCGTCACCGTCTTGCCGGCCAGAGTTTGCGTGACCGAACACGTTCCCGTGCCGGGGCCGACTGCGACCCACGGCTTATCGATGAACGCACCCGACGTCCCTCGGTCCACCATCACGGTATTCAGATAGCCGAAGGGGTCGCCATTCTCGGTGTTGTTGTTGTCGATGAAGCGAGCGACGAACACACCGCTGAGCGGATTGGGATCGCGGTTCAGGACGATGCCGCTGTAATAGAACATGCCGTTCGGTCCCGAACGGACGACGGCGTCCGCTCCCGCCTGGTAACCATGGAGCGGTGAAGTGCTGTTCGCCAGCTGTGGGTAGCCGTCCAGGAGATTGCTCCACCAACTCTGCCCACCATTGCGCGACTTGAACACACCAAGCCAGGCGTCGCCGCGTTCTTCGTTGTCAGGACTGGCCGGCGTGTCGAACGGGATATCGACCGTCCGATAGTCGTTCGCGCCGGCGAGAAGATGCAGGGGATTGCGCGTCGAAATGGCTACGCTCGGCTCGTTTTGCTTCTGCAGGAAGGGATCGCCGTTCGGCCAGTCCGTTCCCGCGACCATGTTCACGTTCTGTTCGACGTATTGCGCAAAGCCGACAGCGGACATCGAAAAAACAATCAGCACGACAAGTCGCGAGACTCTGCTCATTCGGACACTCCTGTACCTGACGTTGGACCGGGACCCAGTTGTTGAGAGGGAAGTTATTGTTGTTGGCGGACGCTTATTTGTCAACGCGCAGGAACCGAGGATTTACCTACGGCTAAATAGATCAGCGCTCCGATGATAAGGGCGATGGCGGCCGCGATGGCGTTCGGTCCGTGCAGCGTGATCACAAAGATCGACGATACGAGAACGCCGAGGGTTGCGAGGATCACCCGTTTGGGCGTGACGCTGCCGAGGAAGGGAAGGGACGCGCAGCCCGCGAGGTACGTGGTCAGTCGCGCGACCGTCGACATCAGCGCCAGCTGGGCAAAAGATCCGCCGAGCGCGAGCACCGTGGCGACGACGACGTGCACGACGATGGCCACCGATGGCGTCCGGAACTTCGGGTGCACGTAGCTGAGTGGCCCCATGCGGCGGTCGAGTGAGAGCGCGTACAGCATGCGCGAACCCTCCAGGACCGTGCCGGAGTTCGTGCCGGCCATCGACAGCAGCGCCCCGAGCGTGATGATCACGGCGCCCCACGTGCCCACGAGCGCGGCCGCGGCGTCGGCGATCGGTGTCTGCGTCTTCGACAGATCGGGGAGCGCGGACATCGCGCCGAGCTGCGCAAGCACGTAGATCGCCGCGATCGCCAGGATGCCGATCGGCAGCGCCAACGGCAGGTCGCGGCGCGGATTCTTGTACTCGCCGGCCGGGACGCCGAGGTTCTCGAAGCCGGCGTAGGCGAAGAGCATGAACAGCGCGGCTCCGCTCCAGTCGGTCCCTGGTCCGGGAAGGTGCAGCGACGCCGGAATCGGATTGAATCGAAACATGATCAGCGCCAGCACGATGAATCCGACGAGCGGCACGAGCTTGCCGAGTGTGAACACGTAGATCGACGCCGCGCCGTATTTCACGCCGACGAAATGAACCGCGGCGAGGATGCCGATCGAGCCGATGATGATGGCGGCCCGCGCGCTGCCGGTGCCCAGCGGCGGGTAGAGCCGCGCCAGCGAGACGACGAAGCCGTTCGACAGCGACGCGAGCGACGTCACGCGCGCGAGCCAGTTCATCCAGCCGGTCTCGAATCCGACGAAATCGCCGAACGCGGTGCGCGCGTATAGATACGCCCCTCCCGGTTCCGAGAAATGACTCGCCGCTTCGGCAAAGCAGAGAACGAGGATGAACACCGGCACGGCGAAGAGCAGCGGCGCCCAGAGCGAGAACGCGCCCAGCAGCTTGTACGACTCGCTGGGAAGCAGGAAGACGCCGCTGCCGACCACGGCGTTGATGCACATGGCCACGAGGCCCCAGAGGCCGACCGCTCGGACGAGACGTTCGCTCTTTTCTTCTGTCATCTGCCGATGAAGGTTCGAGGTTCGAGGTTCGAATGAAGAGGGAAAAGGTTCCCATTCGAGCCACCTTGAACCTTTTCCCTCGAACCTCGAACCTCGAACCTCATTTTCTATAGCCTCGCCCCCGAAGCACTTTCCCCGGCAATGCATTGGTCATCTGTTCATCTTTCAAAACGGGAACGCCATTGACGATAACGTCGACCACGCCCTCCGAAAAGTGATGCGGGTCTTCGTACGTGGCAACGTCGCGAATTCGGGCGGGATCGAAGACCACGAGATCCGCCTTCATGCCGGGGCGGATGACTCCGCGATCGGCGAGCTGCACGCGATCGGCCGCCTGCGACGTCATCCGGCGCACCGCCTCCTCGAGCGTGAACAGCTTCTCATCGCGAACGTAGAGGCCTAACACGCGCGGGAACGTCCCGTACGCGCGGGGGTGGGCGGGCGCGGCGGTGGCCCGCGCCTGCGGAGTGGGGGAGCCGGAGTCCGATCCGATCGACACGTATGGCTGCTTGAGCGCGTACTGCACGTCGGCCTCGTCCATCGAGAAGAAGATTACGCTCGGCGACTGCGGCGTCTCGCTGAACAGTTTCATCAGCGCTTCCTCCGGACTCGTCCCCATCTCCGTCGCGATCTGCTCGATGAATTTCTTCTCGTACTGCGCGAGAGCCGGATTGGCGATGCGGCCGACCCAGATTCCGTGCTCGCGGCGGCGCGCCACTTCCTGCCGCAGCCAGTCGGCGATCTTCGGGCGCTGCTCCGGATCCGCGAGGCGCTTCTGAAATTCGGCGGAACCGCCCTCGAGCGCCCAGTCGGGAGCGAGCGTGCTGAGCGACGTCGACGAGGCGATGTACGGATAGACGTTCGCGGCCACGTCGATTCCTTCGGCCCGCGCCTCGTTGATGCGATCGATCACGTGCGGCATGCGCCCCCAGTTTGCCGGACCGCTCACCTTCATGTGCCAGATGTTGACCGCGATCCGCGCCTCGCGGCCGATGCGAAACACTTCATCGAGCGCGGAGTCGATCTTGTCGCCTTCGTCGCGGATGTGGCTGAAGTAGACGCCGCCGTATTTCGCGGCGACCTTCGCCAGGTCGATGATCTCGTCCGTCGTCGAGTACATCGCCGGAAGATAGATCAGCGAAGTGGAGATTCCGATCGCTCCCTCGCGCATCGCCTGATCGACGATCCCTTTCATCTCGCGCATCTCGTCCGCGGTCGGGGGGCGGTTGACGTCGCCGATCACCATCTCACGCGGGTTCGAGGCACCGACGAACAGCGCGAAGTTGATGGCGCTGCCGCCCTTCTCGATCGCTGCGAAATAATCGGCGAGCCTCTTCCACGGGCCTTTGATCGAAGGTCCCGGCGAGAATCCCTCACCTGTCACTTCGGTCGTTACTCCCTGTCGCACTTTCGCTTCCAGATGCGGATCGGTGAGGACCGCCGATTGCGATTGCCCGAGGAGGTCGATGAAGCCGGGGGAGAGGGTGAGGTCGTGCGCGTCGAGCGTCGTCGATGCGGAGATTGCGGACAGATCGCCGACGGCGACGATTGCGTCGCCGCGGACGCCGACATCGCCGCGGAACCACGGCGCGCCGGTGCCGTCGACGATGCGAGCGTTTGTGATTTTCAGGTCGAGCATCGGCTTGGTTGCCAGCGAGCAGCTCGTGGCGAGCAGCGCGCACAGCGCGAATCGTTTCATCGCTGACCTTTCACCAGATCGTCGAGCGATTGTCGCTCGCGAATGAGCCGGACGTCGGTACCGTCCACGATAACCTCCGGCGGCAGAAGGCGCGCGTTGTAATCAGAGGCCATTGAGAACCCGTACGCGCCGGCGTCGAGAAAGGCGATCAGATCGCCGACCTCGCACGCGTCCATGCGGCGCGGCGTCACATTGCCGTCCGCATCGCGTGTGAACACATCGCCCGACTCGCAGAGGTTGCCGGCGACGACGTACTCCTCCTGCGACGTCGATGCGCGCGACGCGTTCACGATGTGATGGTACGCGCCGTACTTCGAAGGCCGGACGAGATGATTGAAGCCGGTGTCGCAGCCCAGCCACCACAATCCTCCGCTCATGCGCTTCGCCGTCACGCGCGAGAGCAGCGCGCCCGACTGCGCGACGACGTAGCGTCCGGGCTCGAGAATCGCCGTGAGATCGCGAGCCCGAAGGAGCCGATCGGCGACACGAGTCAGCTCGGCGCCGTATTCATCGACCGGGAACTCGCGCTCTTCGGGCCGGTAGGGGATGGACATGCCTCCGCCGAAATTGAGCCAGCGGAGATTCGGAAAATCGCCCGCCAGCTCCAGAAGCCGGCGCGCCGACTCGATCAGTGGCGCAACTTCGTCGATCCCGGAGCCGATGTGCGCGTGAAGGCCGACGACTTTGCGCCCGCTGTCCTCGACGATCATTCGCGCATCGCGGATCTCGGCCAGATCGATTCCGAATTTCACGCCGCCGCCGCCCGTGACGACGTCGACATGGTGGCCTGCGCCGACGTCCGGATTGACGCGCAACGCGATCGGATTCAGCAGATCCAGCGCGATGATGCGATCGATCTCCGACAGCGAGTTGACGTTGATGACGATTCGCGGGTCGCCAATCGCGCGAAGGTCCTCGTCGGAGACATTCGAGCACGTGAACCAGATCTCCTCAGGAGTAAAGCCGGCGCGGCGGGCGACGAAGATCTCCCCGGGCGAAACGCAGTCGCAGCCGAAGCCCTGACGGCGGATCAGATCGAGGATCGCCAGCGAGCCGTTCGCCTTCATCGCGTAGAACGGGCGGAAGGGGAGCGAAGCGAACGCGCGCTTCACGCGATCGATCTGACGGCGGATGATCGCCGCGTCGTACACGTACAGCGGCGTACCGTACCGGTTTGCAAGGTCAGCAGCGGCGACTTCCCCGACGCGCAGCATGGGCGCGCGATTATATGCGGCGCTGCGCGCCGCGTTGACAGTTGTCGGTTGTCACTTGTCCCCGACCGCCCGACAACTGACAACTGATAAGTGACAACGCGCGGCGAAGCCGCGCTATAAGATGGCGAGGCCGCGCTAGAATCAGCCATGCAGCAATACCTCGATCTCGTTCAGCACATCCTCGATCGCGGCACCCCGAAGTCCGACCGCACCGGCACCGGAACACTCAGCATTTTCGGCCACCAGATGCGGTTCGATCTGCAGGCTGGATTCCCGCTGCTGACGACCAAGAAGCTTCACCTGCGGTCGATCCTCTACGAGCTGCTCTGGTTTCTCCGCGGAGAGACGAACGTCCGCTGGCTGCGCGAAAACAATGTCACGATCTGGGACGAGTGGGCCGATGCGAATGGCGAGCTCGGCCCGGTGTACGGCTATCAGTGGCGGTCGTGGCCCGCTCCGAACGGGCAGCACATCGACCAGATCTCACGCGTGATCGACGAGATCAAGCGAAATCCTGACTCGCGCCGCCTGCTGGTCAGCGCCTGGAATGTCGCCGATCTCGACAGGATGGCGCTGCAGCCGTGTCACGCGCTCTTCCAGTTTTACGTCGCAGACAGCCGGCTGTCCTGCCAGATGTACCAGCGCAGCGCCGACGTCTTCCTCGGCGTCCCCTTCAACATCGCTTCCTACGCGTTGCTGACGATGATGGTGGCGCAGGTCTGCGATCTGAAGCCCGGCGAATTCATTCACTCGCTCGGCGACACGCATCTCTACTCGAATCACCTCGAGCAGGCCCGCCTGCAGCTGACGCGCGAGCCGCGGCCGCTACCGGCGATGACGCTCAATCCCGCGGTGAAGTCGATCTTCGATTTCCGCTTCGGCGATTTCACGCTCGAGAACTACGATCCGCATCCGTCGATCAAGGCACCGATCGCCGTATGATCGTTTCGATTATCGCGGCCGTCTCCGACAACAGCGTGATCGGCCGCGCGAATCGAATTCCCTGGCGCCAGTCGACTGACCTCAAGCGCCTCAAGAAACTGACCATGGGGCATCATCTGCTGATGGGGCGCAAGACGTACGAGTCGCTCGACGGTCCGCTTCCCGGCCGGACGATCGTGGTCATCACGCACAATCCGGACTTTCGCGCCGACGGCGTGCTCGCAGCGCCGTCGCTCGAACGGGCGATCGAGATGGCGCGCCTCGACGACGAAGTCTTCGTCGGCGGCGGCTCGCAGATCTTCGAGCAGGCGTTGCACCGCGCCGATCGCATGTACCTCACGCGTGTTCATGCCGAGGTGGCGGGCGACACGTTCTTCCCCGAGTTCGACGATGTGACCGAATGGAAGCTCGTCGACGCCGAACATTGCGACGCCGACGAGAAGAACCAATATCCGTATTCGTTTCTGACGTACGAGCGCGGCTCGCAGCCAGCTTGACTCCGTCCTCTCCGTCCTCTCTGTGGTGATCTGTTTTTCACCACGGAGAGGACGGAGAGGACGGAGAAGACCGTGTACTTACAGCTGCTGCGGCGAAATCGCGACTTCACGCTTCTCTATACCGGAACGCTGATCTCCCTCGGCGGCGACTGGTTCCTGACGGTCGCGCTGCTCGATCTCGTCCTGCAGCTGACCGGCTCGGCGACGCTCGCTTCGCTGATGCTGCTCTGCCAGAGCCTTCCGATCTTCATCTTCACGCCGCTCGCCGGACATGTGATCGATCGCGTCGACCGGCGGAAGCTGATGATCGCCATGGACGTGATTCGAACGGGCGCGTGTCTGCTGCCGCTGCTGGCACGGACGCCGGCCCTCCTGCCGTTCGCGTATGCCGGCGTGATCGTGATCTCGATCGGCTCGGCGTATTTCGAGCCGGCGGCGCAGGCTGCGCTGCCGAATCTCGTCTCGAGCGACGAGCTCGCGCCGGCGAACGTGTTGATGGGATCGACGTGGGGAACGATGCTCGCGGTCGGCGCGGGCATCGGCGGCGTCGTCACGATGCGATTCGGACGCGACGTCTCCTTCGTCGTCGATTCGTTCAGTTTCCTCGCCTCGGCAGCGATTCTCTGGATCATGCGCACGCCGTTTTCGGAAGACAAGACGCTCCGCCACGAACAGCCGCGATTCGTAGAATCGATCCGGGAGACCGTCGCATACGCGCGCGCGCATCCGCGCGTGCTGGCGCTTCTCGCATCGAAAGGCGGTTACGGACTCGGAGCCGGAGTCGTGGCTTTGCTCAGCGTGTTCGGCAAGGCAGTGTTCAAGGCCGGCGCGTTCGGGATCGGGATGCTCTTCGCCGCGCGCGGAGTCGGCGCGCTTCTCGGTCCGTTCGCGATCCGCGCGCTCTCCGATCGCGATGAGACGCAGTACCGGCTCATCACCGCGTCGGTTCTGCTGTTCGGCATCGGATACGCGGCGCTCGGATTCTCGGCAACGCTCGCGGTCGGCGCATTCGCCATCTTCCTCGCGCATCTGGGCGGCGGCGCGCAGTGGCTGACATCGACGTACGGACTGCAGCGCGAGGTGCCCGATTTCATCCGCGGCCGTGTCTTCGCCGCCGACTACGGATTCGTCACGCTGACGATGAGCATCTCCAGCGTCGCCGCCGGCGTGCTGTCGGATCGATTCGGTCCGGCGACCGCCACGATCGCCACCGCGTCGGTCAGCATTCTGTGGGCGCTGTTCTGGGGCGCGTGGACGTGGCGGCTGTGGCGCTGAGGCGTGCTAATCTCGCGCCCCATGATCGTTCGCGCTTATGAGGGAAAACAGCCGCGCCTCGGCGCTCGCGTCTTCATCGCCGACACCGCCGCCGTCATCGGCGACGTCGACCTCGGCGACGACTGCTCGATCTGGTACAGCACGGTCGTGCGCGGCGACGTGAACTCCATCCGCATCGGCCCGCGCACGAACATTCAGGACAACTGCACGCTGCACGTCACGGTTCGAACACATCCGGTCAACATCGCCGAAGAGGTGACAATCGGCCATGGCGTGGTGGCGCACGGCTGCACGATCGAGCGGAGGGCGCTGATCGGCATGGGATCGCGCGTGCTCGACGGCGCCGTCGTCGAGGAGTTGGCGCTCGTCGGCGCGGGCGCTCTCGTGCCGGAGGGAATGCGCGTGCCGGCGCGGACGCTGGTCCTCGGCGTGCCCGCCCGCGTCAAGCGTCCGCTGACCGCCGACGAGATCGCGCGGCTCGAGCAGTCGTGGAAGAACTACGTCGGCTACAAAGATCGGTACCTGCAGGCATGAATCGCGTTCCCGCTGGCTCGCTGCGCGCCGGCGACGTCGGTCGCCAGGTCACCCTCGCCGGTTGGGTGCAGAAGCACCGCGACTTCGGCGATCTGGTGTTCATCGATCTGCGCGACCGCAGCGGAATCTGCCAGGTGGTGATCGACAAGGCACGCGGCGCCGACGACGCGCTCCTCTCCCCGGCGAAAGAGGCGCGATCGGAGTTCGTCATCCGACTCGACGGCGAGGTCATCGCGCGGAGCGAGGATTCGCGGAATGCGAAGATCGCCACGGGCGATGTCGAGGTGCTCGCGCGCCGGATGGAGATTCTCAACACGTCCGAAACGCCGCCGTTCGCCGTCGAGGATGGCGTCGAGGCCGCGGAGGAGCTGCGGCTGAAATATCGCTACCTCGATCTGCGCCGGCCGTCGCTCACGCAAAACATGGTGCTGCGCGACCGCGTGGCGTTCGGCGTGCGCGACTACATGCATCGCAGCGGCTTTCTGGAAATCGAGACGCCGATGCTGACGCGCTCCACGCCGGAAGGCGCACGCGACTATCTCGTGCCGAGCCGCATCCACCACGGCATGTTCTACGCGCTGCCGCAATCGCCGCAGATCTTCAAGCAGCTGTTAATGGTCTCCGGGATGGAGCGCTACTACCAGATCGTGCGATGCTTTCGCGATGAGGATCTCCGGCGCGATCGGCAGCCGGAATTCACGCAGGTGGACATCGAGGCGTCGTTCATCGATGAGGAGTTCGTGTACGCCCTCATCGAAGGACTGTTCGCCGAGATCTTTCCGATGGCGAACGTCGCCGTGAAAACGCCGTTTCCGCGCATGAAGTGGCAGGAGGCGATGGACCGCTACGGCAGCGATCGACCGGACACGCGCTTCGGCATGGAGCTGATCGACATCACCGCGCCCGCAAAGTCGATCGACTTCGCCGCGTTTCGCGAGGCGGCGACCGTGCGCGCGATCGTCGTACCGGGCGGCGCGGCGCTCTCGCGCAAGAAGATCGACGATCTCACCGAAGAGGCGAAGAAGCTCGGCGCCGGCGGCTTGATCTGGATCAAGTTCGACGCGCAGCGCGGCTCGTCGATCAAGAAGTTCGTCACCGACGCGTCGTTCGACTCGCTGCGCAACGCACTCCGCGCGAGCGAAAACGACATGGCCCTGATCGTCGCCGGCAAACAGCAGACCGTCTGGGACGTCCTCGGCGCGCTGCGGCTGCGCGTCGCGCGCGAACAGGGGATGATCAAGCCGGAGACGTGGAGCTTTCTCTGGGTCGTCGATTTCCCGCTGTTCGAGTGGGACGAGGAAACGAAGCGCTTCTTTGCGCGGCATCATCCGTTCACCTCGCCGAAGCTCGCCGACATCGACAAGATGGAGAGCGATCCCGGCGCGGTTCTCGCGCGCGCCTACGACGTCGTGCTGAACGGCCTGGAGCTCGGCGGCGGA
>Ga0307477_10002198_pt1 | contig 15302 bp, 15 predicted proteins | sample atmos_gasesECM2C_FD_203316 | JGI IMG/M metagenome (GOLD analysis project Ga0307477, IMG submission 203316) | Hardwood forest soil microbial communities from Morgan-Monroe State Forest, Indiana, United States - atmos_gasesECM2C_515 | ecosystem: Environmental > Terrestrial > Soil > Temperate...
TCGTATTGCCGGTGCTGCTCTGCCAGACGCTGATACTCGGCGTCTGTTTCGAAGAGTATGTCCCGAGGTGCCCGCTGAGCGGTTGCCATGCGTCCTCCTCATGACCCGAAAATGAATTGTGAACACTACATGAACGAAAGATAGCACTCCGGGGCCCCACGTCAAGAGGGAACGTGCAACAATCTAGTCCTGGCTTGTGAGTTTCTTTTCCATGACAAGCGCAGCCTCCTCCGGCTCGCGGTAGTACTTGGGACGTTTTCCGGTTTTGGTAAATCCATGCTTCGCGTAAAAGGTAATTCCGGTCGCATTCGACTCGCGAACCTCCAGAAACACGCGACTTACCCCCAGCGCTCGAAACTCCCCCAGCGCCGCCGCCAATAGCGCACTGCCTTGTCCCATGCGCCTTGCGCTTGCCACCACCCCCAAATTTAGGATCTCTGCATCTTGTTCCACTCTCCGTCCGATCAGAAATCCCGTGACCAACCCTTCTATTTCGCTCGCTAACGCCACTCCTCCGCTCCAACTCAACGCTTGCCCAAAACTCTCCTCCGACCACTCTGCTGCTTCCGGAGCGTCCCGCAGAATCGTCGTCACTGCTGCGGCATCCTCTCGCCGAAGCCAACGAATTATGCACGCCATATCTGCGCGTTTCTCTTCAGCGCCCATGCTTCGCTGCGCCATCCTTCCAGAAAATCTCCGCGTCCGAACGCCTTACATAGTTGGCATCCAGAGACAGCGCGTCCGTGACTCGCCCCGCCGCCAGTTGCTCCAATCCGATTCGCCCAATCCATGGCGCAAGCACATTCGAAACAATCTCCACACGCTCCCCGCGAGTCTCCCGCGCCTTCCAAGACGCATCCGCGAGAAAGCAGCCCGCCTCACTCGAAACCCACGAAATTCTCTCGCCTCCCGCCACATCTGCCGCCGCCTCAACAAACCTGCCCGGCGCGATCACCATCTCCTCGCCGAGCCGACTCAAGCCCTTCCCTTCGCGGCGAAACACCGCACCGAAAACCTGCCCACGCCGGGCATCCGCAAACGCGGCCACGTACGGAGCCTCCTCCGGCGCCTGCACCGCCAAAGCCTCCAAACGCGAAACTGCCAAGATCGGCCTCCCGTAGACTTCCCCCCAGGCTTTCACGGTAGTCAGCCCCACCCGCACACCCGTAAACGACCCCGGCCCAGCCGCCACCGCGTACGCTTCAACATCCTGCATGCCTAGCCCACACGCCCCCAAACACTCGCGAACCGCCGGCAAGAGCCAAGTCGAATAATCCTCCTGCGAATCGTGAGGCAAAAGCTTCAACGCGCCCTGAACACGTAGTACCGCCAAGCTGCCCCTCAAATCACACGTATCTATCGCCAGAACAATCACATCCGCATTCTAGCGCACTTCTTGCGAACCTCGCAGTCAGCGACCTAAGAGCCACAAAAGGCTAAATCTGCAATCAGCGATTGGCCGCTTTTCAAGATCGAATGGCGCTAAAGAGAGGTCGAACGGCGAATGCATCCGCGGCTCCGCCTTGCAATTCGGCTGCCAAATTCTCGCCAGAAATTCCCTAACCTTCTGATTCCAGAGGATATATCTTGACTCTTCCGGCACACTCTTATATTCTTCTCATGCATCTCTCGGGGGGCAATCGAATCTATGGACTACAAGATCGGCGACAAGGTCGTATATCCGAATCACGGTGTGGGCATTGTTGAACAGATCAGTTACGGCGTCTTGAACGGCAGAACCGAACGTTACTTCATGATTCGCATTGTTTCCAGCGGTCTGCGCGTCATGGTCCCGCAGTCCAACGCAACTACCGTTGGCCTTCGTTCCGTCATCCGCTCGACGGAGTCGGCGAAAGTCCTCGGCTTCCTCGAAACCGGCAAACTCAACTCTCATCACGACTGGAAGCACCGCTTCAAAGAGAATTCGGAGCGCATGCGCACCGGGTCCCTCCTCGAAGTCGCCGTCGTCCTCAAGAGTCTCGTTTCCCTCAGCCGCAGCAAGCCTCTCTCCTTCCGCGAAAAGAAAATGCTCGAACGCGCGAAGTACCTGCTCGTCAGCGAAATGGCCACCTCGCGCAACACCACAGCCGAAAGCGCCGAAGCCATCGTCGTCAAGTCCCTGGCCAAAGCCAAGCTCCAGTTCCCCGTCCTAACCGAAAAATTCGAATAGCTCAGTCTTCTCCTCGTAAGGGCGTCCGCTGTGCCGGGCGCCCTTCTTTTTTGGCCGTCATCTTTCCAAACTCTGCGCCCTCTTAGTCTCCTCGTTCTGCCCTTCTGTTTCCTTCGCCAACTTCCTGAAGAAACGAACCGTCCGGCGCCGCGTCCAATTTTCCTGAAAGCTGAGTCCTGATCAATGAGGAGATCGTGTGAAATCTCGCTTCGAGCTCGTCCCTGCTCTATCCCTGGCGTTCTTGCTGTCCTCGATCTGCGCGTTTGGCACGCGGGCCACTACCACCGAGTACTCACAGCATTTTGACGCCCTCCACAGACTATCCGTCGCCGTCGCCGGTGCTATGCCCTCAGAAAAATACACTTTTCGTCCGGATCCCGGCTCCATGACTTTCGGTGAATTGATGTCCCATATCGCCACGACCAACTTCTCGTTCTGCGCGGGTCTCCAGGATACCGCCGCTCCCCAAACGCCTCCTCCATCTGACAAGGACAAAGAGGCCGTGGTCAAGTACCTCACGAGCTCCTTCGAATATTGCGCTACCATCATCCCCAACCTCACCGGACAGCAGTTGATGAATGCCCACAATTCCCCTGATGGCCGCCTGTCCGGACGAGAAGTCCTGCTAGCCATGTTCGTCCACGTCGCCCACCATCGCGGACAAGCCGAAATCTATCTTCGCGACAATGGCATCGAGCCCCCGTCCTACAGGATCTGACGCCAACGACCGGCCGCGTAGGATTGTCTTTCAGGATCGCGAAAGCGTCTGAAGGCTCACTCCTGCGTCACGCAGCATCCGGGCCACCTCGGCCGCGATCTTTGGCGCCCCCGGAGTGTCCCCATGAATGCAGAGCGTCTGCGCATCGACGCGGACTTCGCTCCCATCGCTCGCAATCACCACTCCTCGCTCCACAATACTTAACGCCTGCCGCCCCGCCGCCCCCGGATCGCGGATCAACGCATCCTCAAGCTTCCGCGACCGCAACGTCCCATCCGCCTCATACCGCCGGTCCGCAAACGCCTCCGCCGCCACCGCAAATCCCGCCTTGCGAAACACCTCCAGCATCGATGACCCCGCAAGTCCCACCAGCACGACATTCCGGCTGCATCGCGCGACGCCGTTCGCAATTGCCTCCGCCAGCTCGCGATTGTGCACCGCCTGGTTGTAAAGCGCCCCATGCGGCTTCACGTGAGCCACCTTCGCGCCACAACCCGCCGCAATCTCCGTCAGCGCGCGAACCTGCTCGTAAACCGATTCCGCAACCTCCTTCGCCGGCAGCTTCATCTCCACCCTCCCAAAATTCGCCCGATCCGCATATCCGGGATGCGCCCCAATCGCCAGCTTCCATTTAAGCGCCTGCTCCGCCGTCGTCTTCATCGTCCGTTCATCGCCCGCATGCCCCCCGCAAGCGATATTGACCGAAGTCAGCGAAGCCATCAGCGATTCCTGCGTTCCATCCGCAATCGCCTGCGACAGCTCTCCCATATCGCAATTCACATCGATTCTCAGTTCGCCGCGCATCATTCGAAAAGCAATTCCTCCGAAGCCTGCAATTGTTCCTGTTCCCTCAACAAATTCCGCGCCGTTTCCCAATCCACTCGTTCAAATCGAACCTCATCCCGAGGCCGCAGCTGCCCCAGACTATGAAAATCCGCGGAAATCACATTGGCAATCTTTGGATAACCGCCCGTAGTCTGTTGTTCCACAAACAGAATGATCGGCAGCCCGCCCTCCGGCACCTGCACGGCTCCCAGCGAAACGCCTTCGCTGGTCAGCTCTCCCTCCGTAGCTTTTGCAACGGACGCGCCTTGCAGCCGAATCCCCATGCGGTTCGTTTCCTCCGCCACACGATACGCGCTCTCATAAAACACTCGTCGAGAAGCCTCGGGAAACCAATCGTCCTGCGGCCCCGGCGTTACGCGCAATATTTTTCGAGGCTGCATCCCTTTGACCACGCGGGCCGAAAGTTTTCGTTTGCGAGCCGATCCGCTCGACGCTCCGATCGTCAGCACGTCTCCTTTTCGCAGCGCCCGTCCCTCAAACCCGCCGAGTCCGCCCAAAATATGCGTCGATGCGCTACCAAGAAACGCTTTTACCTCGATTCCTCCCCGAACGCACAAATAACACCGTGCCCCCGTTTGCGTCGGCCCCAGCTTAAGCGTCTGCCCTGGCTTCGCTTCGAACGCCGTCCACAACTGCACCGATTTCGTATCGAGTGTCGCCCCAAAATCCGACCCCGTCAGCGTTAGCACCGCGCCATCCGGAAACGCAAACGTCCCGCCAAGCAGCGTCATCTCCAGCCCCGCCGCCCCCTCCGCATTCCCGACCAAGCGGTTCCCAAACCGCAACGAAACCGCATCCGCCGCACCCGACGGCGAAACCCCCATCGGACCAAATCCTTCCCGCCCCAAATCCTGCACCGTCGTAAACAGCCCCGGCTCCCGCACCAGAATCACGTCCATTCTTTCTCCAGCGCCCCAAATCGCTCCGCCGAAATCGGCACAAACCGCACGCGATCTCCGATGGACAACAAACTCAGCTCATCGCGATCAGCCTGAAACATCTTCGCCGGCGTTCGCCCCAGCAATCTCCACCCGCCCGGCGTCGCGAATGGATAAACACCGGTCTGATTCCCCGCGATCCCCACGCTCCCCGCCGGCACTCTGCGGCGCGGTGCGGCCAGCCGCGGCGTCACCAGCGCCTCTGGCAATTCCCCGAGATACGCAAACCCCGGCACGAATCCCAAAAAATATACAAGATACTCGACCGAAGCATGCAGCTCGATCACCTGTTTTGCCGTCATTCCGCGCAATGCCGCCACCTCAGTGAAATCCGGTCCGAACTCCCCGCCATAACACACCGGAATTTCCACGAGCCGCGCATCCGGAAGCTCTATCTTCTCCAATCGCTCTAGGTACTGTCGCAGAATCGCTTCCACGTCCTCATGCCGCATTCGAAGCGCATCAAACTTCACGAGCAACGAGCAATAGCCCGGATGCAAATTGCGCACACCCGCAACCGCTTCCTGTTGCAGCAACCGCAGCAATTTCCTCACCTTCGCATTCGCTTGAAGTGTGATCTGATTTTGAAGTGGCCGGTCTTCAGACCGGCCCGCCTCTCGAGCTTGCCCAAAATAAACCAACAACGACTGATCGCTGGAGAATTGAAATCGCACTTCGTCGTCGGCAGATAATCCCATGCTCGCGAAAGTATACCCCAGGCAATCACAGGTCTAGCGGGACAGGCATTCCTGCCTGTTTTCCTCAACCGGCGCTTGGCCTGCCGTATTTATCGTACGCGTGCACTTCAACCACCGCCGTCCCGTCGCCATAGGCCGGCACCGTGACGCTAACGATTCTTCGTTCTTTCTCATTGCTTCTCGAAAACAATATCCTCCAAGCAGCCTCCATCACAAACATCCCCTCCCGAAACGGCGGACGAAGCATCCCGCTAGCCCCCACATTCGCCCGGCTGGACAGCTCAAACTGCTGCGTCTCCTCCGCCGAACTTAGGCCACCTTTCTCCCCCGCCGCACCCCGCGCCAACCGCAGCGCTCCCACCGAGTCCATCCATCCCTCCCGTAAGATCTGGTCGCCATCACTAGGCCATTGCCGCCCCTCCGGAGCATCCACCCGCGTTTGCGCAATCGGCCCGTAACACGGAACGGTCACATACAGCCTTTCACGTTTGCTCCGTGAATAAAAATGCAGCCACCAACCCCCGTACATGGCCAAACGCCCGTCTCTGTTGATGGCAGGAAGAACCGCAGAAAGCGGCGAAAGATACCAGGTCATCGGCGCGTTCGAAGTGATTCGCTGCAAACTCGCATCCTCAGCCCACGCTTTGGCCAAGGACAGCGCAATCTCATGCGCCTCTTTCGCGCTGACTTCCCGCGGCCCCGCAAACTCCGAGAGACGCCGCTCGTGCGCGCGCCCCATCAGTGCCGCTTCGGCCCCAAACACCTCCAGCACCTTCCGCAACAAGATTGCCGCGGCGTTCAGCGCCTCTCGCAAATCGGCTTCCGTAAAATATGTCCACTTCATCGGCAGCGGCCCGATTCCGAACAACCGAAAAAGATTCAGCGACAGTAGGAATGGCCGGTCGGGCGCCGCCGCAAACCGCTGCGACGTCAATCCCACCCCCAGCCAAATCGTAAACTCCTTGCTGAACGCCCGCGGCTTCTTGTCCACGCTGAAGGTGACCAACACGTCCGGCGCAATCATTTTCGAAAGCACATCCTCGTTCTGCTCGTTCGGGCTCGTCGCGTACTCCGGAAATTCCGTTTTCGCCCACTTACGCATAATCCGCGTGAAATCCACCTTCACGGATTTCCCCATTTTCTTCGGGTCAAACACAAACTGCATCGCCTCCGCCGCCGTCATCAGGTGCGGAACATTAGCCAGCGAAATTTCCCTGCGCAGCTTCTCCCCTACCCTCTCGACCAATTCCGCGAACGCCAACCCGGTCACCAGCAACTCTTCCGGCGTCGCTCTTCCCGCCTCGTTTGCCTGCAGTTGCATCTGGCTCGCCTGCAATTCGAACCGGATACCCGTGGCCCCGGCGATCTCCGCGAGCATCCTTTCGATGAACGCCTCTTTCGCATCCGCCGCTTCAAACAGCAGGTGTGCCGAGAGATCAAATCTGCTCTTCCGCTGAAACACTTTCGCGTCCAGCAACGCAAACCGCGCCTCCGTGCCTTCCCGCGAACCTTTCCAGCGAAACCCTTGCGCCGAAAGCATGAAACTCAAGCTCTTGATTTTCGCCGCGCCAAGTTGCGTCAGCTCTTCCGTGATCTCCAGCGCCCGTTCGAACCCCGCCCCTTTCGCCCGCTCCGGCTGAAATTCCTGAACCGTCGTTCTTGCGCGCTTCGAACTTCCGATGAGGTTCAGGTCCAGTTCCGCCTTTTCCGTGTTCACCGCACACTTCTGCAGCACCGCCACGAACTGCCCTATCGCCGGAACGGGTTCGTCCTCTTCAAGGGGGATGGAAGAATAACAATGAATTTTCATGAATGCGCCTGTCGGATAGTGATCCTCGCCTTCATTCTTCCATGAATTCCTTTTTGCAGTTGCAGAGACGCAGCACCGCTGCATTCGATCCGGCACGATGCTCCGATGCTTGCTTCCCAAGTAGGACACCCACTCCTGCCTGTCCTCTTCCGCCAGGCGAAACCCGTCAAACAGCAATCAAGCAAGTCTGAAACAAAAATCGCCGTTAATAGCAGTATTCGTGAACCTACCGGCAAGGACTCGGCGTTTCTCCCGACGAACCCACCCGATTTGCAAAATCCCACTCCCACCCTGCAATCTAATACCCGTGCCGGAACTCCCCGACATCGCCGCCTACCTCACCGCCCTCGAACCACGCATTCTCGCCCAACCTCTCGCCCACGTTCGAATCGCCACCCCGTTTCTTCTTCGCACTGCCCAGCCGCCGCTCACCGATACCCACGGCCGCGTCGTCCGCGAACTCCGCCGCATCGGAAAGCGAATCGCCATTGGCTTGGAAGGCGATCTCTGGCTCGTCCTACACCTCATGATCGCGGGCCGCTTGCACTGGCACTCGGCAAATCCGAAACTATCAACCCGCCGAAATCTCGCCGCATTCGATTTTCCCAACGGCTCGCTCGTGCTCAGCGAAGCCGGCGCCAAGCACCGCGCCTCCTTGCATGTCCTCGCCGGCGAAGACGGTCTCCGTTCCATCGATCCCGGCGGAATCGAAATCTTCTCGAGCGACCTGAATTCTTTTCGCGAAGCGCTCACCACCGAAAATCGCACCCTCAAGCGTGCCCTCACCGATCCGCGCCTCCTTAGCGGAATCGGCAACGCCTACTCCGATGAAATCCTGCATGCCGCAAAACTTTCGCCCATCACCCTCACGCAAAAACTGAAGCGGGAAGAATGGGAAACGCTTTTCGCCGCCACTCGGGACACCCTCACTCTCTGGATCGATCGCCTCCGCGCCGAAGCGGAATCCGCCTTTCCCGAAAAGGTCACCGCCTTTCGAAAGGAGATGGCCGTCCACGGCCGCTACGGAAAGCCCTGCCCAAGGTGCGGAGAAAAAATCCAGCGCATCCGCTACGCCGACAACGAAACCAACTACTGCGCCCGCTGCCAGACCAGCGGAAAAGTTCTCGCCGACCGGAGCCTCTCGCGCCTATTGAAATCCGACTGGCCCCGCACACTGGACGAACTCGAAGCCCTCAAGCGTCCTCGCATGTAGGTTCCTCCGCGCAAGACTTTTAAAAGCGTTCTTCAACGGCCTTTTGCGAATAAACCGCAGCGAACAATTAGGCGAGTATGAGGCTTGGATCGGCGTTGAGGCGCGCGTCGCCGAGAATCCCGGCGCGGAGACGTGAGTAAGCGGCGGCAGCGATCATGGCGGCGTTGTCAGTGGAGAGAGCCCGGCTGGGGAAAAACACGTCGACACCTGCGGATTTCGCGCGCTCTTCAAATGTTGCACGCAACTGGCTATTGGCCGCCACGCCCCCAGACACCAGCACGCTCTCCACGCCTAATTCTTCCGCTGCCGCCATCGTTCGATCCACCAGATCGCGCACCACGGCATTTTGAAATTCACGCAACAGCGCCAGCGTCTTCGGGCTGCACAGCGGCAGCAACTGCTCGAATTTTCGTTCGCCACGCGCCAAAGCCTCTTCCCGCCGGCCAATCTCTTCGCTGTATTCACCATTTTCGCGAACGTGGTAGAGCACCGCAGTCTTCAGCCCGCTGAAACTAAAATCCAGCGCGTTCCCTCGCGTCTTCGTGGGGCCAAATTTCACCGGAGCCGGCGCCCCATTCGAAACCGCCGCCAATCGATCGAGAATCGGTCCTCCGGGATAACCAAGGCCCAGCAGCTTCGCCACTTTGTCGTACGCCTCGCCGGCCGCATCGTCGCGCGTCTGTCCGAGCTTTCTGTAGTTCAACTGCGCACTCGCATCCTGTACGTTTGAATCTTCCGGCGACACCCTGTACAAAACCGTGTGCCCGCCCGAAACGATCAAGCACACCGCCGGTAATTTCGCAGCGCGTCCCGCCTCGTACGCCTCCAAAAACACCGCGTGAACGTGGCCCTCCAAATGATTCACCGGTACAAGTGGCTTCCCCAGCGCCTCAGCCAGCGTTTTTCCATACGTGATTCCCACCAGCAGCGCGCCCACAAGCCCCGGCCCCTGCGTCACTCCGATCGCATCCAAGTCGGAAAGTTTCATCCCCGCCTGCTCGACGGCCTCGCGCACCACCGGCACAATCTGCCGCAGATGCTCGCGTGACGCCAGCTCCGGCACCACCCCACCATACTTGCGGTGCACATCGATTTGCGACGCGACCACGCTGGACAATATCTCCCGCCCATCCGCGACTACTGCCGCCGCCGTTTCATCGCACGACGATTCAATTCCCAAGATTCTCAAGTTCCGCCTCAGCTCCCCCGCGAAAAACCATCATCCACCATGCTAGCACAGCGCACTTTACACTGAGTCCTCGCGCATCGCACACATTCGCATCACTTGCCCATTGGAATGCCACGGTAGCTTGTAACCCAACCAGCACCGCTATCGCGCAAAATCATTGACTGTTTTCCAGCCGCATCGAAGAATAGTTTCGGTTCATTGAACACTCGCGAAATCCGGAGCCTATGACCAACAACTCGTCCCCTGATTCCGCTTCTCTGCCGGTTGTTCGCGCCGCGTTCCCGCGCAACAAGGTTCGCAAGGCCGTCCTTCCCGCCGCCGGACTTGGCACGCGTTTTCTTCCCGCTACCAAAGCGCAACCAAAGGAAATGCTCACCGTAGTGGATAAGCCGCAAATTCAATATGTCGCCGAAGAGTGCGTGGCCTCCGGCATCGAGCACATCATCATCGTCACCGGCAAAGGCAAGAATTCCATCGAGGATCATTTCGATTCCGCTCCCGCGCTCGAGCGCTTCCTCGAAGAACATGGCAAAAAAGATCAAGCCGAGCTGGTTCGCAAGATCAGCAACATGGTGCAGGTCAGCTACACGCGCCAGAAGGAACCGCTCGGCCTGGGCCACGCCGTGCTCGTCGCGCGCGATCTCGTCGGCGACGAACCGTTTGCAGTTTTGCTTGGCGATGTCCTGATCCCCGGCCCGAATCCCGCGACCAAACAACTGATCAGCGTATACGAAGCCACCGGCGTCGGCGCCATCGCGGTTGAAGAAGTCCCCAAGGACAAGACCCATCTCTACGGCATCGTGAATGCCGAGCCCGCGCCGCAGCCGCCATTCGGAGAACGCTTGCTGCGCATTCGCGACCTTGTGGAAAAACCGAAACCCGAGAACGCGCCCTCGAATCTTGGCATCACCGGACGCTACGTCCTACCGCCCTCGCTTTTCGATTGCCTCGAACGCACCAAGCCTGGCGCGGGAAATGAAATTCAACTCACGGATGCCCTGCGCATTCTCGCGAAGGAGCAAGGTCTTTGGGCGTACATCTACGAGGGCATCTCGTATGACGCCGGTGACAAGCTCGGCTTCCTGAAAGCCACCGTCGAGATCGCCTTGCAAAATCCCCAATTCGGCGCGGACTTTCGCGACTACCTCAAAACGCTAAAGCTGTAATGAAAGCTGCGTTTTCCGGCGCGGCTGTTTTTCGGCTCGACTATTTTTTCGCGGCAGGCTTTTTCTCTTTCGATTCCTTTGAGGACGCTTCCTTCTTGGCGGTGTCTTTTTCTTTGCTTGAACTTTCCTTCTCTTTCCCCGCCGCTTCTTTCGCGTCACCCGCAGGCTTGTCTGTTTTTTCTCCGTCGCCACTCGGCTTTTTCCCGCCATAATCCGTGACGTACCAGCCCGCTCCCTTGAATTGGATCGCAGGCGCGGTGATTACCGCTTCCACTTTCCCGCCGCAGTGCGGGCATTTTTTCAAGTGCGGCCCGGAGACGCTCTCGATTTTTTCCGTGAGCCGGCCACACTTCAGGCACTTATATTCGTACAGTGGCAAAGACGCTCCTCCGACCTTGCATTCAAAAAGTGAAGTATAGCATGCACACGCAATGCCATCGGAACGCATGCTAGACTCGTCGGATGAGCGCGAAAACTCCTTCCACGGAATCGGCGGATGCCCCGAATTCGCTAACGGGCGGATGCCTGTATCTTGTCGGCACGCCCATCGGCAACCTCGAGGACATCACGCTTCGCGCATTGCGCATCCTCAAAGAAGTGGATCAGATCGCCTGCGAAGATACGCGCCACACGCAAAAACTTCTCTCGCACTACGACATCCACAAGCCGCTGATCAGCTACCACGAACACAACGAACTTACGCGCGCGCCGGAACTGGTTGTGTCGCTCGAGCAAGGCGCGAAAATCGCTCTGGTAAGCGATGCCGGGATGCCGCTGGTTTCCGATCCCGGCCATCGGCTCGTCACGCTTTGCCTGCGGCACCATATTCCCGTCGTGCCGATACCGGGGCCTTCGGCGCTGCTGGCTTCCCTTTCCGCCTCCGGATTGCCGAACGAAGAATTTCTCTTCGTCGGTTTTCTTCCCGCGCGCAGCGGCGAGCGCCGTCGCGCCCTCGAGCGCTTGCGCATAGAAGACCGCACCATCATTGTTTACGAAGCGCCGCATCGCGTCGCGGAATGCGTCGCGGACGCGCGCGAGGTCCTCGGCAACCGCAGTGCCTGTATCGCACGCGAAGTCACGAAGCTGCACGAAGAGTTCCGCCGCGGCAAACTCTCCGAACTCTCCACGTCCCTCGATGAACGCCCCGCCCGCGGCGAAATCACGCTGTTGATCGGGCCGGAAGCTCCCGCCGACGCACGCACGCACGCCAATTCAACGCAAAACCTCGCTGACCGCGTCGAAGAACTCATCCGCCAAGCCAAACTCGATCGCAAAGAAGCCCTGAAGCTGGCCGCCAAGGAACGCGGCCTGACACGCCGCGCCGCATACGACGAAATCGTCAGTGGTCGCGCCAACGAAGCGAGCGAAAAAGAGTAACTAAACAGAATGGGATCGGGGCGGCCGTCCCAATTCATTTACATACCTGCCCCAACAGGCAATCAACAGGATAATATTCTGTTCGTTTCAATTACGACATTCGGGGATGGTCCGCGGGCAACGGCGAAATTCCCTGGGACACTGCAGCGTTTTCTGCGTTCCAGGCCGCACCAAGAAAGACGATCATCGCGGAGAGTTCCATCCATGCCATCAAACCGATGGCCGCGGCCAGTCCACCAAATACCAGTCCGTAGTTCATCCGCCGGACATAAATTGCAAAGAGCAAATTGACGCCCCACCAAAGAATCGTGGCCGCGGCCGCGCCGGGCAGAGCGGAGCGCCAGGTCGTTGTGCCCGGCCGCGCGAGCCGATAAATCAAGGCCAGGACGAGCATCGCCAGGAGCATCCCCAAAACCGGAAGAATGACATACCAGAGACCGCGAATCAGCGGCGATTCGTCAAATGCGGGTGTGATCCAACGGCGTATTGGCCGCCCAAACACACTCAAGGCCACGACCACGAGCCACGCCACAATCGTCACCGAAAACAAAAGCAAACCACGAAGTTGCCGCCCGATGAACGAATGCGCGCCGCGGTGGCCATGAATCAATTCGATGCCTTTGACGATGAGCTTCATCACCTGCGAGCCCACGAGCAGCGTTCCAACCCAACCGATCAGCGCCAGGTACCAGGCGTTGACTTCCTGGCGTAACACATATGCGGAAATGAGTTGCCAACTACCGGGCGGTAAAATCGCCGAAATCCGGACGGCGAGATCCTGACCGGCTTCCGCTTCCAAGGAACTCTTCACAAGACTCAGCGCCGTCAGCAGGACCGCGAAGAACGCCAGGAACATATTGAAAGCCACCGCCTGCGAAACCATTCCGCATTGCGGAATGACTCTTGCCAGCGTTCGAAATAGTTTCTTGGCAAGGGCAGGTGCCATTCGGGGATTATACTGTCCGATTGCGAACTGTATAGCGCGAGACGCGCGGAATACTGCGGCAGAGGAGACCCCAAACGCCACCCCGATTCCTGATGAACGCGGAAACCGGAAACTGCCATCCGACCGTGGAGAACCTCAGGGGGCGGAATCGTTGGCAGAGAATTGATTCTGATTCTCAATCCCAGCGAGTTCTTCGCGCAGGCGAGCGGCTTCCGCGCGATACTTCCCCGCCTCAATCCGGAACTTGACGGCGCCAACGCTGCCAACCGCATTGATAACCTTGGTGACGCCGCCACCGCTGCCCTTGCCGGTATGTTCGAGTTGGTCGGCCAGACTGTCTTGCTGGTTGGCATCTGCCTCCAACGTGTTAATGCGGCTGCGAAGATCCCGGATGTTCGCCCAGCGCCGGGCTTTCGCAATAGCAGCATCGGTAACGGTGGCGTTGGCGGATTCGAATACTCCCGAGCCGCGTTCCTTCAGCTCGTCGGTGAAAGAATCGAGATTGTTGATGCCGTGTCGATTGCCCTGATCGGCGGACAAGTGGTACCACGCCAAGGCCTTAGCATCGTCAGGCTCCACGCCTTGCCCGTACTGATACATCCAACCAAGCTGATTTTCCGCATCGCTGTTGCCCTGCCCTGCCGCTTTGTAGAACCAGGACATGGCCCTGGCGTAGTCCCTGTTCACGCCGACGCCGTTTTGGAAATTGTACCCGATGTTTTCCTGGGCGGTGTCGTTGCCATGTTCCGCGGCTTTGGTATACCAGGAAAAAGCCTCAGCGTAATTCTGCGGCTGACCCCATCCTTGCTCGGCCATGTAACCGAGCTGGTTTTCCGCGTCGGAATTGCCGTGGCCGGCGGCGCGGAGATACCAAGCTTGGGCTTGGACATAGTCGCGCTTGACTCCATATCCGCATTGGTAAAAGTAGCCCACTTGCTTCTCGGCAACCGCAAGATTCTGATCCGCCGCTTTGAGGTACCAATCGAAAGCTTGCCGGTAATCATGCTTGACGCCGTTCCCGCTCTCGAACAGGCCGCCGAGATTGTACTCCGCGAGCGCGTAGCCCTGTTTTGCGGCCAAGCGATAGTAGTTTGCGGCGCGCTTGTAATCGCGCACCACCGCAAAGCCATGCTCGTACATAACGCCAAGCTGATTCTGTGCCGGAGAAAAACCCTTATCGGCAGAGGGGCGAGTCCAAATTAGAGCTTGCGTATAGTCCTGCGCAACACCAACCCCAAGAAAATAGCGATTCCCAAGAGCGAATTGTGCCTGCGCGTCTCCCGCCGCAGCTTGGTCGCGAAGTAAGGATAAATCGTTGACCTGCGAGCCGGCCGGAGCCGGTTCCTGCGCTTGCGCGCGCGTGGTGGGAACCACCGAGAACGCAAAGAAAGCTGCCAGCGTGGCCCTAGTCAAAAAGCTCATGATAGTGCTCCCCGCCCAAAAATTCCGCAGAAACAACCAGGAAAGATGGGACTGCGATGACAGCTCTCTACCTTGTTCGACTCGCCTAGCCGCCGCTTTCTTCTGTCACAGCGTCCCACCGCAACCAAATGCAACCTCAATTATCTTGGCAGGCGGAAGCACCCATAACGATGGACAGTTAGTACCAGAGAGACGGATTGTGCTCAATTCCTTACTTCCTGGGCGCCCAGAAGTACCGGGTATTCCTGCAGGGATATACTCGGGACGAGGTTGATTTCGTATTCGAGGAAGCGGGAGGACAGAGCACAACCCGAGGCCATCTTATGGTGAGATGACAATAACTACCGGGCAGCGGACTGATCGTCGAGACCAGCCCGCTTTCACTTCCAAAGCCCAGCGCCGCTCTGAGGGAACGCGCGCCGCGCTGGAAGCGCCCGAATATAACTCAGCTATACCAAACCCTCGTCAGGAAATCTGTACCCTTTTGGACAATCGGCTGGGTCAAAATGCAACACCACGTCCCAGCAATGGACCTGGCTGGCGAGCGTAAAGCTGCGCAGAGCGCATCGGCAAAAAACGTGGATGTTGGAAGCGAAGTTAAGTGGTGTAGAATCCTGATCGTGCGCCCGTAGCTCAGCTGGATAGAGCATCTGGCTTCGAACCAGAGGGTCGGGAGTTCGAGTCTCTCCGGGCGCGCCAGTTTCCTTTGGTCCGGCCCGGACACATGGGTGACACAGCGTACCTAAGACATAGGTAACACTTTTGGGCCGAACGGATTTTCCAGCGGTTCCAACACGCGCGTCTCCAGA
>Ga0307477_10002199_pt1 | contig 15297 bp, 16 predicted proteins | sample atmos_gasesECM2C_FD_203316 | JGI IMG/M metagenome (GOLD analysis project Ga0307477, IMG submission 203316) | Hardwood forest soil microbial communities from Morgan-Monroe State Forest, Indiana, United States - atmos_gasesECM2C_515 | ecosystem: Environmental > Terrestrial > Soil > Temperate...
TTGGCGCCACCTAACTAGAAGGGGGTTATCAATGCTATCGAATCTTTTTTCTAGTTTTGGTCCTGTCGCCTCGTTTTTGTCCGGCTTGCAACAGATCCTCCCGACCATGAATGTGTTGGCCGGACAAGTCGCGCCGTTTTTGATCTGCATTGCGTTCGTTCTCTTAGTTTTCGGAAGTATGCGTGGATTTCTGCAAAACGATACCAAGCACTTCTTCGGCAATTTGCTGCGGGTGGTGATCCTGGTGGTTTTGATTGGCAACTGGCCAGTGATTGAAGGCACGATCAACAATGCGGTCAACGCGTTTTGCAACCTGCAAGTCAATTCGAATTTCTTTACGTCGACGAATGCAACCGGTGCCGGCCGTCTGAATCTGGCGAACCTGGAGCTAACCATTTCCGAGAAAGCGGCGGGTGTAAAGAGCTCTCAGCCAGCCTGGCAACAAGCCTTAATGGCCGTTGTGTTACCAATAACCCACCCGCTATGTCAAATACTGTATGGGATCTACCTGCTGGCACTACTCTTGTGCGAATTGATCGCGGTCGGAATGAACCTGCTTCAACAGTGTATCCTTATCTTTCTCAACCTTTATGTGCCGATTGGATTCGCCGAATTTTCGATTCCAAGCCTGCGTGGACAAGCGGAAACGTTTTTTAAGGCTTATCTCGGCGTCCAGTGCTGGCCTATTGGCTGGGTTCTCGCAAACATCGTCACCGTTGCGCTGCTCCAGGGTTTGACGCCGCCAAATCCAGAGGACTCCGGAGCAATTGTGATTGCAATCATCGTTTGTGTTCCGGTTTTGATTTGGATGATGATTGGTTACATCCTCGCACCGTTCTACGTGCAGAAAATCGTAATGCGGGGCGGAGGGGAAATACAGGCGTTTGCCGGCGCAATGATCGCGGCAGTCGGTGGAACGACCGGGGCGGTCTACGGGCAAGCATTTGCTCTCGGTAGGGGAGCGACTCTCGGGCTAAACCCACTCACCCAAGCAGTGAGGACTCGCGACCCTGGTAGCAATGTGGGTTCTAGGCGTCGGTCAACGGATACCGACGCCGACCGAGGGAAGGATTATAGTGACGAGCAGGGGTCCGCCGCTGAGAATTTGCTGGGCCATCTCGTGCCCGGAGTCAATGAGATTCAGCCCGGTGGCGATGCCATGCGGAGTGCCGGTGATAAAGCGCGAGCACTAGGGGGTTGGGGCCTCACAAAGGTCATGGGCGCCGGCGAGTTTGCGGCAAGGACAGCTGGAAACGTGGCGAGCACCTTTGGTTCTCTGGTGGCGGACGCAAGCGGTAATCGAATCGGACCCGAGCGATATTTCTCTTTCCCGCAGATACGGCAAAACAAGCCTAATCGGTCCTCGCAGCGGGCGGCAAACTATGTGAACCAATGAAACCCGGTCTGGAAAACGCGGAAGGATCGAAGGTGGAACAGGCTCAACCCCAGCGGGATGAGAATCAAGACTCGCTCGTCGAACCGTCTGAGTTCTTCGTTGGCCCTGAAGAATCCTTGGAAGAAACCGAAGTCAATCGGGATCCACGGATTGAAGCCGCATGGCAGCGAAATCATGTGGCGAATCGTTTGGCGGCAGCGAGCCGAACAGCGCGTTTGTTGTGGATCGCTCTGATCCTCTCGTTGCTGGGTCACCTGATCGTACCCGTCTATCTGGTGACGGCTATGACCAAACCGGAAAAGGTCGCGCTCATGGATGGCACAGAGTCGCTAATCATCGCTCCTTTAGTGCCGGTAGAACAAAGCGACGAGATCATGAACACGGTTTCTTATTGGGCAGCTAAATCTTTTCTCGACCGGGGACCGCAAGGGTTCGATGCGCCCGATACCCTGAACCGGGTCTTTCTGCCGGAAGCTGCCGAGAAGGCCAAGAACGAATTCAAAGGCTTAGCCGACGAATTTAAGAAAAAAAGTATTCATCAAAAATTGGAGATTGCTAGGATAGATCTGCAACGAATTGAGCGTGGTATTGTTATGAGTCGAGTGATTGGGCAGATCTTGACCCAGGCCCAGATCGGTGACCAGCAAGTGGATCAACCACAACCCATTGCGCTTAACCTGAAGCTGGTGCGCAATCCTTTCTTAGGAAGAAATCAACGCTATCCCTTTGCGGTGGTCGACTATGCTTTCGGACAGCCGGAGCAATTAGGCGTACAAACAACAGATAACAAATAGTATGCGATTGATTCTAGCGATAATCGGCGGCGTGATACCGCTAGTGGCATTGGCAGACGATACTCTGTCTTCAAGAGTGGTCCGGTTACCTCTCAGCCAGGATCAACCTGCCGAGATAAGACTTGGTACCCATGGAATCACGACCATTGAATTCCCAGAGAAGATTGAAGCCTTGGATGGCTTCGGTTTCAGCACTAACCCTGCTCCTGACGGCCCCGATCTATTCCAGATCTCGTTTAACAAAGGCACTAACTTTCTTTCTTTGAAGGCGGTCCGTCCCGGAGTGGAGGGAAACCTGACCGTTGTGCTCGGAGGGAAGGTTTATGCCCTGTACTGCAAGGAAGCGCAGGATCCGTGTTTCGTGGTCATCTTTCGCGAAAGCGAGGCCGTCCATTCGGGTGAGGCAGGCGGAGGGCGGACTCCGCCACAAACGGTTAAACAAGCTTCGCCCGCCCGATTGTTAGGTTTTCTCGATAAAGTTAAGGCGTTTCCTACACTCAAAGTTAGTGCTCCCGAAGTTTACCAAAACATGGATGTGGCGGAGCCTAATTCCAATTCCGGAGCGAATGGAATCGAGATCAATCTCAAGCGAGTGATCAGAGATGACGCTTTAGACTCTCTGGGGTTCGAGATTCAACTTGGGAATAAGACTGACAAGGATTTCTTTTACGATCCGGAAGGATTCGGTGTGCGAGTCGGCAATGAGGTTTATCAACAATCCGTATCCGACGCAGGTGGTTTAGTCCCTTCTGGAAAAGCGCAAACTGCCTTCTTTATCGTGACCGGAAGCGCGACCGGCGCCAGGAATGATCTTGCTGTCACTAACAAATTTGAAGTCATCCTCCGACCGGTCCAAGGCGAGGCCGATCCAAAGAAAAGAGCGGCTGCGGAGTGGCAGGAACCCCCTGGTACCTTGCCAACCGCAGATTCCTCCGATGTTTCCGGAGATGAAAACAACGGAGGGAACCATCCTAAGGTTTCTTCCGGTAAGAAGCATCGGCTTCGGAAGGAATCGAAGAATCCTTCTGACCCTCGCCCGTCACCGACAGCCAAGGAAGTAGCTCACAATGCTGAATAGAAAGACACTTTCAGTCACATTAGTCGGCCTGGCTTCGATCGTGGGAACGTTTGTGTACACCCTGTGGCAAACCAACGGCCCTAGCCGGATTGCTAACCGGCAAGCTCAGGTGGCGAAGGATTTGGTCAGGGTTACTGAACCAATGACCAGTACAATGCGAAATTTTAATCCGGTGGCGCCGAGCTTGGTTAAACTGCGAAAAGAAGCACCACCACCGGTTCAAGTGTCCGTTCCGCGTGGAGTAGAAGAATCGGAGCCAAGCAAGAGTAGCGGCGGCCGGTCATTAACCATATTCGCTGCTCAAGAGCAGCCGGACAAACCTCGTTCCGGTCCCCATGGTGACTACGCTCCAGCGTTTCGCTTAGTGAAGTGCCAACTCGTTAATACGGTTGACTCAAGTAATCTCACCACCCCGGTAATCGGCCTCGTGGCTGAAGATCTGTGTTGGAATGGCAAGATGATTATCCGAGCGAACTCGGAAGTACATAGTGTCGCCAGCGTCGATAGGGTTAGAGAGCGCATTGCCAGTGAAGGGGAGTTTACTTTTGTCCTGGACGAACCCGACGGTAGAGGCCGGGAACTCGTCGTGCGAGGCATGGTGCTCGACATGGAGAAGGACGATGAGTTTGATACCTACGGTATCACGGATGGCAGCGCCGGTCTGAGGGGTGATGTGATCAGGACCGCTAACAGCGACGTGATCAAGCTCTATGCCGCCTCATTGATTAGCGGAATTGCCGGGGCTTTTTCCACTGGCAGCAACGGTATTCTCGGTAATCGGGTCTATACCAACAGCGCTTCCCTCGGATTGAGTGCGCTGCAGGGTGGGGTAGTCAATCCCGCGGTCGGGGCCACCCAGAGTGTTCTGGACCGGTATGCCGACCAGATCGCGCAGACGATCGAGCGGGACGGATTCTTTGTTAGAGTTCCCGCGGGAAAACAGTTTTACGTCTATTGCACGGAGGCAATCGACCTGAGCCAGGCGAGAGTCGGAGGGGACGACGAGCGCGAGGCGCGGCGCCAGGCCGATTTAGCTCAGAAAGCCCAGGAACAAGTTCGCAAGGCACTGCCGGCGGACGCGGCTAGTTTGCTGAATCCGCTGTTGCCTGCTTTGGGTTCAACAAATCAAAACATAAAATAATAAAGTATGTACATCGAACTGACGCTTCCCTTTCTGTCAATTTGTTTCCTGCTCACCGGGTGTGTTGAACCGCAACCCCAGGTAGTGGTCCTTCCAACCGGCCATCGAGTGGTTCAATCGAACTCGGGTCCTCAGGTATTAACACCCGTGGGACCGCTCGGCACGGTCGACAATGTGCGGCAGGCGGAACTAATAAAGGTCTATGGAGTGAATCGCTATGTCGATCCTGCTGATCCCCGGGTCATGCACGAACGGCATGCGGTCTATCGAGTCGAACAGCAACCGGCCTGGGTGACGCGATCGAAGAATCAATCAGGTCAAATTCTGTTGGGTCCGATCCTGGGTCTGCACCGGCCTGAATATTCGCCCGAGCCTTTACCGGGTGAAACCGCTCGAGATCTAGCGGAAGCCAAACGCGGTTTGCAAGATAGCGCCAAGGATCTTCAATCGATGAGAGATGGACAACAAAAACTTGCCAGCAATGTCCAATCCTTGGCTGAGCAGACCCTCGATGGGGAGCGCAAACTGACGACCGCAGTTGGGCTTTTAAACGAGCGCATTAAGAAACTGGAAGGTCAAGCGACCGCCAGTCCGACCCCGGCCGGTGACAGCAACATTGTTCGTACCGACCCTGGCGGCGTTGTTGTTCGCTCGAGCAACTAGTCCGTGAACGTCATCTAATCTGCGGACCCTTTGGTAAAATGGATCTTCGACTAGCTTGCAGCCCGGCCGCTAATGTGTTGCCGAATCTAACCACGATCCTCGAGGAAAGGATCCTTGGCCAGCGACTGGCGGTTGCACGGATTGCCAAAGCGGTGCAGGCCGCGGAGCTGGGGTTGAACGATTCGGGCTCAAAACCCAAAGGGAGTTTCCTTTTGCTGGGACCGACTGGAGTCGGCAAAACGGAATCGGCCAAGTGTTTTACCGAGGCGATATTCGGATCAAAAGAGACGCTGGAAATGCTCTTTATGAACGAGTACGCGTCGGATCAGCGTCTCTCTGAATTTCTTGGTCGTGCCGAGATGGCGATTCGACGGCACCCGAAGGGGACAACGTTTCTTTTTGACGAGATAGAGAAAGGACATCCGCGAACGATCGACGTATTACTTTCCCTGCTGGACGAGGGAGTTTTGACGACTCCTGCCGGGGAGCGTCTCCTAATAAAGCAGTTCTATATTGTCCTGACTAGCAACTTAGGCAGCGGCGATCTTGCCAAAATGGAAAATGCTCCCTATTCGACCATGGAGCGGGTCGCTCTTGATGTTGCGGCCCAATCTTTGCGGCCGGAGCTATTTGCTAGAATCTCGGAGCGAATCGTTTTCCGGCCACTGGATTTGGAAACGCAGAAATTGATTTTGTACAAGCTCATCCGACAGAAGTTGGAGATCTTGTCGATTTTCTTTGGTTGCGCGCTCGAGATCGATGGAGGGCCGGTGACAGCTTTTTTGCTCCGGGTCGGTTACAGCCGAGCATTTGGAGCGCGCATGTTACGTCAGGAGGTAGACCGCCAATTCAATTCGGCCAGTTTGCCCTGGGCGTTGGCAGGCCGAGTGCCTGCACGCGGGTTGTTCCGATATGATCCCGCGGGCGGCCGTTTGATTTTGGAGTGACGCCAGCCCAGCCTTTGGTAGATGCCATGGTGTTGTCCGGCAGCGTGACAACACCATGGCATCTACCAATGCTAGCCACGCGCAATGCAGGCCAGAGTTGAACCGAATGCCAGATACCGGCTATCATGCCACCGTCAAATGAGTGAACCCTCCGTTCCGATCCGATCCAGTGGATTTCGACGCCTGATTACTGCGGCTTGTGGTTTGGCGATCAGTATCGCCGTCTACTATATATTGAGCCTTGGCCGGCACTTTTTCGTACCGCTGGTTATTTCGCTGATTGCCGTTTATCTGGTGGATATTCTGAGCCGCCTCGTTGGCCGAATCCGAATTGGCGGCCATGAGATCCCTAAACTGCTGACGGTCATTCTTTCCTTTGTGCTGATTTTTGGCATCGGCGTAGCTCTTGCCTCCATTGTCGCTAACAATGCCTTTCACGTGGCAGCCGCAGCGCCTAAATATCAAGCTCGGTTGCAACAACTGCAGACGCAGGTTTTCAACCAGTTCGGCTTGGAAGAACCGCCGGAAATGCTTGGGCTGTTCCGTTCACTCGACCTGAAAGGATTGTTCACCGATCTCGCCCGCTCCGTCGCCGACGTGCTGGAGAGCACCGTCTTGGTGTTCATTTACTCGTTGTTTATCTTGATCGAACTAAGGCATCTGCCGGCTAAGCTGACCGCGCTGTTTCCAAGCCAGTCGCGTCGAGAACGCGTGCTCCAGATCATGCAGCGCATCGACCGGGACATCCATACCTATATCGGGGTTAAGACAGCCGTCAGTCTGACCACGGCGATTTTGGCTTATATCCTCATGCGAATCGTTGGTTTGGATTTTGCTGAGTTTTGGGCGCTGCTAATCCTTATCCTTCACTTTATTCCGACTATCGGCGTCATCGTTGCCACGATTTTACCTACGTTACTGGCGGCGGTTCAGTTCGATCATATCGGCCCCCTTTTGGCCATCGGCATCGGTATCACCGCTATCGCCATGTTGATGGGAAACATCGTGGAACCAAACATCATGGGCGAGACCCTGAATCTGAGTCCTTTGACGGTTATTATTGCGTTGATTCTTTGGGGGACGGTTTGGGGTATCGTCGGCGCGTTTCTCTGCGTGCCGCTTACTGTTATCCTGGTGATTGTGCTTTCGAACTTTAGAGCGACTCGCTGGGTTTCTATATTGCTATCCAAGACTGGCAAAATCCATCTGGGTGATCCTCCCAGGAACTTAGGCGGCACCATGATCCCCGATTCCACTGAAGACATGTGAGATTTCTTCCCATTCGATGGCCGTCTGCCTGCCTTCCTCGAACTCCTGTACGATCCAGCGCTGAGCTTCTAATAGGGCCGGGTGATTCTTGTCTAGCCGTTCACGGAGCTGTTGGTTCACTACGAAGGTCAAACCCGCCAATCCCGAATCCTTCGTCAGCGATACTTCTAAAGGACGGCCGATCAGGGAAGGAACGTCGAACGGAGCATACATGGGCCAAAACTTGTTGAGGCCGTCCGCGTGAATCCCCGCTCGGGTACGGTGGGCGTCCCGGCCGTACAACGGATATTTTTCATGGACCGGTTGGCCCAGCTCCCGATAGAGCTCCACCAGACGGTTTAGCGCGTGAAAATTGGGTTGTTTGGCGGGGAAGTAACCCATTCCGATCAAATGAAATAAAACCAGCTCGAGTGGAGTGTTGCCGGTTCGTTCTCCCTTCCCCAGGCAGGTACCGTTAATCGCGCCGCATCCTGCGCGGATCGCCGCCAGTGAATTCGCTAGTACGAGACCGGTGTCATTATGCGGATGAAACTCGAGATTTTGGGATTTGATCCCGGCTTGTCGCAGTTCCCTGATCAGTTTCGGTACGCTGCGAGGCAGAGGTATGTCTTCGTAAGGAAGCCCCAGACCTAAGGTATCGCAGATTCTGAACTTAGGGTGGAGCTCCACTGGGTAATCGGCAGCCACTTTCAATACCGCATCAACGAAACTCCTCAAGAAGGGGGGAGCCGCCCGGGTTGCGTCCTCCAGATGCAATCGAGGACGAATCCCGTTATCCAAAGTCATTTTGACGGCGTCCAGATAGTTTGCGGCGGCTGAGCGTCGTCCAGCCGGACGGAATTTATGAAAAACGTGATAGTCGGAGATCGAGGCGAGGAGACCGGACTCGGCAATGGCCAACTTCTTAATCAGGCTGACGTCGGCAGTGGAAGCGCGGATCCAGCTCGTGGGCTCGATGGGAGCCCCGCTGGCGTGCCGCTCTTGTACCGCATGCAGAGCCTCCAGATCGTGTGCTCGGTAGACAAAGAATTCCGCTTGTCGGATCGCACCGGATTCTCCGGTAAACTCACAGAGGATCTCGTAGGCCGTCACGCTCTGTTTGGCGGTGAAAGGTAAGCCTCCTTGTTGGCCGTCGCGATGGGTAGTTTCGGTCGTCCAGGCTTGAGCCGGCAGATCGGAGGGTAAGCTCGACCAACCGTAATTCGGAAAGGTATCTCGCGGGAAATAGGTCTCGAAATAATCGGGCCCAGCCTCGAAAACCGGGAGAGACGTTAGATCGATCATAAGATCAGCATGAGAACGGATTCGCTATGTCGTCAATGTTGATTGATAAATCAATATGATGTCCCGAAGGGACGTTAGGACTCAGCCCGGGGTTTTAACCCCGGGTTACCGAACGAAAAGGAGCCCGCCCTGAGGGGCGGTAGTAATCGTGCGCCACCGTGACATCACTAAATCGCTGAACCAATCATCTGCCGCCTTTCAGGGCGGGTCCGGGATGTGGATTCACCCGGGGTTAAAACCCCGGGCTGAGTCCTGTTATCCCTTCGGGATAGGCTCTAGTCCCAATGAATATCCTTCTTTCTTCCGTTGAAGCAGCGCGTTACCTAGGTGTATCGCGGCAGTCCTTATACGCCTATGTTAGTCGCGGTTGGGTCCGATCTGAAACCGGAGACAGTCCGCGTTCACGTCGATACAATCGGCTGGACTTAGAACGGCTTCGGCAGCGTAAAGAAGTTCGGACCGAGCCGGCAAGAAAACTCACCACCGCGTTGTCGTGGGGCGTGCCATTGTTAGAAACCGAGCTCACCTTGATTGATGAAGGACATCTTTATTACCGAGGCCGTAGCGCGGTTGAAATGGCGCTCTCGACGCCATTCTCTGAGGCTGTCCGCTGGTTGTGGAACCAGGGGCAACCTTTTCCATTGTTCGCCAACGGCGACCGGTTGAAGCCTCTCCGGTCCCAGTCATCTCAATTGAGAGAATTTCAGCGCTATCTATTGGCGCTCAGCGATCAAGATGCGGCCGGATATGATTTGAGTGTGCCCAATGCATTATCCACTGGTTGGAGAATCCTGGAGCTATTTCTCAAGTGTCTGGTTGGACGTTCCGAGGTGCGGTTAGAAGAGGCGGCGGCAGAGTTGCAACAGGCTTGGGCCCCGAAGAGTCCGGAGCTGGCTGGGTTACTTAACGCTGCACTGGTTTTATGCCTGGATCACGAATTGAACGCGTCATCCTTCACGGCCCGCGTCGTGGCGTCGGCGGGTAGCAGCCTTTATGAAGTCGTAACCGCCGGACTTTGCGCGTTGCGAGGTGATCGTCATGGCGGCATGAGTCTGCTTTGTTATCAACTACTCAGCGAGCTGGAGAGCAGCGATGCGCTGCGCTCAACCCTGGTCGACTGGCAGAGAAATAAAGGGGCTATTCCGGGCTTTGGCCATCCTCTCTATCCAGCGGGCGATGTCCGGGCCAAAGCGCTTTTGCAGATGCTCAAGAAGACCGATGCCGGCCGCTGCCCAGCGAAGCTGGTGACTCAAGCGGGCCGCGTGCTCCGAAAACCAGCCACGATCGATTTGGCGTTAGCAGCCTTGGCGCGAGCATACGATCTGCCGGCTGGAGCGCCGCTCATGATTTTCGCTCTTGGCCGGACAGCGGGTTGGATTGGACATGCCATTGAGCAACAGCGCCTTGGCGGATTGATCCGTCCGCGAGCTCGTTATATCGGACCGTTGCCGGCGCGATAGGGAGATAGATTTCTTCCGAGAATGCTCCGGCGCTAGCGAATAGCGGGAAAAGCTTGATGAGCAACAAAATAGCAGTTGAACTTGCAAGTTTAACTGTTAAATATCTCTTGTCACGATGCAGCGTAAGTCTCTCGAAATCGTAGCCACTGATCTCGTTCAAGCTGTTGGACTGTTGGTCCGCCGGGTACGAGCCGCCGCCTCCGGGCATGAGCTTTCCTTGAGTGAATCGGCGGTGTTAGCGCGTTTAGATAAGCACGGAGCGGCAACCACGGCGGAGCTCGCCCGAGCCGAGAGTGTCAGACCACAGTCAATGGGAGCCACGGTCGCAGCCTTAGAAGAGCTAGGCTTACTCGAACGTAAACCGGATCCGACGGACGGGCGGCAAATGAAGATCGCGCTGACGCCTAAAGGTGTTGCTGTGCGGAACAGCGCTAAGGATGCAAAACGGACGTGGCTAGCGCAGGCCATTGCTCAGCTCAGCGAAGAAGAAAGAGAAACGTTGTTCAAGGCAGGCGAAATTATCAAACGCCTGGCGGATTTATAAAGCAACGCTCTCAGAGAAAGGACAATAGACATGACCTTTTTGGACTACATTTTTTGTTTCTTTGCCGGTGCGATTCTCGCGAATGTCGTACCCCATTTTGTGCACGGTATCTCAGGTGACCGTTTCCCAACTCCTTTCGCTAACCCGCCTGGAAAAGGACTGTCGTCTCCCACGTTGAACGTGGTTTGGGCACTATTCAACTTACTGATCGGCTATATTCTCTTCCGCCTCGGCAAGGTTTCATCCGGAGGCGATCCAGCATTGATTTCGTTTTTTTCCGGCATCGCCGTCATCGGCATCGGGTTGAGCCTGCGATTCGTGAACAAACATCCGAAATGACCGCCCAATCACCAATCACCTTTCACCTCTCATCACCCACCATGCCTCTCTCCCAACTCGATCCCTCTCCCGCCCTTATCCTCGCCAAGCTGCAAGTCGGCGCCTTTCATGGGACAGAGCTTGACCTTATCTTGCGTCGTCGCGGCGTGACCCAGGTTTTCCTGGCTGGTATCGCTACTACCGGAGGCGTCGAAAGCACCGCGCGCGCCGCGCACGATCACGGCTACAACGTCGTATCAGTTATAGACGCAATGACCGATCGTGACGCCGAAGCGCATCGTCACAGTGTTGAAAGAATCTTCCCCCGCATTGGCGAAACGACCACGACTGACGAAGTGCTGAGTCAGTTGAGGGAGGCGGCCGACCTAATACCCGCGGTTGAATCGAAGCGAGTCGTTGGCTGAAGGGCGCGTTCCGATCGCTCCACAACGCCAATTACCGGATTTGGGCTTGTGGTGCGATCCTGTCGAACATCGGCACGTGGATGCAACGTACGGCTCAAGATTGGATTGTGCTTACCCAGTTAACTCATAACAATGCCACCGCCGTCGGCGTGGTAATGGCGCTGCAGTTTGGACCCCAGATTCTGTTGCTACCCGTGACGGGTCTCGCTGCAGATCGTCTTGACCGGCGCCAGCTCTTGTTTCTAACCCAATCGATCATGGGAGCATTGGCTCTCGGCCTCGGTCTGTTAACTGTTTCCGGCTTAGTCCACTTGTGGCACGTCTACGTGTTTGCCTTTCTACTTGGATGCGTTACGGCGCTCGATACCCCTGCGCGCCAAACCTTCGTCGCGGAACTAGTTAACGAAGCGAATCTAGCAAACGCGGTCGCTCTGAACTCAACGTCGTTTAACGCTGCCAGACTGATTGGTCCGGCGGTCGCGGGCATTTTGATTGCCGCCGTCGGCTCAGGTTTGGTCTTCCTCATTAACGCGGCCTCGTTTGGCGCGTGCTCTGCTCGCTCAGTCTCCTTAAGATCGACAATGTCCGGGTTAGGCGAGCAACGAATCGAACCGGGCGAAGGTTGATTGAAGGGTTTCGCTATGTCGCTAAGCGGCCAGATCTCAAAGCCATTCTCCTAATGGTGTTTTGGATCGGCACCTTCGGCTTGAACTTCCCGATCTTCATCTCGACTATGTCAGTCACTGTTTTCCACGCCGGTGCACATCAGTTCGGACTACTAACTTCGATGATGGCGATAGGCTCCGTCGCCGGTGCGCTCATGGCTGCCGGACGCGCTAAACCTCGGGCTACCCTGTTGTTGGCGAGCGCAGTCTGCTTCGGGTTTGGATGTGCCTTGGGGGCCATCATGCCCAACTATTGGTCCTTCGGATTAGCCCTGGTCGGCGTTGGCATCTCCGTGCAGACATTCACCACCACCGCAAACAGCGTGCTGCAGCTCTCTACGGAACCCACCATGCGTGGGCGGATCATTGCCATCTTCCTGGCGATCGCTCTAGGGACCACCCCCATCGGTGCTCCTATCGTCGGATGGATCGCTGATCGCTTCGGCGCTCGCTGGGCACTCGCTGCCGGCGCGGCATCCGGGTTTGCTGCCGCCATCGTTGGCGTTTGTTACCTGGTGAAGTACCAACGCATGCGAGTACGAGTCAACGGTCGATCACTAAAGGTCACGTTTAACGCTCCGGCGAAAGGACGTCCCGGGGAGATAGCAATCGAAGGCCAGCCGATTTGCGAGTGATTGCCGGGACGAGGCCCTATTTGGTTCAGTCGCCGCTACTGGTCTATCGTCCGCACCAATCACTGATTACTGCCGACTTACCAGTGCGCTAGAATACAGGTGCGTGGGACTATTAGTCCCGCAGAGACTTCAGGACTCAGCCCGGGGTTTCTATGAGCCAACCTAAGAGGCTCACTGCGCACTCGGTTCCTGCCCGAAGCGGGCAATAGGACTCAGCCTGGGGTTTCAACTCCAGGTACCGGTTTGAAAACGGGACCGCCCCGACTACGGAGCGCAGTCGTTCGGCCAGTGAGGCAGGCGGTTTGACCGCTAAATTCTTGCCTGCACTCCGGGCTATGCCTACGCTCAAACCGGACCAGGGATCAGCTTGCCTGTAAGCACATGCGTAGTCCCGGACGAAACCAAGGTAGTTCTATGGAGAGGACATCGGGACCTATTCAGCCGGAGAACGGATCTGCAGGTTTCAGCGGCAAATTGCACAGCTTCCCGCTGCTCGACATCATTCAGATGGCGTGTGTGGCTCGACGCGATGGGCGGTTACGAGTTCGTCGTCAGCGCGAGACCGGCGAGATTGTGCTCCGAGACGGGCGAATCATCCATGCAGCGACTAAGGCGAAATCAGGCGAACCTGCGCTGCTGGAAGTGCTCTGCTGGACTAAGGGCAACTTCGAGTTCGCGCCGTTGCCGCCGAACCAATTGTCGCCGCGCACAATAGCCGGCGGGTGGGAACAGGTTCTAATGGATGCGGTGCGCCAGCGTGACGAACTGGCGTACGAGAAACGGGCCACCCGCGAAACCGGACAGAAATCGTATTCAGCTAATCCGCCACCCCGATCGTCAAAATTGCGCAGGCAGACGGGTAGGGATGGACCGCGCACGACACCGCTTCTGAGGGAAGACGAGGTAGCGGAATTGTTGCATCGCATTGCAGAAGAAAAGCGACGACAGCTTAGAAGTCAGTACCTACGAAAGAGCGTCTCTCTAGCAGTAGTCGCTGTGTTTCTTGGTATCGGCCTTTGGTTGTTAGTTGGCCACAGCTTCCGCTCTAAGCAGTGGAAACTCTTTATCCATCAGAAGGTTGTGCAGCTATCCGGCCCTCAACTTGGCTGGAAGAAACTGGCTGGAGAGAAGGTGTCGATTCCAGCAGGACCGTTCTTGTTTCAAGATGACCAACAGGTTGACATCCCCGCTTTCAATATTGACTCGACCGAAGTCACGATTTGGCAGTATCAAGATTTTCTGGATGCGGTAGGACACGACACAAAGTATGACCATCCAAATCAGCGCTTAGGAAAGGGGCACTCGAATCCGAGCTGGGAAGCGTATGCTAAAGCAGCATTTTCAGGCGCTGAGTTCAAAGGGGTGCGGCTTAACCCAAACTTTCCAGCGGCGTATTTGGATTGGTTTGATGCGTATGCGTTTGCCAAATGGCAGAATCGGCGGCTGCCTTCTGAGGTCGAATGGGAAAAAGCAGGGAGAGGGATTGACGGAAGAAAATATCCCTGGGGCGATACCTTCACGAGTGGCGCGGCCAACCTTTACCGGGGCGCACGGGAAGCAGCTGTTTGGTCGGAAGTGGGCCGATACTCGGGTGACATTAGCCCTTATGGTGTTCGTGATCTCTGCGGTAACGTTTCCGAATGGACGGCCAGTGACGACGGGAATGGTTCGCCAGTCGTTCGAGGAGGCAACTTCATGAGTGAGAACGGGCAGCTAACCCGAAGGGTCGTTGGTCTCTCTCCGTATACGATCGATGAACGTATCGGGTTCCGTACGGCGGGCGACGCGACCGATCTTAGTCTCAACCAGAGATAGTTGTAGTAGTAAAAACATTCGATGAATAAGTTATGTTAACACTAGCATTTTTCCGATGTCTTTCATAAATTTCGTTAAAGGTGAGGTCGAATTTAAGATCGTTTACTATGGCTGCGCCTTGGGCGGGAAGACATCCTCTATCGGGTATGTTCACGAGCGGGTCGATGCCCAGGACAGAGGGAATTTGGTTTTATTGCCGACCCAGAACGATCGAACGCTTTTCTTCGATTTTCTGCCGATCACTGGTGGATCGGTCAAAGGGTTTAAGGTGCGATTCAAGCTGTGGACGGTGCCGGGCCAGGTAATGTACAACGCAACCCGCCAACTGGTTCTCCGCGGGGTTGATGGCTTGATCTTTATTGTGGATTCACAGTGGGAGCGAATGGAGGCGAATATCGAGAGTCTTAAGAATCTGGAAGAAAATCTAGCCACTCTTGATCTGAAGCCTGAGCAACTAACCTGGCTCCTATTTTATAATAAGCGTGATCTGCCCGAAGAACAGATCGCGCCCGTGGAAGCGGTGGATCTGCTATTGCGAGCACCGGACCGGAAAGTTGACCGATTAGCCGGTGATTGTGTAACCGGCAGGAACGTATTCCGAGCCTTGAACTTGGTGACACAGAAAGTGTTACGAGATTTTCTTTTAAAGGACGATCTCGAGAACTATGAGGCCTACCGGTAAAAGGAGGTTAGGTCCTAAGCAGCGACTCAGAAACATTTCACGACTCGATCGCATTGCAAAGCGATGCGGGAGGGCGGCCGCCCAGCGCCCCGAGGGGAAATCCAGGCGGGAGGGAGCCAGTCTCGACCTGTCCCGAAGTGGCGTAAGGACTCAGCCCGGGGTTTTAACCCCGGGTAGCGAT
>Ga0307477_10002200_pt1 | contig 15282 bp, 13 predicted proteins | sample atmos_gasesECM2C_FD_203316 | JGI IMG/M metagenome (GOLD analysis project Ga0307477, IMG submission 203316) | Hardwood forest soil microbial communities from Morgan-Monroe State Forest, Indiana, United States - atmos_gasesECM2C_515 | ecosystem: Environmental > Terrestrial > Soil > Temperate...
TTCACTCCAGGTAACTTTTCCCTCGAGATCGCGACTTTCCTCGGGGACTCACAACTAAGTTTTCGCTTTACACTTTCCCCATAGGTCCCTCAGAAGCTTCGGCAGAGGAGATCAATGGATTGCGTCCGACACTTCAGTTCGAAAGATTCTTCTGGAAGGCTGGACCTAGGCGTTTTCCGTTCCGAGCGGCATCAGTATCCACCCTCGGATCATCTTCCTCATTTTGCGGGCTTCTTCTGGCTTGAATCATTTTGTGCTTGTGCCGGAACAGCAGGTCGTCCAATCGCAACCTTCACGGAGCCGTCCGTCGCATCCTGATAGCTGATGTATATGGTTCCTACGGGATCGATGGCAATGTTCTCATAACGGTGTTTCCTAGTGCCTGGCCCGGAAACCACCTGGATCTTCCAATTGGCTCCGTCCCAATACGCATGCTTCACTGTCCCGCCGTCCTCGTACACAATATGGGGATTTCCCTGCGGATCCAGTGCCTGACGGGTTCGGTACCCTATCCAACTCCCGGTTACCGTGATGCTGTCGACCGTGTCTATCTTCCAGGAGTTATCTTTCTCCCAAGCGTATTTCACTGATTCGCCGTCTTCGTAACTGATTTGGGCCTTTCCGTCATGATTCAGTACCAGCGAATTCCCCATCCCGTGGGAATAGGGTCCTTTAGGACTGATGGCGGGCGAGTCGACGATGGTTCGCTTCCATTCTTTACCGTCCCAGTAGGCGTACTTCATCTCTCCTTTTATGAAACTGTCGTAACTGACATGTGGAATTCCCTGTGAGTCCAATACAAGACAATTCCACTTACCCGCTTGCATGTCGAAATCCACTGTTCGAGCCATCCACGACCCTTTCTCCAATACGGCATACTTGAGGTGGAGGTAGTAACCCCCTTGGGGATTTCCATACTGGTACCAGAGGATGTGCGGAGTTCCATCCGGCGCGATCGCCATCGAGCAACTGTAGTCAATCAGACCGGACTGTGGGTCAATTTGTTGGATATTCCACTGACGGTTTTCAAAAGATGCATATTTCAGAACTCCCGGTGTGAAACAGATACGTGGATTCCCCCCTGGATCAAGAACGATTCTGGTGAAAAGCTCTTCGTATCCTGCGGGGGGAGCGATGTACATCTTGAACCAGCGAGAAGAATCTGCCGCCCGAAATGCATATTTCACTCCGTCGGCAAAATAGCTGATGTGAAGGTTCTTGTCGTGATCGATTGCAATGGAAGTTTGTAGCCCGAAAGTATCAACGGTCTCGGTGGTCCACTTCCAAGTTTGCCCGAAACTGGAACTGGGAATGAAAAACAAAAACAGAAGGGCCGACAGGGTTTTGCCGGCACCGAGGCAACTCCGCACAGTTCTCCTGACTATCATCGCCATTTCTTCACTCCATTTTCTCGGACCTCGTGTGAGCAACACGCGTTGAAAACCCAAGCAAGCCGAAGAATAGCTGGGTCTACCCAACTGGTACTTCCAGTAACTCGGCTTCAACTGGACTTGACGCTTCCTCCGCCACTTGCTGTGATCGATCGCGTTCATACAGAATCTTGAGCAGCGCAGTGCCCGCCGCTAACTGAAACCAAAGATCAAAATAAGCACGAGGGAGAAATGCTCCGCTGACCGCATAGCCAAGCAAAGAAGCCTCTAACATCAGGGAATAATTATTGATCCATGCGAATGAAGGCTGCCCCCGGACACGCCTTCGAATGTGCCAAAGGCTATAAAAGCAGCCGCCTAGCACGCCCATAAAGATTCCTAGGCCTACAAAGCCCTGTTCCCCGAGCGTCTGGAAATAAATGCTGTGGGGGCCTGCGAAAGTAAACTGCGGCGTGAATCGCTCTTCCAGTCCGGGTGTAAAGGTTTCAAAGCTGCCCCCCGTAATGGGATAGCGAATCGCGAGTTCCCAGGCAAATTGCCACGCGTGCAGACGCCCCTGCGCTGACTCATCCATCTCACCGTGCGCAAGGTCACCCATGCGTTCCATCCAGGCGGGCGGCGCAAAGGTTAGAACCAGAAAAGCAAATACTACCAGGAGCGCGCCGGCCAACACCTTTCGGTTTGACCTGATCGAGATTGCCCCCAAAACCACAACCAGACCCAGTAGCGCGCCGCGCGAATACGTTAGAATCACAGCAACAATGCTGGAAAAAAAACATACCCTCAATAGTTGCCGCATCCGTCGCGACGTCGTTTCGCGAGCCATGTAAAACATCATCGGCAAACTCATATTGAGCGCTAACCCCAAATCATTGTTATCGTAAACAAACGAATCGGGCGGCCCCCAAACTCGAAAACTGCCATCGGTGCGTATCCCAAACAGGGTTCCTTTGATCGCCAGAACCCCGAAACACAAAGCAGTAAGGATGAACAGTATCTCCAGTCTTTTTTTCGTCGTGACCACGAGTATTAGAACAAGGGTCATCAGAAGAATCTTACTGACAGCGATCAGCCGCAACTGCGCATCATCAAGATGATCCGCGAATAGAGGCACCTGCGTTGCGTTGTAATAGGAGATGGTAATCCAGGCCCAAAAGATCAGAAGCATTACCGTCTCTCGCACGAAGATTCCGCGATTCAATCTGCGAAAGAACACGATTCCTAGAAGTGTCGGGATGGCAATGACCGTGGACACGGGAAAGTCATACGCAATCCCCCAAGTAAAGCGATGCGGATTGAAGTACGCCACCCAAACCCACATCAACGCGCCGAAATAAGGCCTGAAAAAACAGATCGGCACCGAACCCAAAATGATCGCCAAAACCAGTATGTCACGCATCGTTTGGCCTAGGCTGTCTTTGGCCGGATGTGGCGAGATTCTTGTCCCCAGTCGGGGAAGAAACCACAGAGGCGGTTGCCGAATTCTCGCCACCAGGAGAGAGAAAAAGTTGATTCAGTTTGAATGCAAACATCGAAATAGATCGTTCGCTGCCTATTTGTGTCCGGCGCAACTCATAGAGGCTGTCCCCCGGCGCATTTGTGCCTTCGATGGTCGTGGCGGCTGAGCGGTAGCCGCTGCGGGCCAGGACGGGAGGTGCGGCTCTTCCACAGTCTGTGGGCTTACCAAAAGGAAACGCAAAGTGAGGTGCCGGCCCCATGATCCGTTGCTCCAGGAGCCGCTTCGATTCGCTGATTTCACTCTCCAATTGATCTCTCGTCAGCTGGCTTACGACAGGATGCGTCATTGTGTGCGACCCAAACGTTATCCCCGCGCGGCACATCGCACGGATCTGATCCCAAGTCAGCATTCGATCTCTTAGTTCTTCGCTTGGTAAGGTCACCTGTTTTTCCAGATTCTCGCAAAGCTCTTTGCGACGCGCGTCCGGAAGGGTCCGCAAATACTGGATGATTTCGGTTGCCACATTTAGCCGCGCGTTGCTGGAGACAAGTCGGAATCTTCGGGGTCGCTCGAGGACTGTCTCCAAAACATCTTTGGGTAAGACCTTCAAAGTCAGAAAAATCCGGTCGTACCAAGGTACTTGGCCAGTTTCAATGGAGAAAACCGGCAGAAAAATCGTGGCGGGAATCTGATACTTCAGTAGGGTCGGCAATGCATGAGTGTAGAGATCGCGATACCCATCGTCGAAAGTGACAGCGACAGCACGCTCGTTTCGTGTGGGTTTCTCCATCCCCTCGCAAAGCTCGTCGAGAGAAACTAACTTGTAATGGTTCCTCAAAAACCGCATCTCCGCCTCGAAGACTTCCGACGGCAATTCGCTGAAGAGCGGAATTCCACCCGCCCCGATTCGGTGATAGCACAAAATAGCAAACTTGGAGTGTTTGACTCGGTGGGGCAGCGGCAACCTTCGAGAATTGCCGGGAGCGATTTCGTAATAGTAAGAAATTTTTTCCAAGATTCGGAGCGCCCCAGATTGATAGAGGCCCCTCGCAACCGCCTCTCGCCAAATAGGCCGGGCGCACACGTCGTCCTCACCTGTGGTACGTCTGGTGAAGAAGTCACTTATTTGAACCTTAGCGGGCAATTGGAACCTCTCGCGATGTTTCAACGTGTTCGCGGTGCCACAGTTCCAGGGCCACGAGATACCATACAAATTCACCATAAAATCCTGCGTGCTCCTGCTGGTGCATACTGATCAACTCATCCACGAACTCTGGGCGAAAGTATCCCCGTTGACGCGTTCGCGGGTCGCGCAATACATCCTGCACCAAAGTTTTCAGCCGGCTGTCATGTAAGAACCATTCTCCTAGCGGGACTCCGAAGCCGTGCTTTTTCTTGTGTAGTACCTCGTCGGGAAGAATTCCCTTCATTGCCCGCTTAAAGATGTATCGTTTCTTCATCCCTTTTAGTTTAAGCTTCGTAGGAATGCGGCCCGAGAATTCTGCGAGCCGGGTGTCCAACAATGGATAACGCACGCGGACTCCTGCTAATTCTGCCGTTCCGCTCACCTTACGCAAATCGTTGTCGGCCAGCGTCATCTTCACATCCATGTACAGAAGCCGGTTCAATTCGCTTGAGGCACGAGCAGAAAAAAAATGTTGCTCCGCGATAGCCAGAGAAGCAGGCTCTGGAGTCTGCTCCAGAAAACCCGGCTCGAATATCTTCTTAGATTCCATGCTCAGAAACATGTTGTAGGAGAAAATCCGCCGTGGATTTTGCATCTGCGCGCGCCGAATATATCTGCGGGGCAGGCTCAGCCACCCATCCGTGGCCGGCAACAGCTTCGCGACCGGCTCGATAAGACCTTGGCGCATCCATAGGGGGATGGCATGGTACAGCGCAAATCGCTTGTCTGTGGCATACCGCGCGTTTCCACCGAACAGTTCATCTCCGCCATCACCGGCGAGCAGCGTGTCGATTCCATTCTCGCGAGCGAGGAGGGCACAGTAATAGGAGGCGATTGCGGATGAATTCGCGAACGGTTCATCGTAATAGCGGATGAGCTTCGGGATCGCCGCGACCGCATCTTCTGGGCTCAGACAGCGTTCGTGGTGACGCGTCGCAAAACGTTCCGCGGTGATGCGTGCAAATTGGATCTCGTTGTAACCCTCAATTGGGAACGACATGGAGAAGGAATGGGCCGGCTGGAAACGCTCTGAAAGAAACGCTACGACGCTGCTGCTGTCGGTTCCTCCGCTCAGGTAGGCACCTGTGGTTTCTGCGGAACAGCCTCTCAAACTACGGTGTACAGCCCCACGCATTTCTTCGCGCAACTCGCCCGCCCAGTACTTTTCGTCTCGACCCATGTCCTCGTTGTATTCAAGCTCCCAGTAACGTTTTGTGGTTACCTCGCCGCCTTTAAAGATTAAAAAGTAGCCGGGGCTGAGTCTTTCAATTCCACGAAAGATCGTCAGTGGAGCAGGGACAACGCTGAAAAGTAGGAATTGGGTGATAGCTTGAGCGTTGACATCGGCCGGGGTACTCTGTGCGGCCCGCACAGCTCCCACTCGGGAAGCAAATAAGAGACGCTCGGCCTCCCGGCTCCAATAGAGCGTCTTGAATCCGAACCGATCCACGGCCAAAAGCAGATGACGTGAACGCTCATCCCAAATCGCGATGGAAAAAGCTCCCTGGAGGTGCTGAACAAAATCTGGCCCTCGAAGGAGGTATAAATTCGCGAGCATGTCAACGAGGGACATCTGAGCCGTGTTGAAACCTTTTCCCGTGAGAAGGGTGGAGAGTTCTTCTAGATTGTGGAGATCGGCATCGACAGCGATTTGCACTCCCGAAACCCTGCCAATCTGTTGTCCAGACCATCTTTGGCTGACACCCAGGGCTATCGAATTCCCAGTAAATCGCCCGCAACCCGATTCCCCCGGCAAGGAGCATGCCCCCAACATGGCATCCAGACGGACTCTTGGCACCTCGATGCCCGGTTGGCAGAATCCGCAGATCCCACTCATTGACTCGCCCCTGACGCAAAACCCAGCTGCCATTTTCGGAACATTAATACGGACCAAAGATAGGCAGAACGGTCAAAAGTCCCGCGTTGGTGTTCCGTCCAGATCTTTTCCAAATACAGTAAATCGAGGATTCCATCTCGTCCGTCAAAGATCGTCGCTCGCGCCATTTCCTTCAATTCGTTTCTAAACCAGTGGGCCAGCGGAACTGCGAAACCCTGCTTGCGGCGATAGAGAGTATCGCGCGAGAGCGTGGGTTCCATCGCTTTCTTGAAAATGTATTTGCCCTCGCGGCCCCGCAACTTAAGAGAGGAGGGGATACGCGCCAGCATCTCCATCAACCGATGATCCAGCAACGGAGCTCGCACTTCGAGCGAGACCGCCATGCTGGCACGGTCAACTTTAGTCAAGATGTCATCGGGCAAATAGGTTTTGATGTCTACGTATTGTATCCGTGAAAGGAGATCCTCGCTGTCGGCGCGATCGTAGTGGTGTCTCAGGACTTCGATCGAATCATAATCCTTCAGCTGATTTCGGAAACCCTCCAGGAACAGTTTGGATTTTTCATCGGGGCGGAAAATAGAGATCGAATTGAAGTAACCCTCCAGCGGTTTACGCGCAAGGCTCTGAAACGTAGCCTTGGCGCGGAACACTCGCGGCGCCCACGCCAGGCCAGGGTACCAGCGGCCGAGTGGCCCAAAGATTCCAGTGCGAATCCGCGCGGGGACGTGCGCTCGCAAACGGTTTTCCATCGCATCAAATAAATAGCGCCGGTATCCCGCAAAATTCTCGTCTCCTCCATCCCCGCCAAGCGCCACGGTAACGTATTGCCGCGCTATCCCAGACACATAATAGGTGGGAATCGCAGAAGAATCCGCAAAGGGCTCGTCGTAATGCCATGCCAGCTTGTCCACGATCGCCAGAGCATCCGGTTGGACGATCTGTTCGTAGTGTTCCGTGTGGAATTGCTCGGCGACTTGACGCGCGTACTTGGATTCATCGTATTCCGGCACGTCGAAACCTATCGAACAGGTTGTGACCGGCTGATTCATCAAGTGCGCCATCATGGCGACGATCGAAGATGAATCGACTCCGCCGCTAAGAAAAGCCCCGAGAGGTACGTCGCTCATCAGGCGGATGCGAGTCGCTTCGCACAATTGATGACGTATCTGCTCGCACCATTCTGCTTCGGTGCAATCCTCCGTTTCTTGAAAAGACAATTCCCAATACGACTTTTCCCTTAGCGATCCGTCGCTGGAGACCACGACATAGTGTCCCGGCAGGACCTTGCGTACCGCGCGGTATATCGTCTTTGGCGCGGGAATGTAGCCGAATGAAAAATAGTCGGAGAGCGCTTGCGGATCCAAATCCCGCGAAAAGCCGTCCGCTGCCAGAAGGGCCTTCAGCTCAGAACCGAAAAGGATGCGTTTGCGATCAGAGCAATAGAAAAGTGGTTTCTTGCCGACGCGATCCCGTGCCATGAAAAGCTTTCGCTGCCTTGAGTCCCACAAAACGATCGCAAACATCCCGCGCAAGCGGGCGAAACAATTCTCGCCGTATTCCTCATACAAGTGAACGACCGTTTCCGTATCCGACCTCGTGGCCAGCGTGTGGCCGCGCTCCAAGAGCTCCTTGCGCAATTCCGGATAGTTATAAATCTCGCCATTGAGCATCACCCAGATGCTGCCGTCTTCGTTCGAAATCGGCTGATGGCCGCCCGCGAGATCAATGATGCTCAGACGGCGGAAGCCCAACCCTATCCCCGGGGCTGTAAAAATGCCTTCGTCATCGGGCCCGCGGTGAACGATCGTCTCGTTCATCCGATGCACCAGCTCCTTCGAAATTTCCGCTGACCGGTCGAATTCGAAGATTCCAGTAAGGCCGCACATGAGATTTATCCGTGCTGCGAGGTCAAAATTCCGCGTTTGCGGGCCAGGTTGAGATAGAGGTTGCGGTACCCGTTGATCATGCCTTCCAAGCTAAAATGTTGGACGACGCGCCGGCGTGCATCTTGGCCCATCAAGTGGCGAAGATCCGAATCCATCGCTAGCCGTTCGAGTCGGGCAGCCAGGTCTGCCACGTCCCCCGGCTTGAAAAGCCATCCGGAGCGCTCGTCTTCGATAAGCTCGGGATTGCCGCCCACCCTCGTAGCAACCACAGGCAAGCCTGAAGCCATCGCTTCCAGCAACGTATTGGACATTCCCTCACTAAGGGAAGGTAATACAAAAACATCCATGGCATTCAGCAAAGCTGGGACGTCCGTTGCCGAGCCCACAAAGGTCACACGACCGGACAACCTTGGACTTGCGGCAACGAATTCCTGGTGCCTGCTCAACTCAGGACCGGAACCGACCAGAAGAAGATGGACAGGAACTCCTCGGCCTGCCAGGATCTCCGCTGCTTGTAACAGCGTCGCGTGATCTTTGATCGAGACCATTCGGGCCACGGTTCCCACAACGATTTCGTTCCCTGCAAGGCCGAGCCTCCGGCGATTTTCTTGGCGCTCTCCAGGGCGCGGTGCAAACCGGGAGGTATCCACCCCATTCCGGAGCACACCGATGCGCTCAGGCGAAAGCCAAGCCTGGCGTGCATGATAGGTTCGAAGCTCTTCCGTCACGGTGAAGACGAAGTCCGCGGCAGCATACACGGCCCGACGAATTATCCTGCGACGTCTCGGAAGGCCCGCGAGCATATCCACTTCGTAGCCGTGCTCACTGTGGATGGCAACAGGGACACCGGCCAATCTCGCCGCGGGAACTGCCTCGATGGCACCCCAATTCCTTGAATGCACAATATGCGGCTGGAACGCTCGCATGATCCGCGCCAAACCGCCCAGCAGAAACTGAAACCCGGAATTCGGACGACCTGCAACAAATGTTTGGTTTTCAAGGCCGTGCGTCCGAGCAAAATTCTCATCGAATCCACGAACCGTACAAATGTGGTGTTCGAACCCATCGCCGCTAAGTCCCTGAATTACTTTCACAATCCCGTGTTCGGTCCCGCCTACACCCAGCCGGTCGATGACATGAAGTACTCGCAGACGCGGCTGGGACGGCTGATTACTCGTGTGAGTAATCGCGTTGCCGGTCGTGCCGACATCCAGACGGTCCACTACAGAAACAGTACTAACTCTCGGCAACTCCGCGCTGTCTTCGAGTGCCATTTGGCGTAATGTGTCAGCTAGCTTGCGCACGGTTCAATACAACCTCGTTGTCGCTGGGCATAGGACCTGCCGCTCGTAGCAGCAACTGCTCCAGGCGATTCAGGTTCTCATGCCAGCTAAAATTCCTGTGCACAAAATCCACGCCTTTGGTGAAGCGGTCATACAGTTTCGGGTCTTCAAGGAGAGCCACGATCGCACTCGCAAAGTCTTGGGATGTGTCGGCTACCAAAAGCATTTCCCCGTGGCTTGCACCAATCGCAGCAGCAGGCCCTGAAGTGGAAACGATCGGTTTGCCGGCAGCGAGCGCCTCAAGCAACTTGTTTTGGATTCCCTGCGCGATGCGAAAGGGAGCTACGACGACGGTCGCGCCGACCAGATATGGCTCCACAGCAGCCACGGTACCCGTGACGACAATGCTAGGCTTATGCGCCAGCTTGCGAACACGGCGAGCAGGATCGCGTCCCACCACCACAAACTTCAGTTCAGGGTGGTGTCCGCGTATCAGGGGCAAAATGTCTTTAGCAAAATATTCCACAGCATCCACATTCGGTAAATAGTCCATCGTGCCGACAAAAAGGACATAGGGTTGCAATAACCTGATTTCTTCGGGTAGCGCATCGATTTTCACGGGTGGGATGTCCACGCCATTGCCCACAACTTCGACTCCAGATATCCCTTCTCTGGAAAGCAGCGAAGCTTCCCGCCTTGTGGTTACCACCGTTGAGGAACTCGCGCGCGCCCATTCCTGTTCGTACCACGCTAGCTCACGGGCCTCACGCGCAAACAGCCAGGATAGCGGGGGGCGCGATCTTCGCGCGTACTGGGCCCATTTGGCCGAGTCAATATCCACGAAATCCATGACCACCGGCACTGGCACCGGTCGCGGCAAGTACTGAGCCATGGAGGAGCAAAACACGAAGACTGCATCGTAAGTAGTCGTCGCAAGTGCATGCTGAATCTTGGCGCGAAACTTGGAAGAGAAAAAAAAGCCGCACGAGAGCGGTTCTCCGCGCAAGAAGCACCGCGCTGCACCAACGCCGATTCTTGCCGTGGATCGCGTCTCTACATAAATATGCCTACAGAAACTCTTCAGCGCCTCTCGATGGTCTGCTTCCTCATCTGAATCGGCGAAGCAAAACAGGTCCACGGTGTGACGCCCGCCCAGGAACTTCAGTTCCTGAAAGGCGCGGATCTTCTCGCCCTTGTTCGGTGGATAAGGAATACGATGCGCTAGGAACAGAATCTTCATGGAAACAACCGGACAAGAGACGGCCCCAGAAGCTTGGTCAAAAAAAGCGGGAGTTTTTGCCAGATGCGAATGGCCATCTCGAATTTTGGATTGACCGGAGAGTAATTCGGAACCGTCTTGCGCTTCACCAACAAGACTTGGTAGTCCAGTGGTTCGATATTCATGTTCCACTGCGATTTAAACGCGAAAGCCCCTGTGCCCTTCTTGCTCCGCCCGAAGTCGAAGGTGCGGAAACCCTGCTCACCAGCCCACTTGATCAGCTCCCAATACATGAAATTATTCGCCGCCAGACGAGTGGCTTCGCCCGTAGCGCCAGCATAATAAGGGAGGATCGTGTCGCGGAAAAAAAACGAGAGCACACCAGCAACAGCCTGTGACCCGTTGTAAACGAGCATTAGCTGCGCGTGATTGGGGAACTCTTCCACGAAATTCCTGAACAATGCAACCGGAAATACAGGTGTTCCCAAGCGTTTCATGCTTTGCGCAAAAAGGTCATAGAAGACATCCATCTGCTCCACACCGCGCTCCACCCGCAGGCCCCCCTTTTCCGCCTTGCGAATCATGTAGCGGGTGTCTTTTGGCAAACGCTTGAGGTTCGCTTGCGGCTCGGAAAAAAGCGGCGTGCTGAACGTTACATAGAGTTCATTCGCGTGGAAACCGCTAAGAAGGCCTCCATCACGATGGCGCAGCTCAAGATAATCGACCGAAGCCGATCGCGCTAGCTGCTTTGCGTGATCCAGCAGCGCTTGTTCGGACTCGGAATCCACCGCAACGATTCCCCCGTAAGCACCCAGCGGCAATGAAACTAGGCAGTCGCCCACGAGCCAGTTGGAAAAATCGAAAAAGGGCGCGATGCCGGTGATTTTTCCGCCGCGCTCGCTGTAGAAGTAGCGGGCCTTGTGGCCGAACGTTTTCTCGACCACGCGTTTCCAGCCAGCCAAATGGAAAAAGCTGGCTCGCGAATTTTCAAAAACAAAACTGTCCCACTGTTTCGCAATGCTGGAATCGAACTGTTTGACCTGCAGGATTCGATCCGAGGCATCAACAGGAATAAGCGTGTCGTAACGGACTCTAGTTTCCATCATCTGCGGACCCAGGCTGGGGTTCCGTCTTCGCGAGTATCTCCAATGGATCTGTCGCTTCAGACTTGTCAAACAGCCATTGCTCGCTCGCCTGGAGGTAATCGGCAAGTTGTTTTCGCTGAGCCTCGGAAGGTTCCCGGTAACCTCGAATAATCTTGCTCAGCAGGGTTTCATCCATGCCGAGTCTTTGCGCCAACTGGTTCTGGTGAATCCCCTTGCGAAAGATTTGCAGCTTAATATTTGCGTACATATTTCTGCCGTCTACCTCCTTTCCGCTGTGCTGTCCAGCGCCGATGAACACATATTCCATTTTCCGCGGAGTCGAATAAACCACGCGGCAACTGCACCTAATAATTCACCCCTGCTTGTCTCCGTTCGGTGTCCCGAAGTAGCTGTACCGGTCTTCCGCGCCAGTACTAGGCAGCCCGTTGAAAACAATTCCCATAAGCTTCTTCTTGTCCAGGCGGGCGGCGCACTTCTGAGTCATCTCGCGGGGAGTCGAAAATGCCTTGACGATGATCAAAGCGCCGTCACAAGCGGCTCCGATCAATTCCGCATCGGCCAGCGAGTGAATTGGGGGCGCATCAATAAGTATGATGCTAAAGGACTTCTTGCCCCATTCGATAAACTCCGGCCACCGCGTGCTCGCAAACAGCTCGGCCGGATTGCTGCTCGACGATCCCGCTCCTATCACACTCAGATTTTCGTGCTCAGTAGCAAGAAGTACCTCTTCTACGGAACTTTTCCCCAAGAGAACATCGGAAAGCCCGGGTCCTCCGGGGACCTCCAGCAAACGGGTCAAACCTCTTGAGCGCAGATCCGCGTCTACCAAAAGGATTCGCAAATCGGCCAATTGCGCGCATGAAAGTGCAAGATTCAACGCAGTCATGGTCTTGCCTTCGGACGCGATCGAACTTGTAAGCATGATTGACGCTATCCGCTTGGAAGCCTGCAGCCGCATGACGCGCGTACGAAGCGACCTGTAGGCTTCAACAGCGGGCGCTGAAGGCGAGTTACCATCCTTTTTGCTCACTGTAATCGCGCCTAGGGAGGCCTTCTCCGCCTGAACCGGCGGCTCATCCTGGGGGCAAGTCTCAACTGCGGCTGTATCCACGGCTCCGCTTTGCTTGATCGCGTCAATCACCGACACAACGTCCAATTGAGCGGGATCAGGAGCCCGAGTGGTCCGTGGCTGGGCCTTCTGCACTTCATTGAAAAACTTGCTCATCCATTACTCCAGCGCGGAAGCGCGTTTTTGCTTCATGGCCTCGATTAACAGGTCAACCATCGTTCGAGCAGCGCTCAGATCATCTTCATGCACCTTAGTCTTCGGGGACTCTTTGACAGGTTCGACAGACAACTGGAGTTGGGTCGCAGACTCCTTGACGATTTCCGGCCCAATTTGCTTACGTTGCGTCGTGAAGCCGATAACCAGAGCGCCGTCACAAACCTGGTTAATCAAGCGAGGAACTCCCTGCGAATAACTGTGTATCAACTCAATCGACTTGCTGCAAAACGGCAACGCGCCCGTCAATCCGGCGGCCTGAAGGCGCTCGGCAATATAGCTGCGAGTCTCAGGCAAGTTCAGCGGTCGGAGAGAACAGTATTGCGTGATCCGTTGCTGCAATGCTCGGAGTTCGCGTCGCTGAAGCAGCGGCATCAATTCGGGCTGGCCGCACAGGATCACTTGAAGTAATTTTTCTCGATACGTATCGGCATTGCTGATGAGGCGTATTTCCTCGAGCAGCTCCATTGTCAGAAGATGAGCTTCATCGACAATGAGAACGGAGGTTCCCCCACGTTTCTGCCTTTCCAGAAACATCTTCTGCAGGGCCGCTAAGCGTGCTGGCTTACTCGCAGACGCGGAGGACACTTCGAATTCTGTTATCAGAGTTTCTAAGAACTCCTCGCGACTGAGCGTGGGATTCAACACAAACGCAGAAGCAAGAGGGCCATTATTTCCATTGAGACGAGCGAGTACTTGCATCGCGGCGTGAAGCAGCGTCGTCTTGCCCGTCCCGATTGGCCCGTTTACAACGACGAAGCCTTTCCTTCGCATGATGGACTGTACGACTGTTTCCAGGGCGACCTGGTATGGCTGGGCCAGGTGAAGAAAGCGAGGGTCGGGCGTCAGGCTAAACGGCTCTTCGCGTAGCTGATAGTATTTTAGGTACATCAAAAAATCCCCAGTTTCCGTGTGGCAAATGAGATAAGCAGTCCGAGCCCCGACGAAAGACACGCCGTGAGTACCGTAGCCGACGCGAAGCGCACCATTCGAAAGCGTCTCTGGGTTTCCGTGTACATTTGGGGAATCCCAGCCAGCACCGGAACACCTAGGAGATGCGCCGCTTCATGTTCACTCCGAACCGATAGATCCATCATTTCGATCCCAATCGCCAAACCGATCCCTCCAAAAAAACCAACAACTAGACCTGCCAGGCTGATCAAGACCCGATTCGGACCGAACGGCTGATTGGGGACGGGTGCAGGATCGAGAATCGTAAACCGTTCTCCCTTCTGGCGAGCTTCGAGTTCGCTTGCCATCTGGGCCGAGAGTTTCTTGTCCAGCAGGTTCTGGTAGTGGCTCCGCAAGGAATCATAGTCCCGCATCAAACCCGCAATTTGTTGCTCGAAGACTGGCACACGTTCGAGCTTGGACACATGAAAATCGATCTGCTGCTGTAAAGGTCCTTGAACCTTGGTCTGCTCATCAATTTCCTGGTTCAATTTTTGAATCTGTGCTTCGACTACCGGGTTCCTCTTGCTCGTTGATGCTGGAGCGGTCTCCACCGGCACAAGAGTACGCACCTGCGTTTTTTCTGTTTCCTCCTTCTTCTTCAACACATCTAAGTCTGCCTGCGCCTTACGAACGTCCGGGAAGTTTGGGCCGTATCTCACTCGTAATTCCGCCAAACGAGACTCTAACTTTTCAATTTGTGTCTGCAACGGCGAAACTGTCGCAGCTGGGCCTGTCCCACCATCGAGATCAACCGTCGGCGCGTTCGTGCTCATCATGGACTGCAGCATCATCTTGTCCTGTTGCGCTCGACGCACTCGATCCTGGCTGGCTTCTAGCTGGGAGCGCAGATTGTTCAAGGCCTCCATGTGGAACTGTTTCGACTCAGGCAGGTCCATGACGTAGTTGCTCTTGTAGGACCGCAGTTGCTGCTCCCGAGCCTCTAATTGACTTTTGGTGTCTTGCAGCTCATTTTCGAGAAATTCCGCCGTGCCGACAAACTGCTGTTGGCGCGCTTTCAAATTTTCTTCGATGAATGTCGCCGCCAATTCGTTGGCAATTTCAGATGCCTGCTTTGGATTTGCTCCTTGATACGCAATCTTGAAAGAACTGAAGCGCCCCCCAACCTCCACGGAGGTCGACTTCTGTAGCTTCTGAATAATAGCCTCATCAGTTTCTTTGCCGCGAAGGTCAGGAAAAAGGTTTAGTTTGTCGATCATTCTTTTCAGCCGCGTGGGAGACATCACCTGCTGCTGGATTGTCGACAGTCTATCTTGGATAGGGGTACTGACCGTAGTCGGCACGTAACTTGAAGGAACCTGTTGTGCATCCACGAGAATAACGGTCTCGGACCGATAGATGTTCGGTAGGCGATAAGCTACCACCGCGGCGCAAACGAAGAAGCCCATGGTCACCAATATAACGACGGACCTGCGCCGACGGATAATGTCCAGATAGTGGCGGACTTCCTCAAGACCGCCCGCATCAGCGGAACCCTGGCGGGTCGATTGGTTTACGGTCACGCGATTCCCTCCGGCTTCGGGTGAGAACAACTTCGTCAACAAATTGTGTTCGTGCGAGGTTTAGTGCAATTTGTGCTCCAAATCCGTAGACTGCAGGACGCCTATATCCACTATGAAAACAAAGAACTTCCTGGAATTATCCGTCCTTTCATTTCCTGG
>Ga0307477_10002201_pt1 | contig 15273 bp, 14 predicted proteins | sample atmos_gasesECM2C_FD_203316 | JGI IMG/M metagenome (GOLD analysis project Ga0307477, IMG submission 203316) | Hardwood forest soil microbial communities from Morgan-Monroe State Forest, Indiana, United States - atmos_gasesECM2C_515 | ecosystem: Environmental > Terrestrial > Soil > Temperate...
GCATCAAACTGGACGTGCTGCGGGCAGACGGTGGCATGGTGGTTGATGAACTCTTGATGCAGTTCCAGGCGGATATTCTGGACCGACCTGTAGTACGCCCCGTAACAAAGGATGCGACCACCGCTGTCGGCGCAGCTTATGCGGCTGGTCTGGCAGTCGGATATTTCAAAGACCTGAACGATCTGCGCGCAAATTGGGCCTCCGACCGCACTTGGACGCCAAACCTCAAGAACGGAAAACGGGATGAGATGTACAACCTTTGGAAGCGCGCAGTCACGCGTTCGTTTGATTGGTTGAGCTGATTCGGAGTGTGCTGAAGGAAGGGATGTTTCATGTGGTCAAAGTGCTTTGGCGAATTCATGGGAACGCTTGTATTGATCCTGTTAGGCGACGGCGTGGTTGCAAACGTCTTGCTCAAACGCTCGAAGGCTGAAGGTGCTGGCTGGATGGTGATTACAAGCGGGTGGGCATTCGCGGTTATGGCAGGCGTATTCACGGCCGTTGCCTGCGGCAGCAGCGATGCTCACATCAACCCGGCGGTGACTTTCGGATTTGCGGTCGAAACTGGGCAATTCGCAAAGTTTGCCCCATACGTCATCTCGCAGATGGCAGGAGCGTTCGTGGGAGCGACTCTCATGTGGCTGCACTTCTTGCCCCACTGGAAAGAGACCGAAAACAAAGACTTCAAGTTGCTCTGCTTCTGCACGATGCCCGCAATACGCAATTTCATCGCGAACTTAATCAGCGAAATTATTGGGACTCTCGTGCTGGTCTTTGTGGTCGGCGCCATCTTTTCCAAAGCGGTTGCTGGCTCCGGGCTGGTACCGGGCCTGGGCGCCTATTTGGTTGCGGCCCTTGTTTGGGGTATCGGGCTGTCACTTGGTGGACCTACCGGTTATGCGATCAACCCCGCTCGAGACCTTGGGCCGCGGCTTGCACACGCGGTACTGCCAATCGCAAACAAGGGGGCGTCAGGTTGGAGCTATGCGATCGTGCCCATAGTCGGTCCGCTCATCGGAGGCGGACTGGCTGGATTGCTGCTGCATGCTGTCTCCAAATAGAGAGGTTGCGGCGATGACTTGATCACCATTCACACTGACCTTGAGCCATTTAGAATGGGGTTGCGAATGGCACCCGAGTCGTCCATGGTATTCATCGTCGATGACGATCCCTTGATAAGGGCATCGATCCAGGGCCTCCTGAAGTCGGCGGGTCTGCAATCCGAGAGTTTCGAAACGGCTGAGCAGTTCTTAAAAAGAGCGCGCTGGGAAGGGCCCAGTTGTCTGATCCTGGACATCACCCTACCAGGCATGAGCGGCCTCGATTTTCAGGCACAACTTCAGAACGTGGGTCTTCAGATTCCGATCATTTTTGTCACGGGACACGGTGACATTCCGAAAACGGTGAAGGCGATGAAGTTGGGCGCCTCGGAATTTCTTACCAAACCGTTTAACGACCAGGAACTCCTCGACGCCGTAGAGCAGGCATTAGCTCGCGATTGCATCCATCGCAAGGAGCAATCTGAGATCTCTCGACTTTGTGCTCGACTCGATAAACTGACCCCGCGCGAACGCGAGGTCATGAGGCTCGTAGTTGCGGGCATGCTCAACAAGCAGATTGCATCGGAACTCGGAACGAGTGAAATCACTATCAAAGTTCACCGCGGTCGCGTAATGCGGAAAATGCAGGCCGGCTCCCTTGCTGAGCTCGTCAAAATAACAGAACGGCTCCACTTGTTTCCGTCAATCTAGCGGTTCCGGGTAACCCAGGTTCTCTCGTCACTCGCATCAATTCCTAGCGCCATTGTTATACAAAGGCATAATTGCGCATTTTCTTGTTCGGGACTATTTGTAAGGTTACATGGCAAGTGAGGAGAGCCGTAGATTGATCGTAATTGTCGATGATGACGAATTGGTCCGGGAATCGCTGAATGGCCTAATGAAGGCAGCGGGTTTCCCGGCCTTAACGTTTGCATCTGCGGAGGAGTTCCTGAACTCTGGGAAACAGGAACAGACTGCATGCTTGATCGCGGACATCCGTATGCCTGGAATGTCAGGTTTGGACCTTCAATCAAGGCTAAACAGAGATAAGCTCAGAATTCCGATCATCTTTATCACGGCACAGGGTGACGAGAAGATGCGAATGCAAGCCCTGAGGGCTGGAGCGGTCGAGTTCCTTGCCAAGCCATTTGACGATGACGTTCTGCTCGACAGCGTGCGGGCTGCATTGAACAGTTGAACTGTTTCGATCTTCCAGGAAACAGTTTTGTGGAGTCATCAGTGGAAGGGGTCAACAAATTTCAGTCATCTGAACCTGCGAGTTCCGAGGACAGCCGATTCGGCCAGATCATCGGCAACAGCCCAGCGTTGGAGTTCGCGCTGGCCGAAGTGGAGCGCGTAGCGCCGACCGATTCCACTGTCCTCGTCTTGGGAGAAACCGGCACGGGCAAGGAGCTGATCGCCCGCGCGATTCACAATCTAAGTCCGCGGTTCGGTCGGCCGTTCGTAAAGCTGAATTGCGCTGCGATTCCCTTTGATCTGTTAGAGAGTGAGCTATTTGGCCACGAGAAAGGCGCCTTTACCGGGGCTATCGCACAGAAAATTGGGCGCTTCGAGATGGCTCATACAGGAACTCTCTTCCTGGATGAAATTGGAGATCTGCCTCCGGCATTGCAACCGAAGCTGCTGCGCGTTCTCCAAGAGCAGGAGTTTGAGCGTCTGGGCAGTGGACGCACGCACCGCATTGATGTTCGCCTGGTGGCGGCAACCCATCATGATCTTGCTCAGATGGTCACGCGCAATGAATTTCGCAGTGACCTGTACTACCGCCTCAACGTGTTTCCGATTCTGCTCCCGCCTTTGCGCGAACGTCGCCAAGACATACCCCAGCTGGTTGCACATTTTGTCGAGACCTTTTCACGGCGCATGAGCAAGCCGATTCGTCACATACCACTGGAAACGCTGGCGGCCTTCAGCTCGTACTCTTGGCCTGGAAACATACGGGAGCTGCAGAACCTGATCGAGCGAGCGGTGATCAGGTCCGATGACGGAATCCTTCCGAATCCTCTGCCAGCAGAAGAAAACAAACTGGTGACACCGCCCCCAGCGCAGGGCTCGTTCAGTGACTCGACACGAACGGTCATCCTGCAAGCGCTGAAGGCAACTGGTTGGGTCATCGGGGGCACGGGAGGCGCAGCGGCCAAGTTGGGGTTAAAGCGGACTACATTAATCGCAAAAATGAAAAAGTTGGGAATCTCACGTCCGGACCCCATCAGCTACGCCAGTCAATTTGGGGAAGACGAAAATAGCGAGTTCGCGACGTAATTCCACAGTCGATTGAGGTAGAGGCCAACCTAGTTCACAACATTTTCTAAATGCTTTCTTGCTCTGGATGCTCTTGCTCAAATGTAAGACAGCAACGTCGGAGTAGGACAACCTTGCATGCGTGCACGTGGCCGACGCCGATCAGTCGTGAGTCGAATGTAGACTGCTTCGCGGAACCGGCTGTGAAACAGTCGGCTCGGACGTTCTGGGGACGTCAAAAGGGTTGTCAAGCCAACGCCTGCTGTTGACCACGCCATGCCACATACGTCGACGCGTTTGCGTTTTAACCTGGATCTCCCGCGCGGTTTCGTGATCGATCCAGAAGCTTGTCCAACGTGAAGCGGTCAGGCTCCCAGAATGCGAGTAAGAATGCTGCAGCGGCCGCCGAGAAGACCGAATAGTCGAGTGGCGTCTTGATGCCAAGACCTGTGGCCATACCCATAGCAAATGACAAAAGCAGAAGACCGGACAGGACGGAGCTTATTCGTACTTTGAAGCCTGCTATGAGCAGTATCCCCAAGAGTGTCTCCGCGACGGTAGCTGCCCACGCAAACGGCACCGTCAATGAACTGGGGAAGAGAGACATCACCGCGCCCGTGTATTCCACGAAATGAGCGAAATCTCCCCAGGATACGTTCTTTGCTCCGTATGGCCCCAACATTCCAAAACGATCAGCCACAGCCGATAGAAAGGAAGCTCCTAGCGCAAACCGTGCGAACAGACGGACAATCTCTGTCCCGTCCTCGGTGAGTTGCGCGGCTTTTGAATTCATACAAGACCGATTCCTTCGTCCGATCACTCAACAAACGGTTAACGGTCGCGTTTCTCAAAGCTGTTTTCAGTACGTCGTAATTGTTTCCAATTCATCCAGATTGAGCGGGCTTGCATTGCCGTCCAGCCACTTCTTCAGAGCGTCCCCTTCAATCGTGCCTTGGGAAGTCAGCTCGCGAGCGAGAGATTCGATCAGCGGTAGATCCATCCGCAGAAGCCGCGAGGCCAACTTGTACCCCGTGTGCGCAAAGGGATTAGTGTCTGCCACCGCCTTGGCGAGACCCCAAGCGACGGCAGTTTGCCTCGCGTCAAGCGCACCCGACATGTCGGATACGAGCTCTTTGTGCAACTCATCCGAAATCGGATCACTGATTGCCTGGTCCATGATCGATCCGATGTAGACGAAGGCGAAGGCCCTGCCCAGCAGCTTCTCGTCATTTTGAAACGAGTCACGCTGGCCTTTCCAGTCGCACACAATGCCGCTCGGTCGCTTTCTACTAGTAACCGAAAGCAGCGCGACTGGAAATCCCGCACGATATGCCATTACGGCTCGCGCAGCGAGATGTTTTGCGCTTTGTTGTTGTGACGGTGTATTTCCTGGCATTGCATCAAATCCTTCATCTCTCTTTGCATGTATGGTCGCTACGGGACCCAAGCCTTCCAATCAGACATTGACGACTACCTTACCGATCTGAGCGTTGGATTCGAGGAAACGCGTCGCCTCTTGGATCTGTTCAAGAGGGAACGTGCGTGCGATGACGGGCTTTAGTTGTCCCGAAGCGAGCCCACTGGTTATGAATGCTTTTGCACGTTCGAGGGCAGCGTCGTCGTTCGTGATCTCTCCGTTCAGATAACCCTTCAAGGTCAAGCTCTTGCCCAGTACTGTGAACAGAGGAAAGGGCGTTGGCTCCGTGCTGAGCGCACCATATTCGAGCAAGATTCCGCCTCGCGCCATGCTGTCGGTGAGAGGGATGAAGGACGGACCACCGACTGGATCGAACACAACGCGCACGCCGGTACCGCGAGTGATCTCTTTTACTCGTGCGACGAGATTCTCCTCATCGGTCACCACAACATGATCTGCTCCGTGATCAATCAGCGCTTGCCTCTTGGCTCGAGTCCGAGTAGTTGCGATGACTGTCGCGCTCACAGCTTTTGCAACTTGGATTGCGGCAATTCCGACACTGCTTGATGCCGCTGTGACGATGACGAAATCGCCCGCGGTGAGCTTGGCCTGCTCAATGAGAGCGCCCCACGCAGTGAGATACTGCATCCACGAAGCTGCCGCCTCTTCAAAAGAGATGTTCTGCGGATGTTTGACGACGTTCCGAGCGAGTACATTGGCCAATTCTCCATATGTGCCCCACCTGGCTATATCGGTTGGCGGAATCAAACTGACAACATCACCTTTCTTGAAGCTGGTGACGGATGTACCAACCGTTTTGACGATGCCCGCAGCCTCGAACCCGAGGCGGCTGGGAAATTGAGCCCCTTGCATATAAGCGTGCGTGCGGAACATGACCTCCGCTCGATTGAGCCCGATGCTCTTTACATCGATCTGAACTTCGTCGGCGCCCGGTGGCGGAACATCCAGATCCTCGATTTTCAGTACGCTTGCATCGCCATATTCGTGGAAGCGAACGATGCGTGCCATGATTTCTCCTCTACCTTTTGCGATCTTCGTACGAACAATTCAGCAACTCCATTGCGCCTTCGAGCACCTCGGGCAGCACCTCCTTCGTCCATTACAAAGACTCGCGATGTTAAGGTCATCTTTATTATGAGAAATGCAACACGCAAAGTTTCCTAGTTGTCTGCGATTCTCCTTCACCGGGAACAAGCTGGAGAAATCGCGAAAACCCAGCTCCTCTGCGTGCGCATGTCTCTGCCACGAGTGGAACAGAAATCGTGGCAACCCTTGTCGAAGTTAGGCGGATGCAGCCTTGCGCGTTTTCTTGTTTATTGTTCGATCGAGAAACTCGTGCATCAACGTTCCAATCCGGTCCACTTCTTCCTCCAGCGCGAAATGACCCGTGTCGAGAAGATGCAGCTCCGCGCTGGGAATATCTCGTTTAAAGAGCTCAGCGCCCTCCACTGTGAAGATTCCATCGTTTTTGCCCCAAGTGATCAGCGTGGGAGGCTGTTGTTTACGGAAATACTCCTGCCAGTCTGCAAAGACATTCAGATCCCTTTTTGCGTTGTAGAGGATTGCAAGTTGGATTTCCTTGTTCCCCGGTCGGTCCTGATAGGCTTGGTCGATCACCCAATTGTCAGGGCTGATCTTCGACGGATCGCTGACACCATGCAGATAGTGCCACTTGGTTCCTTCAATCGTCAGAAGCCAGTCGCGTAGAACTTGAGCATTCTTTTCGCTCGGATCTTCCCAATAGTCAAATAATCCTTTTTTTGCGAACTCCTTGTTTATGGATTCAACATGGGCGCCGCCGTTTTGGACAATCATAGCGGCCATTTGTTCGGGATGCTTGACAGCTAACCGGAAGCCAACCGATGCGCCAATGTCCGAGACGTATAGCGCATAAGAAGAAAGATTCAGCTCTTCGATGAACTTTTCAGTCACAGCCGCTAATCCCTCGAAGGAATAGTCGAAATCATTAACCGGCGGTGCTGAGCTTTCGCCATATCCAGGGAAGTCGGGGGCAACGACATGATATGTATCCGCAAGCATGGGGATCAGATTGCGGAACATATGAGAAGACGACGGAAAGCCGTGCAAGAGCAAAACGGTGGGAGCATCTCGGGGACCGGCTTCGCGATAGAAGATGTCCAGCCCCTCCACTTTAAGCGTGCGATAGAAAACGATCGGCGTAATTGTGTTCGACATCCAAATTCTCCTTCTGTGTGTGAAATGAACCTTCGTGGGTGTTAGGCAATCCCCGAGTCCCCAGGGATGCGCGAAACGACAGCGGCTAAGGCGCTAAGCGGCTAATCTTTTTGTCACTCTCTCCGATCCGAGGATGATCGTCTTTCCCTTGATCCGCTCGATTGGGTTGAAGGCGGCGACGGCATCGTCGAGGGCAGCCACATTGCCGATGTTTGTCCGCAGCCGGCCATTCCGAACCCGCTGGACGACCTCACTCAATTGGGCACGATCGGGTACGACGACGAAGTCGATAGTCAGGCCGCCAGAGGGCCGTGCCTCGGTTGGGCCGGCAATGGTCACCAGCGTTCCTCCTGCGCGAATAACGCCCGCAGACCGCTTCGCGATGTCGCCGCCGAGAACGTCGAAAACCAGATCGACCTCGCCGACATCTTCCAAGGCGTCGTTATCGAGGTCGACGAACTCCTGTGCGCCGAAGTCGAGCGCCGTCTGACGGCTGGCAGCGCGCCCGGTACCGATGACATACGCGCCGGCCTCACGTGCGAGCTGGGTCGTCATCGAACCGACTACACCGGCCGCACCGTGCACGACAACGCTCTGACCCGCGCGAAGGCGGCCGTGCTCGAATAGCCCCTGCCACGCGGTCAGGCCCGGCATCACGAGGGCCGCTCCCACGGTGAAGTCAACGTCGCCAGGTAGCGGCGCGAGGTTGCGTGCCTCGACGGCGGCATACTCCGCCAGCGTGCCATCGCGAGTCCAGTCCGTGAGGCCGAACACCCGCTGCCCCACCGAAAACCCTGTCGTTCCATAGCTGAGAGCGGTGACAATTCCGGCCAGTTCGTGGCCGGGGATCGAAGGCGTCCGGTCACGGCCTAGACGGTCGATCCAGGTCGAGGGCCACGACAGCTCATCCCCGGTGAATCCCGACGCACGAACCTGAACAATGACATCGCCATAGTTCGCACCCGATAGCGCGCTCCCGTCCTGCGGTTTGGGCCGCTCCATCAACTTCATACCAGCCGTTCCCGCCGCCTGATCCGTTACCACAATCGCCTTCACCGGTCACCTCCGTGTGTCGAGTTCTTGCCCATAAGACAGCCGCTCCATCCGTTGTCCTGGCACGGGTTATCGGACCGAAACGGATCGATCAAAATCTTGGCCTCGCCCGCCTCGATGCGAAATGTAGAACGACCGCGCCCTGTCGGTTTCATACGATTTGTCTCCTCGGTGATGTGTCTCTACTGGGTGTCAGTAATCTTCCCAGCTGCGCTACATGCACGTTTGGTTCCGCAGCTCCCGATCGGGCTACCATTGCCTCGCCTTGTTGCTCGAGTTGTTCGAGACAATACGCGCCCCCCATTGCTTCTTCAGGCGATCCACGGCTCCGACTCACGACTTGTCATTGCAAGGCCCGCAATAGCGTTCTAGAGGAATCTCTGCAATTCAGAGACCGAGCATTGGCCAATTCCGACTCGAGAAAAAAAGTTATCTATCCGAGAGACAGATTGCAGCGCTTTAGAACAAGAGCGGCCCATGTCTACATGCCGCCACTGAGTCGTTCAAGCGACATTGCCTTTGACAGGTGCCTCACCGGCCCCGGAATAAGGTTGGGGTCTGACAAGGAAGCCATCACCCCGCGTCATGGCACTGTGCGTGCAGTTCATTCGGTGCGCTAGACAAAACTTTGGGTGCAGCGGGCTTTCCCCGATCACTCACAAACCGTTCTGCGTGCCGAAGTGCAGTTAATCGCAGACGGAGGCGAGACACTGCGACAAAAGGAGCTAAGAGGGTTTGGTTTCAGTTTTCGCTTCAACTACCAACTGACCCAGAGGTCAAATGCAGAGGGAAGACTGCAATTATCTGCGAGCCTCCGTAGCACTTCATCGCGGCACCGGCGGAGATGGATATGAATGTGTCAAAACGGTATCTGTTAGGCGGCGGAGTCGTTGTCATCGTCGTGATTGCTTTGATTATTGGAGCGGTCCGCCCAAGCAAGCAGGCACAGGCCGCGCCCACAATCATTCCGGACACCGAGGTGGTGCAAGTGCAGCAGCAGGATGTTCCGATCATCCACGAATGGATCGGCACGTTCGATGGATTAGTCAATGCCGATGTCAGGGCGCAGGTGACTGGGTATCTGCGCAAGCAAGGTTATGAGGAAGGTGCGTTTGTCAGGAAGGGACAACTGCTCTTTCAGATTGATCCCAGGCCGTTTCAGGCAGTACTAGACCAGGCGGGAGGTCAACTAGCCCAGGCCAAAGCCCAGCTTGCCAACGCTGAAGCGGTGCAAGGCCGCACTGAGCTTGACGTCAAGCGGTACACACCTCTGGCCAAAGAGCAGGCTGCCACCCAACAAGATCTCGATAACGCAGTTCAAAACAATCTGGCCGCCATCGCCAGCGTGGAAACTGCCAAAGCCCAGATCAAGACTTCCGAGGCCGCCGTCGAAACGGCGAGGATCAACCTCGATTTCACCCGACTCGTAGCGCCGATCGATGGCATTGCAGGCCAGGCGCAACTACAGGTGGGTGCTCTCGTCAGTCCGGCCACGGGACCCGTGACTTCAGTATCTACTGTCGACCCAATCAAAGTTTATTTCACGGTGGGAGAGCCTCAGTATCTCGCTTTCAGAAAACGATTCCCGACGGAAGCAAGCACGCGAGCGGATCAAAAGACTTTGCGGATCGAGCTTGTGCTGGCGGACGGCTCTACGTATCCGCATCTGGGATCATTTGATTTTGCCGATCGCCAGGTGAATGAGAGCACTGGAACAATCCGCATCGCGGCTCTGTTCCCGAACCCCAACAACATCTTGCGGCCTGGCGGTTATGCCAAAGTGCGGGTATTCATCGACGTCCAACATGACGCATTGCTTGTCCCACAACGAGCAGTTTCAGAGTTACAAGGCGGCTACCAGGTTGCCGTAGTGGATCACGACAACAAGGTAGCAATTCGACCAGTGGAAGTCGGGGCACAGGTGGACAGCCGCTGGGTGATTTCGGATGGGCTCAATCCCGGGGACCGGGTCGTCGCGGAAGGAACGCAGAAGGTTCGTCCCGGAATGCGAGTCAATGCCAAACCGTTCAACACAGAACCCGGGAGCCGGTGATCCCATGTCAAAGTTTTTCATCAATCGTCCTATCGTAGCAATGGTGATCTCGATCGTGCTGGTGCTGGTTGGCGCTCTCACCATCATTCGACTGCCCGTCGCCCAGTTCCCCAAGATCGCTCCGCCTGAAGTCCAGATCCTCGCCACCTACGTCGGCGCTGACGCGCAAACTCTGGAACAAGCAGTGGCCACGCCTCTCGAACAGCAGATGAACGGCGTGGACAACATGAATTACATGTACTCCCTGAACGCAACGGGAAACTCGACCACGACCTTGACCGTGGATTTTGACACAAAGACCGATCCAAATAACGACTTCATCCTGGCCCAGTCGCGTGAAACGCAGGCCGCTTCGCAGCTTCCGTCGGATGTGACCAACTACGGGATCACGGTACGAAAATCGGTGACGGCTCCCCTCATGTTGATCGCCGTTTACTCGCCGCACGGAACCTATGATGCGACTTTTCTTGGCAATTACGCCTACATCAATCTCGTCGACCCGATCCTTCGGTCGCCCGGCGTCGGCAATGTCCAGGTGTTCGGCCCTGGCCAATACGCGATGCGAATGTGGGTGAACCCCGACAAACTGGCAAAGCTGGGGATCACAGTTCCTCAAATTATTAGCGCCGTTCAGGCGCAGAACACCGTGAATCCTGCGGGGAAGGCTGGAGGCCCGCCTGCTCCCAAAAGTCAGGAGTTGACGTATACCGTTTTGGCCCAGGGTCGTTTGGTGTCGCCTGAACAATTCGGTCAGATCGTGCTACGGGAAACACCAGATGGAGGTACCGTCCGTGTTCGTGATGTCGCCCGCATTGAACTAGGGTCGCAGGATTACAGCGCTGCCAGTCGCTTCAACGGCAAACCCGCCGCAGTTATCGCGGTTTATCAACTGCCGGGATCGAACGCGGTGGATGCCGCGAACAGCGTCAAGAAGCTCATGGCTCAGATGAGGCAACGCTTCCCTGAGGATCTCGACTTCGACATGTCCCTGGACACGACCCTATCCGTAACGCAAGGAATCAAAGAAATCGTCAAAACGCTGGTGATTGCTCTCATCCTGGTGATCCTGGTCGTCTATCTTTTTCTCCAGGGGTGGCGAGCCACCTTGATTCCGCTGCTTGCAGTGCCGGTATCTCTGGTAGGCACGTTTGTTCTGTTTCCGCTATTTGGTTTTTCGATCAATACGCTTTCTCTGTTCGGGCTGGTCCTGGCGATCGGCTTGGTGGTCGACGACGCGATCGTTGTAGTTGAGGGCGTCCAACGCCACATCGAGGAAGGACTCTCGCCCAAAGCCGCAGCGTTGAAGGCGATGGAGGAACTCTCTGGTCCGGTCGTCGGAATTGCGCTGGTTCTGTCCGCCGTATTTGTGCCCACGGCCTTCATTCCCGGTATCACTGGACGCCTTTACCAGCAGTTTGCGGTGACGATCGCGATTTCGGTTCTCTTCTCCGCGTTCAATGCGCTTACCCTGAGCCCAGCACTAGCGGCGCTCCTGCTTCGTCCGCGGGAGGAGAGTCACGGGTTGCTACGGAGATTTTTTAACTGGTTTAACCGTGTATTCGCGCTCCTAAACGCGAATTACGTACGTTGGAGTGGGGTCCTCCTTCAGAAAACGCTTGTTATGGCTGTGTTACTTGTCGCCTTCGGCGTGGCGGCCGGGTTCGTCGCCCACCGCGTGCCGACGAGCTTTCTTCCCGATGAAGACCAGGGCTATGTCTATGTTTCCGTTCAACTCCCCAATGCAGCTTCACTGGAACGAACGACGGCAGTCGTGGACAGCGTAGATAAGATCATCAGGAATACGCCAGGTGTGCAAAACTCGACATGCTTCATCGGCTTCAGTCTATTGAGCTTCGTTCGTAGTACGTATAACGCGACCTTCTTCGTTACCTTCAAGCCGTGGGACGATCGTACGACTCGCGCAGAACAATTTCAAACCCTGAAAGTCAATTTGAATCGTGAATTCAGTAAAGTGCCGCAGGCGGTTATATTCGGGTTTTCTCCGCCAGCCATTCCGGGGGTCGGCACAGCCGGCGGATTCACGTTTCTACTTGAAGATCGTTCCGGCGGTGATGTTCAGTTCCTTGCGAAGAACGTCGACACGTTTCTCGAGGCCGCACGCAAGCGTCCCGAAATTGGCAGCATCAATACGACTTTCCTGCCGAGCGTTCCGCAGAAATTCGTTGATGTAGATCGTGACAAGGTTCTGAAGCAAGGCGTCAACCTGAGTGACGTCTATCGGACGATCCAAGCCTTTATGGGCGGTTATTTCATCAACTATTTCAATCGATTCGGCCGCCAATGGCAGGTGTACATCGAGGCCGAAGGCGAAGACCGTGCCAACATCGACAATGTCGGACGATTTTATGTTCTCAACAACAAAGGAGAAAGTGTCCCGCTGTCTACGCTAGTCAACATCAAGTCACGCCTCGGCCCGGAATTTACTCAACGCTTTAACGAATTCCGTTCCGCTCAAATCAACGGTAGTGCCGCGCCGGGATTCAGTGCGGACCAAGCGACGGCGGCACTCGAAGACGTTTTCAAGCAAACGATGCCGCGTGAGATGGGCTTTGATTACTCGGGCATCTCCTTCCAGGAACAACAGGCAAGAAAAGGTGTGGCGCCTTCGGTCGTCTTCGGCCTGTCGCTATTGTTTGTGTTTCTGATTCTGGCGGCACTTTACGAAAGCTGGTCGCTGCCCTTCAGCGTCTTGCTTAGCACACCTGTAGCGGTGTTTGGAGCCTTTGCGGTCCTATGGTTACGTCGCGTGGTACTTGGTTGGTTCCTGCCGCGTTATTTGGTCCAGATTGAAAACGACGTTTATTCGCAAATCGGCTTGGTCATGCTCATCGGATTGGCAGCCAAGAACGCAATTCTGATCGTGGAGTTTGCGAAAAGTGAATTTGAGAACGGCAAGCCGCTTGTAGACGCGGCACTGGAAGGCGCGAGGCTTCGCCTGAGACCGATCCTGATGACCTCCTTTGCTTTTGTATTCGGCTGCATTCCTCTCTGGACTGCGAGTGGCGCGGGAGCGGTGGCGCGACGGATTCTAGGAACCACGGTTATCGGCGGGATGGTGGCTGCCAGCGTTATCGGCATTTTCTTCGTACCGGCGATCTTCTACGCCGTCGAAAAATGGTCGAGCTCAGGCAAGGAACCCGCGGCCGGCATGTTGGCGGCTCGTTCACCGGCGACAGGAGATTGAAACATGCGCTCTAACCTGAGACTCAAATATTCGATTGCCGCCGTGTTGTGTTCAGCCTTTCTGAGCGCTTGCATGGTGGGGCCGAAGTATCATCGACCAGTCGTCCAGACGCCGAGCACATTTCGTGATCTGGCTGACAATCCTCAGATCAGGGCCCAGTCAGCGTCTTATGCCGACTTGCCTTGGTGGGAGGTATTCAAGGATCCGAAACTGCAGGAGTTGATCCGGACGGCGCTCAAGCAAAATTATGATCTAGAAATTGCTACCGAACGAATTAATGCTGCCCGCGCTCAGCTTGCGGTTACGCGTTCCAGCATCTTTCCTCAAGTAGGCGTTGGCGCCAATTTCAATGGGGGGAAGGAGAATAACTTTCAAGCGAAATACAACTTTCTTACGCTTTTGGGAGACGCGGCGTTTCAATTGGATTTCTTCGGCCGATTGCGACGCGCCAACGAGGCTGCTCGCGCTGAGTTGTTGGCTACTGAGGATGCTAGACAGACGGTTGTCTTGACGCTGGTCAGTGACGTGGCAAATGACTACTTCACTCTTCTGCAGCTGGACCTGGAGCTACAGATCACGCGTCAAACAGTCACAACACAGACAAATTCAGTCAAGTTGACGAATCTTCGCCTCGAGCACGGTGTTGCCACGAAGCTCGATGTGCTGCAGGCGCAGCAGGTTCTCGATACTGCAAACGCCGAGATCCCGAACTTGGAGCGCGAAATCGGCCAGGAGGAAGACGCCATCAACATTCTGCTGGGGAATTACCCCAATGGTGTGCCGCGTGGACTTGCGTTGGTCGATCAAGAGATTCCGCCGGAAGTTCCTGCCGGGTTGACATCCTTGCTCATGGAGCGTCGTCCGGACATTCGCGAAGCGGAGCAGATCCTGGTTGCGGCCAATGCTGAAATCGGGGTCGCTAAAGCGCAGTTCTTTCCGCAGGTAACGCTGACTGGATCGGGTGGAGGCTCGTTTGGACGAACCTCGGCCTACCCTGGCATTTTTCCAACACAATTAGGGATTTGGTCATATGGGGCACAGGTCGCGCAGCCGGTCTTCACTGGAGGTGCTCTTCGTGGAAATCTGCACCTCGCCGAATCCGAGCACTCGCAGGCTCTCATCGCATATCAACAAACAATCCAGCGAGCGTTCGGCGACGTCTCGGACGCGTTGATTGGCTACGACAAATTCCACCAAGTTCGGCTTCGACAGCAGGATACCGTCGCCGATTTACAGGAAACGGTTCGCATCTCCACTCTCCGCTACCAGGGAGGAACGACAACGTACCTGGAGGTCCTGGACAGTCAGAGATCGCTTTACGCCGCCGAACTTACACTAGCGAGCGCACGAGGTGACGAATTTCGCAGCTTGGTCCAACTGTATCGGGCACTGGGGGGAGGGTGGCAGCAGTGATCTGGTTGAGACATCATCGCTAAAAACAGAGGTCATGAGTGATCGCCTTGCGACGGCGATGGCCTTGAAGGAAGTCTTGGGAATCTATAGTGCGGTAAGGAACTCCCGTCAATCGCAAAAGTCAGCTGTGGAACCCTAATAAATAAGGAGTCGGGTGGGCTGAACCTTCGCTAAATGGCAGACGCCAAGCCCGTCTGGTCTGCGCTCTACCAATCGTTAACCTCAGTAGATACAGAGCATTACGGATATCGAAGATCATCGATTTATGAAATATCGACGCGATGTATCGGATTAAGAATGAGAGGCAAACTATTGAAGGTATTGATGGTGGCCAGGGAGGGAGTTGAACCCCCGACGCCAGCCTTTTCAGTGCTACGTTATGCTGTGTTTGAAACAACTTAAGTGACTTCAGGTGGCCGCCTAAGTACTTGAGAAGTCTTGAGAGACACGCGAATGTGGGTGGAAATCGTGGGTTCAAACCGTGCTCGCAAAGGCAACAATGGCGAGGGAGGCGGTGTTCATTGCCAGTTCCAAGAATCCGACATTCGAGGACGTTGCCGTTACAGGGAACTCAGGGTCCATCTATTATCTCAACGAATGTGGCGACGATTTA
>Ga0307477_10002202_pt1 | contig 15273 bp, 15 predicted proteins | sample atmos_gasesECM2C_FD_203316 | JGI IMG/M metagenome (GOLD analysis project Ga0307477, IMG submission 203316) | Hardwood forest soil microbial communities from Morgan-Monroe State Forest, Indiana, United States - atmos_gasesECM2C_515 | ecosystem: Environmental > Terrestrial > Soil > Temperate...
CTTGCTTGCTATTAAGTAAGCTAGCTCGGTACTGTGGACTCGTCAAGGTCGACGGAGTGCCAAAGAGGGGCAGGACGGTGCCACCGACAAAGACTCGAGTGCCGACACGAGCGACGCCAGCCGCACCCCCAGCGCGAGGCGATTCGGCCCGCGACATCTTGAGAGTCGCGGCCGAACTCTTCCGCCAGCGCGGGTACACCGACACCAGCCTGGCCGCGATCGGCGAGAGGCTCGGGATGTCCGCGGCCGCGCTCTATTACCACTACCGCTCCAAGGAGGAGATCCTCCTCGCCTACCTCGAGAACGCCCTGCGCGATGTCACAGTGCGGGTGGAGGCCGCATTGAGCACGGTGTCGTCGCCTGAGCAGCGCCTCCGCGTCTTCACCATTACGCACGCGACGTTTCAGTTGGAGCCGCTCGGGGACCTCTCCGCTGAAGCGCGAGCGACCCACTACGGCATTTCCCAGTTGATCGGTGGGCTCGACCCGCGGAACCGGCGCAAGATGGCCAAGCAACTCCGAGCCTACGTCGACATTCCGCGTGCGATCATTCAGGAGGGAATCGCCCAGGGTGTGTTCAGGCCCGTGGACGTGACGGCCAGCGTCTTCGCCATCCTCGGCATGGTCGAGTTCGCCCCGCTCTGGTTCCGACCTGACGGCCAGCTCGATTCCGAGGGCGTCGCCTCCCTCTACGCGTCGTTCGCGGTACGGATGGTTAGCGCCCTTCCGTCCGACGGCGTCGGCCACCGTCAGGCTTAGCGTGGGCGCCCTTTTCCAGGCCTCCGCCGAGGTCAAGGACTGGGATCGGTTTCGCTCCGCCATCGATTGGTTGCGCCAGGGAGTCGGTCACCCGGACGGATTTATCTCTCTAAGAGTGTTCCGCGATACCGCCGATTCAAGCCGGGTCACCATCGTCGAAGAATGGAGCACGGAGCAGGCCTTCCGTACGTCGTTGAGGGAAAGCGGTCCGACGGCGGGAAAGGAGTTCGCTTCCAGAGCGGGGGTCGAAGCCACCGACTTCCAGATGGTGCTTTGGGGGTCAGCGGATGTGGCCCCGATTGGTGACATGTCAGGCCTTGCCGATTCGGGGCGAGTGACGGCGGAGCGGGTCTCCGCGTCCCCCTCCGCCGCCCCCGGTAACGGCGGCCGGCGCGATGGCGTACTCCTGCACCGGATCGTCACTCTGGCCGGTTCCGTTCCCGACCGCCTCGCCATGGTTGACCTCGACGGGCGTTCTCGCTCCTACGCCGACGTCCTGGCGGCCGTGGCGCGTTGGGCCGCCGCCTTCCGGCGCCTGGGCGTGGGACGCGGCCAGACCGTCGTGACGATGCTGCCCAATTCGTTTGAGGCCTATGACGCCTGGCTCGGCCTGTCCTGGCTCGGCGCCATCGAGGTGCCCGCCAACAACATGTACCGGGGGGAGATGCTGCGCTACCTGGTGGACAACTCCCAGGCCGAGGTGGTGATCATCTCTAGGCGGTTCGCATCCCGCCTCGTACCGATCCTTCCTGACCTGCCGCGCGTCCGGGCGGTGGTTGTGCCCGACTCCATCGCTGAGCTTCAGGATCTACCGGTGCGCGTGGTAGCCGGAGCCGACTTTCTGACCGACACGAGCGTCGACCTCGAGGGCCCCGGACCGGAGATCCACGATGTCTCGGCCATGGTGTACACCTCCGGTACGACCGGCCCGTCCAAAGGCGTGCTGGTCCCCTGGGGCGAGCTTGCCGAGGCGACGCGTTTCGTCCCTGAGGGCTTTGTCGAGGAGGAAGATCCGTACTTCAGCGCCTTCCCGCCGTTCCATCTCGGTGGCAAGGCGGCGTTGTGCACCGCGCTCAATGCCGGCGGCCACATCATCCTGCGCGAGACGTTCAGCGTGACCGAGTTCTGGAACGATATGCGGCGTCACGGCGTGCGCGCCGCCGGTCTGCTCGGGCCGATGGTGGCCATGCTGCTCGCCACCCCACCGAGGGCCGACGATGCTGACAATCCGCTCGAGAGCGTCCTCACCGCCCCGGTTATCGCCACCATCGACGAGTTCCAGCGCCGGTTCGGGATTGGCCGCGTGGCGTCAGGTTTTGCCATGACCGAGATTGGCTTTCCGCTCAGCACCGGATGGGCCGCGCCGAACACCAGGACCTGTGGGCGGGTTCGGGAAGGCGCCCCCCACTACGAGTTAAAGGTTGTTGATCAGCACGACGAGGAGGTTGGTCCGGGGCAGGTCGGCGAGCTCGTGGTCCGAACGCGTGACCCGTGGGTGATGAATGTCGGCTACTGGCAGATGCCTGAAGCGACCGCCGCGGCCTGGCGCAACGGGTGGTTCCACACCGGCGATGCCTTCACCTACGACGACGATGGGTGGTTTTACTTCGTCGATCGGATCAAGGATGCGCTGCGGCGACGGGGAGAGAACATCTCGTCGTTTGAAGTCGAGGCAGGCATCAACGAGCACCCGGCTGTCCGAGAATCAGCCGTAATCGGCGTACCGTCGGAGCTCGGCGAGGAGGACGTCAAGGCCGTCATCGTTCTGCGCGAGGGCCAAGAGCTGCGCGCCGAGGAACTGATGGAATTCCTCGTGCCGCGCATGCCCCGTTTCATGATTCCTCGCTACGTCGAGTTCGTGCCCGACCTGCCCAAAACCGACGCCACGATGCGCACCCGCAAGGTCGAATTGCGGGCCGCGCCGATCAACGCCGACACCTGGGACCGCCAGGCTTCGGGGTGGGACCTTCCTCGGGAATGAGCGACCCACGCCGTGCGCAAATACGGTCCGGAGCACCACCGAAGACGGCACACCAGCCGAGGTCACCGACGCTGGCTCGACTGACCGTCCCGGGACGAGGCGAGATCTCGCCAGGTTAGGATCGGTCGATGTTGCGCGAGGTAGTTACGGGTTACTGCTGGCCGCAATCAGTTGGTTCGGGCGGGCAGGTGGGTCTGCACATGTCGTCGTCCGCTGGTCGGCCGGTGCGCGTCGAGGTGGCACGAGTCGGTGCGCGACGAGAGGTTGTGTTCAGTTCTCCCGCGGTCGCCGCCGCCGAGCACGAAACGCCGAAGGATGCTTCCTCGACGGGGTGTGGCTGGCCTGTCGCTCTCTCGATGGGCGTCGACCCCACCTGGCGGTCTGGGTACTACGAGGTCGTCATGGAGATCGACGTTGGTGGCAAGGTGCGGCGCGACTACGCGTTCTTCGTGGTGCGTCCGTCATCTGGTGCCCGAATCGTGATCGCGCTGTCGACCAACACGTGGCACGCCTACAACGACTTCGGGGGATCCAACCTGTACACCGGCGGCACCCAAGTCGCCATGAAGCGGCCGATGTCGGCCGGCTACCTCTACAAGCCGCCGGGCAAGGGCCGTCGCGTGACGGGTACGGGAGCGCCGGATCCGCAGAACGCCGCCCATGTCGGCTACATCCAACTCAACCACCTGTCGGGCTATGCCGGGTCGGCTGGCTGGCCGGACTGGGAGCTGCCCTTCATCGAGTGGGCCGAACGCGAAGGATTCGATATCGGTGTGTGCACAAACGCCGACCTCGAAGCACACCCCGAGGTGTTGAGGAACGCGAGCTTGTATCTGTCAGTCGGTCACGACGAGTATTGGTCGCGCGGGATGCGAGACACGGTCGAGGCATTCATCGCGGGTGGCGGCAATGCGGCGTTCTTGTCGGGCAACACGTCGTTGTGGCAAGTGCGCATCGAGGGGGACGATCACGACGTGATCGTCGGGTACAAGGGCTTCTTCAAGAACGATCCGCTGATGGGAACCGACCACGAACCGGAGGTGACCACGTTCTGGTCCGACGTGGTCGTCGGACGTCCCGAGAACCACATGACCGGCGTCTCGTTCACGCGTGGCGGCTATCACCGCATCGGCCGCAACGTAACCGCCGGTCTCGGCGGTTACACCGTGCACCGCGCGGACCATTGGATCTTCGACGGCACTGGGCTCGGCTACGGGGACGTGCTCGGTGCCGGCGCCACTGTCGTCGGCTACGAGTGCGACGGGTGCGTGTTTACCTACCGCGACGGGTTGCCGTACCCGACTGGAGAGGACGGCACGCCGTCGACCTTCGAGATCCTCGGCACGTGCCCGACGCAGCATTTCACGCGCGACACAGCGCCTCGCCCCCCCAAGCCGGGTGAGCCGAGCGAGCTGGAGTACATCGCGTCACGCGTGTTCGGGACGCGTGAGCCGGAGGCCATGGATCGAATCCGTCACGGCCACGCAGTGCTGGGGTCGTACACCAACGGGGCGGGCGCGACAGTGATGACGTCGGGGTCGACCGACTGGGCCCACGGATTGGCAGCGCGAGACCCGCAGATTGAACAGATCACCCGGAACGTGCTGACGCGGTTGGGGTAGGCACGCGCATGGTGACGCGCCCGCGTGGTGACGCGCCCAGCGTCCCTTCCCGGCCTGGCTAGTCTCGCTCGACCCTTCGTAGCCCGCGCTCAGGCGTCCACGACTCGACGACGAGTTTGGTGGCGTCAGCGTTGAGCCCCGTGATGACGACCTCGGTGATGTCGGCGATGAACATCTCGCCGCCAGGTTGCTCGCCCGTCTCGTCCGTGGTCACCGTGCCGGCCGGAATGGCTCGTCCGGCGATCTTCGCCTCGCCGGGCCAGTCCTTCTCCTTGCCCTCCTCAGGGTGGGAGGTTGGGCCGTGCAGGGCGAAGCGGGGATCCCGCTTGAGGTCCGCCCCTTTTCGCGCGCTGGTCATCGAACCGAAGCGGACATCGCCGTCTGAAAACTCGCACTCGATGCCCGAGATGCGGGGCGAGCCGTCGGCGCGCAGCGTCGCGATCGTCTTGTGGCGACCTGCGTCGAACAGCTTCCGCACCCGCGCGGCGAACTCTGGTTCCGCCTGCTCGATCGAGTCCCACCCTGGCACGGCCGCGCAGCGTATTCGGATATCCAGCCGACGCAGGCGAAGGTCGACGAGGGCATCACCTCGTACCGAAGCCGCGACAGCGCAGACGACCGAGCGAGGCGCGAGCCACCGTCCCCGCGCCGATGCGGCTGTTCGCATTGTCATTGGAGCAGGCGGGATGGTTGAGTATGACGATGGGGATGCGTGCTCGTGGGCTGTCGGCCATGGTGGCGGCTGCCGTGCTGATGGCCGCCTGCGGATCGGGAGGACATCACGCCAAGGGCGGCCTGTTGCCGGGTCAGCTGGGGGTGGGGACGAGCGGGGGCGTCTCAGGCGGCTCGGCGACCACGACAGGCGGCGGCGGAGGGGTACTGGCATCTCCCGGCGGCGCGGCGCACGCCGGTGGTGCTCTGCCCGGCGGTGGCTCCTCGGCCTCGAGCGGCACCGGGGGTGGGGCGCCGGCCGGCGCCACCGTGCCCGGCGTGGTCCCGGGCGTCAGCGGGACGGGCGGGGCCAGCGGCTCGCGGGGGACGATCAAGATCGGCGTCCCGTATCCCAACGACGAAGGCGCCATCTACCAGGCGGTGGGGGTGAAGTCGGCGTCGAGCAACCCGCAGCAGTTTCAGGCCATGGTCAACTCCATCGTCAACTACCTCAACGCCCATGGCGGCATCGCCGGGTACCACGTGGTTCCCGTGTTCGACGGCTACGCCATCTCCCAGGGTGACTTCACCACCCAGATGCAGGCCATGTGCACGTTCTTCACCGAGGATCACCCGGTCTTCGCCGTGCTGTTCCTGAACGGCAACAGCTACGACCCTCTCCCGGCCTGCCTGGCGCAGCACCACACCCCCCTCGTCATCAACACCAACAGCTACTACTACGACGACGCCCAGCTGGCGCAGTTCGGCCCCTACTACTACCGGCCGTTCATGGCCAGCATTGCCGAGGTGGGGTCGCAGGTCGACGGCCTGATTCGCTTCGGCTTCCTGTCGGCCAGCCACAAGATCGGCGTGCTGCGTTGGGACGACCCGCAGGGAGGTTGGGCCGAGTCGAACCTCGTCGCACCCCACCTGGCCGCCCACGGGCTCAAGGTGGCGTCCGAATTCGCCTACACCCCCATCAACTCGCTGGCCGAGGTGTCGCAGGCGGCCAACCAGTCGAACAACGCAGTACTGAGGTTCCGCTCGGCCGGCGTGGACCGCATCATCACGGTGGCGTCCAACGCCGCCTTCCCGTTCCTGTTCGCCACCGCCGCCGAGTCCCAGGGCTACCGGCCTGGGTACGGCATGAGCTCGATGGACATTCCCGGGTTCCAGCCTGGCAACGCCCCGTCCGGCCAGCTTCCGGGCATGGTGGCTGTCGGGTGGAACCGTGGCTTCGACCTCGACTTCAACGCGCCGACACCGGGGGCGTCGAGCATCCCCGAGTGGCAGCAGTGCGGAGCCATCGAGAGCCAGGGCGGGATCACCAACGGCGACCGGTCGGCGTGCGACGTGTTCTTCTTCGTCCAGCGAGCCGTGGCCGGAGCATCGAGTCTTTCGGCGGCGGTGCTGCGGGCCGGGGTCGACCACCTGGGCTCGGCGTCCCAGGCCGGAGCCACCGTCAACCTCCTGTTCCGCCCGGGCCGCGACGACGGCATCTCCTCGGCCCGCTGGGTCGTCTACGACGGGGGCTGCAACTGCATGAAGTACGCGAGCACGCCGTTCCCCGTGTCCTGACCGGCGCTTCAGGGGACGTGCGGTCGCCCAGGACGGCGACCTTCCACCGCTCGACGTGGCGGTAGGGCGGGCCGATAGCAAGAGGCAGCTGCTCGTCGAGTCGATGCTCCAAGACCAACTCTGACAGCGTTGCCGCCTGCCGGGAAACCTGCGTGGCGATGTCAGGCACGACGGGATCTGCCGTCTCGTGATTGTTTGGCGTCGACAAGGAGGCCGAGAAGCTCGCCGATGGTGCGTTCCCGGGTCATCGAGTCACGCAACGGTTGATGGCCCTGGATGTGGTAGTGGTTCCGGCGGCCATCCTTTTCCTTGACGACGTAACCCGCCTCGGTCAGGTCGACTACAAGCCCGTAAGCGGTGCGCTCGGTGACATCCAGGGCGGCGGCCAGGTCCCGCAGGCGCGCGTCGGGGTCATGGGCCATGAACAGCAGCGCCCGCGCGTGGTTGGTCAGAAAGCTCCATTCACTCATCGCCTACAACCTTAGTCCAATACTGGAATCAATTTGCTAGTGTTATCGGACCGATGTAGGCTTATGGCAGAGCGGCCGGGTCGGATCGTCTCTAACGGCGCTGGACCCGGTTGCAGGAAGGAGCCCGCGATGCTCATCGTGGGAAGCGTCGTTTGCTGCCGTCGTCGTGTTCGCGTCGCTGAAGATGCGTCGGGGCCGCAGCTTTCCCCTACCCGCAGTGCCGGGGCCGACCGTGGAACGAAGGCCCGCGGCGAAGGTCTCGCGCCACAGCCACCTGTTCACTGGTCGACGTAGAGGTCGCGTTCCGAAGGGTTGTCATGTCCATTGCCGTACTGTCTCCCGCGATCGCTGGAACCACGCCCATGCGCCTCGCTGAGGGCCCATCTTCGATCGCCGGCACGTTGACCGGCGACCAGCCGCGACCAGGTGAGGGTGACGACACGGTTGCTTCACGCCAGTGTGGGCGCTGCCGGGTGATGTTCCCAGGCGACCCCACCCTCCACCCGACCGCTCTACCCGAATGGTGGATATGCCCAGCCTGCAGGCTGGCCTTGCTGGGCAGCACCGCGCGAGGGCCCGCCGCGGCGGGCAGCCACGTACCGATTGGGGCGCGTCGTGCCGATTGACGTCACTCGAGAACCCGCTACCAGCTATCGCCGTGCCCTGCCTGGGACGACTTCTGCTGAGCCAACGCCGGAGCGAGCCCAGCTGGTCTGGCGGCGCGCCGTCGAGTTGGCCGATCCTCCCTTGCGGCACGACCGGTTCGCTCGCGCCTTGGACCTGTTGCGCGCCGCCCACCACGGCTCCGCCACCATGGCGCACGCGTTGAACCTGGGCCGGACCCATTTGGCTGCTCACCCCGGAGACGCGCCCGCCCGCGGCGGCGTAGCGGTCCTCGAGGAGGCGATTGCCTTCGTGGGTATCAAGTCACGCACCGACGATGTGGGGGGAGCGGCGGGATGAGACGAGATCGCCGGCCCGGATACGGCGACGGCACGGCGCGGCTCGTCGTTGACCGGGTTAACGGCGACTATCTCTGCTACTGGTACACGGGCACTGGCGATGCGCGCCTGGTCGAAAACGCCCGAGTGCCGAGCGCGGCGGATGCGGTCGCCTGGGGCCGCACGCGCTCGCCCCGGGTGCGCATCCGCACCGCCGACGCCGTTACGTACTGGGCTGGCACCACTCCAAGACCCGAAGGGTTCGCACACACCTGGACCCCACCCGGCGCGGCCAACGCGGCCGTTTCGCCCCGCGGCGACGTTGCTTCGTTGACCGGTGAGACATCCGACGGACGGGCACGCGCCGGCCAGGCAACGTCAGGAGAAGCCTCGTGCTGACCTTCGAGTGGAACGCGCTGCGCACGGGAGACCACGTGCTGGTGCACGATCCGCGCTCCGCCGACATGACCCTGACCGCCGGCGTCGTGGCAAACGTCGACACACACAAAGGCGCTAACGGCGTCGGCATCCGCGTCGGCGCCAATAACAGCGAGACGGCGGTGTTATGGCCCTCCCACATGGCCGTACACCACGACCCTGGTCACCCAACCGAGGCGTGCTGGCGTTGCGACGAGCTCGACGGAACGCGCCACACGGCCCCGCGGCGGATGCCTGGACTCCCGCATGACGAGGTTCGTGTGAGCAGCGCAGGGTGAGCTCCGACCACCGTTAGTGTCCTCGCCCGCTGCCCGGCTACGTGCGGTCTGGGATCACGTCCTGAAAGGCGAAGAGCACCGGCAGCACGACGCCGTCCGACTGCCGGCGAATCCGGTACCAGACCTCACCGGCCTTATCGGTCACCTCGGCGATCGAGAACCCTCGGGCCCAGCCGCCGTCGTAGCTGGAGCGCACGGCCACCCAGCCGCCCGGCTCGATCGGTCGGAGGTCGATGGACATGAATGCTCCCTGTCGGCTCGGCGATCACCACTCGTGCCCGGGGTCCAGGGACAACCAGTTGAGTATGGACTATCCCAGCAGCGACCGCCAGAGGCTTCCGTCCACGCTCCGGGTGGTGCCGAGGAGAAACGCCTACCTCACCCTGGGGGGTCAGCTGTCAGCACTGGCTGAGTTTGGGACAGTGGATGATGCGCAATCTCTTGGGAGCCGCTTCTCTTGCAGCAGTAGCCGCGGCCGGATACCGCCTCGTGGTGAGCGGCCAGCTGACCCTCGACACCGGGATCGGTCGGCAAGTCCGTCCGCTCGGGCCGTTGACCATGACCATCGCCGCAGACGCCAACTTGGTGTTCGACGTCATCGCGTCGCCCTACCTGGGACGGACCCCGCGAGCGCTGAAGGGTGAGATCGACGTGCTGGAACGGTCCGCGGACATGGTGCTCGCCGCCCATCGAACGCCGGTTGGGGGTGGACGGGTGGCGACGACCGTGGAGACGGTCCGCTTCGAGCGGCCGCGTACAGTCGCGTTCCGGCTGGTACGCGGTCCGGTGCCTCATGTCGTGGAGCGCTTCACGCTCGATGCTGAAGACGGCGGCACCCGCTTGGAGTACACCGGCGAGTTGGGCACCGACTTCTGGGCGGCAGGCCGCCTCTGGGGTGATGTCGTGGCGCGCAACTGGGAGGCGGCCGTGCAGGGCTCACTCGAGCGCATCCGCGTCGAGGCCGAGCGCCTGTCCGCCCGCAGGACGGGCCGGTGACCGGCTCGTACGGGCCCATGCGGTCGCACCCGCCGGTGGTTCTGCAAATACTTACTGCCAGGTGGGGTCAAGGGCGAGATCGCGCGGCCGGGCGCGGGTAGCCTCCGATTGATGCCCAGCGAACGGCCAAGCCATCAGGTCGTTGTCGACACGACGGCGGCGACCGAACACTCCATGCGGGCCCAGAAGGTGCCGGTCAACGTGTATGAGACGGCGGGCGCCCTAGTCGTCGTCTGCCCCCTTCCTGCGGTAACCGCCGAGGACGTGACCATCGAGCTGCGCCCCGGCGCGCTGCGCTTCTGGGCCCACCTGCGCAGCGCCCCGCCTCGTGAGTATCTGTCCCACGAGTGGGAGTACGGGGGCTATGAGCGCGAGCTCGATGTGCCGGACGGCTTCGGGGGCGGGGTGGAGGCCTCGCTCGCCAACGGACAGCTGGCCATACGGGTCCTGCGCGGCCAGCTCGATGCACCGCTGACCGTCAAACCCAACTCGATGTAGCTCAGCTCGTCTCCACGCGATCCAGGAACGCCGACAGCGCGTTCCACCACGCTTCGGGGTTTTCGAACTGGGGGCTGTGGCCGGCGTCGGGGATGACCTCGAGCACCGCCCCGCGGATGGCGTCCGCCATGCGTCGGGAGGACTCGAGGAACGGCGTGTCCTGGTCACCCACGATCACGAGTGCAGGCAGAGAACCCGGCAGCCGTCGCAGAGCCTCCAACCGATCATCAGCATCGAGGAAGCCCGGCAGCAGAGCCGCGTACAGATGGCGTGAGGTGGCTCGTAGCTTGCCATCTCCGAACTCGCGGTAGCCGGGCCGTTCAGCCATCAGTCGCCGATGGGCGGGCGTGTCGAGGGGAGACTCCTGGCCCGCGAGCACGTCCGCCAAGGTGTCGATTCCGCTGTCTCGAACGAGCCTCACCGCCATATTCGCCTGGGTGGGATCGATGTCTCGGAGCGCGCCATGCCCGGTGTCCATCAGGACCAGCCCGTCGAGGCGATCGGCGGCTCGGATCGCCACCAGCTGAGCCACGAACCCGCCCATCGAATGACCGAGCACAGCGAAGTGGCTCCAGCCGAGCGCATCGGCGAGGGCCAAGGCGTCGCTGGCCAGCAGGGCGAGCGAATAGGCGTCTTCAGTCTCGGGTTTGGAGCTGCTTCCATGACCGCGGTGGTCAGGGGCGACTGCATGCCATCCACCCTCGGCCAGGCGGTCGAGCCATTCGGTGAAGTCCTCCTTGGCCCCCGTAAAGCCGTGGAGCAGCAACAGGGGCCGACCTCCCTGGCCGGCTTCGGCCACGGCCAGCTCGACGTCGCCCACCGCTACGGCCCGAATCCTCACGCCGTGATCGTCCCACGAACCCCGCGCAATCGCGGAGCCCACCACGACAGCGTCGGGAGTGTTCACAGATCGAACGCCTCAGCTTGACAACATCGGCAGTGGCGTCAAGCGTAGGAACTCGGACGATGGGAGGTCCACGCTGTGCCGGAGGCAGCGATCATCACTGAGGAAGTACGCGCTGTCGATGCGACCGCCACGGGCGACACGCTGCTGGTCGCCCCCGGCCGCTTGCCCGACGCGTTGGGCTGGGAGCTCAAACCGCAGGGCTTGTGCCGGGCCGACGCCTGCTTTCCTGTCCGGGAGCGTGACGTTCTCTTCGTAGGCGACAAGGTTGATCTCGGCGCCGTGGCCGTCGCGCTAGGTCGGCCGGCGGTGATCGACCCCGCGGCGCGGATCGCCGCCTTTGCCCTCGATGGCGAGGGTCGACGCTCCGCCTTGGAGTCCCTCCAGGCCCCGGCGTTCGAACTCGACGATCTCGACGGCCGCCGGCACAACCTCGAGGAATGGCGCGGTAAGAAGAAGCTCCTCGTCGCGTTCTCCTCCTGGTGAGGGTGTCGCTACGACCTGCCCGGGTGGCAGGGTTTGCACGATGAGCTGGCGGACGCCGGGTTCACGGTGCTCGGCGTCGCCCTCGATGACTCGTCTGATGCCGTGCGCCCGTGGGTGGACAACATCAGCTTTCCGGTCCTGCTCGACCCCAACCACCTGGTCACCGAGCTCTTCGCCATCAGCAACGTCCCGACGGTCATCTGGATCGACGAAGACGATCGCATCGTGCGCCCCAACGGCGTGGCCTTCGGCACCGACATGTTCAAAGACTTCACTGGGGCGGAGGCCGAGCCCCACCTCAACGCGGTTCGACGTTGGGTACGCGACGGTGAACTGCCTCTGACCGCTGACGACGCGCGGGGACGGGTCGGGGATCTCAGCCCCAACGAGATCTTGGCCCGGCTGCATTTCCGGGTTGCGGCCCAGGCCCGGCATCAAGGTGATGAGGGCGTGGCCCGGCGGCATTTCGAGACCGCGGTTGAGCTGGCTCCCCACGACTGGACGATCCGCCGGGCGGCCATGCCGTTAATGGGTGACGACCCGTTCGGCCAGAAGTTCTTCGACATGTACACCGAATGGCAGCAGGCCGGAAGTCCCTACCACGGGCTCGGGCCCAGCGAGGCCCTCTGAGCCGAGCCATCGGCCACCGGCTCAGCGGCCTTCTCGGGCTTCTTCCAGGATGACGCGGCTGGCCCGCTCCCACGTGAGGTAGTTCCACGCCCAGTTGAGCAGCACGACGGCGCGGTTCCGAAAGCCGACCAGGAACACGAGGTGCACGCCGAGCCAGCAGGCCCAGCCCGGTGATCCACTGAGATGGATACCGCCGGGCAGCTCGGCCACGGCCGATCGGCGTCCGATGGTGGCCATGATGCCGTGATTGCGGTAGCGGAACTGGCGGGTGCGCCGACCGCCGTGAAGGCGGCGGACGTTGGCGGCAGCGCGGCGACCGCCCTGGATCGCGACCTGGGCCAGCATCGGGTGCGGGCGACCATCCCGCCCCGCGCTGGACGCCAGATCCCCGACCACGAAGACCTCAGGGTGGCGCGGCAGCGAAAGGTCGCCGCGCACCATTAGCGTGCCGTTGGCGTCGCGCTCGCTGGCGATGGTCTGGCTGAGCGGGCTGGCCTTGACTCCTGCCGTCCACACCACCGTCGCCGCGGCCAGGATCTCGTCATTGGCGAGCACGGCCCCTTTGGGTGAGACCTCCTTGATGGCGGTGCCGAGGCGGACCTCGACACCGACCCGGTCGAGGTCAGTGAGCGCGATTCGCTGGGACACCTCCGAGAAGGTCCCCAGCAGGTGTGGGGCCATTTCGACGAGCACGATGCGGGCCCGGCTCACGTCAAGGTGCGGGAAGTCGCGGGCCAGGTTGCGCCCGATCAGCTCGCTCAGCGCGCCCGCCAGCTCCACGCCGGTCGGGCCTCCTCCCACGAGCAGGAAGGTGAGGCGCCCCTCGTCGAGCGGGTCGGGATGGGCGTCGGCGTGTTCGAACATCTTCAGAATGTGATTACGAAGCCGCACCGCGTCGGCCAGCGTCTTCAGCGCGAACGCGTGCTCGGCCACGCCGCGTATGCCGAAGTCGTTGCTTGACGAGCCGGCGGCGAGGATCAGGAAGTCGTACGTGAGCGTGTCGCCGTCGGTGAGCTCGACGGCCCGTCGGGCGACGTCGACGCGGCTGACGGTCCCGATCCGCACACGCACGTTGGGGCTGGCGTCGAGCACCGCCCGGATGGGTCGGGCGATGTCGTCAGGCCCGAGACCGGCAGTGGCAACCTGATATAGCAACGGCCAGAACCCGTGGTAGTTGGCCCGGTCGACCACGGTGATCTCGAACGGCCCTTGGCGCAGATGCCGCACGGCACTGAGCCCGCCGAATCCCGCGCCAATCACGACCACGTGCGGCCGAGGACCCATCAAGAGTGAGGCTAGTCGTCGCATCCCTCCACGTAGAGCGCCGCGCGTCGGCGCCGGGGGGCGATGGCGCCCAGAACCCTGAGCGGGCCCAGGGCCCGCCGGCGAAGCGGTCGTCGGGCGCTCCGGCTGGCGGGCTGGGCCAGCTCGGCGGCCAACCGCCGGGTCGCGGCCTCGCGCAGGAGGGCCTGCATGCGAGCTTCGGCCAAGGCCTGGGTGAGCGACGGGTGCATGCCGACATCTTCCCCCTGTTCGGCGCCGCTGAGGAGTGGCAGAATCGACCTTATGCAAAAGAAAACTGCCGGACGCCACACTGTGGCGGCCATCGTCGCCAACGGGCTATCGCCGTTCGAGTTTGCGGTGGCCTGCGAGGTGTTCGGCATCGACCGATCCGCCGATCTTGGCGTGCCGTGGTACCGCTTCCTGGTCTGCTCGGCCGGGCCGGGCCCAGTGATCACAGCCACGGGGTTCAGCATCACCGCGCCGCACGACCTCAAGGCCCTACGGCGAGCGGACACCATCGTGGTGCCAGTCTCCGGCCGCAGCAAGGATCCGTCCGAGGAGCTGTTGAGCGAGTTGCGGCGGGCGCACAGTCGGGGTGCTCGCCTGCTGTCGGTGTGCACGGGCGCGTTCACGCTCGCCGCCGCGGGGCTGCTCGACGGGCGCCGGGCCACGACGCACTGGAAGCACACCGAAGAGCTGGCACGGCGGTTCCCCGAGGTCAAGGTCGACCCGGACGTGCTGTACGTCGACGAGGGCGACATCATGACGTCGGCCGGCACGGCGGCGGGTATCGATCTCTGCCTCCATGTCGTACGCCTCGACTATGGGGCCGAGATCGCCAACCGGGTGGCGCGCTCGATGGTCGTGGCGCCCCACCGCGACGGCGGCCAGGCGCAGTTCGTGCACGCGCCAGTGCCCGACCTGGACGCCGGGGACCCGTTTGCTGCGACGATGGTTTGGGTCCAGGCGCACCTCGATGAGCCGCTAGCGGTCAGCGAGCTGGCGCGGCGGTCGGCTATGAGCCCGCGGACCTTCGCCCGCCGGTTCCGAGCCACGACAGGCACGACGCCGCACCACTGGATGCTCCGCCAGCGAGTGCTGTTGGCCCAACGCCTATTGGAGACGACCACGATGCCCATTGACTTGGTGGCCAGCCGCTGCGGGCTGGGCACGGCCACCAACCTGCGCCAGCACTTCCAGCGCATCGTGCGCACCTCGCCCCAGGCCTACCGGCGCACCTTCCAGCCTTCGGGAGACGGACGTAAGGTCAAACTGTGAAGACTCTCGACGACGCTCCCTTCCTCGACATCTTCTCCGCGGAGTTCCAGGCCGACCCGGCCAGCGTGGTGGACGGCCTCCGGGCCCAGTCGTGGCTGGTGCGGACCCCGATCGGGGCCTTGGCCGTCGGGCGGCCGCAGGTGCAGGCTCTTCTCGCCGATCGGCGCCTGCGCAGTTCAGTTCTCGATCTGATGCGCATGCAGGGGCTCGACGCGGGGGAGCTGTACGAGCGGCTCAAGCACTCGATCCTCGTGCTCGAAGGAGATGATCACACTCGGCTGCGGAAGCTGGTCAGCCCGGCGTTCACGCCGCGGGCCATCGAGCGGCACAGGCCCATCATGGAGCCCATCCTGCAGCCGCTGGTCGACGCGGTGCGGGCCGAGGGTCGCTGCGAATTCATGGCCGCCATCGCCGACCACTACCCGATCCAGGTCATGTGCCACCTGCTGGGCGTTCCGGCCGAGGATCACGAGGATTTCG
>Ga0307477_10002203_pt1 | contig 15267 bp, 18 predicted proteins | sample atmos_gasesECM2C_FD_203316 | JGI IMG/M metagenome (GOLD analysis project Ga0307477, IMG submission 203316) | Hardwood forest soil microbial communities from Morgan-Monroe State Forest, Indiana, United States - atmos_gasesECM2C_515 | ecosystem: Environmental > Terrestrial > Soil > Temperate...
CTGCGTCCACCATGCCGGCCGCAGCCAGATGGCCGCCGGTTTGCTCAACCTGCGCACGGACGGCCGGGTCCACGTTCGTTCCGCCGGCTCGACTCCGATCGAGTCCGTCAATCCCCATGCAGTCGACGTGATGAAGGAGCTCGGAGTCGACCTGAGCGAGGAGTTCCCGAAGCCGCTGACGGACGAGTTCGTCCGTGCGGCGGACGTCGTGATCACGATGGGCTGCGGCGACGCCTGTCCGATCTTCCCGGGCAAGAAATACGAGGACTGGGTTCTCGACGACCCCGCCGAGCAAGACCTGCCGACGGTGCGCCGCATCCGCGACGAGATCGATACCCGGGTGCAAGAGCTCCTCGCAGAGCTGCTCCCCGAGTGAGTCTCGAGCTGCCTCGGCGGCTCGCCGCTGAGATCGTCGGCACGTTCGCTCTCGTCTTCGCCGGCTGCGGAGCCGTGATGGTCGATGCGAAGACGGGTGCGCTCGGACACGTGGGCGTGGCGATCACCTTCGGTCTGGTGATCATGGCCATGATCTACGCAGTCGGGCATATCTCCGGCGCGCACTTCAACCCGGCGATCACGTTCGCCTTCGCGCTCAGCAGGCACTTCCCGTGGCCGCGTGCCTTCGGCTACTGGGGAGCCCAGCTGGTGGGTGCCTTCGCCGCGGCGGCGGTCCTGCGCGGCTCGCTCGGGTCGATCGCCCACGTGGGAGCGACCCTGCCGTCGGGATCGCAGGGACAGTCGTTCCTCTGGGAGCTCGTACTGACCTTCTTCCTGATGTTCGTGATCATGGCCGTGGCGACCGACACCCGGGCCGTGGGGGAGGCGGCAGCCATCGCGATCGGCGGCACCGTGCTGCTCGATGCCATGTTCGGGGGGCCGATCAGTGGCGCATCGATGAATCCGGCCCGCTCGATAGGCCCGGCCTTCGTGAGTGGGGACCTGCACGCGCTCTGGCTCTACATCGTTGCGCCCATCGTGGGCGCCACGCTCGCTGCGCTCACCTATCAGTTCGTGCGAGGGGAATGGCCGGCGTCCTGATCGTCGGCGGCAGCGACGCGGGGATCAGCGCTGCCCTCCGCGCGCGCGAGCTCGATTCCACGGTGGAAGTGACGGTGCTGCTGGCCGACCGCTACCCGAACTTCTCGATCTGCGGTCTGCCGTATTACCTCTCCGGCGACGTCCCCGACTGGCGCTCGCTCGCCCACCGAAGCGTGCAGGACCTCGAGCACGCGGGCGTCGAGCTGATCATGGAGCAGCGGGTCGAACACATCGACCCAGCGGCCCACACCGTCGTGACCCGCGACGGTCGTCACCGTTACGACTGCCTGATCGTTGCCACCGGGGCCGAGCCGGTGCGCCCTCCGATCCCGGGCCTTGAGCACCGGAGGCGAACACGTACCTGCCGCTCGGTACGACGGCACACAAACAGGGCCCGATCGGCGGCGAGAACGCCGTCGGCGGCGACCGTCGGTACGAAGGCTCTCTCGGCACCCAGGTCGTCAAGGTCTTCGAGCTTGCAGTAGCCAGGACGGGTCTTCGGGACACCGAGGCGAGAGAGGCCGGACTCGAGCCCCTAACCGTCCAGATCGCCGGCTACGACCACAAGGCCTACTACCCGCATGCGCACGAGATCGCGGTGCGGCTGACCCGGGAACGCCCGGGCGGCCGACTTCTCGGCGCTCAGATGGTCGGCCATCTCGACGCTCAGGTTGCGAAGCGAATCGACATCGTCGCGACCGCTCTCTACTCGGGGCTAGGCGTCGACGCGATCAACGGCCTGGACATCAGCTACACGCCACCCTTCGGTAGCCCGTGGGACGTCGTCCAAACAGCCGCGCAGGCGTGGACCCACCAGGTGGCGAATCACACCGCGAAGTAAATCGCCGCCGCGGTGCCGGCGCAGAGGCAGTAGATCGCGAACGGCGTCAGCGTCCGCGTCTCGAAGTAACGCATCAGAAATCTCACCGAGAGGTATGCCGTGAGCGCGGCGCAGAGCGCGCCCACGAGTGCCTGGCCGCGCACGCCGTTCCCCTGCGAGCCTGCGAGCTCGGGCAGCTTGAGAAGGGCTGCCGCGAAGATGATCGGCGTCGCAAGAAGGAAGGCGAAGCGGGCCGCGTCCTTGTGGGACAGGCCGACGAGTAGCCCGCCACCCATCGCCGCGCCCGAGCGCGAGAAGCCCGGGATGAGCGCGATCGATTGGGCCGCGCCGATCCCACCGGCCTCCCCCCAGCCCACCGTCCGCGCGATCCGCTGGTCATCGTCGTCGCTCACGGCCGGGGCCCGCCGCCGCAGCAGCTCGGCGCCGTAGAGCATCACGCCGTTGAGGGCCAGGAAGATCGATGCGTACTCCGGCGAGGCGAACAGCTTCCGCAGGTAATCCTGGAGCAAGAGGCCGAGGATCCCGGCTGGGATCGTCCCGATTACGAGCAGCCAGCCGAGCTTCGCGTCTGCGTCGCCGGCGATCTCACGATCGCGGAGCGAGCGGCCGAGCCCTTTCACGATCCGCACCCAGTCGTGCCAGAAGAAGCCGAGGAGCACGATCGCAGTCGCGAGGTGCAGGGCTACGAGGAACGTGAGGAAGTAGGACGCGTTCTGGTGGATGTTCCAGCCGAAGAGGCTGGGCAGGATGACGCTGTGCCCGAGGCTCGAGACTGGGAATAGCTCGGACACGCCCTGGAGCAGGCCGAGGACCGCCGCCTGGAAGTAGCTGATCGGGTGCACTCAGCCGGCGTCGGGCGCCTGGGCGGAGCCCTTCTTCGGGCCCGAGTTGAACCAGGCGAAGGCGAAGCACGCGAGGCCGAGGAGGAAGGCGGCGATGCCGTGCTTCACGTGGTGATGGTCCGATCCCGCCTCGTGGCCGGGGAAGAACGACGGCAGCGAGCGTGCCGGCTCGGCCCAGTAGACGACGGCTATGGCGACGAGCACGATGCCCAGTACGACCGCCAGGACGACGAGCAGCTTGCGGTAGCGCACGAACGCGTCTTTGGCGGCCACGACCGGGAGTTTTAGCTGACCGGGTGTGAGGCGTCGGTGAACTCGCGGAACTCGGCCGTCAGCAGATAGGCGGTCTGCTCGCCGATGTCGACCGCGCGGTCGCCGATCCGCTCGATCGTCCGTGCGACGACCACCATCCGCAATCCCCATTCGCGGAACTCCGGAGCGCCCATCACGTCCACGAGGCGCTCGACGAAGCGTCGGTTCGCACGGTCGATCAGCTCGTCGAGCTCGACGAGGCTCTCGGCGCCCTCGAGGTCGCGCTGGCTGAAGGAGTTGAGCGCCACGCGCAGCATCTCCTCCGCCCGCTCGCCCATCTCGGATAGGACCGCGACCAGCGCCGGATCCGGCTCGACGTCGGAGACGAGCTTCGACAGCTTCGCGATGGTCACGCACCCGTCGGCGCTCCGCTCGAGGAGCAGGTTGATGTGAATCATGGCGAGCAGGAGCCGGAGGTCTCGCGCGACCGGAGTCTGCAGCGCCAGGAGCCCCTGGATCGAGTGCTCGATGCCGAGGAAGTGGCTGTCGACCTCGTCGTCGAAGGCGATTACCTCGTCCGCGAGCTCGCGATCTCGCTCCTCGAGCGCGCGGATCGCTCCTCGGATGGCGCTGAGGACGCGCTGCCCCATTTCCTGAAGCTGCGCTTCGATCTGCTCGAGCGCCGAGTCAATCGCCATCCGACCCAGGGTACTAGCTGGTCTCAATGCCCGCACGCCAGCCCATGTCACCACTTCGTCTCCACCTCGCAACGGCGGGTTATCCCACCCTTCGGGGGGCGCGCCGTACCTTCCCCGCCGAACCCCTGAGGAGGAGGAAATTCAATGCCGAGAAACGGCAAGCTCGTTCGCATCATCCTGGTTTTGGGCGCGGTTGCGGTTACCGCGTCGTTCGCGGTGACAGCCGCAAGCGCCAAGCGTTCGTCCGGCTCTCTCAAGGGCGCCGGCAGCTCGTTCGTCGCCCCGCTGGTCAACGCCTGGATCGCACCTGTCAACTCAGACCTCGGGATCTCGATGAGCTACAACGCGGTCGGCAGCGGCGGCGGCGTCTCGGCGATCACGAACAAGCAAGTGGACTTCGGCGCCAGCGACGCACCGCTCACGGCGTTCTCGCCGACCTGCTCGACCTGCGTACAGATCCCGTGGGCGCTCTCAGCGACGGCCGTCTTGTACAACCTGCCGGGCGGCAAGAACCTGCTCCGGATGTCAGGCGCCGTCCTCGCTCAGATCTACCTCGGCCAGATCAAGCAGTGGAACGATCCAGCAATCAAGAAGCTCAACCCGGGCGTGAATCTCCCGAGCATGGCGATCACAGTCGTGCATCGCTCCGATTCCTCGGGTACGACCTTCAACTTCACCGATTTCCTTTCCCGCGTCAGCGGAGCATGGAAGTCGAAGGTGGGCACCGGCACTAGCGTTGCGTGGCCTGCGGGCGTTGGCGGGAATCACAGTTCCGGTGTTTCGGGCATCGTGCATCAGACGCCGGGTGCGATCGGTTACGCCGACGTCGCATACTCGACGACGGCCCATCTCGACGTCTTCAAGGTCGAGAACCGGGCTGGCAACTTCATTATTCCGCGGCTCGCGAACATCAAGGCGGCGTCGGTTCTCGACACGCACCCGGCCAAGGACGGTTCGCTCTCGATCGTCAACCCGCCGAAGAACAAGAAGTACGCGAACGCGTACCCGATCAGCACCTACACGTACGTCGACGTTCAGAAGAACTCTGGGGGGAGCGCCGCGAACCTCAAGAAGCTAATCAACTGGGCCGTCACGAAGGGCCAGACGTATGGGCCGAAGCTCATCTTCGAGCCGCTTCCGTCCGCGGTCGTGACCTTCGACAAGCAGCAGATCGCCAAGGTCCAGTAGGAGAGAATCACCCGAGCAGTAGTGAGCACGCTCGATACCACCACCGATGACGCCCGCCGCCCCCTCTCGGGGCGGCGGGCCCATCTCGGCGACCTGCTCCTGCAGGGGGCCGCAGGGCTGGCCGCGCTCGGCGCGGTCGTGCTCGTCGGTCTGATCGCCTACAAGATCGTCCAGGGCGCAAGACTGTCGCTCTCGACCTTCGGGCTCGGCTTCATCACGCACGTCGGCTGGGACCCGGTGCATCTCAAGTTCGGCGCGGGCAGCTTCCTCTTCGGAACCGCTATCACCTCGATCGGCGCCCTACTCCTCGCCACTCCCCTCGCCATTGGGATCGCGCTATATCTCACCGAGCTCGCGCCGGGCGGGGTCCGCGGAGCCGTGACTGCCCTGGTTGAGACGCTCGCCGCAATTCCGAGCGTCGTCATCGGCCTCTGGGGGATCCTCGTCCTCGGTCCGGTGCTGCGCGACCACGTCGAGCCGGCCCTGCACTCGGCGCTCGGGTTCATCCCGCTCTTTGGCCCACCGAACTCCGCGGGTACCGGCTACTTCACGGCGATCATCGTCCTGACGATCATGATCTTGCCGATCATCTCAAGCATCTCCCGTGAACTCTTCCTCGGGGTGCCGAGCGAACTCAAGGAGGGCGCGCTCGGCCTCGGCACGACGCGCTGGGAGATGGTCCGTGGCGTTGTGCTCCCCTACACGCGCGGTGGTGTAGCCGCGGCGATGATCCTCGGTCTCGGGCGCGCGCTCGGCGAGGCGATCGCGGTCGCGCAGGTGATCGGCGCCTTCACGGGCATCAGCTGGAACCTGTTCAATCCTGGGAACACGCTCGCGTCCATGATCGCCCTGAACTACCAGGGCGCCTCCTCCGGCCTCGAGCTTTCATCGCTGATCTATCTGGCGCTGATCCTGCTCGTCTTCTCCGTCATCGTGAACATCCTTGCCCAGCTCATCGTTCGGCGCGTGGCCCGGAGTCAAGGAGTCGTCCAGTGAGCTCGACCGAACCGAGATCGCTGCAGCGCCCGAAGGACCGGCTGCGCCGCCGCCGGCTCGTCAACCGGGTCATGGAGTCATTGGCGTGGCTCTCCGCGGCGATCGGCGTCGCGATCCTGGTGATCGTCGTCTTTTCGGTGGCGAAGCAGGGGGCGAGCGCGCTGAACTTCGACTTCTTCACGAAGTCACAGGTGCCGTTCGCTGCTCCGAACGTGCACCAGGGGCTTGCGAACGCCTTCGTGGGAACGATCATCATCGTCGGTATCGCCACAGCGCTGGCGCTGCCTTTCGGAATCTTGATCGCCATCTACGTCAACGAGTTTGCTCCGCCCGCTATCCGGTATGCCGTCGGCTTTGTTCTCGACATCCTCGCCGGCGTGCCGGCCATCGTGATCGGCTTCTTCGTCTTCGGCCTGATCGTGGTGGCACACGGGCAGAGCGGCTGGGCCGGCGGATTCGCCCTCGCGGTGCTGATGCTCCCCCTCGTCTCCCGCACGACGATCGAAGTGCTCGCGCTCGTTCCGAACTCGCTGCGCGAGGCGGCGCTCGGGGTCGGGGCGCCTCGGTGGCGGGCGACGCTCGGGATCGTGCTGCCACAGACGATCGGCGGGGTCCTCACGGGAGCGACGCTTGCGGTGGCTCGCGTGGCCGGCGAGACGGCGCCGCTGCTCTTCACCAGTTCGCTGGTTACCAACAACATCGATTGGAATCCCTCGCACGCTCTGCAGACCGTCCCGGTGGCGATCTTCGAGTTGTCGGAGTCCCCAGATCCGGCCGATCACGCGCGAGCGTGGGCCGCAGCGTTTGTACTGCTCATATTTATCCTCTTCGCCAGCTTGACGGCCCGTTGGCTCGCCACGCGCAGTCGTCGTAAGCTCGGCCGGGCCGGATGATGAAAGAAGTGGAAGGAGAAACCGTGACCGTGCCGAGTACGATCGAGTCCGCCGTGCGCGTCGAAACTCAGCACCAGCAGCTCCCACCTCGGGAGCGGCTCGAACAGGTCTTCGACATCCAGAACCTCGATGCGATCTACGGGTCAAAGCCAGCACTAAGGGGCGTCTCGATGGAGGTCCACAAAAACCTCGTCACGGCGGTCATTGGTCCCTCAGGCTGTGGGAAGAGCACCTTCATCCGCTGCCTGAACCGCATGAACGATCTCGTGCCCGGATTCCGAATGAACGGCACGATTCGGTTCCAGGGTCAGGACATCTGTGGGGGGAACGTCGATCCGGTCTCGGTGCGGCGCGCGATCGGGATGGTCTTCCAGCGCCCGAACCCGTTTCCGAAGTCGATCTACGACAACGTCGCCTGGGGACTGAGGGTGCTCGGCATGAAGGACAACATCTCCGAGCGTGTCGAGCGCTCGCTGACCCAGGCCGCTCTGTGGGACGAGGTGAGGGACCGTTTGAAGGCGAGCGCGCTCTCGCTGTCGGGCGGCCAGCAGCAGCGCCTCTGCATCGCTCGTGCCATCGCGGTCGAGCCGGACGTCGTGCTCATGGACGAGCCGGCCTCGGCGCTCGACCCGATCGCGACGCAGGCGATCGAGCAGCTCCTCCACGAGCTCAAGTCCGAGTACTCGTTCGTGATCGTGACGCACAACATGCAGCAGGCAGCCCGCGTCGCCGACATGACCGCCTTCTTCTCGATCTCCCGCGGCGCCGAGGGCGAACGCTGGGGCGAGCTGATCGAGTACGACGCGACCGAGAAGATCTTCACCGCTCCGTCCGACAAGCGGACGGAGGACTACGTCACGGGCCGCTTCGGCTAGCGCTATCCGCGGGGGAAGCGAGCAGAAATCGAGAGGCCCCGGCTGGCCTCGCTCGTTGCGTCGACCTCGCCTCCCGCAGCCGTGACGATGTGCTTGACGATTGCGAGCCCGAGGCCCGTGCCGCGGCTCGTACGCGCCTGGTCGCCCCGGTAGAAGCGCTCGAACAAGCGTGGCAGATCCACGGGCTCGACGCCTTTGCCGTCGTCGAAAACTGCGAGGAGAAGCCCTTCCGCCGACTCGTACAGCTCGACGGTGCACGTGCTGCCCGGACCGGCGTAGCGGATCGCGTTGGAGACGAGGTTCTCGACGACGACCCGGAGCATCCGCGGGCGCAACGGCAACTCCACGTCGTTGTTGACGCGGATCTCGAGTGTGACCTCCGCGTGGTTGGCGCGCTCCGCGAGGGAAGCGACGACCTCTTCGACAATCGGTGCCGGCCGCGTCCGGCCCAGCGACACGACCTCCCGGCCGGTCTCGAGCTCGCCGAGGAAGAGCACATCGTCGATCAGTTCGCGCGCCTGCTCGACCTCCTGGCGGGCCTGGTCCATGAGCTCGCCGACGTCGGAGCCCGGCAGCGTCGCAGTCTCGAGCAGCACGAGCAGCCGCGCGAGCGGAGTGCGCAGCTCGTGCGAGACGGCCGCGGTGAAGCCGGCCCGCAGCTCCTGGTACGCGGAGAACTCCGGCGCCGACTCGAGGAAGAGAACGAGCAGCTCGGGATGGCCCGCGGCGAGCTCCTCGCCAAGGCGGCGCCCCGGCTCCAGGCCGTCGAGAGCGGCTGCTGCCGCCTCGCTTGCCGCTACGACGCGGCGCTCGCTGTCGAGCACGACGACCGGGCCGTCCGTGTTCGCTGCGAGGTTCTGGGCTCGTTTCTCGTTCACCACTCCTTCACCATCCAGTTACCCTTCGCCAACCGGGGCCACACCGATAATGGAACAAGGATGCCCAAGGTTCTCATCGTCGAGGACGACGAAGTAATCGCGCAGGGGATGGCGCGCCACCTCGGCGCGGCCGGCTTCGACCCTGTCTCCGTCGGCAACGGCACACAGGGGCTCGCGCGGCTGCGTTATGAGAAGCCCGACGTGTGCGTGCTCGACCTGATGCTTCCGGGCGTCGACGGCTGGAAGCTGATCGAGACGGCGCGGAACGAGGGGATCGGCACACCGATCGTCGTCGTCTCGGCCCGGGGCACTGAGCACGACCGTGTGCACGCGCTCGAGATCGGCGCCGACGATTACCTCGTGAAGCCGTTCTCGATGAAGGAGCTCGTCGCGCGGGTGCGCGCCGCCGCACGAAGGGCGCTCCGCCGCGAGGAGACGCCGCGTGGCGAGCCGATCGAGATCGAGGAGCTTCGGATCGACCCGCTCGAGGTGCAGGCGTACGTCGACGACAGCAGCGCCGAGTTGACGCCGACCGAGTTCCGCCTGCTCTACCAGCTGGCCCTCGACCGCGGCCGGGTCGTCACCCGTGACGAGCTGCTGCAAAAGCTGTGGGGTCGGCGCGAGTCGCACCGTGACCGCACGGTGGATGTCTTCGTCCGTCGCCTGCGCGAGAAGGTCGATCGCCCGGCGTCGACGCATACCTTCATCCAGACGCGCTACGGCGTGGGCTACCGGCTCGAGCCGGTGCCGAAAGCTTCCACGAACGGCGCTTCGGCCCGGTAGCGAGTCCGACACCATCGCGTCACCGGATCGCGTCCCACCCCGCCGGGGGAGGCCAGCACGATTTCCGCGTGAAGTTCGCCGTCGTAGCCCATCGGCACAGCGCGACCAATGACGCGCTCGTCGCCGCAGCGGTCGGCTGGGGCCTCGAAGCCGAGGTCGTCGATCCGCACCGCGCGCTCGCGGGGCTCGAGCCGGGAGACATTGCCCTCGCCCGGCTCGACGTCCGCGAGCAGCTCGACGGCATCGAGCGCGGCACCGGCGAGCTGGAGCGGCTCGTGGCCGGCGGCGTAGACGTACGGAATCCTCCAGGTGCTCTCGTCGTCGCTCACGACAAGCTGCTGACCGCACGGACGCTCCGCCTCGCCGGCCTGCCGCACCCGCACACGACCCACATCAGCCCGGCTCTCCCGGCAGCGGTCCCGGAGCTGCCGCTCGTGCTCAAGCCGCGCTTCGGTAGCTGGGGGCGCGACGTCGAGCTTTGCTCGACGGCCGAGGAGCTCGACTCGGCGCTGGTACGGCTGCAGGAAAAGAGCTGGTTCCGCGAGCACGGAGCCCTCGCCCAGGAGCTCGTCGAGCCCCACGGTTGGGATTTGCGCCTCGTCGTCGCGGGCGGGCGTGTCGTCGGAGCCGCGCGCCGCGTTGCCCGCGGCGGCGAGTGGCGGACGAACGCGGCGCTCGGCGCCGAGGTGATCCCCGCCGACCCGCCGCCTCCCGCGCGGGCGGTTGCGCTCGCCGCCGCCGAGGCGGCGCGCGTCGACCTCGTCGGCATCGACCTGCTTCCGACCCGCAGCGGGTTCGTCATCCTCGAGCTGAACGGCGCGGTCGACTTCCGTCCCTTCTACCTCGACTCGGGCGACGTGTTCTCGGAGACGATCGCTGCGCTTCTCGGAGACGTCACGCGGCAGCGCGAGCTCGCAGCCGCGTCAGCCTGACTCGTCCGACTCGTACGGCTGCGGCTCGAGCCCGGTCGCGACTTCGCGCCTCCCGTCCCACTCGTAGACGACATCGACGGTCTCGTGCTTCCGGTAGGAACCGGCGATGCCGAGCCACATCGAGGCCCAGCGCCAGAAGCCGAGGCGGCCCTCCTGGGCGAGGGGGCGGGGGAAGACGAGGGAGCGTCCGACGACCTCGAAATCGCGTCCCGGCACCTGTCGGATGCCGCTCACGTAGACCTCGAAAACCGGCGGCACGTCCTCGGGCAGTTCGATCCGCGAGCGCTGCGACACCCTTCATAGAATGCCCGGCGGGTGCGCCGGAAGCTGCCGTCCTTCGTCCTCGTCCTGCTGGTCGCGCTCGCGACGGCGGGCGTCGCGGCAGCTGGAAACGGCGGCTTCGCTCCGATCGCTCCGCATTCGCCGAACGCGTCGCGAATCACCGACGCCTACTGGGTGGTCTTCGGCTTCGCCGCGTTCGTCGCCGTCCTAGTCGAGTCGATCCTCGTCGCGTTCATCATCAAGTATCGGAGCCGCGGACGGTCGCGCGCGGTGGAGGGCGCGCAGGTGCACGGGCACACCCGGCTCGAGCTGATCTGGACGGTGTTCCCGGTGCTGATCCTGGCCGTCATCGCCGCCGTCGTCTTCTACGAGCTCCCCGCGATCGACCGCGAGCCCTCCGCCGCCACCAACCCGATCCACATCACGGTCGAGGGGCACCAGTACTACTGGCAGTTCGACTATCCGAACGGTGCACGGTCGATCGGGACCCTCCACGTCCCCGCCGGGGCCGTTGTCGACCTGAAGGTCGTATCCTCGGACGTCATCCACAGCTGGTGGATCGCGGCCCTCGGAGGGAAGATCCAGGCGATCCCGGGGCGCACCAATCACACGTGGTTCCAGGCCAACCAGGCCGGCGTCTACCACGGTCAGTGCGCGGAGCTCTGCGGCGTGTTCCACGCCTCGATGCTGGCCGGCGTCCAGGCGCAGTCGCTCCAGGCCTACCACGCGTACATCTCGAAGACGGCGCCGGCGACGATCGGGCAACAGGAGTGGAGCGGGGTCTGCGCGACGTGTCACGGCAACCTCGGCCAGGGCGGCTACGGGCCGGCGATCTCGAACAACACGATCATCACGCAGCCGGCCGCGCTCGCAGGGATTCTCCGCGAGGGGGTCACGGGGACGGCCGGGGCGATGCCGCCTGTCGGCAACACCTGGACGGACGGACAGATCGCGGCTCTCGTCCGCTACCTGAAGAAGAACATCTACAAGCCTGCGTCCCTGGGAGCGACGAGTGGCGGCTAGGCAGGAAGCCGTCTACCCCGTCGGCTGGAAGAACGGCCGCGTCGCGGGCTGGCTGGTCACCGTCGACCACAAGCGGATCGGGATCCTGTACATCGGGACCTCTCTCGCGTGGTTCGTCGCGGGCGGGATCCTCGCACTCCTCATGCGCTCGCAGCTCGCGACGCCGAACGAGAACTTCCTGACGAAGAACTCGTACAACGAGGTCGTGACCATGCACGGCACGACGATGATCTTCCTCGTCGTCGTCCCGATCCTCGCCGGCTTCGCCAACTTCCTCGTGCCGCTGATGATCGGGGCGAAGGACATGGCGTTTCCGCGCCTCAACGCGCTCTCGTACTGGCTCTTCCTCCTCGGTGGGATCGTGCTCTGGCTGAGCTGGTTCTCCAAGGGCGGCGCTGCGCACGCGGGCTGGTGGTCGTACCCGACGCTGTCGGAGAACTTCCCCTGGGCGAGCCCCGGGCACGGCCAGGACTACTGGATCCTCTCGATCCACATCCTCACGCTCTCGTCGCTCCTCGGCGCGATCAACTTCCTCGTCACGATCCACAACATGCGCGCGCCCGGCATGACGTGGATGCGCATGCCGCTCTTCGTCTGGGCGATCGAGACGTACGCGATCCTGCTGCTCGTCGCGCTGCCCGCGCTCTCGGCCGCCGTAACGCTGCTCCTGCTCGACCGCACCGTCGGGACGCATTTCTTCATCCCCTCACAGGGCGGGAACATCGTGCTCTACCAGCACATGTTCTGGTTCTTCGGGCACCCCGAGGTCTACATCATGGTGCTGCCGGTGTTCGGGATGATCTCGGAGATCATCCCCGTCTTCTCGCGGAAGCCGATCTTCGGCTACAAGGCGGTCGCGTTCTCGACGATCGCCATCGCGTTCCTGTCGGTTCTCGTCTGGGCGCACCACATGTTCACGACGGGCCTGGGCGTCGGGCTCGACTCGTTCTTCATGATCTCGTCGATGGTCATCGCGGTCCCGACCGGGATCAAGATCTTCAACTGGCTCGCGACGACCTGGCGCGGCAACCTCATCTTCGACACGCCGATGCTGTTCGCCCTCGGCTTCATCGCGCTCTTCACGCTGGGCGGCCTGTCGGGGATCTTCCTCGCGGCCTTCCCCGTCGACTGGCAGCTGAACGACTCGTACTACGTCGTCGCGCACTTCCACTACGTGCTGTTCGGGGGCTCGGCCTTCGGCTTCTTCGGCGGCCTCTACTACTGGTGGCCGAAGATGTTCGGACGGCTGCTCGACGAGCGGCTCGGCAAGTGGCACTTCTGGCTGATGTTCGTCGGCTTCAACATGACCTTCCTGCCGCAGCACATGCTCGGGCTGCTCGGGATGGTGCGGCGGATCTACACGTACCACCACGGCGGGTTGTGGGAGGTGTACAACCTCATTTCCTCGGTCGGATCCGGCGTGATGGCCTTCTCGATCCTCATCTTCCTGATCAACGTCTGGCAGACGCAGGTGGCGAGAAAGGGCGTGCGCGCCGGCAATGACCCGTGGCTCGCGGACACGCTCGAGTGGTACACGACCTCGCCGCCGCCGCCGGAGAACTTCGACTCCGTTCCATACGTGACGAGCGCGCGGCCGCTACGTGACCTGCGACGGCGGCTTGCCGATGAGGCGACGTGAGGACCGAGCTCGCGCCCGGTCCTTGGCTTCGCCTCTCGGCGCTGGTCGCGGCGGGCGGAACGCTGCTCGCCGTGGTCTCGGGAGCTGAGGGCCTGGGGACGGCGCACCGACTGCTCGCAGCGCTCGTGGCTCCGCCGCTCGCGGCGCTGATCGTCTCGGCCTGGTACGCGCATCGGAGGCTCGTGCCGGCGACGCTCGCGGCGGCAGCGCTCTTCGCCGCGGCGGCGGCCGTTCCGGGGTCGCATGCCCACTCGGGGCTCGCTGCGTTCGCGCTCGCCGCGCTCGTGATCGTCGTCGCCGAGAGCTTCCGGGGCGAGCACGTCCCCTGGGGGAGCTGGCGCGACTACGTGGCGCTGACGAAGCCGCGGATCATGTCGCTGCTGCTAATCACGGGCTTCTGCGGGCTGATCGCAGGCGCGCGCGGCTGGCCGGGGACGGGAGTCGCCGTCGCCGCGATGGTCGGGCTGGCACTCGCTTGCGGGGGTGCGTCCGCGCTGAATCACCTCCTCGACCGCGACATCGACCCGCTGATGGGGAAGCGCACGGCCTCGCGGCCGGTCGCCTCGGGCCGGGTCCAGCCGAGTCGCGCGCTGGAGTTCGGGCTCGCGCTGCTGGCGCTCTCCTTCGTCCTCCTCGCCAGCGCGGTGAACGTCCTCACGGCCGTCCTCGCGCTCGTCGGCGGCCTCTTCTACGTCATCGTCTACACGCGCTGGCTGAAGCGCTCGACGCCGCAGAACATCGTGATCGGCGGCGCCGCCGGCGCAGTCCCGCCGCTCGTCGGCTGGGCCGCCGCGACGGGCCAAATCAGCTGGGCCGCGCTGATCCTCTTCGCGATCGTCTTCGTCTGGACGCCACCGCACTTCTGGGCGCTCGCGCTGCTGATCAAGGAGAACTACGCGAACGCGCGTGTGCCGATGCTCCCGGTCGTGCGCGGCGAACGCGCCACCGCGCGGCAGATCGTCCTCTACTCTTTCGTGCTCGTCGCGGTGACGCTGCTGCCGTGGGGCTGGGGAGGCGCGGGGCGCTTCTACGTCGTCTGCGCCCTCGCTCTGGGGGCCGTCTTCGTCTGGCTCGCCGAGCGCCTGCGGCGGGAGACCACGCCGCGGCGGGCGATGCTCCTCTTCCACTACTCGCTCCTGTACCTCGCGCTGCTCTTCGCGGCGCTCGCGTTGGACACGGTGATCTGATGGACCCGGAGCTCGCGCGCAAGAACGTCCGGCTCGGCTGGATGCTGTTCGGCGTCTTTGTGCTCCTCTTCGCCGGCTCGGTCGGAGTCGCCTTCCTCTACCTGCATTTCGACTAGCTGGTGGAGGGCATCTGGCTCGCGCGCCCGGATGAGCCGGGCGCGGGCGTGCCGGTCGCGGTCAAGGACTTGCTCGACACCGCGGGTCTGACGACCACCTACGGATCGGCGCTCTTCGTCGACCACGTGCCCGCCGTGAGCGCCGAGGCGGTTCTGCGCCTCGAGGTCGCAGGCTACGCAGTCGCCGGCAAGACGAACCTGCACGAGTTCGCCTACGGGATCTCGTCGCAGAACCCGCATTACGGGACGGTGCCGAACCCGACCGCGTCGGGACGGCTCGCGGGCGGCTCCAGCGGCGGCTCGGCAGCGGCCATCGCCGCCGGGGACGTCGAGCTCGCCCTCGGCACCGACTCAGCGGGATCGATCCGGATCCCGGCGGCCTGGTGCGCGATCGTCGGCTTCAAGCCGACCTACGGCCTCGTTTCCGTCGAGGGCTGCTTCCCGCTCGCTCCGAGCTACGACACCGTCGGGCCGATGGCGTCATCGGTCGAGGGCTGTGAGGAGTTGCTGCGGGCGCTGGCTCCCGCGTACGAGGCGGCAGAGTTGGAGTCGCTCGAAGAGCTCGAGGTCGGGGTCGCGTGGCTCGATCGCGCGGAGCCGCTCGTGCGGGAGCGCGTGGTTGAGGCCGCTGCCGCGTTCCCGCGCCGGCTGGAGATCGAGCTTCCGCTTGCGCCGGAGAATCGCGCCGACTTCATGCTCGAGGCGGCTGACGTCCACCGGGCTCTGTTCCCCGGCAACGAGGATCTGTACGGCGACAACGTCCGCGGCAAGATCGAACGCTGCCTCCGTGTGACCGAGCCGGAG
>Ga0307477_10002204_pt1 | contig 15262 bp, 22 predicted proteins | sample atmos_gasesECM2C_FD_203316 | JGI IMG/M metagenome (GOLD analysis project Ga0307477, IMG submission 203316) | Hardwood forest soil microbial communities from Morgan-Monroe State Forest, Indiana, United States - atmos_gasesECM2C_515 | ecosystem: Environmental > Terrestrial > Soil > Temperate...
GTCGAGCTCAAGGAAAGCTGGCGGCGCAACGTCTCCTGGAAGTCTGTCTGCATCCGGCTTGCAAAGCGGCTCAAGCTTGACGGTGCGGCGTACTGCGCACGCGTCCTCGCCGGTACCAAGCCCACGCGGTCGGTCTCTCTCGTAATCAGCTAACTCCGAAACCCGGAGCGGCACGCGCTCTTGCGGCTGCTCCGGGTCCGCCACGGATTTGTGTGCGCGGAGGAGTGGCGCCGACGAGGAAACCCCGCGCGAGAGGAGAAACATGGCTACTCAAACTGCCCCGGTGTTGGCTCCCGATGTTTTCGCGGTCCCTGGTTCATTCCAGCAGGCGCTAAAGCTCGGCTGGAAAATCGTGGAAGAAGAATCGTCGATGGATGACGGCGAGCGCGAGCGGCGCGGCGTCATCCTCTTGCGCCGGAAAGGTTTTCCTTTCCAGTTGCGAGTCGCATACACGGCAACCCCGCGCCAGTGGACCTTTGCCGAGCCCGAACAGATCGACTAACCCCGAAACGCTGGCGTGGTCGTGCGAGACCACCCAGCGTCCGCCGCACTCGTGTCCCGCGTCACGGCGCTGATGAGGAAGGCGGGCCACAGAAGGAGCTACGACTCTATGAGTACAGAATCGCAGTCGCCGCCGCTCGATCCGATTTTGATTCCTGACTCGCCGTTCGGCCTCAAAAAAGAGGAGACGAAAGAACCTTCGAAATCCAGCGTTACCCCCATTCGCGTTGTTCCCTCCTTGTCGCCCGAGGAGATCGCGCTCATGGCGGAAATGGACGCGAAAGAGGCCCTCCGCTGCGCGGCAATTCTGCTGTACTGGGCGTCCCAGGGAGGAAGCGAAGAGGTATCGGGCGTTCTTGTACTTGGCATCACCGAAGCGCTCCATCTCTGCGCGGACAGGCTGAAGGGAGAACGCGAATGACTCCCGACACGCCCGTCCGTTCCCACGCGGATGCCAACCGGCTCCTGGCCGCAAAGTTTTCGCAGTGGCTCGAAATCCAGAACTACTCGCCCCACACGCGCCGGACATACGGCATCCTGATAGCCGACTTCTGCCGCTTCCTCGGCGCACGCAGCCTAACCGCGGTCGCGAAGTATGACATCCGGACCTACCTCCAATATCTCCAAGACAGAGGTCTTGGGACAACAAGCCTCGATCTAAAGCTTTATGGCCTGCGAGGGGTTTTTGAATTTCTGTGCCTCGGAGGGGTCATCCAGTCCAATCCGGCTCAACTTATCAGAACACGGCAACGACACAGGCATCTCCCGCAAGCTCCCACGATAAGCGAAGTGACGAGGGTCATCGAGGCCGCCCAGTCACCACGCGATCGAGCGCTCCTCGAAACGCTCTACGCGACCGGATGCCGAGTCGCGGAGATCGCGGCAGTGCGGTGCGAGGACGTTGACTTCGATGAAGGCGTCATTCGCGTGACCGGCAAGGGAGAACAGGACCGAATTGTTGTGTTTGGGGAGATGTCCAAGGCAGCCCTCGTCGCCTACCTCGGCGACCGGCGCGAAGGCTTTCTCTTCCATGCCGACTGTCCTTCGCAACAGTTTCAGGTCACGAAGGCCAAGCCCAACGAGGACGAGCCCGGCGTGTGGTGGCGTGCGCACTGGCGCGAATGGCCCGATGGCAGGGGGCCGGCCGTCCAGCACTGGAAATGGCTAGGGCGCGTCTCCGAAATGTCCTGGGAAGAGGCCGGGGGTAGGTTGCGAGAGCTAATCGGCCCTGCCACCACGAAACCGCTCGCGAGGGATATCCCTCTGACGACGCGCCAGATTTGGAACATCGTGAAACGCGCAGCACTGCGAGCCGGACTCAGCGGCATACATCCTCATCTCTTCCGGCACGCATTCGCTACGCACTTGCTCGACCGGGGCACCGATCTGAGGTGCATTCAAGAGCTACTCGGCCACAGCAGTGTCTCGACCACCCAGGTCTACACGCATGTCTCGACAACAAAACTTGCCGAGATTCACACCAAATTCCACCCGCGAGGGTAACAAGGAACCACATGCCACGACAAAAGAAAGACGCCATCCTCTCGCCCGAACAGATCGCCGAGATTCACAGCAAGTTCCCTCCGCAGGAGAACAGCGCGGAAGTTCTCGTCCCGAGGAAGCCAAGCGCGAATCTGAAAGCCGTCATCGAAAACATGGTGCGGGAGCGCGTGGACGAGATCATGGCCGAGCGCGGTCACAGCCTGCTGGAGCCACGCTCCCAGTCCCGCGAAGCCTCGTACGAGCTGCAGCGACGCCAGACTGTGTTTGAGCGCCGGAAATGGAGCCTCTATTTCGCGAAATGGGGTTGTCTCAGGTGTGACAAAAGCGCGGTCAGCCACGCGAGCGGCGGTCTCTGCCGCAGATGTCAGGCGACCGTGGCAAGTCGCCTGGGCCAGATCAAGAGCGACTACGACAAGGCCAATCCCGACGATGAACTTCTGCGGCAAATCGACCATCTCACCAGGCGGGCACGCACTGCCGCAGAGCTTCTAGGGAAGCGTGAGAGATGAGGGCCGCACTCTACGCCAGGGTCAGTACAGCCAATAACGGCCAGGACCCTCGCGTCCAGACTCGCGAGCTGCAGGAGTATTGCCAGCGCCGCGGTTGGACCGTTGCCGGCGAGTACGTCGATATCGGTATCAGTGGCACCAAAGAGAAGCGGCCGGAGCTCGACCGCCTCTTGGCCGACGCTCACCGGCGCCGGTTCGATGCTGTCGTGGTCTGGCGGTTCGATCGGTTCGCGCGATCCGTGTCTCACTTGCTGCGTGCGCTCGAAAACTTCCAGGCCCTCGGCATCGAGTTTGTGAGCCTGTCCGAACAGCTCGACACGTCCACGCCAACCGGGAAGATGGTTTTCACCGTCCTCGGCGCTGTCGCCGAACTTGAGCGGAGCCTGATCGTTGAAAGGGTGAAAGCAGGCCTGCGCAATGCCCGAGCGAAGGGAAAACGGCTGGGGCGACCGCCGAAGAGTGTGGACGAAGCTGCGGTAGCCCGCTTGCGCAGGCAGGGACGCTCCTGGCGTGCCATCGCCTCGCATTTAGGGGTTGGGCTTGCCACACTACATCGTGCGTCTGTACCCCGTTCCAAAACTCAGGAAAGGGATTTTCGAACGCGGTAGAAGGATTCAGCTACGTCGTAGAGAAAAAGTATGCGAAATCGGCCGCGAGCTGCGTACCGCTTTGTAGCACTAATAGCCGCGGTATGCAGATCGCGATCGCCTAGACGCTAGAGTTCAATTTCTGGGGACCGCTGCGAGTTCCTTATTGAGGAACTGCGGCGGCCACACGTTGAACCGGCTCTAACTACGAGTGGCCTGATGTGGCACGCAACGCCGTCGCAAGGCCTTCCCACAGGGCGAGGCCGAGGATTGCCAGGATGCCAATCAAAACCACGAGTATCTTTCTCGAGCGGCGTGGACTGGAAACCGAAGATTCTTGGGCCTGAAACAGAGTTTTCATTTTCTCCTCCGCGTGATTGCCTCGCGGGGAATGAGGCCCAGAACTCGGTATGAACTATCAATTGTCCCTAGGGTGGGGTCGGCGTCCATCTATTTCCTTGTGGCAGCGCAACTACTTTGTCTTTTTTTGTAAACTGGATGCCCATCCACCGATTTTCTTACCCGCGATGGTCATCGGAGCGGCGGAGCGATCTCGCGGCACCCCGATTTGTGGTTTCGGCCCAATTCAGCCACCGGCGGCTGCCATAGTCTGGGTAGCTGCCGGGGAGTTGCCTCAGCAGGCCAAGGAGTACGGCCTGATCGACGAGATCATTCACAAGCGCGGCTAGTACGTATCTAACGGGTTTCTCTCTGAGCCCGATGAATCCACGCCAGTCCTGCCGAGGTGTCCGAGTGATGCTATATTGGCCGGAGTCGACCTAGATAAACCTGAAGCCTCAGAATTGCGGGCTTTGGGACACGCCCACGCTCAACTTCCTGCTCATACCAGCGCACGCGGAGGCGGACGATGAAGGAGTTGCTAGTGGCGATTGCGAAAGCGCTCGTGGATAACCCCGACCAGGTTCAAGTCCGTGCGATCGAAGGCGAAGAGGTCATCGTGCTTGAGTTGCGCGTCCATCCCAGCGACCTCGGGAAAGTGATCGGCCGCCAGGGGCGAATGGCCGAATCCATCCGCGTCATCCTACGTGCGGCGGCCATGAAACTGCGTAAGCGCGTCACGTTGGAAATCCTAGAGTAGAGCCAGAGCCCGCCCATCCTTTGCTCGGTGTGAGTAAAATACGAGATCAAATGGCTTCTGCCGGGGCACCTACGGTTCCAGATTTGCTGCGTCGTGTAGTTCATCTCCAGGTGGTAACTATCGCTTGGATGACCATTGAAGCCGTAATGGCGCTCGGTGCGGCTTGGATCGCGCGAAGCCCCGCTCTCCTGGGGTTCGGCGGCGACAGCGCCATTGAATTACTCTCTGCGATCGTTGTGTTTAGGCGATTCCGTTCCAAGTCCGATTCTGCAGACGCTGAGAAGTTGGCCGCTCGTGTAGCCGGAGGTTTGCTCTTTATCGTCGCAGCCTTCGTCAGCGTTAGTTCTGGATTGTCTCTCCTCGGTTATAGAGAGCCCCAACCCAGCCTCGCTGGGATCATCCTGTTGATTGTGGCAGCCGTCGGAATGCCATGGCTGGCAAGTCAGAAGCGGAAGCTCGCAACTCAAGTTGCGAGTACGTCATTGAGAGCAGACGCAACCGAATCCGCCCTTTGTGGCTACTTGTCACTGATCGCTTTGGTAGGACTTTTGGCAAACGTCCTCTTTCACGCGCCGTGGGCAGACCCGATCGCGGCCTTGGCTCTCGTGCCTCTTATCGTGAAGGAAGGATGGGAAGCCGTCCACACTTCTCGAACCTGCTGTGGCTGATCCTCGATTCGAGCCCCAATGCGATAACGGGCCGAATCGTCGGCCACTCGGAAGCCATTCTCGGACCGGCTAGCGGCATCGCAGGTCGGCAAGTCCTGGGAAGTCCTCTTACCGGAATGTGGCCCACTACCGAAGCGCTCGCATGCTTGTGCCTCCCATCTAAGAGGGCCATACTCACCTACATCGGAGAACAGGCGACCAAAAATGAGGAAAAATGTCCTCATGACGCTAGTTTTGATCGCAGCGATGATGGGTACAGCTCTTGCGGCTAAACAGACAGCCTTCTGTCCGTATGACGGACAGCTTGCACAATGGACGGGCATCCAAAAGGGTGCCTATCCGAACCAGGTGTGTGAGTACAAACACTTTTTCTTCGACACCAAGACCAAACGACCTGTCAAACATGTTTTCTGGCATGCCTGCGATAGCTAGCCCTTGCGCCCGGCCATGTCCTGAGAAGTAGAATCATCGGAATGTAACTTTTGCTGTTCCAAAAACCCCTCTGAGCGAGCCCCCGCAATCGGTTGAAACTACACGAGGGAAAACAGGCCGACCGGGTGTTCCGAAAAGAGTTGATTTATGAACACTAAGGGTCCGCCAGGCGATGCGGCAGACCAAAGCGGCTCTTGCTTTACATTTCGCTTGGTACAACTTCTGCCGAGTCCATTCAAGTTTGCGGGTTACGCCAGCGATGGAAGCGGGAATTTCAGACCACGTATGGACTGTAGAAGAAATTACTACTTTGCTCTACAAGAGTGGTACTATAGCCGCCTAAAAAGAGAACACCCCTGAGTCCCCCTCGGGCGTGCCTTTCCTTTGCAATAGAAATATTGCATGGGAGAAGGCTTCGTGTCACCTGATAAAATTATAATTATGGCTGCCCCAGCACAGCCTCCAATGGGTGGACCGCCGCAAGATTTTGGGCCGCCCGGACCGATCTCCACAGCGGAAGTCCGTATTCTGTACTTGCTCGTTCAAATTCAGCACGGATTAGGGCGAATGGAAGAGGCGATAGCAAGCCTAAAGGCCGTGGCGGACTCTAACAATGAAGAGATTAAGCGGTTGATTGAGAGAACGATTAAGGCTGAAACGACCCTTGCTAACGTAGACAAAACAGTTGATCGCCACCATGCGGACCTAGATGGACTAGGAGCGCGACACAACGAGGACCTAAGCAAACTCAAAAACGACCTAAATCAAATGGGGGGACGACTCGAAAACAAAATAAATGAACTGGGAACAGAGCTCCGCAGGGAGACTAGTGAGATAAAGACCAATGACATCGGCCCTTTGAAAGGCTTTGTCGGCATCGCAAAGAAGGTGGGAGCAGGCGCCTTGTTCGTACTTGGGCCTGTGGCAACGGCCATATTCATCGCAATCGCTGTTCACGCTTACAGGGTTATTGATCGACTTCTCATTCTGGCCAATTCCCCCCGACCCTAGCCAAAGAATCTAAATGAGTCACTACCCAGACTTTTGCTGACTTGCGCGGCTCCTCCACGGGCGGGTACAATGGTGATGTTCTGAGCGGTTTTGTTTGGGCAGAAGAATAAGGCCAAGCCTTCCGCTACCCCAAACTCCTGTACCAAACTTACCCCCAGAAAATCTAGAAGTTTCATTTAGCTGCTAAATGCAGCAACGCCCCGCTTTTGGCGAAGCGAGGCGTCGAGTCCCGTATTGATGACGGGGGAATATAAGACCTACATCTTCTATTCTAGGCGCAGTCGCGCTCTCCCGTCAACAAAACGGTCTTATTAACCTGCGGGAAAAAACGGTACGGGTGTATTTCCGCGAGCAACGGCCCACCTTGGGGGCAATGGGAGAAGAAACCATAAATGGCAATACCAGCGTTGTCGAAACCGATCGCCTTGACAGAGCAGAGCATCGACGAGAGCGTGACTCAGGTCTCGCCTGGAGTCTATGTTCTGGACAAAACCACATCCGGCCCGTGGCGTAATTCTTACGTGGGCCGGTCTGACACCGATTTGAAGGTTCGGCTTAAGAAGTGGGTAGGCCAGTATGGTTATTTCAAAGCTGCGTATATGGATTCAGCTGTGGCGGCTTTCGATGCAGAGTGTGAACTGTTTCACGCTCTTGCACCGTCAGACAATGTAGTTCATCCCGCTCGGCCTGCAAATTCAAACTGGGTTTGCCCGCGCTGCTACATTTTTGGCTGATCGCCGTTCGCGAGAAGCCGGAGAACATCCTGGAGGGCTGCGGCGTAGCCGTAGTGCCAGTAAGCCCTCTCGGGTGTTCGTTCGTCGAGGTGTCGCTGCTCTGTTTTGATGTCCGGTGCGTGCTCAGTTAACCAATCCTGTATCTCGTCAGCCCTGCGCTGAAAAAGCTCCGAGAGGCTCAATGTGGCATCAATTGGCATGGTCGGATTGTACATAGCTGCCCAGCTGACTTGTCGGCCTTTGTGTCGCTGTAGATACCGTGCGGGAACCTGGTATCGGCGCCTAGCGCGAAAACCGGGTCCGCGCCGGCCACTAAACATTAGAGCTCTCCGGCAGCACCCGTATTCCTTGCTGCGTGATAACATCCAGACATCCAGGCTGGTGGAAGCTTTGTCCGACTCTAGCGTTTGCGTTGCCCTCTTCCAATGTCCAAGGTGCAGCCGCCCTATTTGCGTGGTGGCTACCGGTTGGAGTTATCGAACTGATTGACTGCCCCGCAGTTCTCGCACGCGTGGTCCTCGCACAGATAGATTGACTCCCGCACGGTAGAGGGAACCAACAAACAAGAAATTGAGGGCTGGATAACAGACTACGGCGAGGACGGTAGCGGTCTCAGCTACGAGGCGCCCACGGTCTTGGGTAGAACACTCGATACGGACCGGGACACGCAGCAGGAATGGCTGGCTTCGGCGGCTGCTTAGACCCTTCTCGCTCGATCGGACTGCCATAAGTGCATCGCCGATGATAGCCGCTAAGAACAGCAGGTGTATGGCGCCGAACGCTGTAGGAATTACGCGCCGGCAGACTTTGCGAGCACTGGAATTTTTTTGACCCTACCCGTCTTCATAAGCTCAATTCTGAGGATCCCATCCGCAAGATCTGCGCTCACCCGATCCGTGTCGATCTGTGAGGGCAGTTCTAGCACCCGGAATATCTGACTGGCACGGCGTTCCGAGTGGATGGTGGTGTCATTCGTTTGCGTCCATTCTGCTTCACGCCTGCCTGCGATGTAGAGAATACGGCCTTCCACCCTCACCTCGATGTCCTTATCGGCAAACCCGCTCACATCAGCACGCACACTGAAATGATCCTCCGTCTCGGTGATCTCCACGGGAACGCGTAGCAGGATTTCCGACTCCGCCCGAAGCCAGTGCTCCCGATCGTGACCGTGCGTTGGACCGGCTGCTTCAAAAAGCTCATAGGCTCGTCGCGTGATCAGGTTGTTGATTTCTTGCACGCGCTCGAAGAATGGATTATCGGGACGGAACTCGACGGCGTCGGGTACTCGAACAGGTCGGGCTGTAATTTGATTCGTCATGCCTTATCTCCTCTTTCGTGCAGTTCTCTTCGGTAGACTTGGTTTGGGCGGGACAAACCTGAGCCTTCATCAGTCAATGAGGATCGACACAGAAACTAACGCGGACCAATTGTGAATATCAAGCGGCGTGCGCGACCCCGTTGGGTCGAGCGTATCGTCTTGCATCTCAGGCAACGGGCTGCCCGCCCACTCCACAACCGTCTCTTCCGGTCGACCAGACAACGCTTCGACTAGATACGGGTATTGTGAGTTGAATGACTTCTTTCGCCGCGAGTACAACTTAACTTTGCTAGCGGCTTTGACTGCCAAAGCCCGGTACCCATCCAGCTTGATTTCAAACGACCAATCCGAACCGTCAGGGAGATTTGTGACGGGCAGGCATTCCATTGGTTCAAGGAAACAGGCTTCTCTTTTCGGAAGATCGGTCAAGCGAGTACTGCGTGCCGGCATGGTCCAAGCTTACAGCAACCCCAGCGCTAGCTGTGCTAGAGTGCGTCCACATCTATCCCTCGAGTGAGCAAACACATGAAGACCACCGCCTCAGTTCTCTTTGTTTTGACGCTCGTTACCACTGTTTGCACGCCAGCGCACGCACAGCAACAGGCAACCGTCACCGCCTGCAAGCCGGGCACGGGAGTCCGCTTGTGGAAGCACTTCATGTCGATACGGGCGTACGCGAGGCTCACCTGTGGGAGCACTGTCGAAGTTCTGAACTATTCGCAAACGCTCCAGTGGGCGCGGGTTCGGCAGGGGAAGTTCGAAGGTTACATCGAACCGTGGCACATCAATTTCGGCGGAAGCCCAGCGAACCGAGTCCCGCAGTCTGCACTCGGAAGCTTCCTAATGGCGATTGCTCAGGGGCTACAGGCATATGGAAACGTCGCAATGACGCCGAGCGAGCGACTTACCCGAACGTGCCTCGCCACTCCTGGGTGTGCACTCGAAGCGCAACAGGACCAGCAATGGACGACGGTGACTCAGCCGCAGGCGATGGAACCATATCCGCAGATATCGAACTTCCGCATGCTCAACGGAAGCACGTTCTACACCGCGACCATTGTTCAGCCGTTAGGAAATTTCAAAGGCCATCCGTTGCCCACGCAAAGTTCACCGGCGCTCGTTCTGGACGGCGGAGGCTTTACCGTCGCAGTCACAGATGGTTACGCCTACACCCTCGGGACGGACGGACAGTGGCATCCCACGGGCCTTGGCCCCGGAAAACAGCAGGGAGTTGAAGGGGTGAATCCGTAGATGTCATCGCGCCGCCCCTTGCCCTTCGGTGGGGGATCAGCGTGTGTAGTGCCGTACATTACCGCCGTGTTCCTGCCAGTACTGCTGCCTTTTGGCGTCTTTCGCCGCTTCCTTGTTCTTCGGAACACCTTGCCAGTCGGATTGCCCGCGCCGGCGGCGTTTCATGCTGCATCTCAAATGGAATTTTTGTGATTGGTAATCGGCGAGAAACAATTTTCGACATTCGGCACAATATTTTATCTTCCAGATTTGATTCTTGCTCGAAATCTTGTTCACTTCGACCCATTTACATTCTCGTTCAATAGCGTGGATGTCCCAAACCTCATCCGAATCCGATTTGACGAGCGATTCTGGAGACGTTGTTATACCAAGGTGTTCTGCGACAGTCTCACCACCGAAAGGACCACCGTCAGGGCGCGGTCGATACCACAACTCGAAATCCTTCAAGGGCACCGGAGTTGATCGCCTTATTTTTTTGATTCTCCAAATTCCCGGCTGACGTTTGGCTCGCTTGCTATCGGCTCCGATAATCAACCGATCGTTGTTCGCCCGCTCCTTCAGTTTCTCTGCCAGATGCGCCTTAAAAGCCGTGAGCGCCTCGTCAGTAGCAACCGCCTGTTTAGCGTCGCTTTTCCGCTGCCTCTCAAGGAAATCTTCCATCCGGCGTTTTATGGCAAGTTCTTCTGCGGTCGGTGGAGGCGGGAGGGTTCCTATCCCCTCGCTGGGTAGCGTAACCGGCCTCTCGTGCAATTTCTCCAGACACGTTGAATCGAATTGCGTTCTCATATCTCGTCGTTCTTGCCATCATCGCACCGATGAGGGACCACCATCAAGAAGAAGTGGCTTCCCCGGAGGAAAGCAGAAATGGCAACACTAACCACGCTTGAAACCGTGCGGAAGTACGGCGTACACCCGAATGTCTTGAACAGGATGATTCTCATGGGAAGGGTTGTTGCCCGCAAAGACGAAAACGGCAGGTGGATGATCGACAAGGCCAGCTTGGAAAAATGGAACCGCAGCAGGGTTCGACGGAAACCAAAACCCGACCAAGTTTCAGAGCTACAGAACAGCCGAGTCGATGAACCTGTTTTGGCGTGAAACTGATGGACCAGAACAATCAGCCACAGCAATTCCCTATACAGACTCTCATGGCTCTCTTGGGGCCGAATACGGCGGCCCCTGCCGCCCCTCAGCAACAGCCTTCCCCGCAGACGCAAGCCACCGCACCGCAGGGCGGAGCCGCACCCGGACAACCGGCTCCGGTCGCACAGGTGCAAGGCGGCATGAATCCAGTGATTCAGTCGCTTCTCGGCCAATCGCAACAGGCGATGAATGCGCCGATGGGCCAGCCAGTCCCGCAAGGTGGCGGCCCCATCAACGCGCTTCAGCATCCCCTGGTAGCCGGGATCACCAAGGCGATCGCCAATGCAGCACAATCCTACGGGTGGACCGCGATGATGCCGCAGGAGCGGTTAGAGCGCACCCAGCTACAGCAGCAGAAGGCGGAGGCACTGTCTCGTCTTGGACTAGCCGGGACGGAAGCGGAAATGAATTTTGGAATACGGCAGCAGCTTGCCAACCAGGGAGAAGAAAAAGTCGGAATCTTGCAGCAACGGGCAAACACAGCTGAGGAAATGGCTAAGGTTCAAAAAGAAAGGGCTGATGCCTATGACCGTGCCGTGAACGCTCGCGCCGATTACGATAAGACCGCGCTGCAAATAAGGCAGCAACTCGGGCAGGGCAGAATTGACGAAGCCTATAAAGCTCTTGCTGAAAAAGCCGATGATTTCACGCGGAAGCTTGAACAGGATAGGGACATTGCGAAGCAAAATATCGGAATCAAACAAACCCACCAAAACACCTATCAGCAGTATGTGGAAATGCTCGGTCAGATTAGAACGGCGGCAGTCCAGCAAAACAATACCAGGATCGCGGAACAGGCACAGCAGAAATTGGCCGAGATTCAATCGAAGAATTGGGTACAGGATTTGTTTGGAATGGCTGGTCCGGCTACCGCAACAGGAGCCGCACAAGCGGTCGGGATGCCGCAAGGACTGCCATCTATAGCGCAACCGCCTTCCACCACTCCGAATGTCACACGACCGACAAACAAGGGGCAGGCAAAGGCTGGTCCACCGAAACCGGGCGGTAATTGGAATCCAGTCAAAGGGGTATACGAGTAATGCCGGATGGTCAGCAACTCGATGTGGTCCAGCATCCCACGCTGGGACCGCTGAAGTTCCCGAAGGATATGCCCTTTGATGAACGCAATGCTTCCATCCAAAGGCAACTTTCGATTGCGCAACAGATGCCCAAAGGACCGACTGCGCCACCGCTGTCCATGCAAACGGTCGCTAATCCGTTAGGGGCAGCAAGAGAATTTGGCCAAGGTTTGCTTGATGTTCCGCGCGGAATCGCCAATATCATCCCTGCCTTGGCTGAGCCTGAGAAAACGATTGGCGAACCAGCGCAGCAGTACTGGCAGCAGACGAAGCAGCAATTTGGGCAGGGCAACCCGTCGTGGATCGCCAACCTCGTCAACACCATCCTGGCTCCCACGATGATCCCGCAGCAGACACAAGCCTTTGCGCAGACGGCAATGGAAAATCCGCCACGCGCTGCAGGGCAAGCTGCCGGAATGTACGCGATGGGCAAGCTTCCCGAAGCCCCTGAAATAATGCGAAAAGGGAGTCAAGGCTATTGGGACGTTGGAAAGCGATTCCTTGCGGAAGGTGCTGAAAAGACAGGGGCGGAACACGCCGCCATCATCAACAAGTACCTGGAAGCAACCGACGCTGCCCTGGCTGGACAGAAAGAGAAAATCCAGCAGGCCCGCATCTCGGAGCCGCAAGCCTTCGCAGACGCGGAAGCGAAGCATCAACAGCGAGTCCAGACGGTACAGCAAGCCAACGCCGAATCTCAAATCGGGTTCAATCAGCGGCAGCAGCATCTTGCCATAGCGGACCAGCACGCGCAGGCGATTGCCGACAGTCTGCCGCAGATTCACCAAGCCGCGAGAGCCGAAGCATCGGCGGCATACGGTCGTCAGCCCAAGGGAACTTACGATCCCGCCGAGATTAAGAATCTCATCGAGGATACGGCTAGATCAAAACTGCAAGGCAACACTCAACTGCCGACAGCGGTATCGAAGATCATCAAGGACATAGAGCAGCCGCCAGCGCCAACCCTTCTCGATCAAGCCAGTGTATTTCGGGGTGCCGGGAAAGAAATGCGCGGGGCTGGCAAGACGATTAGTGAGGGCATGACGCCAGAAGTTTTCAGGCAAATGGACCCAAAATGGCGAGCAGCTTTTCTAGAACGTGCCAGCCCTGAAACACGCGAAAGAATGATGGCCCCGGAAAGTACCGCACCGTCAGCGGAGATAGATGCACAACGCATTCATGGTTTTATGAGCGAACTTGGGCCTGCGACGAGAAGCGCAGCGCTGAAACCCGATGAAGTCAGCGCCATCCAAGCGACGCGCGCCATGCTCGAAGGACGGTTGCGAAAACTCTACGAGAATGAAAATCGCCTCGGAGACTTCCAAGCAGGGCAGGCGAAGTGGAAGCAGATGGCGAACACATTTGAGAATGCATCCTCGCCGGCGAAGGGTGGTTCGCCTATCGCTCAAGCCCTGCAAACAAGAGATCCAGTTACTGGAAAGCTGCGAGCTGATTATGTGCAAGCCGCACTCTCGGGGGATAAGTCGTTCCCGATTGCCAAACAAATGCTCGACAGATACAGGCACCTGGGCGCTCCAACGAACGAATTGGAAGTGATGAAAACACATGGAGATTTCGCCGACACTTTGCCGAGTCAGGTGAAATGGAAGGCCACACCGCAGGGTCCGAATTATCCGACTTTCACGGAATGGGGCACGCTTCCCAAAACACCAGAGCCTCCCACGTGGGAAGAGTTTGATCCAGTAGCGGCGCGAAAGGCGGCGCTTAAAGGGACTGGAAAAGGATTGCGCTCCATGAGAGGCATTCGTGGCGCATTGGATATAGCGGCACTGGCACACGCCATAGTCAACGGCCCCGCGGCGCTTACCTATCCGATTTTGAGGCGGGTGATGGGTGTTGGGATGGAGAGAGAAAGCTATACGGACTGGCTCTCAAGAACGACGCCCGAAGAACTGGAAATGATTCGGGACAAACAAAGTCTGGCGTTGCAGAGGAACATCGCGCCATCAAAAGTATCTTTGAGTAAAGCAGAAATAAAGAAACTCCAGAATCGAGGAAGCCCATAACAAAGTAGGGCCGAGCGCAAACTCGGCCCCGAGACAGGGAATATGGTCAACTGGCTACAACCTAAAGCAAAATTATCCCCAAGTCAAACCGCGACTTTCCGGAACAACATTTTCAGTCATGCGTGTCCGACCTGCGGAGCCCCGCCTTGGTGTTGGTGCGTGACACGGCCCGGCAGCGTGGAGACAAAACCGCGCAGCGTAGTCAGCCGATCCGGGTTTTCGGAGCGGCAAGGGAAGGCGCAACCGCAAGGGTGGTGATCATTTGAAAGGAAGGCCGGAGACGTTCTCGGGAACGTGAGAATCTCCGGCCAGTAAACGCGGAAACTGGTGAAAGACAGTAACACATATCGCAGCACGATACAACGTGGATCCTCACGCCATGGGCGCAGTCCAGGCACACGTCAAGGAAGCCCCACACTTTTCCGCGAGCCGCCGCCGTCTGCGGCGAAGCAGCGGGAAAAGATTCTAGCGTTGCTCCGCGATGCTGCGCGATCCGGGCGAGGCGTTTCAGGCGACACGTTCCGATACGACTTCGATATCCGGCAAGCGCCAACGCGAATCTTCGAGTTGAAAAATGAGTTCGGCTATCGCATCGAAACGGTCCAGGACCCGGAAACGCGCCTTGCGACGTACCATTTTCGCGGCGATCCGCCCGAAGGATGGCGACCACCGGCGAAGCAAGCACGCCTCCGCCTCAAAGCCCCTTCCTCTTCGGAAGTAAATCCCACTCCTGGCGAGGACACTGCGGAATCGGAGTACATGCGGCGCGTGCGCGAGGAGCAGGCGCAGGCCATGCCCTTGTTCCAGGCGGTGCGGCCTTGATCGAAGTGCGCGTCCACATTGAAACGGGGGATGCCTGCGCCTTGTCGCGCTCTGACCGTCTCACACTTTTGCGCGGCCAATTGCTGCTGCTTCGAATGCGGGCCGAGCGAGGCGTCCCGGTATCGGTAGATGCGCTCGCAAGAACTGAGCAGTTAGCGCGAAGCCTTGAGGCTCAAGAGGTCACGGGATGAAACTACCGTGGCTGAAATTCTACCCACGCGACTGGCTCAGTGACGCTGCGCTCTCCATCGTCTCGGAAGCGGCCCGGGGAGTCGCAAGCGATTTGATGTGTGTCGCCTTCGACATGCCAGAACGCGGGGTGTTCAGGACGAACGGCAAGCCTTGGACCATAAAACAGATGGCCCAATCTACACGCGGTACTGGCAGAAGGCGTGTTCGATGCGTCACGGAATTGATCCGTGCCGGGGTCCTCAAAAAGCGAGATACCGGCGAATTTTATTGGTCTCGCATTGTCCGCGACGAGGCCGTCAGGGAGATGGCACGCCTGAAAAAACAGAGGGAGCGTGAGGCCAAACCATGACCGTTCGGTGTCACGTAATTTCATCTCAATTTTCGTT
>Ga0307477_10002205_pt1 | contig 15260 bp, 14 predicted proteins | sample atmos_gasesECM2C_FD_203316 | JGI IMG/M metagenome (GOLD analysis project Ga0307477, IMG submission 203316) | Hardwood forest soil microbial communities from Morgan-Monroe State Forest, Indiana, United States - atmos_gasesECM2C_515 | ecosystem: Environmental > Terrestrial > Soil > Temperate...
CCGGCCTCGGGTCCGGAGCGTGCGAGCCGGATCTCCGTGCTCGTTCCCACCCCCGGGAGCACGAGGCGCCGGGCCGTCTCGCGCGCTGCCTCGAGCAGCAGCTCTCCGGCCGCGGACACCCCCCCGCCGATGGCCACCACGTCGGGGTCGAAGGTGTTGATGGCATTGGCCACCCCCACCCCCAGGCGCCAGCCGAGCTCGGTGATGGCCCGGACCGCGTACGGGTCGCCCTCGCGCGCGGCCGCCACCGCGTCGGGCCCCGCCACCGCCCGGCCGTCCGAGGCGTGGCGGGCCAGGGCCGAGTCCGGATGCTCGGCCGCCGCGCGCCGGGCCAACTCGTCCAGGGCCCGGCCCGAGGCCAGCCGCTCGAGCGACCCCGGCTGCGGGAACTCGCCCACCTCGGGCCCGTTCGGACCGAAGCTCGCTCCCACCAGCGTGTGCCCGAGCTCACCCGCGCCGCCCGTGCTCCCGCGGTAGATCCGCCCGGCGATCACGATGCCGCCCCCCACTCCCGTGCCCAGCGTGAACATGACCAGGTTGCGCACGTCGAGCTCGCCCCGCTCGTCGTGGGCCTCGGCCAGCGCCGCGCAGGTGGCGTCGTTGTCCACGAAGGCGGGCAGGCCCAGGCGGTCGTGCAGGACCTGCCGGAGCGGGATGTCGCGCAGGGGAACGTTCACGCTGGAGCGGGCTCGTCCGGTGGCGAACTCGACCACCGAAGGGACCCCGACGCCCACCCCGGCCACCTCCCCCGCCCCGCCGCGCATGGCCTGAACCTGGTCGACGATCTGGTCGATCAGGGCCTCGCCGCTCGAGCGGTCGGTGGGGCTGAGCGCGGGCCCGGTCAGCTGGCCTCCGCGCAGAGCCGCCACCGAGACCTTGGTCCCGCCCACGTCGACGCCGATCACGCTCGGCGGCGGGGGCGCGGCGTCGGCCTCGACAGCGGGCATCGTCAGCCTAAGCCTCGCAGGTAACGCCGGCCCGTGGTCAGGGGGCCAACCCCTCGATCGTCTGCTCCAGCGCCTCCGGTCCGGCGATCGGGGTCAGTACCAGCGTGCGGATCCCCCCGGCCGCGTACTGGCCCAGCCGCGCTCGCTGCTGGCCCGGGTCCCCGAAGATGAAGATGTCCCGGATCAGCTCCTCCGGCGCCAGCTCGACCGCCCGCTGGCGGTCTCGCGCCTCCCACGCCGCGACCATGGGGTCGAGCTGCTCGTCCCACCCCAGCCATCGAAAGAAGGCGGCGTACACCGGCACGGTCGCGTAGGCGGCGAACATCCAGCGGGCCGTCGCCATCCCCTCCTCCGCGGATTGGGGCACGCAGAAGAAGCGGCACACCACGTCCACCGAACCGGCCGGCTTGCCCGCGCGCTCCTCCCCGGCCCGGATGTGCTCGATCACGGTGGGCAGCCCGGACAGGGGCAGGAAGTTCACGAACACGCCGTCTCCCACCTCACCCCCCAGCTCGAGCATGCGTTCCCGCAGGGCCGCCACGTAGATGGGAACGGGCGCGGCGGGGGGCTGCTCGAGCCGGAACCCCCCCGGTCCCCGCTCGCCGGCCAGCACCGCACGCAGGATCTCCACCGTTTCGCGCACGCGCGTGAGCGGGCGCTCGAACGGGATCCCGTTCCAGCGCTCCACGATCACGTTCGAGGACGAGCCCAGGCCAAGCACGAAGCGACCCTCGCTCGCGTCCTGGAGGGCGGCGGCGTGCTGGGCCAGGACCGCCGGGCCGCGCGTGAACACGTTCACGATGCCCGTCCCCAGTCGCGCCCGGTCCGTCCACGCCGCGGCCAGGACGAGCGGGGTGAACCCGTCGGGCCCCGACGTGTCGCCGCTCCACAGGTCGTGGAACCCGAGCTCCTCGGCCCGGCGCACCAGCGGCTCAGAGCGCGCCAGGGCGACGCCGGGGAAGGGCAGCGTGAGCCCCCAGCGGGTCTCGGCCGGGGGCGTGCTCACCGGCGCGACGGAGCCCTGGCGCGGTCACGGGTCGGCACCCTGCGGACGCTACCAGCGGTGGCTGCGCCGCCTCGTGTCGTGGGGTACGCTCCGGCCATGGACCTCTCGCGGGTCTCCCGGTCGGAGATCATCGCCATCGTGGGGGGCATCCTCCTCGCGATCAGTCTGTTCCTGTCCTGGTACCACGCCACCAAGCTGGGGACGATCAACAGCGTCCGTGGGCCGCACAGCTTCACCGGGTGGGACGTCCACGGCATCCTGCGCTTCCTGCTGCTGGCCGCCGCGGCCGCGCCCCTGATCCTGACCTGGATCATCGCGCGCGGCCACGCCCTGTCCTGGCCCCGCGGCGAGGTGACGGCGGTGGTGGCCATCGCCGCCTTCGGGCTGATCGCCTACAACGGCCTGATCAGCAAGCCCGGCGACCCCACGGGGGAGATCGGGCTCGAATACGGGTTCTTCGTGGCTCTCGGAGCATGCGTGCTCATGCTGATGGGGGCGGCCACCCGATCCTCGGAGAGCGGGCGCACCCGCAAGCCCCCGGGCACCCTGTGAGCGAGACCCAGTCCCACGAGCGCCGCGCCGCCGACGAGCCGGTCCCACCGGCGTTCGAGCGCCGCCATGCCGACGATCACCACCCGCCTCGGCCCGCCTCCGACGGCTACCCCCGGAGCGAGCGCCCGGACCGCAACCTCGCGCTCGAGCTCGTCCGCGTGACCGAGTACGCGGCTCTGGCCGCGGCCACCATGGTGGGCCGGGGGGACAAGGAGGGGGCCGACCAGGCCGCCGTGGATGCCATGCGGCTGGTGCTCGACACCGTGCGGATGGACGGGGTGGTGGTGATCGGCGAGGGCGAGAAGGACGAGGCGCCGATGCTCTACAACGGCGAGCACATCGGCGACGGGTCCCCGCCCGCGGTGGACATCGCGGTCGACCCCCTCGAGGGGACCACGCTCGCCGCCGATGGCATGCCGAGGGCCCTGTCGGTGATCGCCCTGTCCGAGCGGGGCACGATGTTCAATCCGGGACCCGTCGTGTACATGGAGAAGATGGCCGGCGCCCGGGACATAGCCGACCTGCTCGACCTCGACCGCCCCCTGGGCGAGACCGTGCGCCTGATCGGCGAGCGCAAGGGGGTTCCGGTGCGCGAGGTGATGGTGGTCATGCTCGACCGCCCGCGTCATGACGAGGCGGTGCGGGAGATCCGCCGGGTCGGGGCGCGGATCCAGATGATCCCCCACGGCGACGTGTCGGCCGCGCTGCTGGCGGTGTCGGATACCTCGCGGGTGGACATCCTGTGGGGGATCGGGGGGACGCCCGAGGGAGTGATCTCCGCAGCGGCGGTCAAGTGCATCGGGGGCCAGCTGCTGGGGCGGCTGTGGCCCCGCGACGACCAGGAACGCCAGGCGGCCCTGAAGGCCGGCTACGACCTCGACCGGGTGCTGACCGTCGATGACCTGATCGCGTCTGACAACTGCTTCTTCTCGGCCACCGGCGTGACCGACGGGGACGTGCTCCAGGGGGTTCGTTACCAGGGGGCCCCGGGCGCGACCACGGAGTCGCTGGTCATGCGCTCGCGCTCGGGGACCATCCGGCGCGTGCAGGCCAGCCACGACCGGGCCAAGCTCCGGGCGATCACCGGCGGGCGCACCGGCTAGGCCCCCTCACCACCCCCGGCCAGGCCCGCGCACCGCTCGCTCACAGCTGGGTGACCGAGAGGGTGTTGCCGTCGGGGTCGATCAGCCATGCCACCCGGGCCCCATCGGGCGCGGACCAGATGCCCAGCTCGTCCTGGTCCATGCCTTCGTAGCGCCTGAACCTCACCCCGCGCTCGCCCAGCTGGCGGACCGTCTGGGCGATGTCGGACACGATCCAGCCCAGCACCGTGAAGGGAGCCGGGGCGTGGCGCTTGACCACGGTCACCCGCAGGCGGGTCTGCCCGGCCTGAAACACGTAGGCGACGGGCGTCTCGCTGATCAGGGGCAGTCCGAGGATGTCGCCGTAGAACCGGCGGGCTCGCTCCCGGTCGGTGGTGGGAACGAAGGCGACGAGCTCGCACCCGCGCAGGCCCCGCATCCACCCGCCTACCGCGGCCTTGGACCGTCCCCGGGGATCCGGCTCGCGCCGGCGGCGGCCGGCGCGGTCCAACCGCCGTCGGGCGAGGCTCCGTCGGCGGCGGGAGGCGCGGGCACCGGCGGGACCAGCCCGGCCCAGCGCCGGACCCGTGACTCGGCCAGGTCGAGCCGGGCGAGCGAGCGCAGGAAGCCGTGGGTGACGATCACGTGGACGCGCGACTGGGTGGCCGCGTACAGGCGGCGGCTGAGGGAGACCGCGATGGCCGGATAGAAGTTGGCCACCTCCACCTCGACGTGCACGCGCGCCACGCCCGGCGACTGGTCCGGACAGCGCCTGACCTCGATCTGCAGGTAGCCCACTCCGCCGCGGCCCCGCCGCGAGACCAACACGCCCCGCTCGATGCGCCAGCGCACCAACCCGCGGTCCCCGTCCAGCTCGTACTCGGGGGCCTGGAATGAGATCAGGACCAGGGGGCGCGCCACCACGACCACGAAGCGCTCGCGCTCGGTGTAGATCACGCGGATCAGGCCCAGGGTGACGCGGGTCAAAAAGCGCCAGTACGTACGGGCCAGACGCTCCAGGTGGGCCGGGCTCCAGATCGCCTCCAGGGCCTGGGCCGGAAGCACGAGGTCGGCGGCCTGCACGGAGCGCACGGCCCCCGATGGCGCGCTCACCGTGTGGTCCTCCAGGTCGAGGATCGTGGCCTGGCGGGGAGGGAGCCGAAGCCACCACCGCACCACGCCCGCGAGCGCGGCCGTTAGCCCCACCAGGACCGCGCTCAGCACCGCTCTGCGCACCCCCGAGAGGCTACCCCGGGTGGGTCCCGTGGGGACTCCGGGCCGGGCGGCCGCGAACGGGCTGATCAGCGGGCGTCCTAGTCGCCTGATAGAAGGCCACGGAATGTCCGATGCCTGGACTCCCCGCCGCCCCCGTCCGGTGGCCGAGGCGCCGATCGGAGCCCTGGCGGATCGGGCCGAGGACCTGGCCAAGCAATGGCTGATCGCCCTCGTCGCGGCCGCTCCCCTGGACGTGGCCGCGACCATGCCGATGGCCACCCTCGCGCGGGACGCCCCGGCCCTGTGCGCCGCCGTGGTGCGAGCGCTGGGCAGCGATCACGAGCTCGACCGCCTTGGTCCCGGGGGCGACATGCACCCTCTGGCCGCGCGGGCCGGACAGATGGCGGGGGCCCGCGACCCCGCGTACGCCGTGGCGGCCATCGAGGCCCTCCGGGGGGTGGTGTGGAGGGCATCCGTCGGGTTCGAAGGTCAGCCCGAGCCCGAGCAGGTGGGCGCGCTGGCCGAGCGGCTGGGACACGTGTGCTCGGCGCTGATCCAGGCCGTCCTGTCTACGGCCGGCGAATCCCCCCGGCCGCGGTCGCGGCCCGACGCGGTCGGGGAGCCGTCGCCCGTGGGCGGCCCGGCCGCGGAGGGGGGGCCTCCCGAGGCCAGCCCTCCCCCCGAGCCCTTCGTCGAGCCCGACCTCGAGGGCCCCATGTCGCTGCGCGACATCCGCCCCCGCCCGCGGGAGCGGGCGGCCCCGGGCCCGTCCTGGATGGGGGCCATCGAGCGGCGGCTCGAGCGGCACGAGCGCGAGGGCGCCCCCTTCGCCGCCCTGCTGATCGAGGCCGACGGCGTGGAGCGCCTGCTGGTGGCCGAGACCGGGCGCGAGGTGGCGACCGCCATCGAAGCGGTCGAGCGCGCGATCTCCGAGGAGCTGCGGCCGGCGGACACCCTCGTCCGCGAGTCCCTGGGTCGTTACTGGCTGCTCGCGCCCGATACCAACGCGACCGGCGCGCGCACGCTGGCCGAGCGTGTGGGCGAGGTGGTCAGCCAGCGGGCCTCCCATCGGGGGGCTCCGCTCACCGTGTCGATCGGCGTGGTTGTGTGTCCGGACGACGGCATCGACGCCGATGAGCTGGCCGGGCAGGCCGAGGAGCGTCTGCTGGCCGCGCGGGCGGGGGGAACCGGCCCGGTGACCAGCGTGGCCGACCTGCCGGGCTGAGGTCGTGGCCGCCCTGGGTGGGCGCTCGCTGATCCGGGGGCCCGCGGAGCTCGGAGGATCCGCGCGGCTCGCCGGTCAGCGTGCTCGCCGGGGATCGGCCTGCGCGCCGGTCAGCCGCCTGCGACCGCTCCTCCCGCCGCGCTGTTCGGCCCCGGGCCTCCGGGTCCGGCGGGGGAGGAGGATGGGGGCGGGGATCCGGGCGGAGCCGAGCCCTTGCCCACGATCGCGGTGCCGATCCGCTGGCGTCCGGTGAACCCGAGCTGGATGGCGGTGGCCCAGGTGAGGTCCCAGGTGGCCGAGCTGTACGGGCCGCGATCGACCACGGGCACGGTGACCGTGCGTCCCCGGTAGGAGATCGCCACCTGGGTTCCGCACGGCAGCGTACGGCTGGCCACCCCGAGCAGCTGCCGGGTCATGCGCTCCCCGCACGCCGTGCGGCGTCCGGTGGATCCCGGTCCGTACCAGGTGGCCACGGCCGGTCGATAGACGGTCAGCGCCGTGGTCAGCGCGGGATCGGAGGCCTGGGCCGTGCCGGCCTGCGAGGACTGGACCTCGGCCCGCAGGGTGAGGCGCCCGGCCTGGCCCGCCCGCCAGGTCGCCGTGAAGGCCCCGTGGTCGTCGGCCGTGGTTCGAACGGTCATGATCCACCGCCCGCCGCCGGAGGCCTGGCGCTCGATCAGGATCGGCTGGTGCGCGGCCCCCGGGCCCAGGTTGCCCTGGATGCGCACGATTCCTCCAAGCCAGGCCGTGCTCGTGGCGCTCAAGGCGCCGCTGGGAGAGCCCGGTGACCCGCCGCCCGGCGCTCCCGTCGACCCGCCGCCAGAGCCCGCCCCCTGATCGTTCCCGGCCCCGCCGGGCGAGGCCCCGCCACCACTCCCACCGCTGGCGCGGGCGGCAGCAGGGGCCACGACCGCGAACGCGGTCAGGGCCAGGGCCAGCCCGGCGAGGGCCAGCGTGGCATGGGCCAAAACGGTCTTCGGGCGCGTCATAGGGATGTCTTCGTCGCTCGCCTACGGGGTGAGCTGACGGGCTCGCGCTACGACTGTGCGCTACGGATCCAGAAGGTCCGATTCGCCCCTGCGGATGGGCCGGTGGCCCCCCGCGGCGAGTGGCTTTCGCCCCCCGCATTGGTTCCCCCGTCCGGCTCCTCACGGAGAGGCGCCGGCTCGGCAAGCGGGGCAGTATACGTAACCCGCCCCCGGCGGGCGGCCTCCTAGGCCGGGGCCGGCCGCTACCCGCCCCGCCCGGACGCGATCATTCGGCGCTCAGAGGCGGGGTAGTCTCAGGGTCGACCGCAGGACCCGACCGCCGAAGGTCAGGCCCGCTTGGGCCAGCTCGGTGACCACGTGTACGGCGGCGCCGACGATCTCCGTGCCGCTCGGAGGCTCGATCGGGGGAGGACGGCGAACGGGAGTCCCGGATCCCGGAGGTCGTCCGGGCCGGGGGGCGGTGGGGGCCGGGCCTTTGATCAGAGGCGGGCGAGTGGAGCCCGCGGCCCGGGCCGACGGCTTGGCCGCCGAGTTGGGCCTCGGGCGCCCGGATCCCTTGCCCCTCGTCGTGCCCTTCTGTGCGCCGGCGGATGCGCCGTTGCCGGCGGCCCTTGTTCCGGACCGCCCGGCGGCCCCGGTTCCGGACCGGGCTCCGGCCTTGGCCCGGGACGCCGCTCGGCCCCGGGACCCCGCTCCGCCCCGGCGCGCTGCCCCGGCCCGGGGCGCCGCTCCGGCCTGGGGCGACGCTCCGGCCTGGGATCCGGCCCCCGTCCCTCCCCGGGCCCCGCGCTTGCTGCTGCGGCGCTGCGGACGGCGGTGGGGGAGGCTCGACATCACATCGGCCCCGCGCTCCCCGCCCTCGCTGTCGGAGTTTCGCTGCTCGTCCTCGCCCTCGGCCATCTGGCCACATGATCGCGCACCGGGCGCCCGCGATGCGGTCAAGGGGTCAGGGCCGCGCCCTCAAGCTAAAGCGACGCCTCCCGCCATCCGACAGATGGGAGCACCCATCCCCCCAACCAAGCCCACCCGCAACATGAAACGCCGCACCCCGTTACACGTATACAAGGGGCGTGCCGGGCTGCCGGCCCGCCCGATTGCTGCAACCAGCGGGCGCGCCGCCGCCGGGGAACCGCAGTCCGTTGACTTCCCAAAGGCCAGCTCTTACGATGGAATTGCTCTGCTGGGCCGCTACGGTGGGGAGGTGCCTTCCGGTCACGGCCCCTTTCACCGGCTCTGGAGGCGCCGGCTACGAGTCCCCCGACGCCGCGTGTCGCTCGGCGCGCTGAGTACACCTGAAGGAAGCGGATGTCAGTAGTCGAATTGCAAGAACTCGAAGAGGTCAAGGCTCTCCTGGCCAAGGGCCAGCAGGTGGGCGTGCTCACCTTCGCCGAGATCGCCACGGCGGTCTCCGAGCTCGACCTGGACGAGAGTGACGTCGAGGAGCTGCACGGGCTCTTCGAGCGCAACGAGATAGAGCTGGTCGAGGACATCGATCCCGCCACTGCGGCCACGGCCGAGGTCGAGCGGGCCCCGGACAAGCGCGGGCGGCGCAAGCCCAAGACCGCGCTCGACCTCAAGCCCGACATGACCACGGATTCGCTGCAGCTGTTCCTCAAGGACATCGGCAAGGTGCGGCTGCTGACCGCTCAGGAGGAGGTCGACCTGGCCAAGCGCATCGAGCGGGGCGACCTCGACGCCAAGCAGAAGATGGTCGAGTCCAACCTGCGCCTGGTGGTCTCGATCGCCAAGAACTACCGGAACCAGGGCCTGCCCTTCCTCGACCTCATCCAGGAGGGCACGCTGGGACTGGTCCGGGCGGCCGAGAAGTTCGACTACCGCAAGGGCTTCAAGTTCTCCACCTACGCCACCTGGTGGATCCGCCAGGCCATCGCCCGGGCCCTGGCCGACAAGGCTCGGACCATCCGCATTCCCGTGCACGTGGTGGAGAAGCTCAACAAGATCGGCCGGGCCGAACGCAAGCTGGTCACCGAGCTGGGCCGGGAGCCCACGGCCGACGAGATCGCTGAGGTCACCGGGATAGAGCCCGAGGAGGTGGACGCGATCAAGCGCTCCGCCCAGGCCCCCGTATCGCTGGAGAAGCCGGTGGGCGACGAGGAGGAGTCCGAGTTCGGCCAGTTCATCGCCGACGAGCGGGCCGAGTCCCCGTACGAGCGCGCGGCCGAGATCCTGACCAAGGAGGCGCTGCGCGAGGCCCTGGAGAACCTCTCCTACCGCGAGCGCCGGGTGCTGGAGCTGCGCTACGGGCTCGGGGGCGAGCACCCCCGCACCCTGGACGAGGTGGGACGCACGTTCAACGTCACCCGCGAGCGGATCCGCCAGATCGAGAACCAGTCGCTCAAGAAGCTCCAGAGCCTGGCCGAAGCCCAGAAGCTGCGCGACGTCGCCTGAGGCCCACCACATCCGGGAGCCCGAGGTGACCGGTGCCCGGGCGCACGGGCTCCGGGCAAGCGCCGGATAGCACTGCTGGCCTCCCCCGGCGGCCGGATATCCAGGGCCTGCCCCGGCCGCCTGGACGTTTCGTCCGGTCTGCGGCGCCGTGCCCTCAAGGCCCGGTGGACGCGCTGCCGATGAGAACCCTGTCCATGTTCGACGTCCAGCACGCCCTGCGCACACTCGTCGAGCGGGAGGGTTCGGACCTTCACCTGAAGGCTCATGCCCCCCCGTTGTTCCGGGTCCACGGCCAGCTCGGCCCCGACCCCGACGCCCAGCCCCTGGCTCCCGAGGAGACCGAGGCGACGCTGCGCGCCCTGCTCCAGGACCCCGACAAGCACGAGGAGTTCGCCCGCGAGCACGAGGTCGATTTTTCCTTCGAGCTCGAGGGAGCGGCCCGGTTCCGGGTGAACGCCTTCCGCCAGCGCGGGCACATCTCGCTGGCCTGCCGCGCCATTCCCCACCGCATCTCGACCATCGAGGAGCTCTCGCTGCCGCCGGTGGTGCGGGAGCTGGCCGAGGAGGAGCGGGGGATCATCCTGCTGACCGGCACCACCGGGTCGGGGAAGTCGACCACCCTGGCGGCCATGATCGACCACATCAACGAGAACTTCGCCCGGCACGTGGTCACGATCGAGGATCCCATCGAGTTCGTGCACCGCGACAAGAACTCGGTGATCAACCAGCGCGAGGTCGGCATGGACACGACGTCGTTCAAGCGCGCGCTCCGGCGGGTCCTGCGCCAGGACCCCGACGTGATCCTGATCGGCGAGATGCGCGACGAGGAGACGGTGCACACCGCGCTGTCCGCCGCCGAGACGGGCCACCTCGTGCTCTCCACGGTCCACACCATCGACGCCCCCGAGACCGTGAACCGGATCATCGAGTTCTTCCCCCCCCACCAGCACGGACAGGCCCGGGCGATGATCGCCGGGACGCTCAAGGGCGTGATCTCCCAGCGTCTGGTTCCGGGTGCCCAGGGCGGGCGGGTGGCTGCCTGCGAGATCATGCGCATGACCGGCCGGGTGCGCGACATGATCATGGATCCGGCCCAGACCGGCCGGCTCCCCGAGGTCGTGGCCACGGGTGCCTACTACGGGATGCAGACCTTCGATCAGGCCCTGTTCGAGCACGTCAAGGCCGAACGCATCACCTTCGAGGAGGCCCTGCGGGCGGCCAACAGCCCCCACGACTTCAAGCTGCTCCACGCGGCCGACGGCCGTCGCGGCACGACGATGGACGACGTGGCCGACGCCGAGTCCAAGCGCGAGGCCTTCCCGGGCGCGTCCGCCACGCCCCACGGACCCGACGGTCCGGGCCACGGCGCTCCGCAGCCCAATGGCGCCGGTGCCCCCGCGGCACCGCCCCTGCACCTGACCTAGCTTTCGACCCGGACCCGGGCACCGGCCGGTGCGGGCCCGGCCCCCAACGGCTGCCCGCGGGGCCCCGAGCCGGGACCCTTTACTTCAGTTGGTAAAGTTATGGGTGAGATGGCCGCCGACGACACCTGTCCCGTGTGCCGCACCGCCGACGTCGTGTGCGGCAAGTGGACCCTGCTTCTGATCCGAGACCTGGCCGAGGGGCGCACGCGCTTCTGCGAGCTCGAACGGTCGCTGGCCGGGATCAGCCCGCGGACGCTGTCGCTGCGCCTGCGAGCCCTCGAGGAGGAGGGGATCGTGCGGCGCGACACCTACCCCGAGGTCCCGCCCCGGGTCGACTACGTACTGACCGAGAAGGGTCGGGCCCTGCTGCCGATCATCGAGGACATGCGCGCCTACGGCAGGCGCTGGCTCGTGTCCGACGGCCAAGCGCCGGATTCCGGCCCGGACACCGATCCGTCCTCCGCCCGCCGCGCGCGGGTCCCCGCGGTCGCCGCGGCGTAAGCGCGAGCGGACTGCAAGGCCGCCTGCGCGGGCAGGAGCGTCCCGGGCGCTGGCGAAACGCTGCGCCGTGCGTTCGCGCAGCCTCCATGCCGCCCTGAGCGCCTTCGCCCGGGAGACGGCCGCCTGCCTGGGGGCGGAGCGGGCCGAGGGGGCGGAGCTCCCCTACGACGTGGTCGAGGCCGGACGTCCCGTGCGCGGAGGCACCCCGCTGTACTGCTACCGCCCGATGACGGGCGAGTTCATCCTGGCCCGGCTCGATCGGTTGAGCGCGCTGGAGAGCTACCTCCCGGCCCTGCGGGCCCTGGCCTCGATCGACGGTCTGGCCCGCTACCTGCGCTCGCTCGGCCGGCGCGGGATCCCGCCCGACCGGCGATCGTGCGCCGAGCTGACCCTGTTGGCCTTCCTGTCCGAGGTGTTCGAGGACGCCACCGAGTTCGAGCTCCCCAAGGATCGGCTCGAGCGCGTGTACGGGAGGCTCGAGGCGGCGGTGTTCGCCGAGGTGACCCACACCACCCTGGTGGGCGTGCTGCGTGGGGTGGAGATGGAATCGGACGAGCTCCTGCTCGGGGCCGGGCTGGCCCTCATCCGGCCCGAGGCGATCGACGACGGCCCTCCCGATGAGCTTCTCTCTGTCTCGGGCGAAGAGCCGGTGGTGCTGGCCACGCTCAGCGTCGAGGCCGCGCCCGGCGACCCGGGCACGGTCGCGGAAGGGCGGCACGTGCTCCGGGGGCTGGTGGAGGCGCTCCAGCTGTTCGGCGAGGCCTGCGTCGCGCTCGACCCGGTGGGCTGGATGAGGGTGGACGACGGCTCGTGGCACGCCACCGTGATCGGACGCGAGGCCCCCACTCGCGGGGTGCTCACGATCGCCGAGCTCCAGGAGGACGAGGTGCGGGCCTTCTGCTCCCTGGTCTCTCGCCGGGCGCCGCGTGGAGGGGAGCTGGCCTGGGCCCTGTCCCGGTTTCGGATGGGCTGCGAACGTGACACCCGCTGGGAGACCCTGACCGACCACCTGCTCGCGCTCCGGGCCCTGCTCGAGCCCGAGGGGCCCCACACCGCACGCCTGCCCGGGCGCCTGGCGGCCCTGTGCGCCCTGCCCGGCGAGCGCCCCGCCCTCGCCCACCGGATGGCCGACGTGCTCGCCCTGGAGCGCACGGTGATGGAGGGGCTCGAGCCCCACGATCCGCTGGCCGAGCGGCTGGCCGACGAGGTCACCCGCCATCTGCGCGCGCTCCTACGCGACGTCATCTGCGGCCACCTCGACTCCGACGTGCCCGCTCTGGCCGACGGCATCATCGTCCAGGACGCGGTGCCCGCGGCGGTCGAGGACGGCGCCGAGTCCGAGCTGATGGAGGAGGACGGCATCGCGACCGAGCCCCCGATCGATGACTCCTCGCAGGACCTGACGATCGATGACCCCTCGGAGGACCTGACGGTCGACGAGGTCTCGGAGGACGCGACCGTCGACGAGGTCTCCGAGGACGCGATGGTCGACGAGGGGGAGGAGGAGTACCCGGACTACGACGGGGACGAGCAGCTGGCGCAGTACCTCGACGAGGTGGCGGAGGGCACCGTGATCGACGAGGCACCCGATGAGATCCCGGTGGACGATGGCCCGCCGGAGCCCGCCGATCATGAGGTGGAGCCCGACCCCGCCGCCGGCTCTGATCGGGCCGAGCCGCCTCCGAGTCGGACCGGCCGGACCCGCAAGCCCGCGCGGCCGCGGGCCGCCGCCTCCCGCTCAAAAGCCAGGACGTGAACCGGCGAACAGGTGGTGCGCCACCTGGACCAGGCCCGAGGCGTCCTGGACGTCGACGTCGAGGTGCGGCACGCACAGGGGGTCTGGACAGTCGAGCTCGCGCACCAGCCGTTCGATGCTGTCGCGGTCTCGCTCGGCCAGGACCTGGAAGTCGGACAGGTTCGCGACCGCCCGTCGAGCGAGCGCTTCTCCGACCAGGGGGGCCAGCTCGCTGCGCGCCTCATCCGGGTCCACGTCCAGCAGCTCGACCGGGTGAACGCGGTTGACCACCAGGGCCGCGAACGGCATGTCCGCTCGGCGCAGCTGGGTCCGGAAGTAGATCGCCTCCTCGGCCGGCTCCGCCTCGGGCGAGGTCACGATCAGAAACGCGGTCGAGGGATCGCGCAGCATTTGGTCGACCGCGGCGGCCCGCTGGCGAAAGCCCTCGAGCAACCCGCCCAGGACTCGGAAGAACACGGACAGGTCCTGGAGCAGGTCGACCCCCGTCAACCGCCTGAGCAGCGAGAACACCACTCCGCTGCCGCGGCCGACCACGCGCGAGGCCAGCCCGGTGGGGGCCAGGAACACGCGCAGCGCGCGCCCCTCGAGGAAATTCGTGAGCCGGGTGGGGGCCTCGAGGAAGTCCAGGGCATTGCGGGACGGAGGGGTATCGAGCACGAGCCTGTCGAACTCGCCGGAGCGTTCGAGCTCGTAGAGCTTCATCACGGCGCTGAACTCCTGGGACCCGGCCACGGCGCTGGACAGCTGCTGATAGATGCGGTTGCCCACCACCTCCCGGCGGCTCTCCTCGTCGGGCGCCAGGCGGGCAACCAGATCGTCGAACGTCCTCTTCGGGTCCAGCATCAGCGCCCACAGCTCACCCTGCATGTGGACCCCTTGGGACTCGAACCGTTCGGGCTCGATCCGCATGGGCTCGTTGCCGAGCTCGGGCAGGCCCAGCGAGTTGGCCAGGCGCTTGGCCGGGTCGATGGTGACCACGGCCACCTTGTGGCCCTCGGCTGCGAGCCCCAGGGCCAGGGCGGCCGAGGTCGTGGTCTTGCCCACCCCGCCCGAGCCCGCGCAGATGCACACCCGCTTGCCTTCCAGACTGGTGGCGATGCTCACAGCGACCGCTCCAGGCAGTCGGCGAGCACGCTCACCTGCTCGGGCCCGACCGCCGCGGTGTACATGAACGGCAGGGCCGTGGGCGCTCGGCCCAGCCCGCGACGGAGCCGATCGACCTGCCGGCGCTGGTCGCGGGCCTGGCTGGCCTGGGACAGGGCGGCCCGGATCCCGGCCTCGGCCGAACCGAGGGGTGGTGCCCTCTTCGCCCGGCCGCCCCCACCCGCCCCCCCCGTGCCGCCGGCCAGGGCCTCGCGCAGCCGGCCGGCGTCGCGCTCGGAGAAGCGAGCGGGCGCGAGCGCGTTCATGACCGTGCGCTCGAGCTCGAGGCCCATCTGCCGCCGCACCTCCCGGTGCAGGAGCAGGGCCTCGGTCACCGGCAGCTCATGGGGCGTGCTGACCACGATCACCCCGCTCCGGCTGGGGTCGGCCAGGGTCGCGTGGATGGTGCGGGCCTGCCGGGCGACGGGCCCCGTCCGCGCGATGTCGGCAAACGTGCGCGGGGCTGTCAGGTAGGCCAGGCCGTGGCCGGTGGCGGGCGCGTCGACCACGACCAGGTCGTAGGGCGCGGCGCCGGGGGTCCGGCGCCTGGGTTGCGCGAGCTCCCAGATCTTGCCCACGGTGAGCAGCTCCTGCAGGCCGGGGGCGGCCGCGGCCAGGTAGCCGAAGGCGCGGCTCTGGCCCAGCACCTCCGCCAGGGCCCGGACTCGCAGCTGGTCGAGCAGGTACTCGCGCAGCGCGTGCTGCGGGTCGATCGAGATCCAGAACAGCCCCGGGCTGAGCTCGGCCTCGATCTCCTCGGGCAGCTCCTCGTCGCGGGGGTGCCCAAGCGCGTGGGGCACGTCGTTGCGCCCGGCCACCTCGGCCACGATCGTGCGCATCCCGGAGCGGGCGGCCAGGGTGCCCACGGCCGCGGCGACCGTGGACTTGCCCACGCCGCCCTTGCCGGTCACGAACAGCAGACGTTTGGACAGGAGCGTCACGAGGCAGGCACCCGCATACGCATATCAACGCGGGCAACCTCCCAGATGGGGCCGGGGAGCCAGAGGGGGC
>Ga0307477_10002206_pt1 | contig 15258 bp, 14 predicted proteins | sample atmos_gasesECM2C_FD_203316 | JGI IMG/M metagenome (GOLD analysis project Ga0307477, IMG submission 203316) | Hardwood forest soil microbial communities from Morgan-Monroe State Forest, Indiana, United States - atmos_gasesECM2C_515 | ecosystem: Environmental > Terrestrial > Soil > Temperate...
CCTGCGGGCTGAAGCCGTAGGTTAGCACGCGGCGGTCCGACACCCTGGGGATCATTCCCTGCACGACGGGATGATCGATGCACAACGCAGCAAAGCCATAGAACGGAATGTTGCTGACGAAAGTCTCGAACGCTTGGCGCAGCGCATTGAAGCTGCCATAGAAATCGAGATGCTCGGGATCGATGTTGGTAACGATTGCGATCGTCGCCGGCAGTCGGGTGAAGGTGCCGTCACTTTCGTCGGCCTCGACCACCATCCAGTCGCCGGCTCCCAAACGGGTGTTGGTGCCGTAGGCGTTGATGATGCCCCCGTTAATCACAGTCGGGTCGAGCTGCGCCACCTCGAGCAGCGTGCCTATCATCGAGGTCGTTGTCGTCTTGCCGTGGGTCCCGGCGATCGCCAGTGACCATTTGAGCCGCATCAGCTCGGCGAGCATTTCGGCGCGACGTACCACCGGCAGGCGGCGAGCCCGTGCCGCTACGACCTCCGGATTGTCGGATTTGACAGCGGAGGAGGTCACCACGACCTCCGCGGCACCCAAATTTCCCGCGTCATGCCCTATTGCTACCGGGATCCCGAGGTCGACGAGCCGTCGCACATTGGCGCCGTTCGCAAGATCGCTGCCTTGAATCCTATAGCCGAGATTGTGCAGTACCTCAGCGATGCCGCTCATGCCGATCCCGCCGATGCCAACGAAATGCAGAGGGCCGATCGTCCGAGGCAGCGCTCTCATGCTGCGCGCCCGTGAAACTCGGAAGAGTGCCCAGCGCCGGGAACGAGACCGAGGGCCAGTCGCGCCAGACGCTGGGTAGCATCGCGCCGCCCGAAGGCACCCGCGTGATGCGCCGCCGCTGACAACGCTGCTCCGTCAGCGAGCAACCGATCGAGGTAGGGGACGAGGGTGCTCGGGGAAAGGCCCGACTGCGGGATGACCCAACCACTGCCGGTCTCGGCGAACGCACGGGCGTTCGCGGTTTGATGATCGTCTGCCGCGTACGGATACGGAATTAACACTGCCGGCCGGCCGATCGTCGCGAGTTCGGCGATGCTCGAGGCGCCGGCACGACAGATCACGAGATGCGCCCGCGTCAGCCTCGCAGGCACATCGTCGAAAAAGGTACTCAGCTCTGCGGCTATCCCTGTTCTCCGATAGATCTCCGCTACGATAGCGAGATCCTCCGGGCGTACCTGCTGGCTGACCCGCAACACCTCGCGCAGCCCCCGCGGCAAGGCCCCCAAAGCCGACGGCACGACCTCGCTCAAGACGCGCGCCCCCTGACTGCCGCCCATGATCAGCAGCTCGATCGGCCGGCCGGGTTCCGGTGCCCTGTAGCCTGCATCGCCAACCGCCAGGATCGCCGGCCGCACGGGATTTCCGGTATGGACGGCACGGCTGCGGTCGGCAAGGCGCAGACCTGTCGTCGCGGGAAAACCGGTGGCGATCCGCCGGGCACGCGGCGCCAGCAGCCGATTGGCACGGCCGAGCACTGCGTTCTGCTCGTGAACGAGCGTCGGTATCCCAAGATAGGCGGCCGCGAGCATCGTCGGGACCGACGGATAACCACCAAAGCCGATGACGAGGGTCGGCGCCAGTCGACGCAACAGCTGACGTGCTTGGATAACGCCAAGTGCCAGCTGGGCGCACGCCTGGACCGCCCGACCCGGTCCGCCACCGAACCGCCCGGCACGCACGCGATGGGTTTCGACCCCAGCCAGACCTCGGGCGATTGCGTCGGCTCGCCCGTCGCTCGCGAGATGGATGCTCACCCCGCGGCCCAACAGTTCGCTTGCCAGCGCCTCCGCCGGAAACACATGCCCACCGGTCCCGCCCGCAGCGAGCACAAAAGACACGCTCACGGCGCGGCTCCCGCGAGTCGCCGACGGGTCAGCGCGAGCATCATTCCCATCCCGAGCCCTAGTGCTAGCAACGAAGATCCGCCGTACGACAGAAAAGGCAGCGTCATTCCCTTAGTCGGAATCAGGTGCAGGCTCGATGCCATATTTATAGCTGCCTGAAGTCCGAACTGGATCAACAAGCCAGTCGCAGCGAGCAGTACGAACAAGCTCCCTTCTTGCAACAGCCTAGAAAATCCACGCAGCACGATGAAGGCAAACAGCCCGACGAGGACAAGGCAGACAATGAGGCCGAACTCCTCGCCGGCGACAGCGAAGACAAAATCGGCGTGCGCGTCGGGGAGGACGTCCTTCACTTGGCCCTCGCCCGGGCCACGACCCCACAGTCCGCCGCTGACAAAGGCCTCGATCGAGCGGTTCACTTGATAGCTATCGCCGGTCGATGGGTCGAGAAAATGATCGATCCTGATCTTGACATGAGGCAAGTAGAGATAAGCACCCACGAGTCCCGCAAGCCCCGCGAGAGCACCCGCCACCACCCAATAGAGCCGCAGCCCGGCCATGTAGAATTGTGCAAACCACACGATGGCCACTACTGCCGCCATACCGATATCGGGCTGCTTGATCAGCATGCCGGCGACGATGAGAAACAGCGCGCCGGAGATCAGATTACCAGGGAAGCCCGGGCGCAACTTCTGCTCGGAGAACAGCCATGCGCCGACCACAGCGAAGGTCGGCTTCACGAATTCGGACGGCTGCACCGACAACCCCGGCAGATTGATCCACCGTCTCGCGCCTTTGATCTCGGCGCCAATGACGAAGGTCAGAGAGAGCAGCGCCAGAGCGATTGCGAATCCGATTACGGCGATGCGGCGGATCGTCCGCGGCGGCTGCAGCGACACCAGAAACATCAGGCCTATGGCGAATGGCAGCAGGGCGACGTGGCGGCGGACGAAGTGCAGCCCGTCATAGCCGATCCGCTCGGCAACTGCCGGGCTGGCCGTCAGGCTCAACACCATGCCGAACGCGATCAGTGTGCCGAGCGCCGCGAAGCTCCAGCGGTCGACGGTCCACCACCAGCGCGCCACCGGGCTCTGGTCGATCCGCGTAAATCTCATTCGTATCGATCCCACGAGCGGATGGCGCGAAGCGCGGGGCCGCGTACTCCCTTTATGCCGTAGTTTGGTGATGTGACGGAGTCGTTCGACCCCAATATGTAGAATGGATTCTTATATGCGGGCATTACGTGTATATGGTCCGCGGCAAGCATGGCACTTTCACCGCAATTTCAGCGTGGCGAGCCCAGCGATAGCCAGAATCCAGGCGATGATCCAGAAGCGGATGACAATTGTCGGCTCCTCCCATCCCTTCTGTTCGAAGTGATGGTGCAGCGGCGCCATGCGGAAGACGCGGCGTCCCGTCATCTTGAAGCTGGCGACCTGCACGATGACGGAGACCGCTTCCAGAACAAATAGCCCGCCGACGATTGCAAGGACGAGCTCATGCTTCGTAACCACGCTGATCGTCCCTAGGGCAGCGCCGATCGACAACGATCCCGTGTCGCCCATAAACACCATTGCCGGCGGGGCGTTGAACCACAGGAAACCGAGGCTCGCCCCGACCATTGCACCGCAGAAGACGGTGAGCTCACCAGCGCCGGCGACGTGATGAATCTGTAAATAGTTGGCAAAGATCGAATTACCAACGAGATAGGCGATGAATGCGAAGCAACCGGCCGCGATCATCGAGGGGACGATGGCAAGCCCGTCGAGCCCGTCGGTCAGGTTGACCGCGTTCGAGGAGCCGATGATCACGAAGACGCCGAAAGGCACAAAATACCAGCCGAGCTCGATCAGAACGTTTTTGAAGAAAGGCACGGCGAGAGCATTGGCTAGCCCGGGCGGCGTGACGTAGGTCACGGCGATGCAGGCAAGGGCGCTGAGCAGGATTTCCAGGCCGAGTTTGGTGCGACCGGACAGCCCGTGATGCGAATTCGCGTGAAGTTTCCGGTAGTCGTCGAAAAAGCCGATCAGCCCGAATCCAACGGTGACGAGCAGCACGATCCAAACATAGGCATTTGCCAGATCCGCCCACAGCAAGGTTGAGATCGTCAGCGCGAGCAGGATCAGGAAACCTCCCATGGTCGGGGTCCCCTTCTTGCGCTCGAGATGTCCATTGGGACCATCGGGGCGGATCGGTTGGCCATTGGCCTGCTTGGATCGCAGCCAGGCGATGATGTGGGGGCCGAACAGAAAGCTGATCAGCAGCGCGGTGACGGCGGCCCCTCCCGATCGGAAGGTAATGTAGCGGAACAGGTTGAAGACCTGAAACTGATCCGCGAGAGGAAAAAACAACGGATAAAGCATCCGATCATTACTCTGGCCGCGCCGATTCCGCGCGCAGCCGCTCCACGATGCGGCCGAGGCCGATGCTGCGCGAGCCTTTGACAGTCACGACATCGCCAGCTCGCAGGAAGCAAAGCAATTCGTCGATGGCGTCACCGGCCTTGGGCCACAATCCGCCACGCTTCCGCTCGGGCAGAGCGTCGTACAGCGCCGCCACGGCCCTTCCCACGAGAAAGACGCGATCGACCCCTGCCGCGGTGAGTGGCCCGGCGAGTTCGCGGTGGAGGCGCTCCGTTGCCTCGCCGAGCTCCAACATGTCGCCGAGCACAGCCACGCGCCTCGCGCCAACGGCGGCCGGGATAGCGGCGAGCACCGCAAGCGCCGCTCGCATTGCCGCCGGGCTCGCATTGTAGCTCTCGTCGATCAAGGTCAACGTGCCGCCTCGCCACGAGAGTTCGTATCGCCGACCACGCCCCGGCAACTCCTCGAGCCCTACCAGCGCCTCGGCGGCGCGATGCGGATCGGCGCCGATCGCACTCACCGTAGCGAGGACGGCGAGCGCGTTCATGACCCAATGCCGGCCTGGCACTGGAAGCCAGCAACGCAGGATGAGTTCCGGAAGCGCGGCGTCAATCGTGCTGCTGCGCGGCGCGAGAACACAATCGAGGAGCCTTACAGTGGCCTTGGGGTGGGTACCAAAACAGACCACCTCGGCCACGCCGGCTCGTACCGCCGCCGCCGCAAGCCGCTTATAATGCGGATTGTCGCGGTTCAATACAGCAATGCCATCGGGTTCGAGCCCGAGAAAAATTTCGGCCTTGGCGTCGGCGATCGCCTCAACCGAGGGGAAAAAGCCGAGATGGGCGGGCTCCACGGTGGTGATCACCGCGACGTGTGGCTGCACCAGCCGAGCGAGACCAGTTATCTCGCCGGGATGGTTCATGCCCAGTTCAAAAATTCCATAGGCGGTATCGGGCCGCATCCGGGCGAGTGAGAGCGGCACACCCCAATGATTGTTGAGGCCGCCGGGAGAGGCAAAGGTCGGGCCGCAAGCAGCGAGGGCCAAGCGCAGCGCCTCTTTGGTGCCGGTCTTGCCGACACTGCCGGTAACCGCGATGACCCGGGCGCGGCTGCGCTTGCGCGCAGCAGCGCCGAGCGCAGCCAAGCCGGCAAATGTATCGGCAACGCGCAGGAGCGGCACCGCCGACAAACCGGGTATCTCGCGGTCCACCATCACAGCGGCGGCGCCGCGCCCGAGAGCGGTACCGACGAACTCATGGCCGTCGTGGTTGGGTCCGCGCAACGCAATGAACAGGTCACCTGTGGCGAGGCTGCGCGTATCGATCGATACACCCCTAGCGGTCCAATCCGCCATGCTCGATCCGCCGGTCGCAGCCGCAGCATCTCGCGCGGTCCAGAGCGGCATCATCAGCAGGTTCGCCAAGCCCCGGGAAACGGGGCCAATTGGACGATTTCGCGGACAATCGCTGCGTCGTCGAAAGGGTGCGTCTCATGACCGACGACCTGACCGGTTTCGTGCCCTTTGCCGGCGATGACCAGCAGATCACCCGGGCGGCTATCGGCAATTGCGACGGCGATCGCCCGGCGGCGGTCGGCGATTTCGATGGCTTCCGGAGCCGCTGCGAGGATAGCCCGCCTGATTTCTGCCGGCTCTTCGTTTCGCGGATTGTCGTCCGTCACGTAAACCCGATCCGCCAGGCGGGCCGCTGTGCGCCCCATCAGCGGGCGCTTGCCGGCGTCGCGGTCCCCGCCACAGCCGAACAAGGCGATGAGCCGCCCCGGCGCATGTCGACGCAATGTCTCGAGGACGGTCGCAAGAGCGTCCGGCGTGTGGGCGTAGTCGACAACGATTCCCCCGCCGTCCTTACCCTCAGCGACAAATTGCAGCCGACCGGGTACGCCGGTCAAATGAGCGAGGGCCTCGACGGCCACCGCCGCCGGGCCGCCGGTCGCGATGACAAGACCGAGCGCCGCCAGCGCGTTCATCGCCTGGAAGGCGCCCGCGAGCGGCAATACCAGCCGTCTGCGACGCCCAAAAATATCCAGGAGAAGAACCTGGCTGTTGCCTCTTGGCTCGCAAGCAAGAATTCGGAGATCCGCGGCCGGATCGGCGCCATAGGCGAGAACCGGATGGCCCTCATCGCGGCATAATGGGGCCAAACAAGAGAATTCGCTGCTGTCCGCGTTGAGCACGGCAGTCCCGCCCGGTACTAGAAGCTGGCTGAACAACCGGTATTTTGCAGTCCTGTAGTGCGCCATGTCGCCGTGATAATCGAGATGGTCCCGGGTCAGATTGGTAAACCCGGCTGCGGCGACCGCGAGACCGTCGAGCCGATATTGGTGGAGACCGTGGCTAGAGGCCTCGATCGCCACGTGCTCGATGCCCTTCGTGGCAAGGGTGGCGAGATCATGATGAAGCGCGACGGGGTCCGGCGTCGTCAGGGCGCCGGGACGTCTCTTGACGGCGGTTACCAGCCCGAGCGTCCCTAGGCTCGCCGCGGCAAGGCCGAGCGTTGCCCAGATCTCGCGGACGAAGTGCACGACCGAGGTCTTGCCGTTGGTCCCCGTAACGGCAACAACGGTACGCGGTTGCCGACCATAGAAGCGTGCTGCCAGAAGTGCCAGGCGGCGCTGCGGGCTTGCGTCGACCAGGATCGCAAGGCGCTCTCGGCGCTCGGGTGGGAGTTCGAGAGCATCGGCATCGTCAGTCAAAATTACGATCGCGCCACGTGACACCGCTTCGGCGGCGAACACCCGCCCATGCAGCCGCGTACCGGGCAGAGCGGCAAACAGAAAACCGGGTCGAACGGTCCGCGAGTCGGCGCTGAGCCCCACGATCTCCGGATCGGCGACCGGCAAAGCGGCCGTGGCTAGGCCATTGAGCTCAGTAAGCCTCAATCCGCTTACCTTGTAGGCTCTCGACCATTAGCGCTCGCTCCACTTCGGGCGAAGATTCATCGACTGGCTGGACTCCGAGAAGGGGTGCGATGCGCTGGATTATGCGGCTGGTCGCCGGGGCCACGGTCCAACCCGCTGTCGCGTAGCCGTGGCTCTGTTTATTCGGGTGCGGTTCGTCGACCATCGTCAAGACGAGATATTTCGGGTCGTTGATCGGAAAAACCCCGACAAAGCTCGAGAGTAGCTTTCGCTCAGCGTAGTGCCTACCCGAAACCTTGTCCGCCGTTCCGGTCTTGCCACCGACCAAGTAGCCTGGTGCTGCGGCCATCGTGCCAGTCCCATGTTCAACCACTAATCGCATCAGCCTGCGCATTTGTTCCGAGGTCTTTGTTGAGATCACGTGCTGACCCTGCGGCGCATAGCCACCCGGAAGTTTGACGAGCGTAGCCTGCCGAAGAATCCCGCCATTGACGAGCGCCGCGGCGGCGGTCGCAAAGCTCAGCGGGGTCACCGAGATCCCGTGACCGAACGCAATGGTCATCACATTGACTTCGCGCCACTTTGCCGGATAGTGCGGCGCCGCCACCTCGGAAACCTCGATCTTCTGTGTCTTCAACAGACCAAGTTGCGCGAGGAACTCCCGCTGCTTTTGGGCGCCGGCGGCCACAGCCATTCGGGCCGCCCCGATGTTCGAGGAGTACATCAGGATTTCCGGGACGCTCAACACCCGATGTTTGCCATGATAATCCGAGATCGTGAAGCGTCCGATCCGTATCGGATGACTCGCGTCGTAGGTGCTCGAGATCGTCGAGGTGCCGGCTTCGAGTGCCATTGCTACGGTGAAGATCTTGAAGATCGAACCGAGCTCGTAGACGCCCAGAGTTATCCGATTGAACATCCGGTCGGCGAGAGGAACGGAAGGATGCTCGGGATCCGGGGCGGCGGGACGGTTGGGATCGAAATCGGGTAGCGATGCCATCGCCAGGATCTCGCCGGTGTTGACGTTCATGATCAACCCGGCCCCGCCTTTCGCGGTGAAATCGTCGATGACGTGCTGTAATTCCTCGTGAAGAATGTATTGCAGACGAAGGTCGAGCGAGAGCTGAAGCGGCTCCCGGCGTCCCTTAAGCACATCGTCGAGGCCCCGCTCAACCCCGGCGAAACCTGCGTTGTCGATACCGCTGTAACCGACGACATGTGATGTCAGACCGCCGTCGGGATAGACCCGGCGCTCCTCATGCTCGAACTCCAGCCCCGGGATGCCGAGCTGATTGACCTCGTACTGCTCGGCAGGCGTCAAGTGGCGTCTGATCCATACAAAGCTCTTACCCGAGGTGAGCTTAGCGTAGACCTCAGCAGCACGAAGCGTCGGCAAGACCTTTACCAGTTTGTTCGTGGCCTCGGCTGCATCGACGATCTGCTTTGGATTGGCGTAAAGCGACGGGCTGTCAAGGGTCGCAGCGAGGACATTGCCGTTGCGATCGACGATATCAGCATGGCTCGGCACCGGCTCCGTCACGACCCGAAAGCGCCCGATCTGAGATTCGGCGGCGCCGCCCCCGACAGCCACGATTTCGACAAGCCGCAAGGCCACGACAGCAAAGACGAGAGCAAACAACCCGCCCGTCACGAGTAGCCGAGTGCGGCCGGCTTCGAGAGCCTGCTTTGCCGGCCCGTCGGGAACAATGGCAGCACAAGGAGGCGGCTTGAAATGCCGCGGCCGGCATGGATTGTCGCCGAACCTTTGTGTTGCAATCGTCATCGGCTCGCCGCAACCTGCGCGATCAACTCATCGAGCGACCTTGGGTGCCTTGGCGGGGGTTTTGCAGCCGCCTTTGCCGGCGCCGGCTTGGCGAACTCCGCGGCTTCCACCGGTTTTTCGAGCGATGCCGGCGCGATGGTCGATGCCGGGATCGTCGGCGGCGCGGTCTCTGCCGGTGGCTCGGCGGCGGCAACGACCGGGGCGTCGACTGTTACGGGGGCCGCGGCGCGCAACGGAATGTCGGTGAGGGCGGTACGGAGTTGTTTGGTTGCGATCGGACCCAGCGACAGGTGACGCCGGTTCATCTCATCGAGGGTTTCGGGTCGGGTCAGGTAAGCCCATTCAGCCTCGTCGGTGCGGATTGCGTGCTCTTCCGCGATTATCGCCCTCTTGGTTCGATTGAGCTCATCTTCCAGAGACTGCAGGCCGTATTTGACCGCGAACATCGCAAAGCCGGTCGTCGAAACGATAACCAGCCAAAACAAGGTGCTGAGCTTGATCATACCCTTTGCCCCTTCCGGTGGCGATCCGGACCTGCGCAGCCCGCCGGCCAGGCGGGCGCCGCGGTCCTCTCTGCCGCTCGCAGCCGCGCCGCCCGGGCACGGGGATTGCGGGCGATTTCCGCGGGATCGGGCCTGACCGCACGGCGCCCCAGCAATTTAAAGGTTGGTGTCGGTCCGCGGAACGGACTTGGCGCATGACGCGAGGTCCGCGGCGCTCCCTCGCCGCGCCTCTGCAGAAACCGTTTGACCCGCCGGTCCTCGAGCGAATGAAACGAGACTACCGCCAGTCGACCACCATGCATCAACAGCTGCTCGGCTGCGACGAGCCCACGATCGAGCTCACCAAGCTCGTCATTGACGGCGATCCGGAGAGCCTGGAAGGTCCGTGTTGCCTGGTCCTGTCCCGGCTCGGATTTTGGCACAGCGGCACGCACGATTTCGGCGAGCTCGATCGTACGTCGAATGGGCCGGCGATGCTGTGCTGCCGTAATCGCGCGGGCAACCCGGTCGGCAAAGCGTTCCTCGCCGAACTCGCGGATCAGCTCGCCGAGCTCGCGTTCCGACAGGGAAGCAATCAGATCCGCGGCGCTGACACCCTCGCTGCTCATCCGCATATCGAGGGGCCCGTCAAAGCGAAACGAAAAACCGCGCGCGGGCGTGTCGAGTTGTGCGGAGGAAACACCCAGATCGAAAGTGATGCCGGCGATCGGCCCGACGGTCGCGGGGGCGAGTAGGCGAACCATCTCGCCGAAGCGCCCCTCGATGATCGTCAGTCGTCCGTCCAGATGCTCGGCCAGCTCGCGCCCGCGCCGCACCGCATCAGGGTCGCGGTCGATCCCGAAGACGCGGCAACGGGCAGCGCCGAGCAGAGCCATGCTGTAGCCGCCGCTACCGAAAGTAGCGTCTACATAGACAGCGTCGTCGCGCGGCGCCAGCGAGGCGAGCACAGCGTCCACCAGCACGGGAATGTGCTCCGCCTGTGGGCGCCTGTCGGGCTCGGAATGCGCGTCTGATGATTCCGGGCGAGCCCGGTCGGGGCGCCACCCAGTCATTGGCGGCGTCGGCCGGTAAGGCTGCCGAGCGGTGGCATTCTCGTACCCTGGCGCCGGGTGCGTTCGAGCAATGCCGCCTCGTGCTCCGCAAAGCGATCGGGTTCCCAGATCTGGAAGGTGGGGCCGAGCCCGACAAACGCCGCGCTCTCGGTGATGTGGGCGTGCGCCGCGAGCTTTTCGGGCAGCACGATTCGGCCCTCCGGATCAAAAGGCAGCCGCTGTGATCGGGCTAGGATTAGAGTCGCCAGGCTCTGCTGCTCGTCTGGTTGCTCGAGCTCGTCGAGGGCGGCGGACACTGCCTCCATGCGATCGATACCTGTGGCTTCGAGCGCCTCATAGTCCAAGGAGGGGAAAGCGACGATTCCGTCAAAGCTTTGATCTGCTAAGGCGGTGCGAAAGGTCGCCGGCACTGAAACTCGCCCCTTGCGGTCGACCTTGTTCACATAAGTGGACATGAAGAGTGCCACTTCTTCCCCCAACGCTCGCCCGTGGACGCTCGGCAAGGGGCGCCCGATGGGCACCGCCGAAGTTCCCCCCATCCGCAGTGCCCGTCCATGGGTGTTCGTGGTATCGCATGGTATCACATGGGAGTCAATGAGTTTTCGAAATAAAACCGTGGATTTTGAAAATGACTGTGGTCTGTCTGTTTCGACCACATCATCTAGTCGCTGACCTCCGGCTACTCACAAGCGGCGGGACATTCGCGCGCGACAGGCTGGATCGGAGGCGCATCATCGCCACGACGCCGCCAACCTCACCGACGGATAGAATGTCAAAAATATGGCAGAGGCCTCCAAAAGGAACGGGCGACCCCATGGGGTCGCCCGCACCTTCCCCCTGAAATGTGGTGCGACGCCTCGCGTACCCCCCGCTTCACTCCCTATCCCGGGGTCACGGCCGCGAAATACTGCGCATCGACCACACGGTCAGCGAGGCTACGCGGGCTGCTTCGACAAGCAACAGCGAAATCGTAGATCCACACGGTTGTCCCCCGGAAACTGCACTTATCCCGGTTCGATCCGCTAAAACGTCCACCGTGAAGCCGGCGCCAGACGGCGTGTAAGCCGGGTTCTGTCCCGCCCCCGCGGCGAACCGCCGGAGGACGGCGATGGCCATTCCTCTGGGACGCTCGTCACCGAGCGCCTCGTGCGACCGACCCGAGCGGCGGCGCGGAGGCTCGCCCGGCACACCGGATCGCTCCGGGGCGCCTGCCGCTCCTACTTGGTCTTGCTCCCGGTGGGGTTTTCCCTGCCGCCGCCGTCGCCGGCGGCGCGGTGCGCTCTTACCGCACCATTTCACCCTTGCCGCCCGCCCGGCACGCCGGAGACGGGCCGGCGGTGTATTTTCTGTGGCACTTTCCCTGGGGTCGCCCCCGCCGGGGGTTACCCGGCACCGCACCTCCGTGGAGCCCGGACTTTCCTCTCCCCGCACAACTTCGGAGAGCGGCCATCCGACCGTCTGGCGAGGAGAGATTTGGGCAGCCGCGGTCGCTCTGTCAAAGCCCCGGCCGACGCTTCTATAATCGGCACAAAGCACATCTGAGAGGAACCGCCATGCCGGTGATACTTGGGACGGACGGCTACCGCTACAGGGTCAACGACGATTGGGCGAAACTCCCGCCGGGCATGGCATTCAACGCCGATGTCGCGGCGGTCGGCGTCGACCGGCACGACAATGTCTACGCCTTCAACCGCGGCAAGCATCCGATGTGCGTGTTCGACCGCGACGGCAATTTCCTGCGCTCGTGGGGCGAGGGCGTCTTCCTCCGCCCGCACGGCGTCTTCATGGCGCCCGACGAGACGATCTGGCTGACCGACGACGGCGACCACACGGTCCGGCAATGCACGCTCGACGGCAAGGTCCTGCTGATCATCGGCGTCCCCGGCCGGCCCGCCCCCTACATGAGCGGCGAGCCGTTTCACCGCTGCACCCATACCGCCCTCTCGCCGCAGGGCGATCTCTACATCTCCGACGGCTACGGCAATTCCCGGGTCCACAAATACACACAAGACGGCAAGCGCCTGTTTTCCTGGGGCGAGCCCGGCACCGATCCCGGGCAGTTCAACATCGCCCACAACATCTGCTGCGACCCGGACGGCTGGGTCTATGTCGCCGACCGCGAGAACCACCGGGTTCAGGTGTTCGACGGCAACGGCAGGTACGAGACGCAGTGGAACAACATGCACCGTCCCTCCGGCCTCTATATGGAGAGCGGGACCAAGACGCCGCGCTTCTTCATCGGCGAGATCGGGCCGGACATGGCGGTCAACATCGACCTGCCGAATTGCGGGCCGCGGGTCAGCATCTATACGAGCAAGGGCGAGCTCTTGGCGCGGCTCGGCCACGCGCATGCCGGGCTCGACCCGGGACAGTTCATCTCGCCGCACGGGCTCGCCGTCGATTCGCGGGGCGACATCTATGTCGGCGAGGTGTCGTTCACCAATTGGGGCCGCCGGGTGCGCGCCAGGGGCGAGCAATTGCCGCCGGGTCTCAGAAGCCTGCAGAAGCTCGTCAAGGTCGACTAGCTGAGCGCATAAAACAACGTAAATCGCCGTCGCGCACCCGAAATACCCGGCCTGGCATCGCGAACAGCTCTTGGGATCAATCAGTTAGGCGAGAAACTCGGGCTCCCGTGAGCAACGAATTCGGCCCCGGGTATCAACCGAAGCCGCACAGCCGGCAGGGGACGAAAACAACGCGTCGATCGCGGTACCTAAATTGCTTTATTGACAACGATGCATCTTTCTGCTATACACCGCAGATGAAAGTAGCATCGATTTCCGACACCGAACCGGCCGGCGATTACGCGGTTGGCTATGGCAAGCCGCCGCGCCACGCCGGTTTCCAGAAGGGCCGGTCCGGTAACCCGAAAGGCCGGCCGAAGGGCTCGAAGAACCTGGCGACGCTGCTCGGCGAGGCGCTCGACGAGAAGGTCAGCCTGACCGAGAACGGGCGGCGGCGCCGGGTCACCAAGCGCGAGCTGGTGATCAAGCAGCTGGTCAACAAATCAGCCTCGGCCGATCTGCACGCGATCAAGCAGCTGACCGACATCGTCCAAGGTGTCGAGCGGCGCGCCGGAGCCTCAGAAGCACCCGCGCCGCCGCCCGCCTTCACCGCGGCCGACGAGGAGGTCATCGCCGAGCTCAAGAAGCGGCTGGAGCGCGACATCAGAGCCGCGATCGCCGCCGAGAAACCCACAGCGGCCCCCTGATCCGCTGTGGACGAGAGGTTTAGCGTGGCGCTCGCTACGAGGCATTGCTGCGAGCGGATTTCGCCGGCTTTGCGCATCGCGCGTTTTGCGAGCTCAACCCGCGTTCCGGGCTCGCGATGAACTGGCATTTCGAGGCGATCGCGGCCAGGCTCGCCCAGTTGTGCGCCGGCAAAATCCGCCGGGTGATCATCAATATGCCGCCGCGCCACCTGAAGTCGCACCTGGCCTCGGTCGCGTTCCCGGCCTGGTGCCCGGGCCATGATCCGAGCACGCAGATCCTCTGCGTCACCCCCGGGTTTTGACGGCGTCGGTCCGTCGCGAGCGCAGCCCGGGGGGCAGGACCTTGCCGACAAATTGTCGCGCGACTGCCGGCGCATCATGATGAGCGACTGGTATCAGCGGCTCTTCGCGACGCGGCTGTCGCCGCAGCGTCAAGCGGTGCCCGAGTTCGAGACGACCCGACAGGGCTGCCGGCTCGCCACCTCGGTCGGTGGGGTGCTGACCGGACGGGGTGCCGACATCATCGTCATCGACGACCCGCTGAAGCCCGAAGAGGCGCTGTCGCAAACCCAGCGCCAGGCGGCCAACGAGTGGTACGACCACACCCTCTACAGCCGGCTCAACGACAAGCGGAAGGGGGCCATCGTGCTGACCATGCACCGGCTGCACGAGAGCCTGCCCTCGGGCATGACCCGGGGGACGACCTCACGGGCCACGTGCTGGCGCAGGAGCCGTGGGAGGTCCTGTGCTCTCCGGCGATCAACGAGGACGACGAGACCTGGGTGATCGAGGCGCCGGCGGAGCGCCGCTGCGTTACCCGGGCGCGCGGCGCGGCCTTGCATGCCGAGCGCGAGCCGCTCGAAATGCTCGCACAGATCCGCCGCACGATCGGCGAATAACCCCCCGGACACTTCGTTCCGGGGGTCGCCGGCCAGTACCAGCAGGCCCCGGCACCACAGGGCGGCGGCATGGTCAAGGCGGCGTGGTTTCGGAATTACGCGGCGAACGAGCGGCCCGACCCCTTCGACCGCATCGTGCAGAGCTGGGACACCGCCAACAAGGCGAGCGAGCTCAGCGATTTCAGCGTGTGCACCACCTGGGGGACCAAGGGCAAGGACCTCTACCTGTTGCACGTGTTGCGCCGGCGCATGGAATACCCGGAGCTGAAGCGCGCCATGCGCGAGCAATGCGAGGCCTTCAAGGCGAATGTCGTGCTGATCGAGGACAAGGCCTCGGGCACCCAGTTGATCCAGGAGCTGGTCGCCGAGGGCCTGCACGCCGTCACCCGCTACCAGCCGCAATCGGACAAGGTCATGCGCATGCACGCGCAGACCGCGATGATCGAGAACGGCTTTGTCCACCTGCCCAAAGAGGCGGCATGGCTCGCCGAATACCTGCACGAGCTGACCGCCTTCCCGAGAGGTCGGCACGACGACCAGGTCGACTCGACCGCGCAAATGCTCGACTGGTTCAAGCGAGGCAGCGGACCCAGCTCCGACGCGGGGATCTGGCATTTGTATAAAGAGCACTACGAGCAGGCGCGCACACAGACACCGAAGCCCGCACCGTTATCGACGTTGTTTCTGATCCTGCGGCGCTGGTGACTGGTATT
>Ga0307477_10002207_pt1 | contig 15257 bp, 12 predicted proteins | sample atmos_gasesECM2C_FD_203316 | JGI IMG/M metagenome (GOLD analysis project Ga0307477, IMG submission 203316) | Hardwood forest soil microbial communities from Morgan-Monroe State Forest, Indiana, United States - atmos_gasesECM2C_515 | ecosystem: Environmental > Terrestrial > Soil > Temperate...
CTCTGCGGTCGCTGTCGCACTGACGCTATTCGTATTCCGCGACCAAATGCGAGAAAACAACGTGGGGAGACCCCCGGGTTGACCGATGGATCTATCCAGACCCCCGGGATCCCGGCAGGAAGTCGCACCGTAGGCAGTCGGCGATCTTGCCGGCATCGATCTGATCGTTCTTCTTCTTGGCTGCAGCGATGGCGCGCAACATCAGCGGATGCGCTACCTTCACCTGCTGCGCATGCGGCAGCGGTGATCATAGATCCAGCCGGTGAAAATCGTTGCTTCCATCGCGCACTGTCCAGGGTTGAGGAAGAGTCTTCATCCAGTCGTCCAGTTCCCAGCGTGTTGCACCGACCTGGCCTTCCTGGTGAACCTGGCCGCTGGCATCCTTGACGCAGTAGCTGATTGTCTTCTTGTGAACATCTAACCCGATGTAATACATATGTCCTTGAGGAGCCTCCGTGGTTGTTCTCTGAATCAACGTTCCCGTTGAGTTCAGCTTTTGTACACCACGCGCTCCTCCTGGACTTAGCATTCAAACAATTCGACCGTCGCAGTGTTCTGGTCTATAGTTCTATCAAGCAGTAGCCAACCCGAGAGCCAATGACTGATGCGAGTTTGGCAAACAATTCGCACGCCCCTCATCGGCCGCCACATTCATAAGCGCGCCTATGCAGCGCTCGTCCTCGCCGGCTGCTATGAGGAGGCGGGGGATTCTGGTCGGCATCGAGTGCAGGCCGGGAACGTGATTCTGCACGAGGCCTTCGAAGCGCATCTGGATCGCTTTCCGACGTTTGGAGCAGTGGTACTCAATGTGCCTTTGCCCGTCCAATATGCTTTCCGATCAGGAGTTGGGACCGTCGACGACCCAGACGCAATTGTTCGCCTTGTGGAAAGGGGCAATTCGGAAACTGCGGCCTTGCTTCTATGGTCGACGGAAGTAATGAAAGCGGAGTTTCAGGATTTGCCGGACGAACTGGCAGCATCGTTGTCGCAAAATGCGTCCATCAATCTTTCCGGTTGGTGTGAAGCGAAAGGAATTCCTGCTTGGGATCTATCGCGCAATTTTGCGAAGTTATTCGGAATTTCACCCTGCGCGTTTAGAGCGCGTGCTCGGACACGTCTGGCTTGGAGAGCGATTCGGACGGCTGGTACGCCGTTGTCAGCCATCGCTGCTCATTGCGGCTTTGCCGACCAGGCCCATATGACACGCAGCGTAAAAACCATGACCGGTCGTTGCCCCAGTGCATGGCGATCCGCCTGCTAATAGATTCAAGACCCCGCCCGTCGGCATGCTTATAACTAAAAAGGTGAATTCTCAGAGCAGAAACACAAACACGAGCGCGACAGATGCTTATCTGATCGGAAGCACAAAATCTACATTCTCCATCTCAGGGCTGCAGCTACGCCTTTTGCCAATTCTGGCAACAATTGGTTTAGGTCTGCTCGTCGTCTTGCCCAGCGGCTACGTCTTCATCTTGCTTACGAAGGACAAGAGTATGCAGAGCAATATGGCGACGCCGTTGGCTTTGCTGGCGAACCATGCGGTAATGCTGGTGATTGCAATAGCGCTGATCGCATGGTTAAGCAGGGGAAATTTCCCCGTCTACGGGTTTCAATGGCCCAAGCACAGAAACTACGTGAAGTCGGCCCTCTTGTGGGGAGCATTCCTCGGTCTCTTGATGACCTTTGTCGACTATTTTCCCCAGATATTGAGGCACCTTCCGCCCCCGGAGAATCTTTCTCTGACGCCTAGAAGTATAGGAGCTTGGCTCTTCTTCGAAGGAATCTATGTGGGGCCGACAGAAGAAACTCCGTTTCGTGGCCTGCTACAAACGTTTCTCATGCAGCGCACTTCGGGCCGCGTGCGCTTCTGGAAATACGAGATGCATGTCGCCGGAGTGATTCTGGCACTGTTGTTCGCAGGGGCCCACCTTTTCAGTTTCTGGACAGAGAACTTCTGGTTGGCAATGGGCCAGCAGATCTATGCATTCGCTCTTGGCATCCTCTATGCCTACTGGCGCGAAAAGTCTGGGAGTCTCTTGGCGCCGATCATTGGACATAACGTGAGCGATGGAGTGGAGTACGTGTTGATATTTCTGATGACATGGGCCTGGCGGTGACCGAGATTGGAGCCTTCTGGCTCTGGCCGAGTGACGCTAGTGGGTGACAGGCCTACGCCCGCCCGTCACCGTTCCTGTATAACCTCTTCCCATCGCCCTAGTCAAGCAGTCATGCTCCGCGGTATCGCAGCGCGTGACCTGCCTGTCGATTGCGGATCCGCCCCAAGATCATCCCGGCCGGCCGTGGGCCCAAATGCTCCCGGAGTGCTACAAATGAGCGAAACCGAAACTCGATTCCGCGGGCGCCGTAATACTGCCACCCCGGGTTTTTTGGATTCACGCAGCGGCTTTTCGTACTCATGTATGCCCGATACTCCGGCGTGTAGGCGCAACCATGTACCCAACCGGCGTTCGCGCCGAAAAGACCATCGGGCGGCTTCGGTGTTTGTTTACCGTATGATGTTCGCCGGCGCGTCATTTCTGGTCTTTCAGCCATTGCTTAAGAGCACGCCGCATCAGTTCACTCGCCGGCGCGCCGGTTTGCTTTGAAATTTTGGTGATAGCCGCTTTCTCGGCGGCCGTTACGTAGAACACGATTCGTACATTGGTCATATCGTTCTCCTATATTGATGATACGCAAAGCTGTGCATACCTGTGCACAACCGTTTTTTCGTTTCCCAAAAATTTCCCATTTTCCCTATTAGCTTGACGGGGGCGGGGGTTTTACAGGGCTTGGGCATTTCATTTGTGCACAAGTGTGCACTAATTCCCAAGGGTTGACGGGATGCGTGGAAGCCGATATGCCGCACACCGAAGCGCAAGGGGGGAGTACTTGAAGCTGCAATAGCCCGAAAGATCTTTCGCCAACTATCAACGTGAGCGGAAGGAGCTGTCCATTGACCCCTCCCGAACTTCCCCGTAACATTCCCGCTGAATGACCACTCCGCCCCAACCCGAAGGGGAATCGGTATCCCATTACTGCATTCTTATCGCATTGCTGCTTGTGGCTTCTCTCGATATCTTTATCCTGCATGAGGAGTCCTTATACTTGCCGCTCGGCAGATATCCAGGATCCGAATCTCTGGCTGATGGGTGCATGTTACTTCCGATCCTGTCCATGGCAGTGATAGCTTCACTAATGACATCCGATCTTGATGCAGCCCCGAAAAGAAGGCGCATCATGTACCCGCTTTATGTTGCAATCGCCCTGGCTGTTCTTGGCGGCCCCATGATTCCCCCGGCCTATCTGCTGCATCGCTCAAGAAACGAGTTTCTGCAATTTTTGGTCGCTCCGCAGGTACAGCCCGATCCCCAGCCGGCCGCAGGCGAAAGGCCTTTGTTTGTGCTCTTGAGCGATATCCATGTTACGGATCAAAAGCACACACTAGAAAAGTTTCCGCCTGACAAGGAGCGCTTCCGGACAGTCTTAACATATGCATTAGCTCTTCATCCCCAGTATGGTGTGCTTTCTGGGGATTTGACCGATAGGGGCGCCGAAGGAGAGTGGCATATTTTCGAAAGCGTTGTTTCCGCCAGCTTGGCCCATCCACAGCAAGGGGGTTCTCGTCTACTCTTCATTCCAGGGAACCATGATTTGCAGGGCGCGCCGGCAGAGGGCATCGAGACCGCCGGCTATGTCGATCACAACCAATTTGAATTGCCTTTCCTTGAACGGGAAAACCTATTTTTCCAGCAGATGACACGCTGGGAAAGTAAATTGCGGCCCGTATCGGTAAGGCCGCATCCGGGAGCCGATTTCTTGATCGGGTTGACGTCCGTTCGGGCTAAGAAGGTAGAGAGTAAAATCTATCGCATTGAAACTGGCGGCGGAGACGACAAGAATGTGCGACCGCCAATCATTGTTGTTGAATACCCAAAGGGCTTTGACGACCTGGTAGAGGCTACCAAACAGGCGTTCAATTCGTTCTTTCCTCTGGTGGAACAGTCACCGGAGAATGAAGTCGCATTGGTGCTTCTGAACTCCGCATCGAAGGTCAGGCCAGGTGGTTCCATGGGACTCGGCGATCTGGGTGATGAGCAACTCGCCCGATTGAAGATTGAGCTGGATAGTCTCAAACGGAATATCCACTTGAAGGTTCTGATTGTCGCCTTGCATCACGCTCCTGTTCGGCACCAGACCGATGCTTGGGACTGGAGGCAAGCTCTCAGAAAGCGGACAAACAGCGACATCTTTGAGCACACTTTTCTTGCGCTTAATGTCATCGAAGCCGCAAAGTTAGTGGAAACACTTGAAGAGTTTGCCAAGGCGCGGCAGGATGTTGATGTCGTCGTTCTTCACGGGCACCGGCACCAGAGATATCTTGGCAAGACTCCCGCCGGCATTTGGGTCGTCGAAGCTCCCGCCTTGGTGGAAAGCGAAAACGGATTTTGGGCTGGCTACAACGACAGTGGGCGTCTGCGTGTGAGGTGGATTGACGGTCCAAACCCCTAAGAATGCAATGAGGCAAATCGCCGTGTTGCCAGCCGGCGAGTACTCTTGCGGGTTCACGACCCGGCCTTGGCGCAGCAAGCTGTTGGCGGTTTGAATTGAGGTGCCTGAACTGGTCGCTGGCGAAACCAAGACGATGTCACCAGTTTGCGCCTTTCCTTCGCCTTTTTAGAGGGTCAACGATCGAAATCGCAATTTTGCAACACCATTATCTGCGCCTATCCCTGGAAGCGGCTGGCGGCGTTTATGCGCGGGTGAGCGTGAGGTCAGTAGTCTGTTAATTCGCGGTGCCTGGTGTACGCCGATGCTTCTGAACGAATCACTGTTTGCTCGGTCCAGTTGGTAAAGCTGTCGTACTGATACGTGTAATGAACTGCCGAGGACTCCCACAACTTCCGTTGTGGCGGCCATTCAGAAGGGGGTTTTTCGGGTACGAGATTCCCAGTTTCGTCTACTTGGAAAGGAACTCCTGTAGGGATTCTTGAGTCTTGAGTGAAAATTGTCCGCTCTTCGGCAACATCGCCATGATCATTGTAGGAATGCGTTCTGCTGACTTGGAACAGTGCTCCCTGATACAGAATTATCTTCGTGCGGCGACCTGCGTCGGGAAGGATCTTGCAAATGGGCCGGTGGCTAACTTCCAATTCTTCGCCCTGAAGTTTCCTCCTCCAGTTGAGAGGTCCAAGGACTCCGAGGCACACCGTCAGGCAGGCTTTGGATCTTGTTTTTCGGAGATTGACACGGGCGCCAGCGAGTCCTTCTTGCTGATTAAATTCATTGCGGCCTGGTATAACTTCGAACGTAATTGATAGCGCTCGTTAGCACGCGTGATATACCGCACAGCAATTTCAACGCCGCCACTTACCGGCTTTACGTTGATGGCTGGCGCGGCCGATAGCGCGCGCATACTCCGGGAATGAGCGGCATTCTGCCATTCCTTTTCCGCTTGACCGGCGCTCTGTGCGGTAGCTTCCAGCACGGCTTTTTGAATGGCTTCAACGATCGGATACGGATTCTGGCTAGAGGCCAAGACCAGTGTCAGTTCATCCCAAAGCCATTGTCCCGAAGTGGAGAAATTGAAGTAGTGACCCTCGATGGCGAAACTGTTGGTGAAAGTAACGCGCCGTCCGGTCGGATGGCCAGAATCAGTCCAGTTACCGGTTTCCAGCAATACCGTATGAAATATTCCGAGCTCAATGACTTCCCCGGTCACTCCGTTAATCTCCACCCAATCACCTAAGCGGATCCCATTTCTTCCCATTAGAACGAACCAGCCAATAAAGCTAACGATGAAATCTTTCAGCGCCACCGTAAGCCCGGCGCCTGCGAGTCCCAAGATAGTCGCCAACTGGCTTGGCGGACCAAAAATTACGAGTAAGATCAGTCCTAAAGCGAGGATTTGCAAACCGGTGCTTATTACCGCATGGAGAGTGTCGGCCTGACGGGAGTCCAATCTGACTTTGTTGAGAAGACGTTTTAGCCAACTATCAAAGAAAATTCCGGTCAACAAGATCGCTACAATGACACCAATGCCTGACAACGCTCTGTGAATCACCCCGCGTTGTTGCGCTGAGACCACATCCAGCCACTTTCTATAGGTCTCGGCCAGGTTCTTCTGATCCTCAATGCGCTCCCCAAAGCTTGTAAGTGCTTTCACATCGGCTGAGCGACGTTTTGTAGCACTGACGAGATGGGACGAAGCCTCGTGGGGAGAGCCAGTGGAATCGTCACTAGCAGGCGGGGTAAGCCCTCCACTGGGTGCCCCTGCATCTGGCTGTGTATTGGTTTTGATGTTCGATTGAAGAGCGTCGCGCCTTTTGGTGAACTCGACCACCGCCGATTCTGCATCTTGCCTGGCTTGCCATAACTGCAATTTCTTGTCATGCAGCTCTGACCATTGCTGGTAAAGGTGAACCAGCCCGCTTCGATCGGGCGGGGTGGTAGTGTTAACAGTCGTGGTGTCTGCGACACGGGATGCGTCATCGTGCTCTTTCATTAATTGTTCAATCCGGCCTTGAGTATCACCACCAGCAATGGCTAATTCCTGCTTTGCGTTATCCAGTTCATCTTGATCAAGCTGGACCTGGACTTTTGCCTCTTCCAGCTGATCTTGCAAACTGTTCGCCTTGGTTCCGGTAGCTTTCGGCAATGCGGAACTAAGTTGCTCGACGCGCACGTTGTCGGCCTCAAGAGATTTCTCTGCTTTCTGCAACCTGGCCTCACTCTGTTTTGCGTCGGCACTCAGCACTAGTGGGTGCTCTTGTACCTCCTGCACTCCTGCCGCGAACGCCAGGTCCATCTCTCGATCACCGAGGCGCAGCGACTCTTGTGCCATTGGAAATTCATCGGCACTAGTGGGCATTTGCGCCAACCGCCGCGCGTTATCGAGAGAACTCTGATCAATCGCAGGCCCTTGTGTCGTTTGTAGCGATTCGCCTCCCGGGGTCACTTGCGATCTGCCCGTTCGAAACAATCCGTAGGCGATGAGTCCCACCAATATGATCAGCGTGGTCGTCGCAACATGCTTCGTCGTCTTCATAGGCCCTCGGTAATTTTCTCTGCTCTATTATGCAGCCAAGGTACGCGATTCAGTTCGATCAAGGCAGAGCACTGGGCGGTCACAATTGTGTGCGTCGGTCAGAGAACCGGGATTGGGGAGCCACAGTGCGCTGGGGGTAGCCAACAGGGAAAGCAGACATGTACCTCGCCAGATGAGATTGCTCGCGCGATCTCGCGTACGAGCACCCTCGTACCCGCTGGCCCGGCGCCCGCTCGGTAATTTCCCGCGAGTACAAGTTCGCGAGTTGACATTCAATGACGCCATCAGTTGCCTTGGTGCTGGTTGCTATTTCAGTTCCCTGAGGTTTTTCCCCAGGTGAATTCCCAGTTGAGATTCAGTTCATTACACGAGCATTCCAGTGAAGTGACCGCTCTGAGAGCTGCCTTCGAATACGAACAGGCAACAGATTGGCATAGCCGTCCCCGCTCGTGGCGGCCTAAACGACGGTATCACCAGTGGGAGATGGAAAGCTCGTCGAACAGGGGTTGTGCGAAGCGAAAGGCGAGGTTCTGGGCGAGTGTCGGCTAACCTTCCCTCGCGGTTAGGGAAGAGTCGCCCGTCATCCAGGTACAATCTGCGGTCACAAAGCTCATTTCGCTCCGTGATCCCGGCAGGTGCTAGTCTGGCATAGCAGCCGATGAGCAATCGTGAAATCCAGGCAGCTTGGAGGTATCACAATGGCAGCAAGCACTCATACTGGAGTATTCGTGACCATCCTCACTTCCTGGACTGGGCGAATCGGCCGTTGCCTTTCAAAATTTATCCAAAGATAGAGCCTCTTCCACTGCCGCGGGACGTGCCGCAAACAGGGGTGGCCGTGCTCTCCGCAATCTCAGAACCAGTGCCTTCGTCGCTGGCTGATTCGGTCCCTAGCGTTCAGGATCTGGCGCGCCTCCTCTATTTCTCGGCAGGGATTACCAAACAGCGTGCATATCCGGGTGGGGAAATCTACTTTCGCGCCGCCGCTTGTACGGGTGCTCTCTACGAGATCGAACTGTACGTCGTGAGTAGCGATCTCCGGGGTTTGGATGCCGGCGTGTATCACTTCAATCCGGCGGATGTATCGCTACGGCTTCTGCGGAAAGGTGATTTTCGCGGAAACCTGGCTCGGGCGACGGCGATGGAACCCGCGGTGGTCCAGGCGCCCGCGACGATCATCTGCTCGGGAACGTACTGGCGGAACGCCTGGAAGTACCAGGCGCGCACGTATCGCCATTTCGGTTGGGATAACGGGACCTTGCTGGCAAATATGCTGTCCATGTCCGCGGCTTCGGGGCTGTCGGCTGAGATCGTGCTCGGGTTTGTGGACGTTGAGGTGAACCGCCTGGTCGATCTGGACACACGGCGCGAGGTTTCCTTATGTCTCGTACCGATCGGGCGCACATCGGAAAGTTCGGTGCCGGCACCGAGAGAGACTCCGGTGCTGGGCTTGGAGACAGTCCCGCTTTCACAGCACGAGGTCGAATATCCCGCCATGCTTGAGATGCACGACGCGTCTTCGCTTGAGTCGGTAGAGGAAGTAACTCAGTGGCGCGGGAAGTCTCCAGTCCTGCCATCGTCTGCTCCGGCGGGCCAGGTAGTTCATTTCCCGCACCTTGCGGAAGAAGAGCAGCCGAGGGACACGATCGAGCAGGTGATTCTGCGCCGCGGTTCCACCCGAACTTTCGATAGGTCGGCATCCATTACGCTCGCACAACTCGCTATCATTCTCGAATGCGCAACGCGAGGTCTTCCCGCTGACTTCCTTGAACCTAACGGCACGCAGCTCAACGAACTTTACGTGATCGTGCATTCAGTGCAGGAGCTCAGGCAAGGCGCATACTTCTTCAGGCGTGAGCAGAACACTCTGGAGCTTTTGAAGGAGGGTCAATTCCGTGCCGAAGCCCATTTTCTAGGTCTCGAGCAGCAACTGCCGGCGGATGCCTGCGTAGACGTCTTCTTTCTCGCCGACTTAAAACGCATTTTGGAGCGATACGGGAACCGCGGTTATCGGGCCGTCCAGCTGGAGGCAGGCACAATCGGTGGCAGGATGTACCTGGCTGCGTATGCCCAGCACCTGGGTGCAACCGGGCTAACCTTCTTCGACAATGACGTGATTAACTTCTTTTCGCCGCACGCGAAGGGCAAGATCGTCGTCTTTCTGCTCGCGATTGGGAAGCCTCTTAAAAGAAGACCATAGTAGGGCCCGGCTTCCTGTGCGCGTCAGGACTCGTAAATGTTCGCAGAAAGAGATCGGAGGTGCGACTGATCGGCCGCAAGTCAGACAGGCACATTGACGGAGCAGAAAGATCCAGGGCAATCTGGCACAATATTGCACACAGACCTACAGTAAGAAGGCGGAGGCACTCGGGGTTAATGTGTCTCTCGCGCGGAGGCAGAATGCGTACCGCGACTTCTTTTTTCTTGCTGGGGATTGTCGGCTTGAGCCAATTTGCGGGAGCGCAGAATCGCGTTGTCATCTGCGTCAGCACCGCCCTAGACGGCAAAGGGAGGGTCCTGCACGATACACGCATCGTCGTTTCTGGCTCAAAGATCGTCGCCATTGATCGTGACGCTTCGCCAATCGACTACGACCTACGTGGCCTGACGGTGATGCCTGGTTGGATCGATGCACATGTGCACATCACGTCGAGCTTCGGACCGGACGGCAAGAACGCCGGTATGGGCGTCGCCACACCCGAAGCCGCATATCGCACTGCCGCAAATGCTTACGCGACGCTGCTGGGCGGCTTCACCACGATCCAGAGCATGGACGGCGTGGTAGCACTTCGCGAGGCGGCTGCTCGCGGCGGGCTGCCGGCGCCACGGATCGTGTCTATCGTCGAGCCGCTCGTGGGCCGCGGTGAGCAGACCGGAACGCCTGAGGAAGTCCGGGCCTTCGTCCGTAAACAAAAAGAGGTAGGGGCCGACTTCTTGAAGATTTATGCTTCGGGGGGCATGCGCCAAACTGCGCAGACGATTCCGCAAGTCGTGCTGGACGCGGCCTGTGACGAAGCGCGCAAGGTCGGCCTGCGTGCGATTGTCCACGCGAACTACGAAGCTGTGCATGGCGCCATCGCCGCCGGTTGTACACAGGTCGAGCACGGCCTCGGCGCCACGGATGCCGACCTGCACCTCATGGCCGAGAAAGGTATTTACTTCGACCCGCAAGCTGGGCAGCTCATCCAAAATTACCTGGATAACGCCGCGCGTTATGCCGGTTCGCCCTTTTTTCCCAAGACTCCGCAAGAGTTCGAGCCGATGAAGGAACTGCTGCCCCTCGCCCACGAAGTCATCCGACGCGCGCGCAGGATTTCCGGTCTGAAGATCGTCTTCGGTACGGATGCGCTCGCTGGTATGCACGGCCACAATGCCGAAGACCTGATTAACCGAGTAGTCGAGGGTGGCATCGCCCCGATGGATGCTCTAGTCTCCGCAAACTCACTCGCCGCCGAGGCGATGAGAATGTCTGAGCACATCGGCACGCTCGCGCCTGGACTCGACGCCGACATCATTGCGCTTGATGGTGATCCCCTGAAGGACATCACCGCCGTGCGCCGCGTCGTTTTCGTGATGAAGGGTGGGGTGGTCTACGAGAACGAGGCCCGCCCGATGCCGCACAGTAGCATGGATTTCAGAGCTGTCAGATGAGTGTCTTGAGTTAGCTACACGTGGTCGCGAAAGACAGCTTATCGGCCATGAGTGAGACGCCCTCCTTTCGGTAAACGCACGTTCTTACGGATCCGGCACACAATTCGCACACAGACCGTGGCAGGGATTCAGATTCAGAATCGAAACTCAGTTTCTAACTGTCGAGAGTTACGGTGATCGGAACTTCGTCAGCATCGGACTGGGTTGGATGACGGCAAAGCTCCCTAAGCGGGTAAGGTAAGGGCTGCCAATTACTCAAGAACTGGTTGTGTCGTAGCACAATTAGGTCTTGGCTGCGAGGCGAACTGGGTCAGGGGTATCGCGAATACGTCCGGCCTCCACATCGGCAAGTACCTCGCGGAGCCAGCGTAGATCGAGGCGGCACTGCTCCGCCATGTGCTGCATCAGGTGGCGGCTACCGGTGGGCAGCATCGTTACCCACTGCTGGCGCAATTTTCGGATCTCCGCCAGCCGCGCATTCTGCCTGTCGATTTGCGTGCGGAGAGCGTCGGCGACCAGGTTGAGGTCGGCGAGATGCAAGAAGAGCATGGGTCCGTAAAGAGTCTGCCGAAGGTCGCCTTCGGCGGCAAACTGCACGTGCAGTAGTTCCCGAAAGCGCTCGCGTCCGCGCGGAGTGATGCGGTACACCGTACGCATGCCACCCCGAGACACGCGCTGGCGGGCGACCGCCGTTAACAGGTCACCTTCGGCAAGCTGGCGCACAGCGTAGTAGAGCGTGCCGACATCTACATCGGTAAAGCATTCGATCTTAGCCTGGGTCAGGCGTCGGTTGATCTCGTAGGGGTGAAAGTCGCCGCGGTGCAGAATGCCCAAAATATATAGCTCAGCTTTCATTAGTATAATTGTACTATAATGTTTAGACTAAAGGAGGCATGTTTTATGAAGCGTTCCATTCTCGCTTGCTTCGCAGGACTCCTCACGTGGGCTGTCGTGGTCACGGTGATCAACCGCGGGCTTCGCCTGAGCCTGCCGAACTACACCGCTGCCGAGCACACGCTCCAGTTCACGCTGGCCATGAAGTGGGCACGCCTCTTGATGGCGATCGTGACCTCGCTGGCGGCTGGTGCCGTAACACGTTGGATATCCCCATCGAGCCGCTGGGCGCCGTTGATCGTCGGCAGCGTGGTGCTCGCGATGTTCTTGCCTGTGCACATCGCAATTTGGAGCAAATTTCCCGCGTGGTATCACCTGACGTTTCTCCTGACGATTATTCCGGCGGTGCTCGTGGGTGCGCTGCTGCCACCGCGCCGGAACAAGGACCTCAACGAGGTTTACTCCGGACCAAAATAAAGTTTCACCTCCAAGTCACTTGTCGAGCCCATAGTCTATTTGATTCGTCGTTCTTGGCGGTTAACGGGCAATCCTCACCTTATCGGATTAGGGAAGGTTAGCCGACTACTCGTCACAATCGTTGGGCGGCTTCAACCCCTTTGACTTCCGTGTAGTAGCGCCGTACCATACGGCCACTTAAAGCTTCTGCGGGCGCGCATGATCGGTCGGACCATCTCGCATTACCGTATCGTAGAGAAGTTGGGCGGGGGAGGGATGGGTGTCGTCTACAAGGTCGAGGACACGCGGCTTCATCGCTTAGTAGCGCTAAAATTTCTCCCCGAGGACGTTGCTCGCGACCCGCAGGCCCTCGCACGTTTCCAACGCGAAGCGCAAGCTGCCTCCGCTCTGAACCACCCAAACATTTGCACGATTTATGACATCGGCGAGGAGAATGGGCAAACCTTCATCGCCATGGAGTACCTGGACGGGTTGACCTTGAAGCATCGCATCGCGGGGAAGCCGCTCGAGTTGGAGTTGTTGCTCGGGCTCGCGACTGAAATCGCTGATGCGCTCGATGCGGCACACACCGAGGGTATTATCCACCGCGACATCAAGCCGGCGAACGTTTTCGTGACCAAGCGCGGACATGCCAAGATCCTTGATTTCGGGCTGGCGAAAGTGATGCCCATGAGCGAGAAGATAGCAGGTGGAGCGCTTGAAGCCACGGCGGCCAGCAGCCTGGAGCATCTCACCAGTCCAGGCATGGCTTTGGGCACTGTCGCCTATATGTCGCCGGAGCAGGTGCGGGGCAGGGAACTGGATGCGCGAACTGACCTTTTCTCTTTCGGGATTGTGCTGTACGAAATGGCGACCGGTCTGCTCCCATTTCGCGGCGATACCTCGGGCGTAATTTTTCACGCGATCCTGGAGCGTGCGCCGACCTCCGCCACTCGCGTCAATCCAGACGTGCCTTTGATGCTGGAATCAGTCATTAATAAGGCGCTGGAGAAAGACTGCGACCTCCGCTATCAGCACGCTTCCGATATGCGGGCCGACTTGAAACGGTTGACGCGTGACTCTGAATCCGGTCACGTGTTGATTCTGCCTGAGCGACAGAACTTGGCAAAGCGGAGAAGGCTGATGTTCCTCCTTGCCGCTGCCCTGGCTATCGCAGCAATTTCCGGCGCGCTGGTCCTTTACTACTCGAAGAAGACAGCGGCAGTGGCTCCCGCAGCAACGTCTTTGCCCGCAACGCCCACGGTGCGAACTCTTGCCGTATTGCCCTTCCAGGATCTTTCAGGACAAAGCGGTGGCGAAGAATGGGGCATCGGCATCACCGATGCCATCATCAGTCGCTTGGCCACGCTGCAAAATCTTGCGGTTCGTCCCACCACCTCGGTCCTGAAGTATGCGAAGAGTGCTGGCGATCCAGCACAAGCAGCGCGAGAACTCGAAGTGAATTCGGTGCTGGCAGGAACGTATCAACGCGTAGGCGGAGTCATGCGGGTTTCGGTGCAATTGATCGATCATGGCGCCGCCCGCTGGGGAAGCCGATATGACCTGCGAGGGCGCGACATGTTGCGTTTTGAAGATGACGTTGCGCAGAAGGTCGTCGAGGGTTTGAGCGTGCAGCTTTCAGGCGCTGAGCAGGAGTCCTTGAAAGCTCCCTCGACGAATTCTGAGGAAGCCTACAGCTTATTGCTGCAGGCGCGCGCGCACTTCAACGACTACTTCATCAATTCGCGGCTGCAGAGTCTGCGAAGCGCCCAGCAGATGGCCCAGCGCGCGATTGAGAAAGATCCCACCTTCGTGGACGCATACGCATCACTGGCGGACTCTCATTCGCTGGAGGCCATGAATTTCCAGGAGAATGGCGCGGCCAACCTCGAATTAGCGGAGCAGACCGCCCGCAAGGCTGTCGCCCTGAACCCACACTCGTTCGAGGCCACCATGGTTCTGGGAGGCGTTTATGGCGAGCAGGGCAAGAACGTTGATGCCCTGCGCCTATTGCGCGAGGCCGTAACTCTTGCTCCAAACTCGGCTCTGGCCTGGAACCATCTTGCCTACATTTATCACTACGCTGGTTTAATCGATCTGGCCGAAGCTGGCTTTCGGCGAAGCCGTGACCTCAACCCCACGCCAGCCCAGGTTTACTGGATGCACAGTCGAATGCTCCTCTATCAAGGGAAAGTCCATGAGGCAGAGCTAGAGGTGCGCCAGGCACTAGCTCGCTATCCGGACCAATTCAAGCTATTGACCTTTCTGGGTGATTTTCTCTACTACCAGGGAAAAACTGACGAGGCTCAGCAAGTTTTGGAGCGCGCCGTAAAGGCACAGGGCCCCCAAGGCGAAGAAGAGCCGTTGGTGATTTCATCCATCGTATACGCTTCGCGCGGCCAGCGCGATAGAATCGACCCTAAACTTTTTACGTTCAAACCAGAGGATACAGTTGACGGCGATCTGGCCGAGTGGATTGGTTGCGTTTACGCGCTGTTAGGTGAAAAACAAGCGGCGCTCGCTTGGTTGAGACGGGCCGTTCAAGTGGGAAATCATAACTTCCCCTGGTTTCAGCGCGACAAGAACTGGGACAAGCTCCGCGGAGATGCCGAATTCCAACGCATCATGGTCGAAGTCGAGGGCTACTGGAAGCGCTACAACGAACTCTTTGGACACGCTCAGTCCTAAGAGCAGGCAGGAAGCGAAATTCGCAACCGGTCATCGGCCTCTCCTGGGCTTTTGCCCGAGTAACGAGCAATCCTCACCTTATCGGATTAGGGAAGGGTTGCCGACAACACACTCACAGCTGCCCCATTTCCCCCTGGAAACCCGTTTCGGGCCAGTGATCGGCTCATGAATAATGCGACTATACTTCCACTGAATTAATAGCGGGGGCTACGCGGAGACGGTTTCGCGATGCTCATTTCATCTTGATTGAGGCGCACCATGAAAGGCAGATTCTATCGTTGCGTTGGCATGATGTCCCTGCTTCTTCCTACCCTTGCTGCGGCGCAGGTTCCGGACTATGACTTCATCATCTCGGGAGCACACATGGTTGACGGCACCGGAGCTCCGTGGGTAGAAGGGGACATTGCCATTGCCGGTGATCGCATAGTCGCCATCGGAGACCTGAGCAAAGCGTTAGCTCGAAAACGTCTTGACGCAAAGGGTCTCGTCGTGTCGCCAGGATTTATCGATGTCCAGGGCCAGTCGGAATTCAATGTACTGGTCGACAATCGCGCGGCGAGCAAAATCACGCAGGGAGTCACCA
>Ga0307477_10002209_pt1 | contig 15254 bp, 11 predicted proteins | sample atmos_gasesECM2C_FD_203316 | JGI IMG/M metagenome (GOLD analysis project Ga0307477, IMG submission 203316) | Hardwood forest soil microbial communities from Morgan-Monroe State Forest, Indiana, United States - atmos_gasesECM2C_515 | ecosystem: Environmental > Terrestrial > Soil > Temperate...
ACGGGATAGACGATCTGTTCACGCCCGAGATCGACTCGAACGCAGTCGAGCCGAACGGGCAGCCCTACCCTGGTGGAGTCGCCTGGACGGGTGACAACGCCGCGACCAAGCAGTACGACAGCTACAAGGTGCAGGCGATCATCAACGAGATCGACGGCTACGACCACAGCGGCCAGCACTCAGTCGGTGTGCCGGCGATCTTCGGGATGAACTTCCAGGCTGTCTCGACCGCCCAGAAGCTGTTCTCGTCCCCGGCCACGCTGATTGGTCCGGACGCAAAGGGCAACTACGCGCTCGGGCCTGAGCTTCTCGGCGGCTACTACCCAGGCACCATCACCCCTGGTCCGCTCCTGCAGAGCGCGCTTGACTATGTCAATGCGCAGTTGCAACGGATGGCCGACGAGATCCACCGGGAGGGGCTGACCGGCTCGACGGCGATCATCGTGACCGCCAAGCACGGCCAGTCGCCCCAGAATCCGAACCTGCTGGCACGGATCGACGATGGCCCCATCATTACTGCAATCAACAACGCGTGGGATCAGCAGATCGGATGTACGTCGAACTGCACTCCGCTGATAGTCGCGGGAACCGACGACGACCTGTGGCAGAGCTACCTCTCGGTCAAGACGCAGGCGGCGGCGGACTTCGTCAAGAACTATCTGTGGGACCACAGCGCGCCGGGCGTCACCTATAGCGGTGCGACTGTGTCGGTGCCCCACTCGGGCCTGGCCCAGATCTACGCCGGCAAAGAGGTAGCCGATTTCTTCGGAGTCCCTGTCTCCGACCCGCGCCACCCTGACGTGTTCGGGCGGGTCCAGGTCGGCGTAGTCTACACCGGCGGGACCAAGATCGCCGAGCACGGGGGCAACAACGCCGGAGACCGCGACGTCCCGATCCTCGTCTACGCGCCGGGAACGGTAAAGCACGGCTCGTACGACCAGTCGGTCGAGACGACGCAGATAGCGCCGACGATCCTAGCGTTGCTAGGGTTGAACCCGCATGATCTGCGGGCGGTGCAGATCGAGCATACCCAAGTCCTGCCCGGACTGTCGGGCTGCTCCGAGGGCGGCGATAGCCTGACGCCTATGGATTCGCAGCACAACTGCGCAAACGTGGCGTTGACCCAATGATAGCCGACAACGCCTGCGGGGAAGTTGCGACGGAGGCCGGGCCGACGACATCCGCCAAAACTCCTACCTTTCCTACTTGGAGCCAGACCTCAACGAGAGGATTATAGCGCCTGTTCGCTATCCGTGGTCAGTCTGAGAGACAACGATCTCCGGCAGCTGCAGTCAAGCGACGATTTCTACCGCGTCGGTGCTTGACCTGACCGTCGATCCGTCTCCAAAGATCGTGACCGTGTAGACGTAATACTTGCCCGGAAGATTGGGAGCCGCGCCGAAATCGATGATGTAGTTCGAGCCCGTGGCGGTCGTGTCCCAAGGGTGCACCTTCCCGGAAGTGCCGTTGATGTAGGCCTGCACGGAGACCGGGGGCACGATCGTCGGGACGATGCTCGACATCAACATCTCCTGCCCCACCGTGTAGTTCACGTTCTCCGCGTAGACCCCCGAAGGGGGGACAAAGTTGGCGTGAACCGCCGATATCATCGCGACGGTGTTGACCGTCAGCGTCGAGGGGAACTGGCTGGCGCCGCCGAAGTCGTGGGAGGTCCCCGGAACGTCGATCGTGCCGAAGGTGAAAGCCCCGTTCGCGTCCAAGAACATGTAGTACGGGTACTCGCAGTTCGTCGTCGTCGAGGTCGACGGTGAGTGGCAGGTCGACGAGGTGATCTCGGCGTCTCCCCCCTGACTGGAGCTGAAAACCAGACTGTCTGGAAAGACCCCAGGGGTGCCGCCCATCTCCGGGGTGAATAGCTGATTCTGCCCGGAGTTCGCCCACCTGCCCGGCCAGTAGCTCCAGCACGAGCCGTCCCCGGGTGACCCCGTACTGCCACAGGACGCGCTGCTGAGGGAGTGACCGATCTCGTATGCAAACGAGACCTGTCCTGGTTGGGCAGCCCCCCACTGTAGGACGTTCCCGCTGGCGGCGGTCGAGTAGAATGGTGAGAGGACCACGCTGCTGTTCTGGAGCGCAACCAAGGAGGACGTTCGAGCGGTGTAGTCAGATATTGTGATCTGCAATCCCTGTGAGGTGCTCTGGGCCTGGCCCGACATCGTAAACTGGAGAACGTCTCCACTCCTCATGACAAGTATGCTGTCGCTCCCGCCTCGCGCGTCGACTGGAAGGCCTATCGCGGCGTACTCCGCACCTGACGTGGCATTGACCGCCCACGCGATGGCGCAGGCGAACCACTGGTTTGAGCTTAGGCCGTTGGACGAGTAGCCGAAGCTCCCGCCTGCTGAGCAGTCCTGGACGCCGCTGCCAGGGCCCGTCGCCTGCGGCGAGTCGGGGTAGAGCTGCAGCTCCAGGAACGCTTGATTGTCCAGACTCTTGGTGTCGTAAAGCACCTCTCCGAACCACATCGCGGAGTAGTAGTATCCCTGCGGATAGCTGCTGGAACTCGAAGGGAGGACCATCTGGAACGAGTCGTGATCGCCCGAGTCCGCGACAGACGAGATGAACGAGATCGTAGGCTCGTCGTGACCGTAACACGGCGGGGTGTAGTGGATTGGAACCTTCGGGGACGGGGCAACGCCCACACAGTCCGTCGAGGATGGCCCGTAGCTTCCTTTCGGGCCGACAGGTACCAAGGAGCCGCCCAGAACCAGATATCCGACGAATCCAAGTGCTATCAGGACGGCGACGAACAACGCTTTCGATCGCCTGGACGGACGACGGCGCCCCAAATCGGGTCTGGTTTTGTTCTGCACAATAGACTAAATAACGTTCACGAAAATTATTCTGCCATGCCGAGGCCCGCAACGCAGCTGATCGGGGCAGTGCTGACCATGGCGCTCGTCGCCGGAGGGTATGTCGTTCTCACAGGTCAGACTGGGTCGAGCCAAAGTCAGCACGACTCATCTAGCTCTTCCTCTCAGAGCCTGTCAAATCAGCAACCGGGGGGATGCGTTAAGGCAGGCGAACCGCTGTATCCCGCGACCATGCTGATCCCTCTTTCCAATTTCACTCAGGCGTGGGGCACCAGATACGTGATTAGCGTAAATTCCACCTCGCACACAGTGTTGGTCCAGGGCGCGAACGGAGTGGGGGCAACCAACCTGAAATCGGTCTCTTTTGAGCTGCTTTCGTGCTAAGGAGAAGCCGAGGACTCAAGGCGTCATAGGGGATACTTGCTTTCCAGTTCGCCGATGTCCTGGCGAGAGAGCCTCCAGCCGGATGCCCCGAGGTCCTCCTTCACATGGGGCACGTTGGATGCCCGTGGTATCGCGAAGACCGCCGGCTTTGAGACCAGCCAGTTGAGCGCTACTTGGGCGGGGGTCTTCGAGTTCCTCTTGCAGACGTGCTCCGTCTTCGGGCCAGGGGCCGCCAAAGACCCGTGCCCTAGCGGAAGGTAGGCGATCACTGCGATTTTGTTCTTCTCGCAGTACGGGACAAGCTCCCTCTCCGGTTCTCTCACCTCCAGGCTGTAGTTGACCTGGTTCGACGCTATCTCCGATTTCTTGAGGGCGGAGTTGGCCTCGGTCATCTCTCGGAGGGAGAAGTTGCTCACCCCGATCGCGCGCAGGAGCCCCTTGTTTTGGCACTCCTCCATGGCGGCCATTGTCTCGGCGATCGGGACGCTCGAGTTCGGCCAGTGCACCTGGTAGAGGTCTACGTAGGAGAGGCCGAGGCTCTTCAGGCTCCTCTCGAGGGCACGGACGAGGTCGTCCCTGTGAAGGTGGCTCTGCCAGACCTTCGTGGCGATGAATAAATCGTCCCGCTTCCTCCCATTGATCGCTTTCGCGACGAGGGGCTCGGTCTGGTATATTTCGGCGGTATCGATGAAGTTCATCCCGCCGTCGAGCCCGGCCTTCAGCGCCTTGACCTTCCCGGCAACCCCCGAACCCGGCTCCTCCCCTCCCCACGCCCAGTCGTACCAGGTACCCATTCCTATCTCAGAGACCAGGGCGCCGGTCTTCCCGAACCGCTTGACCTCCACTCTAGAGGTCCGCGCCCCCTGACGTTTCTTAGCCGTTGCGGTACGTGGAGTTGAACAAACCCAACTTTCTAGACGCCAAACCTCGTTGTGAATCCCAAATTCATGCGGTTGGACTTCGACTTCACATGGCTTAACTAGAATTCAGGCCCAAAAACAAGGCGGCGGGTCTCCCGACAACGCCGGGGTTGAAATGATCTGAAATTGAACAAGAAGACGCTCGCCCTTCTCGTTTGTATGGCTCTTGCTCTTGCCTTTTTTCCCGCCCTAGGGCGTTCGTCTTCGGTTCACGCGGCGGGCCAAACTGTCATAATCGAGGACGACAGCAGCGACGGAAGATATCACAACTATGGGTGCTCATTTTCCTATAATCCCCATGTCCCTGGCGACACTATATGGCTCGGATTGGCGGAAGGGTTCACTGGGAACGACGTAATCAGCATCTTGCTCGATGGTACTACGTTCATCGGGTTTGTCAACACAGACATCGGGGGAAGTGCGATGATTGATGAGCAGAACGCGCTCGGGTTCTATGTCCCGGGAGGCACTCAGCCCGGCGCTCATACGATTTCGCTTGTGGACACCCAAGGAGTCACTTTTTCGTGCGCTCCAGGCTCGCTCCAGGTAGCTCAGTCGTCGATCACTCTGAACACGGCTTTTGCACGAGTGGGCTCGACAGTCCGTCTCACTGGCACAGGGTTCTATCCGGGAGACACTGCTACAATTCAGGTCGAGGGAACTCTCAATGGCCAACCTTTCGCGACTAACGTGGGATCGGTGAGAGTATGCGGATCTCTGTCGTGCTACTTTCAGACCGGTGAGACCATGTTCTCCGGTTTCAAATGTACCGTTGTGCCCGCTTGTCTATTTGGTCACACAGTCCTCGCCCCAGCCGACGATCTCTCGATTCAGATGGCTTTCACGGTGCCCAATTTCATCTCTGACAACGGCGGAGTTGCGAACGTAGTAGCAACGGACTCAAAGGGTGACACCGCTATCGCCAACCTAGTTATTTCCGAGCCGATCTCTGTTTCAGTGACACTAAACCCGAGCGCAGGGAGCGCTGTTATCAGTCCCACGAACTATTTTGCAGTCTCTTACAAGAGTGCGGGAGCGACCACATCGGCTCCTGAAACCGGTGGCACGTTGACATTCCAAGCCGATTCAAACGCCCTTGTCACGATATCCGGAAAATCGAGCGCCTCAAATTCGAATACCGAGGAGTGGTGTCTACAGAGAGACTGCAAAGACGTGTCTTTCTTCGTCGGCACGAGTCCCGTTTCTCAGGCCTTTGTGTACTATGACGCCCTTGGGCAGTCGGTTGCCCGTCAAATAATCGGTATTCCGCCTGGCAATCCTACAATCGCACTGAGCTATACTGGAATGCCGGCGACCGCAGGTCCAACTGATTCACCACAAACCGCGAGCGCAACCCTAACTTCATTCCCGTTTACTTTTGAACCTCTAAGGGGCTCGAGCGCATCAGTGCCTTCAGTGGTTCCGGGTATCCCTGGAGAACGGTGGATCAACTTGGGTGCAAACTCTTGGACGATCTCAGGGACAAACGAGATCACTGGTCTGATGGCGTATCACCACCAATGGCGGTTGGACTTGATGCAAGGCGGTCTCGATAGTTCTGCCCAGGGGGCTATCGTCACGCTGAATGGGAACCCGATAGATTTCGGCAGCCTTCCCTATTCTCAGTATCTCGATTCCGGATCAGTCGCGTCAAATGCATGGACCAATTTTGTTCCAAGCAGCAGTTTGGGCATCCGCTTTGATTTCGAAGGCGCAGTCGGTGGTCCACCATTGTTCACGATATCTGGCCCGCTGACGGTAATTGGCAACTTTGTGCCCCAAGTCGTTGCAGTTCCGTCGCTTGCGACTGCGCCGAGTCCAACTTCTGTGACTCTTGGGACTTCATCAATAACTCTACGCGATTCCGCGACGCTTTCGGGCGGCTCAAGTCCGTCTGGGGCGATCACCTTTACTCTTCTGTTCGGCGGGTGCGGTGGTACGATTGTTGATACGGAAACGGTGACCGTAGCTGGAGACGGATCCTACACCACACCAACCGGATACACTCTTCCAACTAGTGGGACGGTAACCGGGACGTACGAGTGGACCGCGCAGTACGGCGGAGATTCACAGAACGGTGGCGTTGAAACGTCCTGCGGCGCAGAAGAAGTCATCGTCTCCCCTGCGATTACCGCAATCAGAACCACTCCGATTCCGTCCGGCTTAGCTCTGGGGACTGGTTCGGTGACACTGCAAGACATTGCCTCTCTCTTTGGCGGATACTCGCCTTCGGGTACTCTCACGTTCACCCTCGTCTCTCCAGGCGGCGCTACCGTTGACACAGAAACTGTGTCGGTAAGCGGGAACGGAGTTTACGTTACGCCAACAGGATATACTCTGCCGACGTCCAGTCCCGTCACAGGCACATATCAATGGAACGCGGTTTTCACGCCCGATAATGGCAACAACAATCCCGCGTCCGACGTCAACGACGGGGCCGAGCAGGCGACGGTCATTCCTGCCACTCCGACCATCATCACGACTCCGAGCACCTCCTCCGTGACTCTCGAGGGGAATCCCTTCGTGTTGAAGGACAGCTCGGTCTTGTCTGGCGGCTATTCGCCGACTGGCCTGATCACTTTCAATCTGGCAGCTCCCGGAGGGGCCACGGTCGATACCGAGACAGTCCCCGTCAACAGTAATGGGGTTTACACCACTCCAACTGGATTCCCGCTATCATCCGGCTCTACCACGGGGATGTATCAGTGGAACGCCGTGTTCACTGGCGACGGAAATAACAATCCAGCGCTGGACATCAACAGTCCGCAAGAGCAAGTCGGTGTCGTCTCGTCGAGCGCTGCCACCGGCGTCCCAGAGTTTCCAGTGGCTTCAATGACTTTTCTCTTTATGATCGCGTTGCTCCTTCCAGCGATGCTATTCCTTTCAAGGAAGCTCAGGGCACAGCAGTTCTCGTCATAAGAATTCTGGCGTAAGATGACGGAGGCCAGAACCTCAGCCCTTTTGCTCAGACGTCACGACGGGAGTGAACTTGTGGTTGTTGCAGTCCAACAAACTCCCTGACCCTGAGACAGGAAGCTGTTGTCCTGCTGCGACGTAATACTTGTTTGTCCATATCGCCGAACCATCGGACTGGTAGGCCACTGAAGCATATCCTCCGACGGGGCCGCTGTTTACTATTGTGAATGAGAAGGGCACGGTTTCTGTGCAAGTGTCCCCTACAATGTAAAAGTCCACGTCATTTCCCGAACCACCTGCGACAGTAAAGTTCCCCGCAACTTGCTCTCGGGGGGCAAGGCCAACTAAGATTGTTTTTGTGGCGGAACCTCCGACCGTAAAGCCTGCGTTGTTTTGCTTGCCCGCGACTGTGTACGTTACGTCAATGTTCTTTGATGAGATGAATGAGAACGAATTATCGAACGTCAGATAGTAACTCCCGGTGAGATTCGCGGTATAGGTGAACGAGCCCGAGCGAGAGACGACTCCTTGGTTCAAAACGGCCTGAGTCTGTGGGTTCTGAACAGGGTTCCCAGATTCAATGGCTGTGATTTGCAGGTTTGGCTGAGGAGCGACATCAAGCAGATAATAAGCGGAGGCGGCCCCTACGACCACAACCGATAACACAACCACCAAGACGCCTTTGGTTCTAGTCTTCAACCTGCTTGTCGTTCTCCACAGCGAGAACAAAATGCGGCCGGGCGAGCGAGGCGAGTCCCGCACTTTGAACAGAACTTGCTTTCCGAACTTGGAGCGGTCTGCAGAGGTACTGAAACTACGACTTGCTTCTCAATTAGCTTCCACCTCGTAAACAGGCTACCGGGATGAATGGCCAGGACATATTGCTTCCCGCACTTTTCGCAGACAACGTCCGGCATCGCTGTTTCCATCACCTTCCCATTGTCGCTGGAACACCTTGCCTGCCTCAGTGAATGCTCGAACGTGGCCCTTTGCTTGCCGTAGCCGTTCAGTTGTGCCAATGCTTGGTCTAATGTTGGAGTTACGATATAATAGCGATGTGAATCCGGCATTCATTCTACTCAATCTAGCCTGCTCTGAAAGCAGGATTGGGTGTTCCAGAAATCGCTGGCTTCTGCCATGGATAGGTTTAGCAAACTTCACCAGCCCATCTAACCTTGTTGTCTGGGCACGGTATCACCCCTCCGCGCTAGATTGGTGGAGAGAGATTACCATGAGCAAGTTTGAGAAGAACTGGAAGGCTCAGCCGTCGTCGGGAAGCTTCGGGAAGAAGACACGGGAGGCAGTGCGAGGGCCACAGCCGCTAAAGCCCCAGATCCAAAAGGCGACGGGGCAGCTCAACCAAGAGGTCCATCGCCTCGATAGTGCCCTGAACCGGCTCAAGACGAGGGAGACGTCGATATTCAAGAAGACCGTAGCTGCGGTCCAGCAGCACGACGAGCAGACCAGCAAGGCCTACTCGAACGAGCTCGCCGAGGTCAAGAAGATGACCAAGATTGTCACCCAGTCCAAGATAGCGCTCGAGCAGATTAACATGAGGCTGCAGACCGTGACCGACGTGGGAGACTTTGCGGCCACGCTCGCGCCGGCCATCGGGGTCGTCAAGACCGTCAGGCAGACCCTGGGCGCGGCCATGCCCGACGCCCAGTCCGCCTTGGGCGACATAGGCACCGAGCTCAGCTCGATGATGACCGACGTGGGAGGGCTCACAGGGACGAACTTCTACACCGGCGAGACGAGCGAGGAAGCCGAGAAGATCCTCGCGGAGGCAGCCGCGCTCGCAGAGAAGCGGGTCAGCGAGTCGTTCCCCGAGGTCCCGTCCGCCCAGGACGAGTCGATCTTCAGCACGGGAAGCAGTTAGAGCTAGAAGCGTCATCCGGCCGTATTCTTACCCGGTCGGGTGGCACCTTCACTGCAGTTCTTCCCACCAATCCCCGTCTATGATGTGCAACGCTACATCGTATTTCATCGATGCTTCCGCCAACTTCAAGGCGAACGGGTAGCTCGGCCCGGATTTGCTTCCAACGGGACTGCGGAAAAAGTTGTACTGAAGCGACCCTCCTTTCTCGTCCATGTACTGCAAGTAACGTTTCAATTGGTATTCGTCCCTAGATCCGCTGACGCTTCTCACCTTGTTCTCGACAAGGCCGCCTTCTGGGAGCAAGTTGTCTACGGTAAACTGGTCATCACCCGCTCGTAAGGTGACCGCTGTACTTCCACCGAACTTCTGAAAGATGTACGCATTGCAGAGCAACGAAAGGAACTCCTGAGTGAAGAAATGCTCATCGTCGTGGCTCTCGAGCCTATACCTGAGATTTGGCGGAATCCTCAACCTTAGGTAATTTAGGCTTGATATTTAGTCGCCACGAAGCTGCGCGCTAGCTCCCCATAGAAGCTCGAGGAACTGGCTGAAGTGGGACGCCACGGCGCTGCTATCAACCCAACCTGCGGCGGACAGGTCAGGAAGTCCGATCAGGACCGCGCTGTCGTCAACAAGGAGGTCAAAGGCGAAGACGTTCCCTGTTCGACGTTCCACTCTTGTCGGGAGGCGTCTAACATTAGGGTTGTCAGCGATGAGCCTGACCTCAACACCCCGCTCCGCGGCTCTGATGACTGCGTCCAATAGAATCGCCGAATGTTCCAGCGTCTCCTTAGGCGTCACGAGCGTGATGCTCGAGCGAGCCCCGCGTATCATTTCAACGAGCTTCGAGAGGACGCGATCTTTTCCCCTCAGAGTATAGACAAGCTCTGCTTGGTCGGCCGGAGTCGACTTGTAGATCTCCTCGAGGGCGCCGAAGGTCACTTTGAGCCTCGACTGTTCTTCATTGAGGATTGTCCCGGGATCTCTCGCCCTGTACACCGCTGGCCTTCTCGTCACGAGCTCTACCCATCCGAGGTCTTGCAATTTCCTCAACGCCTCGTACGCGCTAGGATAGGGCACTGATGCCTTGGAGGCAACTTTCCTCGGGTCGCTCGCGCCCATCTTTACCAGCGACACGTAGCACTTGGCTTCGTACCCGGTGAGCCCAAGTTTCCTGAGTTCCCCTGCCAGCTCGTCTTCTCGCGTCAATTCTATGTTTGGGGCCAGACCACAAGCGCTTATATACGCATTAGTACTGTTCCAAACTAACAACTGCGCATGGCCCAATACGACTATGACGTCATAATCGCGGGCGGAGGGATGTCCGGCCTTCTAACTGCATCCGCAATCGGATACCACTCGAACCAGAACGCGAAGGTGCTGGTCGTCGACCGGAACAAGGAGGACGAGCCCGGAAAGAAGACCAACAACGGATGGATCTGCGGCGACGCGGCCAGCAAGAACAGCCTCGCCTTCATCGAGAAGAGCATCGGCATCAAGTACGACTTCCCAGAGCTGGAACATCCCGTGAAGGGGATCTACGTCTACTCGCCCGACCACCAGACGAAGGTGCTTTTCGAGGGGAACGGCTTCATCCTCAACAGGAAGCTCTTCCCCCGGAAGCAGGTCAAAGACGCGAGGGGTTTTGGAGTCGAGTTCATGTTCGGGACCACGGCCGAGAGGCTTGTCGCCGAGGACGGATACGTCCGGGGCGTGGTCGGGAGAGACGCCGATGGGAAGCCGTTCAAGGCCACCGCGAAGGTGGTGGTGGACGCGACGGGGTCTTCCTCAGTCCTGCGCAAGTTCCTCCCGTTCGAGAGCAACATCGAGCGCGAGATCGACCCTGACGACATGGAGGCGACGGGGAGATACCTCCTCGAGTTCGACCAGGGGGTGGACGACGAGACGTACTTCACTCCAGACTACTGCCTCATCCACCTCGACCAGGTGATCGCCCCCGCCGGCTACGCCTGGGTCTTCCCGAAGGGAACGAACAAGGTCAACATCGGGTTGGGGGTGTCAAAGTCTGGGCTGGACCGGAGGAACAAGAAGTTCGGCCTCAACGACAACCTCTCGACGCTGATCGACAAGTACGTGAAGGAGAACCCTTCGATAAAGAACGCCCGCCTCTCGACGAACCCAAACGACGAGGGGAACACAAAGGGCAACTGGCAAGTCCCGGTGCGCCGGCAGAACGACTGCATGGTCGCCAACGGCTTTGCGGTGGTGGGAGACGCGGCCTGGCTCCCTCGCCCCCTCGACGCGGGCGGGATCGGCCCGTCAATGTACGCGGCGATGATACTAGGGAAGACGGTGGCCCAGGCTCTGGAAGCAGGGGACGTGAGCGAGGCCGGCCTCTGGTCGTACAACCACGAGTACATGACCACCCACGGCTACCAGATGGCCTCCTTCGAGGTCCTGAGGCGATACCTCCAGACGATACCCAACGAGCAGATCGACTATGGGATGAAGCACTTCCTCTCGGAGGAGGACATCAACGACATCATCGAGAGGAGGCACCCGAAGTTCAACAGGATACAGATGTTCAACCCGCTCCTCCTGATGAGGGTCGCGGGACGGATGGAGCTTGCCAGAGGGCTCCGCTACACGGCGGAGAAGAGCCGGGCCCTCGTCGAGCACAACCTCGGGTACCCAGAGGAACCGGCCGGCTTCCCTGCGTGGAAGAAGAAGACACTCGAGGAGATAGACGAGACCAAGGCACGTTACGCATTGAGCACGGCTGCGGGGTGAGATAGTCCAAAAGTCGCTGGACCAAGACATACTACGGCTCTGGAAGGATCTGAACCCGTCCGGCGCCTACACCGAGGGGTTCAACGAGTACGCCGGAAAGCTCTTCATCCCCACCCAGCAGAACATCGAGAGCGCCCTCGAGGACGTCCGCAGGCTCCGGAGGCGCGCCGAGAACGAGATCCAGGCGAAGGTCCTCGACAGCATGGAGGTCTCCCTTTCGTACGACGAGCCCCAGCCCGTCCTCGACGACATCGTAGGCACGATCTTCACCCACCTCACGAAGGAAGGTATCAACGAGGGTCACCTCTCGTCGTTGGTCTCGAACTCCATCAAGGCCATCGACGCGACCCAGAAGAGGTTCGGGAAAGCTAACGTCCCGGTCGCCGTCAAGGCCCTGACCCTCTACCGGCTGGACGGGGTGATCGAGATAGTCGATGCGGTCAAGGGGCAGATAAAGGGCAAGGCCCTCAAGAGGGACTGCGACAGGCTGAAGCAGAAGGCCGCCGAGTTCGTCTCGCTCTTCAAGCTAGAGGGCTTCGGGAAGGGGACTTTCGAGGAGGTCGAGAAGGTCTTCAAGAAATACAAATTCGAGCTCGGGAGGGAGAAGTTCTACCGGGCCGCCCTTGAGAACGGGTTCGACTACTCCGAGACTCCCGACGAGCTCGAGGCCAAGGCGATTGCGTGGATCGACGCGGAGCTCCCGCTTTACACCGACGTCATCAAGAGGCTCGCGAAGCGGTACAAGTGCGCGGCCACCCCCGAGGAGGTCGAGAAGCACCTGGTCGAGCGGACTCGACTAAAGCCGAAGGACCTCATCAGGGTGACGAACGCGATGAGGAAGGTGATCCAGGCCTTCGTGAACGAGCAGGTGGTTAAGATAAACAAGAAGTACAAGACCAAGGTGGTCGAGACCCCGCCCTTCCTTAGCGCGGTGCTCCCCACCGGGGCCGCCTCCTTCTTCGACACCTTCACGAAGAAGCCCTTCCAGTTCTACTTCATCACGACGGACCCCAAGAGGGACCCGCCAAAGTCCGTCGCACAGCTCATAGACCTCCTCGTCCACGAGGAGTACGGGCACTGCGTCAACCACTCGAACAGCGTCTTCCACTTCGGCGGGCGCGCGAGCCCCCTCGAGCTGATATCGACCCTGCTCCAGGGACCCGTCACGGAGGGCCTCTCTTTCAACAGGGAGAGGGAGTTTATGGAGGCGTCCCTCCGCCTCGCGAAGCGAGGGGCGGCGACCAGGGCTGAGAAGGACTACGTGCTGTTCTTCGAGAAGTACGGCGGGCTCGAGGTCATCAACGCCGAGCTGGAGTTCCAGACGCGCAAGTGGAGGCTGATCAGGTTCTTGAGGGTCGTGGGGGACGTGAGGATCAACACGGGGAAGCAGAGCCTCTTCGACTTTATCGACTGGGCCAACGAGCGGACCGGGGTCCCGAGGAGCAACGTGTACTACCAGCTCTTCCCGGCCCACGAGGGCATGTTCCCCGGCTACGCCACGTTCTACGCCGTCGTGGGGGAGGAGATACACGAGATCGAGGACACGATCAAGGACGACAAGGACAGGGTGAAGTTCTCGACGTACCTGACAGGAGTCGGCTTCCCTCCGCGGAGCCGTTACAAGAGGATGCTAGAAGACTACGCCGCGGGCCTCCGGTCGGCCACCAGAGGCAGATAGAGTGCCCGTCGAGATCACAACATTTCGCGGTTTCATCAAGCACATCCTCAAGCTCATCCCCCTAATACTCGTGCTGGTCGCGCTACTAGTGCTTCCCGCGGAGTACATGATGCGGGCCGTCTTCGGGGTCGACCTCTTCTCGCTCATGACCAACCCGAGCCAAATGGTCGCGTTCATCATCAAGACGACGAGCACCGAGCCGACCAAGACCCTCTTCGAGCTCACCACCTTCCCCGGCTTCACGTTCGCCGCCCTCTTCTCGACCATCTTCATGATCTGGGTCGAGAGGAAGTTCATAGCGAAGATCCAGCTCAGGGTCGGCCCTCAGTACGCGGGGAGGTTCGAGGGGATATTCCAGAACGTCGCGGACCTCTTCAAACTTATCTTCAAGGAGATAGTCGTCCCCTATCAGGCGGACAAGGCGATCTTCCTCTCCGTCCCGCTCGCCCTCATGTTCATCTCGGGCTCTCTCATCGCGCTCGTCCCCCTGGGGCCCAACACCTACATCGCCGACCCCTCGATAGGGGCGATCCTGGTCTTCGCGATAATCGGGTTCACCCCCCTCGTCGTAATGCTCGCCGGCTGGGCGAGCAACAACAAGTACTCCTTCCTGGGCGCCCTCAGGGGCCTCCACCAGATGGTGGCCTACGAGATACCGATGATCCTCTCGGTCCTCGGCGTGGTACTCCTCTCTGGGTCGCTCGACCTGATCAAGATAGTGGGGGCGCAGAGCGCAATCTGGTTCATCGTCTTCCAACCCCTTGGCGCGATCGTCTTCTTCATCTGCGTGCTCGCCGAGCTCGAGCGGATCCCGTTCGACCTTCCTGAGGCGGACTCCGAGCTGGTCGCAGGGTGGCAGACCGAGTACTCCGGGATGACCTTCGGGATCTTCCAGCTCGCGACCTACATCAAGTTCTACGCGCTCGCCGGGATATTCACCACGTTCTTCCTCGGGGGCTGGAGCGGCCCGTCCTTCCTCCCGCCCGAGGGGTGGTTCATGATCAAGACCTTCCTCGTCATGCTGTTCATGATGCTCCCCCGGGGGGTGCTCCCGAGGATAAGGATTGACATCCTCCTCAGAGGGGGGTGGACCAAGCTCATGGCCATGTCTTTCCTCAACCTCTTCCTCGCCCTCATCATCGTCGCGACAGGGCTCTACCACATCGGAGGGATCTAGACGGGGACGCTGTCTTCCATCAAGGGGGCCTGGGTCGCTGCCTGGGCGGGCATCAGGCACCTCGGCAAGCCTAGAATGACCCTCCGGTATCCCGACCAGAAGCTGGACCTCCAGGGCCCTGGGTATCGCTTCGACGCGAAGGCCGGGGTGGGGCTCCCGGGCTTCAAGGGGAGGCACCTGCTCCGCGAGGACAAGTGCACGGGCTGCCAGCTCTGCGCGATCGCCTGCGACGGCGTCGCGGTCGCGATCGAGATGCAGACAGTCGTGAGGAACAAGCCGCAGAACAAGAAGAACTTCTGGCCCGCGGTTGACTACGGCAGATGCCTACCTCCTTCGACCCCCATCACCACGATAGATGGGACCAAACCATTGTCGAAGGTCCGTGTAGGGGACAGGGTCCTGACGCATACTGGCAAGTTCAAGGAGGTCACACGGCTTTTCGGGAGGAGGTACACGGGGAAGCTGTACACGTTCAGGACACTGGGCAACTTCGAACCTTTGACAACTACAGAGGATCATCCCATCCTTGTCTACAAAGAGAGCGGCGTCTCATGGGTCTATGCGAACGAGATCACCTACCGTACCTATCTCACGAGACCAATTATCGCCGAAGAAGTGCCAAAAGAACGAATAGAGTACTCATACGAACTATACCACCCAGCAGGAAGAGGAGGTTCTTTCACGACCGAGGTGGTCTCGCTGCCAACAACCGCGG
>Ga0307477_10002210_pt1 | contig 15245 bp, 15 predicted proteins | sample atmos_gasesECM2C_FD_203316 | JGI IMG/M metagenome (GOLD analysis project Ga0307477, IMG submission 203316) | Hardwood forest soil microbial communities from Morgan-Monroe State Forest, Indiana, United States - atmos_gasesECM2C_515 | ecosystem: Environmental > Terrestrial > Soil > Temperate...
GCTATCGCCGACGATGATGGCCGAGTCCGTTGCGCCGGACGCGAACAGGGATTGCTTTCGCGTCCTAATCCCGCCCGTCTGGACCAGTTCAACGGCGGGCTTCAGGGGTAAACTGAGGGTCTCCCACATCGTCAAGTACGCTAGTGTTTGCGGGCGTAATTATCAAAGCCAACCCCGGCCCGGCGACAGCCGCGGCATCGGTCCCTATCGGTCGCTTATCCCGGCAGTTGCTTTTTCAATTGCTCCAATTCCTCGTGCAGCTTGCGGACTTGTGCGACCAGGTCGGGGAGCCGGCGGAGGGCGGCCTGCTCGCGGAGGCTTTGGCGGTGGGGGAGCGCGGGTGTGCCGCTGACGATCGTTTTGGGATCGACGTCCTCGGCGACGGCACTGCACGCGGCGGCCATGGCCCCGTCGCCGATCTGAATGTGGTCGCGCACCGCCGTCTGCCCGCCGAGCACCACGCCGGTCCCCAGCCGCGACGAGCCGGCCAGGCCTGCCTGTCCCACGATAATACAATGGGGACCGATCTGTACGTTGTGGCCGATCTGCACCAGGTTGTCGATCTTGGTCCCGCGGCCGACGCGGGTGGTGCTGAACTTGGCCCGGTCGATGCAGACGCACGAGCCGATCTCCACGTCGTCCTCGATGACGACGGTGCCAATCTGCGGGATTTTCTCGTGCTGGCGGCCGTCCCAACGGTAGCCGAAACCATCGGTTCCCAGGACGCTGCCGGCATGGATGATGACGCGGCTGCCGATCGTGATCCGTTCGCGAATGACGACATTGGGGAAGAACTGGCAGTCCTCGCCGATCACGCAGTCCTCGCCGACATACACGCCGGGATGGAGAACGCTGCCGCGGCCGATGCCCGCCCGTTCACCGACGAAAACATGGGGACCGATCGCGACGTCGGCGCCGATCGAGGCGCTGGCAGCCACGCGGGCGGCGGGGTCGACGCCGGCCGGGGGCCGCGGCACCGGCGGGGCGAATATCTTCAACACCAACGCGACCGCCAGCTCCGGTTCATCGACGCGAAGGCTTCGAGCCTCCCAGTGATCGGGAAGCTTCAGGCGGCGCGGGACGATCGCGGCCGCGGCCTGGCTCGATTGCAAATGCCCGATGTATTGATCGGATGAGACATACGTCAACTGGTCGGGCAGGGCTTCTTCGACGGACGAGACGCCGGTAATGGTCTGCCGCTCCGCGCCGGTTGGCGCGGGGCATCCAAGCAGGTCTGCGATCTCTGCGAGCGTCGGCATGGCCGCTGCCTCGGCAAGGGCCATGTCACTTGGCGGCAATTCCGCCGTCGGACGGAGCGACAACACCAACCGCTTTGTTCGGACTCGAGCTCGAGTAATTCGCCTCGACCCGCATCAGCACGTCCGCCGTGATGTCCGCCTTTTTGTTCGCAACCAGCACCGCGCGCGACTGGAGCGCCTGTTCAAGTTGCTGAGGGGTAACTTTGTCAAGATCGGGCCCGATCTCGGGGTGCTGATCGGCGATGACCAGGTCCAGGTGCTGCTCCTGCGCCACCTGCGTGGCAGCGACGGTCACGTGATCGTAGAGCTGGCTGAGGTTCTTCTTGTAATCGCGCTCGAGCTTGAGCTGGGCCATCGCCTTCCAGAGTTCCCCCTCGAATTTCTTCTGGTCGATCACGTGCGTGTCGTCCTCCCATTGCGCGCTGCCGGGGCGCACGTTTTCGCGCTGCTTGAGAAGGTTGTTGATTTCCTGGGCCCGCTGTTCGCCCTGGCGGTTGAGCTCGTCACGCTGGCTGTGGAAATCGTCCTGAATCTTTTGCGTCTCCTTCATTGTGCGCAGGATCTTCCCTACGTCGACCACCCCGACGCGCAGCAGGTGGTCGTCGCTGCTCGGCGGTGGCGGCGTCGGCCCGGCGGCACGGACGAGCAAAGCGCCGGCGGCAATCAGGGCGGCGGCAAGCATGAAACGGGTACGTCGCATGGTTTTTCCTTTCTGGTACGACTCGTGCCTCGTCAACCTGGCAGATGATAAGCATTCCCGGCCGTGCGGCCAATGCAAGAGGCGGTAGCGTCAGCCGCGAGGTTATTGGAACGGGGACAGGGAGAAGCTGATGAACTGCGTTTCGTCACCGTGCCCGCGGACCAGCGGGATGCCGAAATAGAGGGCGATCGAGGTCTGATTGAAAATGGGCAGGGAAAAGCGCACGCCCGGTCCGACGGCGGCGCGGATGACGCCGAAACGCACGTCATTTTCCACGTCGCCCGCATCGGCAAAGATCACGCCGCGAAAGACGTTCTGATAAATGGGGAACGTAAGCTCGGCCGTGGTGGTGAAGTAGAAGTCGCCGCCGACGGGGTCCTCGCCGCGGCCGCTGCGGGGGCTGATGCCGCGGAAGCGAAATCCGCGCACGCTCCCGATGTCGCCGCCGTAGAACCGCTCGAAAAAAACTGAACGGCCCACGATGGAGCCGACGTTGAAGCGCAGGTTGAGGATGGTGCGACGATCCAGCAGGTCCTGGTACACCGTCTGGTATCCGCTATACCCGAACGCGAATCGCCCAAAGTGATAGTCCCCGCCCAGCGCCCCGATCGATTCGGCCCCCGCCGTCAGGATGTAGTCCCGGAATGGGAGGGGGCCCGGATTGGTCGTGTCGCGCTGAAACTGGAGGCCGACGTCAGTGAGGAGGTGGGAGCCGCGGCCTTCGAGAATCTCGGGGGCACGAAATCGCGGGTCCTGGATGCTGATGATCGAGACGCGTTCCCCGCGAAGCGAAACCGATCCCTGGTCCTGGTAGTCAAAGTACTTTCCAAAGGTAATCTGGTCGCCCAGCCGCTGGTCAAAGTAAGCTTCGCGGACGGCGGAGCGATAGTAAGCGTCGTTGAGAAACTTATACGGTTGGTCGAACAGCCAGGGCTCGGAGAACTGCACGTCGGCGGAGGTGTAGATGGTGCCGGGGCTGAAGGAGACGCGCAGGCCCTGTCCGGCGCCGGCGAAAGCTTTGTCACTGAGGGCGTCGCGCCAATCGGCCGGGACGTTGGTGATATCGAAGTTCTGCTGGGAAAAGACCAGAGTTCCGGTGATGCCGCCGCTGCTGGAGACGCCGGCGCCGATGTTGAACATCGCCGTGCGGTTCTCGCTCACCTCAACCAGCAGGTCGCGAAATTGCGGGTCGTCGCCGATGGGCGTAACCGTAACGGTTTTGAAGAACGGCAGCGCCCGCAGCCTTTCGGTGGCGTCCTCGACCGCCCCCGCGTTGTAAATCTGACCCGGCTGAAAATCGCGGAACTCGCGGAGCACGAGCTTCTCCTGGCTCTTATCGTTGCCTTTAACCAGGATGCGTCCGACGCGGAACGGCTTGCCTTCGTGGATGTGATAGAGCAGCTCGGCGCGATCAGGCGGGTGGTAGATCCGCTGCGGCGCGATAGTCAGGTAATCGTCGAGGTGTTCGCCGGTCTGGAGCTGGCGCAGGTCGGCGTAGATGAAGCCGAAGGGGCTGTAGTCCGTAACGATCTGCTTCACGTCGCGCTTGGCGGTGTCCTCGTCGTAGAACATGCCGGGCCGCAGGTTCAGCCCGGCGCGCAGTTGGGCATCGCTCAGCTTCGAGTTGCCGGCGAAGCTGATGCGATTGACGACGTATCGCGGCCCCTCGTCGATCACGAAATCGATCTGAAGCTCGCTCTGATCCGGCGAGAAGACGAGCTTGCGGCCGACGCGGACATCGAAGAATCCCCGATCGCGGTAATAGGCCCGCAGCGCGCCCATGTCTTCTTCAACCATTTCCGGGTCGAACTTGCCGGCGCTGAAGATCGGGAACCAGGTGGCGGTCTTGATTTGTTTTTGAAGGTCGTCCGGCCCAATCCGCACGGCCCCGATAAAGTTGATTTTGCGGATGCGGACCTGCGGCCCCTCGACGACGTTGTAGATCAGCTCGCCGCGTTCAGTCAGCGGGTCGATCGGCACGTCCACATGGGCGAAAGGGAAGTTTTTTTCCCGGTAGGTGTCAACGATGGCCTGTTTGGCCAGGGCAACGCGGAAACTGTCGAAGGCTTGGCCGACCTTGATGTCGGTTGCACTCTGAAGGTCCGAGGTTGCCACCCGGACGTTGCCGTGCCACGTTATCTTCTTGATGAGACTTTGCTCCGCAACCTCGAAGACGACGTTGACCCCGCCGGACGTGGTCGGCTCGACCTTTGCCTCGACGCTCTTGAATTTCTTGAGCTCGAACATTCTCTGGTAGTCGCGCTGGACAGTTGCCGGGTCATATTTGTCGCCCTTCTGGCTGCGGATGACGTTGCGGATCACGCTGGTCGGGACCTGGATATTTCCCAGGATCAGTACGTCCTCAATGATTCGGCCGTCGAGGCCGGGGGTAACGGAAACCGGGCGGGTGGTCTGGGCCGGGGCGAGCTCGCAGGACAGTAACACCAGCGCGGCGGCAACGGCTACAAGCGGCCGTAGCACCGACAGTCGCAGATCCTTTGCTCTCACGCGGGGTTCCGTTCCGTCACGGCCCAGGAGGTGGCACGGCGGAACGAGCCGCGCCCGAAAGCGGGCAGGAGTGTAGCCGAGCACGAATAGATGTCAAAAAAAGCCGGGCTTCGTCCGCATCGGCGACTGCATTATGTGCCATCATTTTGAGCCGATCCGATGAGACGTTATAATCGCCTTCCTCCGGCGAGCGTGCCACTTCTCAGGCGATGCACGGGGCGCCGATTCACATCGGGAGACGGTCATGTCGTGGGTCGTAAGCGTCCTCAACTGGCTGAAGGGTGCAAGCCAATGCGCGCAGCTTTCAGCCGATTTGGAAAAATCGCGTGAGGAGACGCGAAAGAAAACGGCATTTCTCAGCAGCCTCAGTTACGATTTGCGCACGCCGCTCAACGGCATTGCCCTTCAGGTGCAGGCAGCCCGCATCAGCGCCCAGGCCAATGATGCCGCGGCCCTTGCCGATGCGATCGAACAGATCGACGCCAACGCGCGCGCCGCGGCGGAATTGCTCGAAAGCATGTTGGAATGCGCATCTCTCGACTGGCAGCAAACCCCTTCGCGCCAGGAGACGTTTGCCGCGTGCGAGGCGGCGCGCAAGGCAATTCGCAAGGTGCGGACCGCCGCGGCGCTCAAGGGACTTTACCTCCAGGAACCCGGCGGCGACGCCATCCTGGTTCGCACCGACCGGCAGCGATTCGAGCGCATCCTGGACAACCTGATCAGCAACGCGGTCAAGTTCACGCAGAAGGGGGGCGTGCGAATCGTGCTCGAACAATACGGCAGCGATCTCGAGCTGCAAGTGATCGATTCGGGGATCGGCCTGTCGGCCGAAGAGCAGGGACGCTTGTTCGACGAGTCCTACCAGGCCGGTATCCAGGAGAGGGACCGTACCCGGGGGTTCGGCCTGGGTTTGGCGATCGCACGGCGGATGGCGCGACAGCTCGGCGGAGACATCACGGTAGACAGCGCCGTGGAATGCGGAAGCCGGTTCACGCTCTTGATCCGCGACATCGTTCTCGGCCGGCCTGCATCGGCTATGGCCCCGCCAGCGCCTGTTGTCGCCGCCCGGTAACGTGGCCCAGCCGCCCTCGGCTGTGTACGGGGCCTCTATCCTCCGAGATACGCCTTTTTTACTTCCGGATTTTCCAGCAGTCGTGAAGCGGAATCGCCCAGGATGACGCGGCCGGTCTGCAACACATAGCCGCGATGCGCGACCGACAACGCCATGTGGGCGTTTTGCTCGACGAGGAAAATGGTTGTTCCCTCGGCGTTGATCTCGCGGATGATCTGGAAAATCTTGCGGACGATAAGCGGCGCCAGTCCCAGGGACGGCTCATCCAGCAGCAATAGTCGCGGGCGGGCCATCAGGGCCCGGCCGATGGCCAGCATCTGCTGCTCGCCGCCGCTCAGCGTTCCGGCCCGCTGCGCTTGCCGCTCGTCCAGCACGGGAAACAATGTCAGGCAACGGCGCAGGTCTTCCTGGATTTGCTGCTTCGAGTGACGCTGGTACGCGCCCAGCAACAGGTTTTCGCGAACGGTCAGGTTGGCGAAGATCTGACGCCCCTCGGGGACGTGGCTGATCCCCAGCCGAACGATCTCGTGGGGGGCGAGGCGCGTCAACTCCGCGCCGATCGCATGGCCGTTGACCGTGGGCACCCAGGCGACGGTCCCGGCCACAGGCCGCAGCAAACCGCTGATGGTTCGCAGCAATGTGGTTTTGCCCGCGCCGTTGGAGCCGATCAGCGTGACGATCTCGCCGCGGTCGATGTTCAGCGAGACCCCTTGCAATGCCCGGATTCCACCGTAGCGAACTTCGAGGTTATTGACAGTGAGGAGCACGGCCTGTCCGTAGTCGTTTGGTTTTGGGAAGGACAGAGACTTAAGCCGGTCCTCCCAAGTACGCCTCGATGACTTTTGGATTATCCTGGATTTCCTGCGGCGTGCCCACGGCGATCGTCTCGCCGTGATCGAGCACGGTGATCCGCTGACAGATGGACATCACCAGTTTCATATCGTGTTCGATGAGCCAGATTCCGACCCGAAAGCGATCGCGTAGCAGGCGGATCATCTCCATCAGGTCGACTTTTTCCTGGGGATTCATCCCCGCGGCAGGTTCATCAAGCAGCAGGATGCGAGGCCGTGTGGCCAGTGCTCGGGCGATCTCCAGCCGGCGTTGCTGGCCGTAAGGCAGGGAAGAAGACAAGTCATCGGCCCGGCCGGCCAAACCGAAAACGGCCAGCAGGTCCAGTGCCTCACACTCTCGATTGTGCTCTATCCGTTCGTGTCCGGGCGTGCGGACCAGTGTCCCGGCCACCCCGCCCATGCCCGACCGATTGAAGCTGACCAGCACATTATCGAATACGCTCATTCCTTCGAAGAGACGGATGTTCTGGAAGGTTCGGGCGACGCCCAGCCGGTTTACCTGAAACGGCTTTCGTCCGCCGATCGAACGGCCATCGAGGATCACGCGGCCGGCGCTGGGGCGATAGACGCCGGTTACGACATTGAACGCCGTGGTCTTGCCGGCGCCGTTCGGTCCGATCAATCCAACCAGGTCGCCCGGATCGAGCGCGAAATTGAATTGCGACAGGGCCCGCAGGCCTCCGAACTGAACGCAGAGATTGGTTATTTCCAGAAGCGGCACGTGAATTAGGGGTTTCCCGCCGGGCTGGGCGCCGCAAGCCTGCGGCGCGTCCACCACAACTCGCGGCGTCCCAGCAATCCTTCGGGCCGAACTAGCATCATGACGATCAGCAGAAGCGAAAAGGTCACCATCCGCAGGTCTTCAACGTGCAGGCTCTTGAGCGACCGCAACTGCTCAGGGAGCCAGGTGAGAACGATGGCGGCAAGAATTACGCCGGTGACGCTTCCCGAGCCGCCCAACACCACCATGACCACATACAAAAAGGATTGCATGAAACCGAATCCTTTGGGATCGATCAGGAAGAACCCGGTGGCTTGCAGGCCGCCGCCCACGCCGGCGAAAAATGCCCCGATGACAAAAGCCAACACTTTGTAGAACGTCGTATTCACGCCCATCGCAGCCGCGGCGATCTCGTCCTCACGCACCGCCAGAAATGCCTTGCCCTTGATCGAGTGCACCAGCCGCCAGACGCACACGACGCAGATGATCACCCACAGATAGGTCCAGAACAGGTTGGAAATCACGGGCACACGCAATCCCTGCGAGCCTCGAACTTCCAAGGGGCCGATCCGGTTGGTATTGGTGATGACAATTCGAATGATCTCGCCAAATCCGAGTGTCGCGATCGCCAGATAATCACCCGTCAGCCGGAGGGTGGGAATCCCTACGACCAGACCCATAGCGGCCGCGATGATCCCGCCCAGCGGAAGGAAAACGATCATCGCCAGCCACTCGTGCCCGGCAAGCTGGTCATGCGCCGCCAAGTAATTAACCAATACGCCCGTGACATAGGCGCCCACGGCGGCAAACCCGGCATGTCCCAGCGAGAATTGGCCGGTGATTCCATTTATGAGGTTCAGGCTGGTCGCCATCACGATGTTTATGCCGATCAGCAGGATTACCTGCACAACGTAAGGATTGAGTTGCGAAGCGGTCAAACGAGCGACTGGCCAAAGGGTGCCTATGACAAGAACGATGACGAAGTTGGCCGCCCAGGCCGGCAATACGCGGGAACTCGGACGGTCGCTCAGTTCAGTCACGCGATCCCTCCGCTCATACCTTCTGGGCGGTTGATTGTCCCAGCAGCCCGGTGGGCTTGATCAGCAGAATGAGAATGAGAATGACAAACGCCGCCGCGTCCGCGTAGCCGCTGTAAGAGGCCGGAAGGAACACGCCCCGCAGCAGAGTTTCAACCATCCCCAGCAGTAACCCTCCCAGCAGAGCGCCGGTGATGCTCCCGATCCCTCCGAGCACGGCGGCGATGAAGGCCTTGAGGCCCCACATGATGCCCATTAACGGGTCCACCTGGTAGCGGATCGCGTTGAGCACGCCCGCGACCGCCGCGAGGGCCGATCCGAAAACGAACGTGAACGAGATGATCCGGTCCGTATTGATTCCCATCAGCGTGGCCGTGTCAAAGCGGAATGAAACGGCCCGCAGCGCCAGCCCCGTTCGCGTCCGCAGTATGATCCAGGTTATGAAGCCGACCAACGCGAGGGACAAAACGAGGCTGAGCAGGTCCAGGCGGGTCAGCCCAAGGACCCCGAACGGCGCCAGCAGGCTCGAGATCATCCGCTGCGGGTAATATCGAGGGGTTGCCCCGAAGACGGCGGGGAGCTGGAAGGTGTTCTCCAGCAGCAGCGATACGCCGATCGCGGTGATGAGCAGCACCAGCCGCGGCCTGTTTCGCAGGGGGCGGTACGCGAAGCGCTCGATGCAGTAGCCGAGCACGGCGCAGGCTGCCATTGCGGCCAGCAACGCCACGGTCAACGTGATCCAGGCCGCGCCGCCCGATCGAGTCACCCACGATGCGACGTAAAAGCCGACGACCGCGCCAACCATGTACACGTCGCCGTGGGCGAAATTGATCAGCCGCAGCGTCCCGTAAACCATCGTGTAGCCCAAGGCGATCAGCGCATAGGTCGCCCCAACGGATAGGCCGTAGATCAATTGCTGGGCGAGGTTATGAAGGATCATTCCGGTTGAAAGGTCTTAAAGAGCGTGGCGTCGAAGTTCTTGAGCTGGAGGATGACGATCGGCTTGTGGGCGTTGTGGTCTTTGTCGATGGTGATCTTGCCGCTGGCGCCGGGAAAGTCTTTGGTCCGGGCAAGGGCCTCGGTGATGGCGTCACGGTCGGCTTTTCCGGCCCGCCTGATGGCGTCGGCCATCACGCGCATGGCGTCATAACCTAAGACGGCCATCGCGTCCGGGGTTCGGTGGAATTTGGCCTGGAACAGCCTGACGAATTCCTGTGACTCGGGGCTCTTGTCGTCAGGGCTGTAGTGATCGCTGTAGAAATCCCCCTGGGCGTCGGGAAGCTTGAGCGTCAGCGGACTGTCCCATCCGTCGCCGCCGAAGAACGGCACGTTCAAGCCCACCTGCTTGGCCTGGGGAAGAATCAACCCGACCTCGTTGTAGTAACCGGGCACGTAAACCGCCTCAGGACTCTGTTGCTTGATGCGGCTGAGCTGGGCCTTGAAGTCCTGTGTGTCGCCGCCGTATGACTCTTCCGCGGCAAGTTTGCCCGACTTGCTGAACTCCTGCTTGAAGCTCTGGGCCAGCCCTTTGCTGTAGTCTTCATCGACGTTGGTCATCATCGCGACGTTCTTCCACCCCTGCTGCGACGCGAATTTGCCGTCGATGCTCCCTTGAAACGTGTCGATGAAGCAGATGCGAAAGACGTATTTCTTGACCTTGCCGTTTTCGACGGTGACGTCGGGATTGGTGCTGGACGGCGAGAGCATCGGGCAGTGGTATTGTTCGCAGATGCCGCCGCCGGCGAGGCTGCGCTTGGATGCCACCTCCCCGATCACGCCGACCACTCCGTCGGAGTTCACGAGCTTCTGCACGACGTTCACCGCTTGCGTGGCGTCGGATGCGTCGTCTTCCGTGATAACGCGGATCTTTTTGCCCAGCAGTCCGCCGGCGTTGTTAAGCTGCTCCAGGGCCAGTTCCAGGCCGTCGTGAGAGGCCTGGCCGAAGGTCGCAGTCTGGCCCGTGAGCGACCCATATTCGCCGATGAGAATTTCGTTCGAGTTCTCCGACGATTGTTGTTTGCACCCCACCGCGATGAACAGTGCGGCGGCAAGGAGAGTCATCAAAACGTTGCGCATCACTGCTCCCGATGATGGGATCCGGCCCGCGCGGACGCCCGGGCTTGTCATGCCCGGCTGAAATGTAACCCCGCGCGCCGATCGCCGCAACATATCTGCCGGGTGTGCATCCCGCCCGCCCAGTAGGTACATTTCCCCCATGAGTTCCAGCCCCAAGCCCCGCATCCTGACCGGAGACACCCCGACCGGCAAGCTTCATCTGGGCCATTATGTGGGCAGCGTCGAAAACCGTCTTGCGTTGCAAAACGGTTACGACTGCTACTTCCTGATCGCAAACAAGCACGCCTTCACCACCCGCGCCGACAAGCCGGCCGAAATCCGCCAGAGCGTGATCGACATCGCCACCGATTACCTGGCCGCCGGGATCGATCCGAACAAGGCCACGATGTTCATCCAGAGCGAAGTCCCGGCCATCGATGAGCTGACGTTCTTCTTTGCCATGCTCGTCCCGTTCAACCGCGTGATGCGAAACCCCACACTCAAGGACGAAATTCGCGATAAGGAACTGGGGGAGAATTACCCGTTCGGTTTTCCCCTGTACGCGGTGGGGCAAGTGGCTGACATCCTGGCGTTCCGGCCGGTGATGGTGCCAGTGGGGGAGGACCAGTTGCCGCACCTGGAGATGACCCGCGAAATCGCCCGGAGATTTAACCAACTCTACTGCGGCGTCGATCCGCACACGCAAGACGAGGACTACCTGATGGCGGGCGGCTTGTTCCCGGTGATCGAGCCCAAGCTCGGCCGGGTGCGGCGGCTGGTCGGCATCGGGCCGCCGGGACCGAACGGCGAACTCCTGAAGATGAGCAAATCACTCAACAACGCCATTTTCCTTTCCGACGACGCCGATACCGTGAAGAAAAAGGTGATGGGGATGTACACCGACCCCCGGCGCATCCGCGCCACCGATCCCGGCACCGTCGAGGACAACCCGCTGTGGATTTTCCACGAGACCTTCAATCCCGATCGGAACTGGGTGGCCCAGCAGCAGGAGGCCTACCGCCAGGGCAAGGTTGGTGATGTGCTCATCAAGGGCCGGCTGGTCGAAATCCTCAACGCACTTCTGGAGCCGATCCGCCAACGCCGTAAGGCCTACGAGTCACGGCCCGACGACGTGCTGGACGTTCTACGGCAAGGCACACGCCGGGCCAATGCCGTGGCCGAGGAAACGCTGGCGCTGGCCAAACAGGCGATGAAGCAGGATTATTTCCGGCGCACGCTGTCGATGTCGTAGTGGGCAAAGAGGGCAGTCATCGGACGAGGGCCGATCCGATTTGCCAAGCGCCGGGGCTGCTATTGATAAAAACCTGGGGAATACGCCGGGTACGCTGGCTGTATTCGGACATGACTTGGTCAAGGGCAGCAAAGGCGCGGTCGGAATTGCGGGCAAGCACGGCGACCGTCCCGCCGCTGCCGCCCCCAGTGATCCTGGCGCCGTAGAAGCCTTCCGATTCGCGCTGCCGCACCAACTCGACCAGCAGGTCACATTCCGGGGCGCCCAGCATGGCGTCCATCGTATACGACTGGTGCGAGGCGTACATGAGGTGGCCGGCCCGATCGAGCGGCGAGCCACGGCGCGGGCCATCCAGGTCACACGCCTGTTCGAGGAACTCGACGAATCGCCTCACCCGCCGAGCTTCCAGCACGTGATGATCGGTCGCGTGCTGCACGGCATATTTATAGCCCGACTCAATGGTCGTGACGGGATCGATCGTCGTTCCGTACTGCCGCTGAAAGTCGTAGCCGCGAAGCAGTGCCGGGACATGCGAGCGAAACAGACGCTTGTAGTCGTCCGGATCGAGGTTCGCCAGATATCCGCGCATCGGGTCATCTACCAGCTCGCGGCCGACCGACCGGCCCATCTGTCGCATTTTTTCCAGGATAATTCGGTGACCCATGAACGCGGCGCAACGGGTTCGAGCGTATGCCGGGCCGCCAACGTCGTGACGGACGTTGCTGTCGATCCCCACGACGCAAATGCCCCGCGGCAGACGCCGCGGCGGCAGAAGCTCGTGCGGCTGGCAAACCATCCGCAAGAGCGAATCGGCTTCGCCAAGGCAACTGGTTATCTGGTCCATGATGCCGCAGGGCGCGCCCACAATGCGATTCTCCGCCGCCTGGCAAAGCTCGGCCACCCGCATTCCCGTCACCCGGTCGCGAAGTCCCAGGTGATCGACAAGATTGACCATCGTTGCGACCTCCAGCGCCGCCGACGAACTCACCCCACATCCAGGCGGAACGGTGCTGTAAACCGCCAGGTTCATCCCCATCCCCTTCGGGTCGGCAAGGTCCACCAGCCCGCAGTCATGAAGCATGTAAAGACAGCCTGCGAGGTAGGCCGCCCACCTGCGGCCCGGCTCGGCAAACTCGCGTCGTAGCGCCTCGGCCGGGTACTTTGCCATCGCTTCCAACGGGATTCGAAAGGTAAACGGCTTGTGATCGTCGTAGAGATTGAAGGAGAAGACCTGGAGCTGGCGGTCATCGCGCTGCTGTAGAGCGACCGCGGCGGCGCGGTCGAGCGGGAGCTGGCAGACCAGCGAGCCGGTGTAATCGGCGATGCCGCCCATCACATCAAGCCGGCCGGGCGCCCGGCTGACGCGAATCGGCTTTGCAGGAGGAAAATCGGCCGCCAGTTCCGTTCGCACCCGCGCCAGCAACGTGGGCACGGGCTCAATGTCCGGGAGTGTGGATGGGGGCATGATAGTGCCCGCGATCTTTCTCTTCTGCCTGAGGAGCGAGGATGAGTTGATCGAACAGGCGGCCCGCCGCGCGCGTGGATGGGCCTGAAGTGGGTGCAGCCGGCTTCGTCGCGGCCTCGCCGTTCAGGTCGAATTGGGCCGTGAGCACGTAGTATCGACTCGCGGAAATCTGCGGAAAACTGATCTGGAAGGTGTACGCGCGCAGCGCCGAATTCCAATGCTCCTGCTGCTCGCCCACCGTGTTCAGGCAAAATTTCCACGGCCCGCCGATGCGGTCGCCGCGAACCTGGGGCGACGTCTTGCGATAATGGAACAGCTCGAAGCGCACGCAGCCGGTCGAGCGGGTCGGCTCGCCGAACTGGTCGTCGATCTCGAGGGTCGCCTCGATGCCGTCCGGCTTCGTGCCTCCCGACAGGTTGCGAAGCTGAGTAAACGTCGGATGAATGCGGACGGCGGCGGCGCCGAAGAGTTGCTGGTCGAGGTCCGAGCGGGGGTGTGACGGCGGACCTTCGCATCCCATCATTATTCCGGCAATTGCCAACATGACCGGCGCGCGCCACATGCACCGAATCGTAGAAGCCGACGGGAGAGTGTCAACGTCCGTGCAGCTTTGCCCAGAGCGGCGGGCCGAGGACCAGCAAACCGATGGCCACCGATGCCACCGCCGCGATCAAGACCATGCCGGCGGCAAGGTCCTTCGCCGCCTTTGCCAGCGGATGATAGTTGGGAGACGCCAGATCGATGGCGGCCTCGATCGCCGTGTTCAGCCCTTCGAGGATCAAGACCAGCGCGATTGTCAGGACGAGAGTCGCCCACTGCACGCGGCTGACCCCAACCCATCCGCCCAGCGCGCACGCGACAGCGCCAATTGCCAGTTCGATCCGGGCGTTGCGCTGCGTGCGAAACAGGAACCACAGACCCGCGAACGCGAAATAGAACGATCGCAGGATTCGGACCGGCCGCGGTCTTGCAGACGTGCGAGGAGGACAGCAGGGCAATTCGTCAGCGGCGGCCTGACCGGGGTTTCGAGTCTCAGAAGAAAAGCTGAGTTCCGAATCCACACGGTTACGTCTCATGCCCAGACAATCTACCGCCGTCTGAAGGCGAGCAGCAAGACGCCGGCCATCGGCAAGCAAAAAGCAGGTTCGGGGACGCTTTGTGTGGCTGTTAGCTGTGCGCCCTGGTCGCTGGGATTTCCGCCGCTCTGAAGCGCTCCCATGTAAACCCAGGAGGTAGCAACTGGATAACCGTCGAAAAACGAAGTTCCAGCAATCGCCGAAGGAGGATCCGATGACATGAACGAAAACCCGGTTAGCGATTGTCCGGCGGGCAGCGGTGTGCCGGTGTCGTACCACTCGATGGTGCCGCCGCCCGAGGGGGGGGCTATCCCGTCCACGAGCGGGGCGCCGGTCCAGCCCGTCGGCGACGAAACGCCGGTGGGAAGGTGCGGCAGGAAATCATACGGATAACCGAACACGCTTTGTGGAATCCAGGCAAACCAAAACGTACCGATCGGCTCGCCCGCCGTGCTCGTGTTTTGCAGGGTGAGCGCATACTGATATGTATTTGAGTTGAGCTGCTGCGAGGTGTAGCTTACCGAAGCACTGATCGCTGCGGCAGCTCGCGATTGCCACAACCCGACGACGATTGCTCCGCACAACAAAAGACCAGTCACTGACCGCATCCGCACACCTCCGGTTAAACCATGGCCGGTAATATACCTACGCGAGGACGATCGGCGCGCGTTTTTGCAAAAATTGCAGTCCCCATAATGACCCGGCTTTTCAGTTCGTATTGAGTCATGCGGCGGGGGCATGTATCATTCTGACCCGATCAAGATGCTGGGCTTGCTCCGGCCTTGGGGATTAAGCGAAGTTAGGAAATCGAGGTTAAACAATGTCCTTGGATGCGAGTTTGAAGGCGGCCAACGCGCTGGTTCGGCACCGCAACGTGCTGACGCGGACCGAGCGGCTGGCGAAGTTGAAGGAAGAGGAAAAGTGGCAGGAAGGCCGCAGTGTGTTCGGCCTGCCGAAAGTGGCGCACCGTAAGCAGATCGTGGGCGGCAAGGCGGATAAGGAGGAAGCCGCCGAGGCCGCCGCGACGCCAGGGGCGCCGGCCACGGCTGCTGCCGGAGCGGCTCCAGCCGCGGGCGCGGCCCCGGCCAAGGGTGCCGCGGCGCCTGCCAAAGGGGCTGCTGCGCCCGCGAAGGGCGCAGCGGCTGCCAAGCCCGCTGCCGCGGCAGCGCCGGCCAAGGGCAAGAAGTAACGCGAACCAGCCATCAGTGCCCGGAGTGACGAAGGAGCCGCCGATGTCTTACTCCTTGGG
>Ga0307477_10002211_pt1 | contig 15244 bp, 9 predicted proteins | sample atmos_gasesECM2C_FD_203316 | JGI IMG/M metagenome (GOLD analysis project Ga0307477, IMG submission 203316) | Hardwood forest soil microbial communities from Morgan-Monroe State Forest, Indiana, United States - atmos_gasesECM2C_515 | ecosystem: Environmental > Terrestrial > Soil > Temperate...
TCGGCAAAGAGGTGATTCCTGCCGCGGTTCAAGTGCTGAAATCCGCGGCGGCTGCCGGCGGCCGCGAGGTGGTGCTTACGGAATTTGACTGGGGAGCGGACCGTTACCTGCGCGACGGGATAACATTGCCTTTCGACGCGGTGGAGATGTTTCACCGCGAGTTTGACGCTATTTTACTCGGCGCGATGGGCGATCCGCGGGTTCCCACAAACGTCCACGCCGCCGATATTCTCTTGGGCTTGCGATTCAAGCTTGATCTCTACGTGAATGCGCGCCCCTGCGTTCTCTTTGACAAGCGTTTTACGCCACTGAAGGATCGGTCGGAGAAAGACATTCATTTCATCGTTTTCCGCGAGAATACCGAGGGGCTTTACGTTGGAATGGGCGGAAATTTCAAGAAGGGAACCGCAGACGAAGTGGCGGTGCAGGAGGATCTGAACACGCGCAAGGGAGTGGAGCGGATTATCCGCTATGCCTTCGAGTGGGCCAAGGCGCGCAAACTTAGGCGCGTATGCATGAGCGATAAATCAAACGCGATGACATTCGCGCACGATCTTTGGCAGCGCGTGTTCCAGCAAGTAAAGCTGGAGTATCCCGAAATCGAAGCCAGCCACCAATACATCGACAATCTGTTGATGCAGATGGTGCGCGACCCATCTCAATTTGATGTGATCGTGACCGGTAATTTGTTTGGAGATATCGCCAGCGACCTGGGGGCCCAGCTTGCCGGGGGCCTGGGGCTGGCGCCATCGGGCAACATTCATCCGGGGCAGGTTTCACTGTTTGAGCCAGTTCACGGTTCGGCGCCGGCGATCGCCGGGAAGAACATCGCAAATCCGATGGGCGCGATCTTGTCGGTTGGGATGATGTTCGAGTATCTCGGTTGGAAGCGCGAGTCTGAAACGATCGAAGCTGCAGTGCGCGCCGCCTTGCGAGAAGGGAAGACGCCCGCGGAGCTGGGTGGTTCGATGGGCACGCGCGAGGTCGGCGAGTGGCTGGCCAATTCTATTGCGAAAGCGGGAGCGGATTAGACACTTCAACTCTTACTTCAAGTAAACTCCGATCACTTCTTTGGATTCAAACTGGGTACCCGGACGTCAACTTTTGCTTCATCTGTCGGCATGTCGACATCTCATCTCCAGTAATTTCCCCGAATACCTAAACTTGAAAGCGAGCCAGTGAAGGTAGGACTTTAATTCCGCTTGATTGCAGGCGGAGCTTGCGTGATGCTGCCCGCGCTCAGATCGGTTTTGAGCGTGATTTTTTGCTTGGGAAGAAGCTTCACGTCCGTATTGAATTCCTGATACCCCGCCAGGGCAATCTTGATGTGATGATCCCCGGGACTGACGAGCATTCCCCGTCCGATTCCGTTGAACTGTTTGACATACCCGGCAAAATCACCATCGACAAAAACAGCGGCCCGCTCCGGAGTGACCTTAAGCTTTATTTCCGAGGTTACGGTCGCGAACTGAGCCTTGGGGTCTTTGTCGAGCCTCACCGTGATGATTAGTTTTTTGCTGGGCTCCACAACGTAGGTTTGCGTGCCATCGAGATAGCCGGTTTGGCGGAAGGAGATTTCGTGCTGGCCGGGGAGCAGCATGACCTTCTTGTCATCACGTAACTCGGAGACATAGCCTACGTACTGGCCGTCGATCCATACGCCGGCGGTCTTTTCAGGCTTTTCGGCGCCGACGAATTGGACCTCGCCTAGGACTTGATTCGGTGTCTGGGGTTTTTGATCCTGCGCGACGACAGCAAGGGTTGGACTCGCTACGGTGAAAACCACCAGCGGAATAAAAACGAGCAGCCTCTCAATAATTCTCATGGCGACTCCTGCGATCGAAATAAATCCCAAGCAGCATTCTAACCAGATTCCTGATGTGGCGGCGCGGTAATTTTTAGCAAAACATTTTGTCTGGATATTTAAGATTCGGGTCGAATTTCAGCTATTTCGCGAGTTGTCGGCGGTACGACCGGCAAAAAGCCCAGAAAGCACTTGACGTTACATCCTCCGAAATGTAGGTTCTGCCTGCTACGAAAATTTGGAGGCCGGCTTGATTCGACGCGGTATCCCACCTTTCATACTTGTCTTGCTGACGCTTTGGCCCGGAGCTCGCGTTTGGACGCGCACCCGCTCCGACGCCACGCCGGAATTCAATGTAAAGGAACACTATACAAAGTACGAGTTCCGGATTCCGATGCGTGACGGGAAGATGCTGTTCACTGCCGTCTACGTGCCTAAAGATTCTTCGCGTCGCTATCCCTTCATGGTCAATCGGACGCCGTACAGCGTGGCTCCCTATGGTGTCGATCAATATCGAAAGACGCTCGGACCCTCCGACGAGTTTCAACGCGCCGGCTACATTTTCGTGTTTCAAGACGTGCGTGGCCGAAACATGTCGGAAGGGACTTTTGTGGAAATGCGGCCGCACATCGATAACAAAAAATCGAAAGACGACGTGGACGACAGTAGCGATATGTATGACACAGTGGAGTGGCTGCTGAAAAACGTGCCGAACAACAATGGGAAGGTTGGGATTTGGGGGATTTCATACCCGGGGTTTTATACTTCTGCAAGCGTCATCGACTCACATCCTGCGATTAAGGCCGCTTCGCCGGAAGCGCCCATGACGGATTTGTTTATGGGAGACGATGCGTACCACGGCGGCGCTTTTATGCTAGCGGCTAATTTCGGTTTTTACACCTTCTTCAGGCCGCAGGCGGGCCCGACAGTTCCGCCAAAGAACTTCCGCGGGTTCGATTACGGCACGGCCGACGGGTACGACTTTTTTCTTCGGATGGGTGCGCTATCCGATGCCAAGGCCATCTACTTCAAGGATCCCAATTGGCTTTGGGATGACCAGGTGGCTCACGATACCTACGATGACTATTGGAAGGCTCGCAACCTTGCGCCGCACATGAAAAATATTCACTGCGCGGTCCTCACGGTGGGAGGCTGGTTTGACGCCGAGGATTTGCAAGGACCGTTCGCGACTTACGCCGCGATTGGCCGCAATAATCCGGACATATTTAATGGAATCGTGGTGGGTCCTTGGGTTCATGGCGGCTGGGCGCGCTATGACGGAAACCACCTGGGAAGCGTAAGTTTTTCTTCAAATACAGGGCAGTATTTTCGCAGGCAAATTCTGTTTCCATTCTTCGAGCAATACTTGAAGGGCGGCGACGATGCGAAACTGCCTGCCGCCTACGTTTTTGAAACAGGAACGAACACCTGGCGTGAATACTCGAGCTGGCCTCCGGCGAACGTAGAGTCGAAGACTCTGTACTTCCACCAGAACGGCGAGCTTTCATTCGAGAGGCCAGGCGAAGCGGCGGAGGCGGCTGATGAATACATCAGCGATCCGAACAAGCCGGTACCGTTTGTGGGTTACCCCTCAACTTCCGTTCCGCAAGAATATATGGTGGCGGATCAGCGGTTCGCATCGAGCAGGCCTGATGTGCTGGTATATCGGACCGAGCCACTCGAGCAGGACGTGACGATTGTTGGGTCGCTATCACCGAAGCTGTTTGTATCTACTAGCGGTACGGATTCCGATTGGATCGTGAAACTGATTGACGTCTATCCGGAAGACTATCCGGAGGACGCGCCTTCCAGCACGGCGGCTCCCACGGACGTGCCTCCTCCGAGCGTGAAGTTGCCGGGATACGAGCAACTTGTTCGCGGAGAGCCTATGCGCGGGAAGTTTCGCAAGAGTTTCGAACATCCGGAGGCTTTCACTCCGGGGAAGGTGGAAAAAGTCGAGTTTACGATGCCGGACGTAAATCACACGTTCCGTCGTGGCCATCGGATTATGGTTCAAGTGCAGAGTTCCTGGTTCCCGCTGATTGATCGGAACCCGCAAGTTTTTGAAAACATTCCGGACGCGAAGCCCGCCGATTTTCAGAAAGCTACGGAGCGAGTGTATCGCAACGGGGTGCAGGCTTCCGGAATTGAAATTCACGTATTGCCTTAGCTTGCCGGGGAAGGCGTGCGGGGCTTGACAGTTTTGTTCTAATGTCGGCAAGACGACGTAGGGATGTTGTCTGGACAATTCTCCGTGGTTAAAGCGATGCTTTAGAATCCTGACTGGGCGGCCCGCTCTTTTTCACCTGAAATAATTCGCTCACGAATCCATAGATCCTAAACTATTGGTGTAACTGTCGGCGCGGCGACGCAAAAGTCAGTTGTAAATCGCACGCCGCTCGGCAGGCTTAATCATGCGAGCCAGTAGAATGCCGGTAAGAAATCCGCCCACGTGAGCCCACCATGCAACTCCGCCTAAAGCCGCCGCGCGTGGATCGTTCAACGAGCCTATCCCGCTCATGAATTGCACCAAAAACCACAAAACAATAAACACCAGCGCCGGAATTTGCCAAGTGAACCAGATTATAAACAGTGGGATGAGAGTCAGAATGCGAGAAGAAGGGAAGAAGACAAGGTACGCGCCGAGAACACCGGAAATCGCGCCGCTTGCGCCGATGGATGGCAGGTGCGAGCCCCAGGAGAAAATGGCCTGGATTAAGCCGGAGGAAATCCCACAAACAAGATAGAAGACCAAATATCCGAGTGAGCCGAGCCGCTCTTCCACGTTGGGGCCAAAAATCCACAGGAACCACATGTTCCCGATGATGTGAAGCCAACCTCCGTGCAGAAACATGCAAGTAAAGAGAGGAATCAGAGCGTCGGCTAGGCTGTAGTGCTGACCTGCAAGCGCGAGTTGGATTTTCGCGGGGACTAATCCGTAGATGCGAACGAATGCTTCGGCCTGAGCGGGAGGCAAAGATACCTGGTGAAGAAACACTGCGACGTTGATAGCGATCAAAAGCAACGTCACTACCGGGACCGAGCGGCGCGGCGTCATGTCTCGAAGAGGTATCATGTGTTCAGTTCCACCGGGCCGATTCGGGATCTAATGCATTACCTTAGCAGCTTGATTGTCTCAAAGAGCGCCGAACTTCGCTCAGTACTGTAGCCGAGAGTCCGGAGTTTTGAAATGTAAGAAGTGCGCCGGAGGCGCGGTCGTTTAGCAATTGCGCAGGCTGCGTCGCTATGATAAACATTTTTGTTTCACATGCGTGCAGAAGCCACCAGTGAGCGCGTTGCGTCGAACCGAACCGCGCACCCCGGGGGCTGCCATGGCGCGAATACCGATGCCACTACGCGAATCCGAAGCGATCGTTTTGCAAAGCTATCCGTTGGGCGAGGCGGATCGCCTGGTTAGTTTTTTTTCGCGCAGCATTGGGCGCGTGCGCGGAGTCGCGTCGGGCGCGCGTAGAACGAAGAGCCGGTTTGGTTCTACGCTCGAGCGACTATCGCACGTACGCATTTGGTTTTTCGAAAAGGAAACGCGCGAGTTGGTTCGCATCAGCCAAACCGAGCTGATCGAATCGTTTCTTGACGCTTTCCGGGACTACGCGTCGGGCATCGGGCTTGCGATCATTAGCGAGATTACAGAAACCGTGCTTCCGGACCGCGAAGCGTCCGATGCAAACTTTCGACTTTTGCTGCTGACGGCGCAGGCGGTGAAGCGCACGGGCAAATGGGAGGTGCCACTTGGTTACTTTGCGCTGTGGACTGTTAAGCTGGGAGGCTGGCTTCCACCGTTGCATGCGTGTTCACGGTGCGGAACAGTGCTGACGGCAAGCGAGCCGGGGTACTTTTCGCGAAGCTCTTCAGCGCTGGTTTGCGGAAAATGCCGCAAGCCTGGGCTGCGCGTGATTCCGGCACCGGCGCTGGTGGCTGCGCGCAAGATGCTTGCGCAGCGCTTGGACCGACTGACCGATGCGGACATTTCCAATGCCGCGGCGCGGGAATTGACCGAAGTTGCGCTCGACGTGATAGAACGACAAATCGATCGCAAGCTGAAATCTCGAGAACTTCTGGAGCCCACGGCGTGAAGATTCAAGCTGGCAGATTAGGGGAGGACAATCGTGCGGCAAAATCGAAGAATGAAAGCGCGGGTTTGTCTTTTCAGGACCTTCTACTAACACTTGAACATTACTGGACGCGCCATGATTGCATTTTGCAGCAGCCCTACGACGTAGAGGTCGGAGCAGGCACGATGCACCCGGAAACTTTTTTGCGGGTCCTGGGGCCCGAACCATATCGTGTTGTTTACGCGCAGCCGAGCCGGCGTCCGACCGATGGGCGCTATGGCGAGAATCCTAACCGACTTTACAAACACACGCAGCTTCAAGTGATACTTAAGCCGTCTCCGGCAGATGTACAAGGCCTCTACCTCGAAAGCCTGGCTACTGTGGGGATAAATTTAAAGGAGCATGATATTCGTTTTGAAGAGGACAACTGGGAATCTCCTACTCTCGGCGCCTGGGGAATGGGGTGGCAGGTTCTTCTAGATGGACTTGAGATCACGCAGTTCACATATTTTCAGCAGTGCGGCGGAATGAATCTGGATCCTGTATCGGTAGAGCTGACATACGGTTTGGACCGCATCGCTGCTTATTTGCAAGGTGTGGACAATGTATTCGATGTGCGTTGGTCGAGAAATAAGACCTACCGAGAGGTGCGGTTGGCCGAGGAGCGGCAGTATTCCTCCTACAGCTTCGATTACGCCGATGCGGTATCCACGCGCAAACAGTTTGAGTTAAATGAAGGGGAAGCTAAGAGAATCCTGGATGCTTGGCCCAAGTCCGAGACCAAAAATCTCGACAGATTCCCGATCCTAGCGGCTTACGATCTGACGCTGAAGTGTTCGCACCTTTTTAATTTGCTTGATGCGCGCGGGGCAATTTCGGTGACCGAGCGCGCCGCGATGATCGGCCGGGTGCGCAAGCTGGCAGTTCGAGTTGCCGAGCTTTGGCTGCGGCAGCAGTCCGGAAGTGCGCTCGCTCCCGAAGAGGCTGGGAGGCGGGCATGAGCTCGCCCGGAAAATCGAAGGCATCCAAACGTCCTGCGCCGAAGACCAGCGGTGACCTGCTTTTTGAAATTGGATGCGAAGAGATTCCTGCGGGAATGATCGCGAAAGCTTCGCTGGAGCTTAAAGCGATACTTCAGAAATATTTGGTCTCGCATGGATTGGTGGCGGAGCCAGAAGCCGGCAGTTCGTTTGATACCTTCGGTGCGCCGCGAAGATTGGTGGCGATCGTCAGAGAGATTCGTCTGCGTCAAGAGGATGTGGCACGCGAGGTGACCGGTCCGCCGAAATCGGTTGCGTTCGACAATGTCGGCGAGCCGACGCGGGCAGCGATGAGTTTCGCCGAGAAGCAGGGAATCCCTGTTTCGAAACTATCCATCGTGAACACGCCGAAAGGCGAATATGTGGCAGCCAAGCAAATTGTAATTGGGAAACCTGCAGCGGAAATTCTGGCAACAATTCTGCCGCAAGCCATTCAAGAGATATCCTGGCCGCGCTCGATGTATTGGACCAGGTCCGACTCGCCTCGATTCATACGACCAATTCGTTGGATCGTCGCACTACTGGCCGGCAGGGTTATACCGTTTTCCTTTGCCGATGTTCAGGCCGGCAGCCACACGGAGGGGCATCGTTTTCTCGGAAGGAAAAGCATCCCGCTCAGGGGGCCCGATGATTACGATCAAAAGTTGAAGAATAACTTTGTATTGTGCCGCCCCGATGTCCGGCGCAAAAAAATTGAAGCGGAAGTTCAGTCGCTGACGGCGCGCAAGCAATTGCGCGCGCACGCGGATCCGGAGCTTCTTAGCCTGGTCACTTACTTGAACGAGTACCCCAGCGTCATCATGGGGATGTTCGATTCGTCTTTCTTAGCGCTGCCGGAGGAGATTCTTATAACTGTAATGCGCGGCCATCAGAAGTATTTCGCGCTGGAAACTCGCAACGGGGAACTCGCACCGCATTTTCTGGCTGTAATTAATTTACCCGGCGACAAGCGAGGCATTGTCCGCGCGGGACACGAGCGAGTGCTGCGTGCGCGTTTTTCTGATGCTCAGTTTTTCTGGGAAACCGACCTAAAGCGCCCGCTCGGAGACTATTTGCCGAAGCTTGCGACAGTCACCTACGAATCGCGTTTGGGAAGTTACGCAGACAAAGTTGAGAGGATGCGCGTGCTGGCACGCTGGCTTGCCGAGCAGTGGTTCAGCGGAGGCGTTTCGCAGGCCGATGTGGCCGGATCGGACCGCGCGGCGGAACTTGCAAAATGCGATTTGGTGACGGAAATGGTGCGCGAATTTACCGAACTACAGGGAATCGTGGGCGGGCTGTATGCCCGCGCGCAACAAGAGCCGGAAGAGATCTGGCAAGCTGTTTACGACCATTACAAGCCGCTCGGTATGGACGATGCGTTACCGCGTAACCTGACCGGTTGCGCTGTTTCGCTTGCTGACAAATTGGATTCGCTAGTGGCCTGTTTTGCGGTGGGTGCGGTTCCCACCGGGTCTAGCGATCCTTTTGCCCTTCGGCGCGCAGCTTTGGGAGTGGCGAAGATTATTCTGGAGAGACGACTGCCGCTTTCGCTTTCGGCTGCGATTTCTGCGTCAGTAAAAGCGCTGAAAGAACACGCGCCGAAGATCGAGGTGTCAGAAGCGGCGCAGAAACAGGTCCTTGATTTCTTGCTGGACCGGGCTCGCTTTCTGTTGAAAGAGAAGCGGGGATTTGCGTATGACGAAATCAGCGCGGCGTTCGCGGCCAGCGCCGACGACCTAGTCGATGCGGCCGAGCGCGCGGTGGCAGTGAAGGCCATTCGCAATACCAAGAATTTCATCCCTCTGGCGGCGTCCTTCAAGCGCATTCGCAACATTCTTGAAAAATCAGCAGGCACACTCGACAAAGTACAACTTGAAGTCGACCCTGAACTTCTCTGGGAGCATGCTGAACGCGAACTCCACGCCGCAGCGCAGAAGATAGGAGCCGAGGCAACGCGTCGCAAGAAGGCGGGAAAATATCGAGAGGCGCTTGAGGTAATTTCCGAGCTTCGACCGCCGGTGGATCAGTTCTTCGATAATGTTCTAGTGATGGTTGAAGACGCGCGAGTCCGCAAGAATCGTCTGGCGCTCTTGGGCAGCCTGCTAAAGGAGTTCTCAACAATTGCGGATTTCTCTGAATTGGCGGGCGAAGATTCTAAAGAATCAGTTCAACAGCGACGCGCTGGGAAGTAGCTCAAGATATCGGATGTGAAGTGGAAGTTCAGTTGTTGGCGCGCCGACAAAATGTGCCTGAATTTGTTCATCGGTAACTTGAATTTTTGAGTTTCTAATGGCCCTGCTGAATCTTTTTAACTGGGCTGGAAATTTGAGGTGAATATGGAATACGTCTATTTCTTCGGAGCCGGTAGTGCGGATGGCGACGGCGAGATGAAAGACCTGTTGGGCGGCAAAGGCGCCGGCTTGGCCGAGATGACTCGCATCGGCCTTCCCGTTCCCGCGGGCTTTACCATCACCACCGAAACGTGCGACTACTATTTCAAACACAATCGCAAATTCCCAAAAGATCTGCGAGGGGAAGTAGAGAAAAACCTCCAGCGCCTGGAGAAGCTCACACGGAAGAGATTAGGAGACGCGAAAGATCCGCTGCTGGTGAGCGTACGCTCCGGGTCAGCGCGCTCGATGCCGGGGATGATGGAGACAATTTTAAATCTAGGATTGAATGAAGCGTCGGCTGCCGGCCTCGCGCGCGCCACGCAGAATGAGCGCTTTTCCTTTGATGCCTACCGGCGGTTCGTGCAGATGTATTCGAGCGTTGTAATTGGCTTGCCCAAGGACGAATTCGAGGCGCGCCTGCGAGGCTTAAAGAAAAGACTTGGCGTGAAAGAAGATACGGAAGTTACCGCCCAGGGTTGGCGCGAACTGATCGGTGAATACAAGAGATACTTTCAAGCAAAGACGGGGAAGCCTTTCCCCGAAGATCCGCACGAGCAGCTGTGGGGAGCGATCGGTGCCGTCTTCGAGTCTTGGATGGGAGAAAAGGCGCAGACTTACCGGCGCGTCGAAAAGATCACAGGTCTTCTCGGTACGGCGGTGAACGTGGTCCAAATGGTGTACGGAAACACAGGCGACGATTCCGGCACCGGAGTTTGCTTCACGCGCGATCCTTCCACCGGCGAGAAAACCTTCTTCGGGGATTTTCTGTTGAACGCGCAGGGAGAAGACGTGGTAGCAGGGATTCGCACGCCAATGCACTTGAGCGAACTTTCGAAACGAATGCCGAAAGTTTACAAACAACTTGAACGTGTGCGCCAGACACTCGAGAAACATTATCGCGATATGCAGGACCTGGAATTTACGGTCGAGAACGGCACTCTTTACATGTTGCAGACGCGCACCGGAAAGCGCACGCCTTCAGCGGCGTTTAGAATCGCTGTGGACATGGTCGACGAAGGGCTCATTAAAATTGAAGAAGCACTTGAAAGAATTAAGGCTGACGACGTGGAACGCCTTTTCTATCCCGTGATTGATCCGCGTTTGAATCGTACTGAGTTGGCTTCCCGCAAGGTCGTTCAAGGCATTAATGCTGTTCCTGGTGCAGCTGTGGGCAAGGCCGTGTTTACGGCGGAGGACGCTGAGGTTTGGGCAGCGCGTGGCGAAAAGGTTGTGCTGGTTAGACACGAGACGAGTCCAGAAGACGTCGGCGGCATGAACGTGGCGCAAGGCATTTTGACTGCAACCGGAGGAAAGACAAGCCACGCTGCAGTTGTAGCCCGCGGGTGGGGGAAATGCTGCATCGTGGGCGCCGAACAGCTCGACATTGATTTGAAGAAAAAGACCATGACCTCAAACGGCCACACGCTGCGCGAGGGCGAATGGATGACGCTCGATGGAAGCGATGGAATCGTCTATACCGGACAAGTCGACCTCGTTCGACCCGAACCGCCGAAGGCCTTTTATACATTGTTGAAGTGGGCGGACAAGGTGCGCAAACTGGGAGTTCGCACGAACGCTGACACGCCTCAAGACGCGCGAGTGGCTCGCGAAATGGGTGCGGAGGGAATTGGCTTGGTCCGCACAGAGCATATGTTCTTCAAGGATTTCGAGCATCCGGAGAAGAGCGGCGAACGGCAGCAAGCAATTCAAGAAATGATTTTGGCCGACACGTCCGACGCACGCCGGACTGCGCTGGCTAAATTGCTGCCTTTCCAGCGGCGTGACTTTATCGGCATATTTGAGGCGATGGACGGGCTGCCGGTGACGATTCGGTTGATCGACCCGCCGCTTCATGAGTTCGTGCCGCACGATCCTGCAAAGCAGGCGGAGCTGGGAAGGAAGCTCGGCATCTCGCCCGAGGCAGTCGCGCGGCGCGTGGACCAACTGCACGAAGCCAACCCAATGCTCGGTCATCGAGGTTGCAGGCTTTGCATTACATATCCGGAGATTCTGGAGATGCAGATCCGTGCCATCATGGAAGCGGCGATCGATTGCCAGAAACGCAAGATAAAAGTGATACCTGAAATCATGCATCCGCTAACCATGGACAAGAAGGAGATGCAAATTCTCGATCAGGCCACACGGCGAGTGGCCGATGAGATCATCTCGAAATCTAAAGTGAAACTTGAATACTCTGTGGGGACCATGATCGAGCTTCCAAGAGCGGCGTTACTGGCCGACCAGATTGCCGAGGTCGCGGAGTTCTTTTCGTTCGGCACCAACGATCTGACACAAACGGCGATGGGACTTTCTCGGGATGACGCGGGCCGCTTTCTCCCTGATTACGTAGACGAACGGAAAGCCGGGATTTTCGCCACCGACCCATTTCAGACAATTGACGAAGCTGGCGTGGGCATGCTCATTGAATGGGGAATCGCTCGCGGCCGAGAGACACGGCCGGATCTGAAGATAGGAATATGTGGCGAGCACGGCGGTGATGCGGAAAGCGTCAAATATTGCCATCGCGTAGGGATGGATTACGTGAGCGCGTCACCGTTTCGGGTCGCTGTTGCCAGGCTCGCGGCAGCGCAGGCGGTGCTCGAGGAGCGAAAAAATGGCCGTCTCCGGAAAATCAAGAAATGAAAAGGTGATGCGGCTCGGAACGAAATCAGCCGGCGGCGCGTATTAGTAGGGGTGCGAATGGAGAGACCTGCGAGGTAAGGAGGTGCGATAGTGGGATTCCTTCTTTGGTGTATTTTACTGGTGCTGTGCTGGCCGCTTGCGCTGTTCGCTTTATTTATATACCCGATCGTGTGGCTAGTCTTGCTGCCATTTCGACTCCTAGGTATCGCGGTTGAAGGAGTGCTTGAACTGGTTCGCGCGATAATTCTGCTGCCGGTTCGAATTCTACGCGGAACGCGAACGGCCTGAACTGCCGTCGCCTGTTGAACGAATTACTTTCATTGTGGGACGGCCGACAATTGCAGTGGAACCTTCCAGGTTCTGTGGCCTATGGTCGGGTAAAGCAGCACTTGAAATCCGATTTGGACAACAGCCGCAATGGATTTTTCACCAGGCCCGCTCTTCAACTAACACTTCAGAAAAATCAGGTAGGCATTTTCAGGAAGAAGTAAATCGCCAGAAAACCGAAGATCGCATCCGGGGCCCATCCAGCCAACAAGGGTGGCAGCTGTCCGACCGCCCCCATGGCTTCAAACAGCGCCGCCGTGGCCCAATAGATAATTCCGATGCACACCGCGACCGCAAGACCCCCCACGGCGCCCCTGGTTCCAACCAAAAACGCGAACGGCGCAGCCAGGAAGACGATAATCGCCGCAATAAGGGGAAAGGCAAATTTCTTCTGCCATTGGACTGCGAGCCGCGAGGTATCAAAACCCGCTTGGCGAAGGCTTGCGATGTACTGTCCGAGTTGCCGCCAATTCATCTGGGTGTACTGGCGAACATCCCGGCGGAAGTAGCTTGGTGTTTCAGTCAGCTCAGGGAGGGAGTTAACTTTAAACGGAGTGTAACGCGTGACCTTGTTGCCTGCGAAATCGCGAATCCAGCCGCCCGTCAATATCCAGGCGTTTTCGCTCGGCTCCCAGGTAGCGCGGGTGGCAAAAACACGGCGGCGCATCTGGAACGTTTTTGTATCGAGTTCGAAGACACTTAACCCGCCGAATAACTGGCGCTCCCAATCGAAGAGTTCATAGTTAAAAACCTTGTCGTTCTCCCCGAAGATCCATTGGTGAGCGGGCTGAAAATATGTTTGCGCGGGTCGGCCTTTGATTTGATTGTGAAGAGCATCCTGGCGCTGATTGGCGTAGGGCAGAAACGTGTCATCCAGAAGAAACATGGCTCCCGCGATGAGGCAACCCGCTAGTGTAAGGGGAAGAACGATGCGGTAAAGACTTACGCCGCTGGCCTTGAACGCAATCACTTCATTGTTTTTTGCCAGGACAGCGAGCGTCACGAGCGTGGCCACCAGAGATGCCAGCGGAGAAAGTTGATACACCATCAGTGGAACGAGGTAGCGGAAATAGCTGAGGACCATGGACGCCGGAATGTGGTTCTTTGAAATGTCTCCGAGCAGATCGAAAAGAGTGAAGGCGTCAAAAATCAGCACAAAACCGGCGAGCAACACAACAAAGTAGTAAAAAAATTGTTGGAGCAGGTAGGTATCCATCAGCATCGGAAAACCTACGGAACTGCCTGCGCCGGTTTCCTGACGCACCTTTAGCAATGGTGAAACCAGCGCTGTGGAGCCGGCGGAAATAGGACCGTTCGAGGCGGGAATTGGCGCAGCGTCTGATTCCAGGCGCTGCGACTTTCGTTGCCTGGAAAAAATGGACTCGAACGCGGCGCTGATGCGATTCGGTTTGCGAATATTTTCGATGCGGCGCAGAAAGAAAAATCCTATGACCGCGGCGACGATGTTCGCTCCCCAAATTCCGGCCCACGGGGCGATGGAACCTTGTTGCGCCATATGCGCACCGGTGACAAAAAGAAAATAATACCCGCCGATAAGAACCAACGTTAAGACCAGCCCGGCCGCTCTGCCGCCACGGCGCGGCCGAACCCCCACCGGCACGCCGAGGAGAGCGAAAATGAGGCAGGCCGCGGGAAAGGCGATACGCCGGTGGAATTCGACGCGCGCGTCGCGCCAGTTTGGCCCGTTATCGGACAGAAGACCGGAAACAGATTTTTCGGCATCGGAAAAAGCGATGCTCTTGGTACCGCTGGCAACCGTGGAAATGTCGATGGGAATATCGCTTTGACCGAATGTGGTGACGTTATAGTGATCCGGCTCGTGTGGATCGTAATCGTGGGTGCTTCCGGCACCTAAGTGAAGTTCTATCTCGTGACGTTCGACGCCGGCCATAACTTGTGCGTCCTGGGCCAGCGTCAAGTTTGAAGTTGCGGTGGCTTGTGCGGAAGAAGCCAAGAAAACCCCGCGCCAACGGGTCGCTGCCGCTTCCACGTCTTGCACGTATAATACGAAATGCGGAAAGCGCTCGTCGAATACCCGCGGCTGGACCGCAAAAGGCGCTTGAGACGACAGCAATTTCTGCTCCAACTTGGCAAGGGTGCGCCAGGACAAAGGGATGAGCCAGAAAGTAAGCGCGAGAGTAAGCACGGAGCAGCTTGCTGCGACGAATCCGATGGGGACCAGCAGGCGACGCATGCTGATTCCAGAAGCGTGAATCGCAACGATCTCGCTATCGGCGGAAAGGCGTCCGAGGCCGATAAGAACTCCGACGAGTACAGCCATCGGAATGGTGAACGCGAGCACGGGCGCGAGTGAACAGAGAAACAGCAGCGCGACTGTTCCAATGCCGCCTGAATGGCGAACGACCAAGTCCATCAAACGCACCAGTTGAGGCACGAAAAAAACGAAAGTGAAGACAGCGAGGCCAAGGATCGCATGCGAGGCTACTTCGCGGCCAATATATTTATCAAGCAGGCGCATATTTGCGCGCGGCCATTCTAACATGGTAAGAGAGAAGCGCAGTCGCGGGCTATTTCCGCAAGTCGCAATACAAATTCATCTGAGGATTCGATGCCAACTGAAGGCCCGCACCGTTGAGCCGCGTTAATCTCGCCATACTCTGGCACATGCACCAACCGCAGTATCGCGAACCGTTCACGGGGCGCTACATGCTCCCGTGGACCCGTTTGCACGCGCTAAAAGATTACTGGGGCATGGTGAAAATCCTGGGAGAATTCCCGGGCGTGCATGCGACCTTCAATTTTGTGCCTTTGCTAGCGGCGCAAATTGAGGAATATGCGGGCGGCCATTTTGACGAGCCCTGGTTCGATTTGGCATTTGCGCTGGCGGATTCCCTGGAGCCCCAACAGAAGCGCGAAGTCATCGAGCGGGCATTCCAGGTGAACGAAAATTTCGTGCGGCGTTGGCCTCGCTTTGCCGAACTGCAAGCACAAGTGAGATCG
>Ga0307477_10002214_pt1 | contig 15231 bp, 14 predicted proteins | sample atmos_gasesECM2C_FD_203316 | JGI IMG/M metagenome (GOLD analysis project Ga0307477, IMG submission 203316) | Hardwood forest soil microbial communities from Morgan-Monroe State Forest, Indiana, United States - atmos_gasesECM2C_515 | ecosystem: Environmental > Terrestrial > Soil > Temperate...
CTGCCATCTCGCCGAACAGGAAGATGCTCTTCGGCTCGGTCGTCGAGGCGATAAGGCTCGGGGCGGACGCCGTCTCCGTGCACATCAACATGGGCTCGAAGGAGGAGCCAGAGATGCTGGAGCACCTCGGCCTGGTCGCGGACCAGTGCGACGAGTTCCAGGTGCCGTTCATCGCGATGATGTACCCCCGGGGGGAGAAGATCAAGGACCCCACCGACCCGGTCGTGGTCGCCCACGTCGCGAGGGTCGGCGCCGAGGCAGGCGCGGACATAGTCAAGACAGTGTACACGGGGAGCCCGGAGACCTTCAAGGAAGTCGTCAGGAAGTGCCCCGTCCCGGTCGTCCTCGCTGGAGGGGCCAAAGCAGGCACCGACAAGGCGATCCTCCAGCTGGCCAAGGACGTGATGAGCGTGGGCGCGATGGGGGTCACGTTCGGGAGGAACGTCTTCCAGCACAAGGACCCCACCCTCATCGTCCGGGCGCTCAAGAAGGTCGTCATCGACGGGGGCACGGTTGAGGAGGGAATGGAGGTCGTGAGGCGTGGCGCAGCATAGGGAGCTGATCCTCGACCTCACCGGCGTCGTCGAACCTAAGGCTTCCCTGACCAAGGCGAGGGCGCTCGGGATCGGCAGCGTCCTGACTAGGGGAGAGTTCCCCAAGGGCGCGAAACTCGACGGCCTGAACCGATACTCCGAGAGGAAGGGAGACTTTGCATGGTTCGAGATCCGGGGGGCGAAAGACGTCGACGCGGCGGTCGCCTCGTCGTCTGGAGGGCAGAAGTTCGTGGTGGTCGACTGCGCGAACTGGAAGATCATCCCACTCGAGAACCTGATAGCGGAGTTCAGGCGGCGAAAGCGGAGGCTCTACGCCTTCATGAAGGACAAGTCCGACATCCAGGTAGCCTTCTCAATCCTCGAGAAGGGTGTCGACGGGATCGTGATCCCCACCTCCTCTCTTGGGGCGGCGAAGGAGATCCTCGGGGCGGTGAAGGCGCCCCCGGTCCAGCTGGTCAAGGCCACCATCAGGAAGATAGTTGAGGTTGGGGACGGCGAGAGGGTCTGCATAGACACCGCCTCGCAGCTGAACCTAGGCGAGGGGATGCTCATCGGGAGCAAGGCGAGCTTCTTCTTCCTGGTCCACAGCGAGACCATCCCGACAGAGTACATCCCCACGCGACCGTTCAGGGTCAACGCCGGGGCGCTCCACAGCTACGCCCTGGGTGCCGACGGGAAGACCCGGTACCTCTCCGAGCTCCAGGCAGGCGACAAGGTGCAGATGGTGAGGTCGGGCGGGCAGTCCAGGGAGGTGGTAGTTGGGCGCGTGAAGATGGAGAGGCGCCCCCTGATAATGATAGTGGCGCGGGCGGGCGGCCAGGACGGGACGGCGATGCTCCAGAACGCGGAGACAATCAGGCTGGTCAAGTCCGACGGGAAGCCCCTCGCGGTGACTGAGGCGAAGGAAGGTGACGAGGTGCTCGTCCACGTGGCCAAGGGGAAGGGCAGGCATTTCGGGGGAGAGGTCGACGAGTTCATCGTCGAACGCTAGCCGCCCCCGGCGACAGAAGGACGCGAAGCTCTGCACGTCGGTCGTCGCCGCGACGCCCGGGGAGATGGCCCAGAAGGCATCCCTCGCGTTCGCCCTCGGGACTGACTATGTCGAGTTCCGGGTCGACAAGCTCAGGAGGCCCTCGGCAGGAATCGCTAAAGAACTCTCGAGGTTCGCGCGCAAGTGCGTCATCACCGTCAGGTCGAGGAAGGAAGGCGGATCGTTCCCCGGAGGAGAGGGCGAGAGGCTCGCGCTCATCTCCACCCTGGCGAGGATGAGGCCGGCCTACCTCGACGTCGAGCTCTCCACCGTCAAGGCGAACCCGTCGTGGTGGAGGTCCCTCCCGAGGGGGTCGAAGAGGATCGTCTCGTGGCACGACTTCGAACGGACTCCTCCAACACGAACGTTGAGGGGAGTCAGGGACGCCGCCCTGAAAGAGGGGGACGTCGCCAAGCTTGTCTCCACAGCGACAAAGGCCGAGGACAACCTCACGATGATCTCTCTCTGCGAGGTCGCCCTCGGAAGCGTGATCGCGTTCTGCATGGGGGAGGCGGGCGCGATCTCCAGGGTGCTCTCGCTCAACTCAGGGGCGCCCCTGGTATATGCAGCGCTCCCGAACGAGGCCGTGGCGCCAGGACAGCTCTCGATTACCACTATGAAGCGGCTCAAGAGGCTCGGATGATGGAAGAGTACTGCCTGGTAGGGAAGGACGTCTCAAGGTCCCCGTCCCCAGCGATGATGAACGCCGCGTTCGCAAAGCTCGGGATTAGCGCGCGATACACCGCTGTCAGCATCCCGGAGACGGAGTTCGCGGAGGAGTTCAGCCGATTGAAGAGAAGGGAACTAAATGGTATCAACGTGACGATCCCGTACAAGACGAAGGTGATCCCCATGCTCGACGGGCTGGACGCGGTCTCGCTGAGGATCCAGGCCGTGAACACGCTCGAGAGACAGGACGGCGGCTACCAGGGCCACAACACCGACCCAGACGGGATCGTCGCGCCCCTTAGGCGGCACATGCCCGACTTTGAGATCTCCAACGCCCTGCTCATCGGCGCGGGCGGGGCCGCGAGAGCGTTCTGCGAGGCGATGAACCGGATGGGGTGCAGGGACATAGCGGTGGCCGTCCGCGAGGTCCCCCGGGGGACGAGGTTCATCTCGGCAATGGAAAGGGCGTTCCCCCGCCTCAACCTCTCGGTCACCCCGGTGACCGACCTCCGCCGCGTCGGCCACGAGCTCATCTTCAACGCGTCTCCGATCGGCTCCGGCGGGACACCGCTGCCGCCGGAGGTCAGGAATGCGGTGCATGGGACCAGGGTGGTCTTCGACGCAGTCTACCGCCCGGTGGAGACGGAGCTGCTCGCGGCCGCGAAGAAGGAGAAATGCGTGGTTATCTACGGAAGGGAGATGCTCCTCGACCAGGGGATGGCCGCGTTCAAGATATGGACCGGGCTGGACGCCCCTGAGGAGGAGATGGGCAGGTCGCTCATGGACTCGCTGGGAGGCGGGGCGTCGTGAAGGGCAAGTCCACGACGTTCGGGGCGATCAGCATAGTGAACGCAATAGCCGGGGGGAGGGGAGCAGCCGCTGGAGTCAGGCTGGCGACCGACGCCGAAGTGGAGCTGGAGGAGAAGCCGGGGCGGTGGACTTTGGTCACAAACGGGAAGGAGAGGGAGTCAAGGCTGGCGACCGAGACGGTCAGGCTCGCGCTGAAGATCGACGGAAAGGACCCGGACCAGTTCTCGGGGAGGATAGAGACGAGGTCCAGCGTACCGATCGGGGTCGGGCTGAAGACCTCGTCCGCCTCGTCGACCGCGATCGCGCTTGCGACATACGCCGCCCTGGGCCACAGGGCCTACAACCCGAAGGAGGTCCTGGACTGCAGCGTCGAGGCGTCGCTCTCGAGCGGGGCGAGCGTCACGGGGGCGCTCGACGACGCGGCCGCGTGCCTCCTGGGCGGGCTGAACATGACGGACAACCTCGGGAGGAAGATAGTCCGCTCGAAGCTCTTCGACAAGAGCCTGAAGGTCGTGATAAAGGTCCCGCGCAGGGCGAGCGCGCGCCAGGCGATGGACCCCGCTTTCGTCAGGAAGTTCGGGAAGATCACCGACTCGTTCTTCCAAATGTGCCTGCAGGAGGAGTACTGGCGGGCGATGGTCCTGAACGGGCTGACCTACTCTTCCATCCTCAAATACGACCCGTTCGCCGCGCTCCAAGCCGTGGAGATGGGAGCGCTTGGAGCAGGGCTGTCCGGGACGGGGCCGGCGGTCGCTGCGGTATTCGAGTCCTCCAGGCAGAAGGAGATGGACGCGTTAGCGGAGAGATGGAGAGAGGACGGGAGCGCGACAATCGTCACCGAGACCAACAACGAGCACGGGAGGATCTCCGGCCTTGGCTAGCAGGGTCTTCGCCGACGGCCCGCTGGAAGGGGCCGTCTCCGTCCCGCCGAGCAAGAGCTACACCCACCGCGCAGTCCTGATGGCGAGCCTCTCGGAGGGCAGGTCGAAGGTCAGCAACCCGCTCTCCTCCAGGGACACCAACGCCACGGTGGACGCGTGCGCGGCCATCGGCGCCGGGATCGAGCGCGGGAACGGGTTCATCGAGATCACAGGGACGTCTCCTAAGCTCCCAGATAACGTCGTCAACGCGGAGAACTCTGGGACGACCCTCAGGTTCATGACATCGACGGTCTCGGTGTCCCCGGCAGGGTACGTGGTGCTGACCGGGGACTCCAGCCTCAGGAGGAGGCCCATGCAGCCGCTCCTCGACGCCCTCGGGCAGCTCGGCGTCGAGGCCTGGTCCTCGAGGGGAGGGGGGTGCGCCCCTATCATCGTGAAGACCGGCGGCATGCGAGGCGGAGCAGCCTCGATAAGGGGGGACGTCTCGTCGCAGTTCATTTCGTCGCTCCTGATATCGACCCCACTCGCGAAGAGTGACACCACACTGAACGTGGCCGACGCCGTCTCAAGGCCTTACATCGAGATGACGATGAGGCTGGCTGCCCTCCACGGGGTGAAGATAGGGAGGGAAGGCTACAGGAGGTTCAGCGTGGAGGCCGGGCAGGGGTACAAGAGCGTGGACTTCAACGTCCCTGCAGACTTCTCCTCGGCCTCGTTCATCATGGCCGCGACCGCGGTAGTGGGAGGGAAGGTCAAGATCGAGAACCTGGACGCCAGCCTCCCCCAAGGGGACGCCAGGATCACGGAGATACTCAGGGAGATGGGCGTGAAGGTCTCCGAGGGCGACCACTCCCTCACGGTGGAGTCTGACGGCGGGCCGCTCGAAGGCGGGAAGTTCAACCTGGGAGACACGCCGGACCTGCTCCCAGTCGTATCTGCCCTCGCTCTGAAGTGCAGGTCTCCCGTGGAGGTGGTCGGGACCGCGCACGCCAGGTTCAAGGAGACCGACAGGATAGCGATAGTCGCGAAGGAGATCTCGAAGATCGGGGTCAAGGTCGAGGAGCGCGAGGACGGGCTGAAGATTTCCCCGGTCAAGAAGCTCAAGAAGGCCCGCATGGACGCCCACGACGACCACAGGATGTTCATGGCGTTCGCACTCGCCTCGTTGCTCATTCCAGGAGGCACTCCCGTCGTCGGAGCGGACAGCCTAGACGTCTCGTACCCGACGTTCCTCGAGGACATCAAGAGGCTGGGCGCCAAGGTGGAGGAGGAATGATGCCCGGCAACGCCTTCGGGAAGAGGTTCGTGCTGACGAGCTGGGGGGAGAGCCACGGGAAGGGCGTGGGAGCGGTCGTCGACGGGTGCCCTGCGGGCCTCGGGCTCGGCGAGAGAGACATCCAGCCTGACCTGGACCTGAGGCGGCCGGGGCAATCGATAGTCACTACCCAGAGGAAGGAGGGGGACGTCGTCGAGATTCTCTCGGGAGTGTTCAACGGTCGCACGACTGGGGCGCCCATCATGATGATGATCAAGAACCTCGACGCGGACTCGAGGGCGTACGACGCGATCGTGAACACGCCCCGCCCGAGCCACGCCGACCTGACCCTCCGCGAGAAGTACGGGGGGTTCCAGGACTATAGGGGTGGGGGCAGGTCCTCGGCAAGGGTCACCGCCGGGTTCGTCATGGCAGGGGCGATCGCGAAGAAGCTTCTCAGAGAGACACTCGGGGTGGAGATCATAGCGTACACCCTGGAGCTCGGTGGGATGAGGGCGGAGAAGTTCACACTTGACGACGCGAGGAAGAACAGGTACTCGAACGAGGTGAGGACGCCCGACCCTGCGCTCGCCGAGGAGATGAAGAAGAGGGTAATCGAGATGAGGGGCAAGGGGGACAGCCTAGGGGGCATAGTCGAGTGCGTCGCGGTCAACATGCCCGCGGGGCTGGGAGAGCCGGTCTTCGACTCGCTCGACTCTGACCTCGCCCAGATCTCGATGTCCATCCCGGCGGTGAAGGGTGTGGAGTTCGGCTCCGGGTTCGCGTCCACGAGGATGACCGGGAGCGAGAACAACGACCAGTACCACCTCGTCCGCGGTAAAGTGAGGACCATGACCAACAACTCAGGTGGGATAATCGGGGGCGTCTCCAACGGCGAGGACCTCGTCTACAGGATCGCGTTCAAGCCGCCGGCTTCGATCGCGAAGAAGCAGAAGACCGTTGACCTCTCGACCAACAAGGAGGTGGACCTGGTGATCCCCGGAAGGCACGACCCGGTCGTCGTCCCCCGGGCGGTACCCATTGTGGAGTGCTCGACGGCCATCGTGCTCGCGGACCATGCCATCAGGGCGGGCCTGATCCCTCCGGTCCTCGGGAGGAAGAAGTAGATGAAGAGCCAGGAGGAGCTCGAGGACCTCAGGGAGCAGGTGGCCGAGACCACCAGCCAGATAGTCAAGCTCGTCGCGAAGAGGGACGGGCTAGCGAGAAGGATAGGGGAGATCAAGACCAAGGGCGCGCTCCCGATGGAGAGCGACAGCGTCGAGGACGCGCTCTACCGGCGGGTCCTCCAGGAGTGCCACGACCTTGGCCTCGACGAGCGGCTTGGGACCAAGCTGCTCGGGATGCTCATCTCCGAATCAAAGAAGGCGCAGGGGATCAAGTCAGGGCTGGTCCCGATAACCCCCATGATGATGATGGCCAAGGCCAAGGAGATCGAGAGCCAGGGCAAGGCCCTCATCCGCCTGGACGTGGGGGAGCCGGACTTCCATCCCCCGAAGGCCGTCATCGACGCCGTCTCCAAGGCGCTCTACTCGTTCAAGACCTACTACACGGTAGGGAGGGGGATACCCGAACTCCTCTCGGCCCTCCAGGGATACCTGCAGAGGAAGTACAGCTACAGGCCCGCCGAGAACCAGCTGATGGTCACTCCGGGGGGCAGGTTCGCGGTCTACGCGGCCCTTGCAACGGCGCTCTCAGAGGGCGACAGCGCGATTGTGATAGAGCCGAACTGGCCCGCGTACAGGGAGGGGATAGACTACGTCGGGGCGAAGGCGATCACACTCCGGACCAGCCTCGAAGACGGATGGGAGGCGTCGCCCGAGGAGATCAAGGAGTCGATTCGCCCCAACACCAAGGCCATCATACTCAGCTACCCTTGCAACCCGACCGGGAAGATAATCAGCAAGGCGTCGTTCAAGGAGATAGTCGGGATCGCCGACGACGCCGGGCTCACGGTCATCAGCGACGAGATCTACAACGACTATGCGTACAAGCCGTGCCCAACGATCCTTGACGACCTGCCGAAGAAATACGTCCTCACGTCATCTTTCTCAAAGGCCTGGTCGATGACAGGGTTCAGGGTAGGATACGCGCTCGCGCCGCCGGAGACGGTCTCGAAGATGCTCAAAGTCCTCGGCCTCATGATAACCTGCGTCCCGGAGTTCATCCAGCTTGGAGCGGTGAAGGCTCTGGACTGCGACAAGGAAGTCGCCCGGAACTCCAAGGCGATCAAGGCGAGGATAGAGGCCGTGAGCAAGGAGCTCGACAAGATAGACGGGCTCGAGTACGACAAGCCCGACGGGTCGATCTACGTCTTCCCTCAGGCCGTCGACAAGAGGTTCGACTCGTCCGCCTTCGCTATGGAGCTAATCGAGAAGAAGGGGGTCACGATCAGCCCCGGGACGGGGTTCGGCGACTATCCCCGCTGCTTCAGGATGTCCCTCGGGCAGCCGGAGGCGAAGCTCGTCGCCGGCGTGCGGAAGATTGGCGAGCTCCTGAGATGAAGGTCGCGATCGTAGGCTCGTCCGGCGGGATGGGCTCCTTCTTCGCGCGGTACTTCCTCTCCAAGGGCGACGAGGTGAACGGGTCGGACACCAGGAGGACCAAGATCAGCCAGCCAGGCTTCAAGTTCCACAGGTCCAACCGGGACGCGGTCCGTGGATGCGACCTCACGATAATCGCGACGCCGATGGGCCGCACGCTCGAGGTCGCGAAGGAGGTGGCCGGCTCCCTCAGGCGCGGCTCCGTACTCGTGGAGATAACCTCGGTGAAGGGAGAGACGCTCGCGAAGCTCAGAAGCGCCGTGGGCAAGCGAGCGAGGCTCCTCTCCGTCCACCCCCTCTTCGGACCGGCTCTGGAGCCCAAGTCGATGAAGATCGCGGTGATATGCAGGCGGGGCTCGAAGAAGGACGCGAGACTCGCGGAGGAACTCTTCCCGGAGGCGAGGATAATCGAGATGACGCAGGCGCAGCACGACAGGACAATGGCCGTGGTGCTCTCTCTCACCCATCTCCTGAACTTCGTCTACGCGAAGACTGCTTCAAAGTACCTGGCGCCTTCGGAGTTCATGAGGGTCTCGACCCCTAACTCTTCGATGCAAATGACGGTGGCGGAGGCGATCCTCGCCCAGGACCCCGGCCTCTGCTACGACATTCAATCGAGGAACAGATACTCCAGACGGGTGGCCCGCGACGCGGCCAGGGAGCTCAAGGACGTGATGGCGATGCTGGCGAGGTCAGACAGGAAGGCCTTCGAGGCGTACTTCGCCGAGCTCGCGAGGGCCCACAAGACCGGCCGGAGGGGCGGCCAGGCGATAAGGGAGGTCTACAGTGGCGCCGAGGCACGCGGCGGCGCCTAGCCCCTGGTCGCGGACTTCATCGAACGCACATAGCCCTCGACCTCTTCGAACATCTTCGGGGCGCCTTTTTCGCTTTGCTTCGAGACCCGGTCGACTATCCCACTGCCCACGATCACGGCGTCAGCGCCGGAGTTCAGTACCTCGCGGACGTGCGCCGGTTCGGAGATCCCGAACCCCACGCCGAGAGGGACCTTGCCCTTGGTGTACTTTCGTGCGAACTTGATGAGCGCGGGCGTCCCCTGCTGAAGGCTCGACCTCGCCCCGGTGACCCCGAGGAGCGAGACGAGGTAGAGGAACCCGGAGGCGTGCTTGACGATGGCCTTCATCCTGTCGGGAGAGGTCGTCGGGGCCGCGAGGAGTATCGTGTCGATCCCCCTCGCCTTGGCCATGGCCGCGCAGTCGGCCGCTTCGTCGAGAGGGAGGTCGGGGATTATGACTCCGTCAACCCCGTTCTCCTCTGCAGAGTCGAAGAACCTCCCCAGCCCGTTCGAGTAGAGGACGTTGTAGTAGGTCATCACGGCGACGGGGACGTCGCTCCGGGCTCGGAAGGCGCTCACCATGCCGAGGACGTCCTTCGGCGTCGTGCCCGCAGAGAGTGCCCGCACGCCTGCCGCCTGTATGGATTTGCCGTCCGCGATGGGGTCCGAGAATGGGATCCCCACCTCGACGATGTCCGCGCCGCCCCTGACCACCGCCTCGAGCACCTTGGCTGAGGTTTGGACGTCGGGGTCGCCCCCCATGACGTATGCCACGAGAGCGCCCTCGCCCTCAGGGAGGTCGTTGAAGACCTTGGAGATCCGGCTCACAGGGATATCCCAGCCAGCTTCGCGATGATCTGGACGTCCTTGTCCCCGCGCCCGGAGAGGGTGACGACGATGCTCTGAGACTTTTTCATCGTCTTTGCGAGCTTGACGCTGTAAGCGACGGCGTGAGCCGACTCAAGGGCGGGAAGGATTCCCTCCGAGCGAGAAAGGAGGTGGAACGCCTCCACAGCCTCGTCGTCTGTGGCAGAGACGTAGGTGGCCCTACCGGAGTCCTTCAGGTAGGCGTGCTCGGGTCCGACGCCTGGGTAGTCGAGCCCCGCTGAGATGCTCTCAGTGCCCCTGACCTGGCCGTCGGAGTCCTGGAGGACGTAGGTGAGCATCCCGTGGAGAACTCCCTCGCGTCCCTCGAGCAGGGAGGCCGCGTTCATCCCCGTGCCCTTCCCCCCCGCCTCGACTCCGTAGAGCTTCACCGTCTTGTCGTGGACGAACGGGTGGAAGCTCCCGATGGAGTTGCTCCCTCCGCCCACGCACGCGACGACGGCGTCGGGGAGCCTCCCCCAACTCTTGAGAGACGACCTCCTCACCTCGCTCCCTATCACGCTCTGAAAGTCCCTCACCATCACGGGGTAGGGGTGGGGCCCGACGGCCGAGCCGAGGAGGTAGTAGGCGGTCTTCACGTTGGCCACCCAGTCCCTCAGGGCCTCGTTGATGGCGTCCTTGAGGGTCCGCGAGCCGCTCTCCACCGGGCGGACATCGGCCCCGAGGAGCTTCATCCTGAAGACGTTGAGCTTCTGCCTCTCGACGTCGTCCGAGCCCATGTAGACCTCGGCATGGAGTCCGAGGGCCGCGCATGCCATCGCCGTCGCGACTCCGTGCTGCCCTGCCCCGGTCTCGGCGATGACCCTCTGCTTCCCCATCGTCTTGGCGAGGAGGGCCTGGCCGAGGGTGTTGTTCATCTTGTGGGCCCCGCCGTGGACGAGGTCCTCACGCTTCAGGAAGATCCTCGCGCCCCCCGCGTGATTGGTCAGGTTCCTCGCGAAGTAGAGCGGGGTGGGACGGCCCGCGTAGTCGTGGAGCATGCCCCTCAGCTCGGCGTTGAACGCCTTGTCCTTCCTCGCGGAGAGGTAGGCCCTCTCAAGCTCTTGGACTGCTGGGATGAGAGTCTCGGGGACGAACTGCCCGCCGAACTTCCCGAACCGCCCCCTCTTTGGATAGTCTTTGCTCATGCAAAAATCACCGTCACGCCCCGGTCAGGGCCCTGACCTTCGTTTCGAGGTCGCGCGATTTCATCAAGGCCGAGCCGACAAGGAACCCGCTCGCCCCGAAGGAGGTGAGCTCGAGGATCTGCTCCCTGCTCTCAATCCCGCTCTCAGAGATAACCGCCGTCTCGTGCGGCCCCATCCTGAGCAGCCTCTTCGAGGTCTCGAGGGAGACCTCGAGGGTCTCCAGGTCCCTGTTGTTTATCCCAACCACATCGGCCCCTGCTGCTAACGCCTGCCTGTACTCTCCTTCGGTGTGCGCCTCCAATAGGACTTCGAGCCCTCGCGAGTGGGCATGGGAGAGCATGGCGTCGAGTCCCTCTCGGGCGAGGTCGTGGGTGAAGATGCTCACGATGAGGAGGATGGCGTCGGCGCCTATCTTTGCGCCCGCGTCTATCTGGAGCGGGTCTATCACGATGTCCTTCATCAGGACGGGGACGGTAGCGGCCCCCTTCACCAGCGGGAGGTACTCGATGTCGCCGTCAAAATGCCTCGGCTCGGTCAGGACTGAAATCCCGGAGACGCCGCCCCGTTCGTAGGCTTGGGCGATCGCCCTCACGTCCCCCACCTTCCTCAGCGTCCCCTCGGCGGGCGAGGTGAACTTTATCTCTGCTATCACGGGCGTGTGCTTCGACCCGAGGATGGAGCCCTTCAGGCTCTTGTGAGCGAAGTGGTGCCCCTCGACCTCATAGTACCCGTCGGCGATGTTCTGCTCTGCGGCTTTCGCCAGCTTGAAGATGAAGTTCTCACTTGTGCTTCGCATATTCCTCTAGCCTCTGCATGCTCCCTCCGCTGAACTTGATCGTCTCCTCGAGCTTCTTCATGGCCTTCCCTCCTTCGATCGAAGAGCGGGCGAGCTCGACGCCCTCGGCGAAGCCCTCGGCCTTTTGCGCCAGCACGATCGAGGCCGACGCGTTGACCAGGACCATCAGCCTCCCGGCCTCGTCAGGGCACGTCCCGTCGAGCACCTCGAGCGCGACAGTCGCGGCCTCGTCGGCATCCTTCACCGGGCGAGGGCCTGAGGAAGGGGGGCCGACCCCGAACTCGCGTGGCGCGAACTCCCGGGTCATAGTCTTCCTATCCTTGAGCCACGAGACCATGGTCTTCCCTGTCACGGAGATCTCGTCGATCCCCTCCATCCCGTGGACCACGATCGCCTCCTCGGTCTCCAGCCTGGACAGGACGGCGGCGACCTTAGGGACTAGCTCCGGCGAATAGACGCCCAGGAGCTGCGCGTCGGCACTCGCAGGGTTGATCAAAGGTCCCATCAGGTTGAAGACCGTCCTTACCGCCAATTCACGTCTCACAGGGGCCACTTGGCGCATTGCCGGGTGGAAAGAGGGTGCGAACATGAACCCGATACCGACCTTCTCGATCGACTCTCTGACCTTGGCCGGCTCGAGGCCGAGGTTCAGGCCTAGCTTCTCGAGGAGGTCGGCGCTCCCTGACTTGCTTGTGACGGAGCGCCCTCCGTGCTTGGCGACGTTCGCTCCGGCGCCCGCCGCGACAAAGGCCGAGATGGTGCTCACGTTCAGGGTCTTCACTTTGTCGCCGCCAGTCCCGCACGTGTCGATCAGGCGGCCTTTGACGACGGGATGGATCTGGAGGCTATACCCTCGGAGCGCAGAGGCGAAGGCGGTCATCTCCTCGACCGTCTCGCCCTTCTTCCTGAGAGCAACGAGGAAGCCGCCCACCTGAGCGGGCGTCGCGACGCCGTCGACGACCTCCTTCAGAGAGGCCGAGATGACCTCGGGGGCGAGGTCGCCCCCGTCGACCAAGATCCTGATGGCCTCCTGGATCAACGCCTCGCGCCTCCGAGAAAGTTCCGTATTATCTTGTGCCCCTCTTTCGTCATTATCGACTCCGGGTGGAACTGGACCCCTTCTATCGGGTACTTCCTGTGCCTGACGCCCATTATCTCTGCGTCGTCCATGGAAAGGGCCGTGACCCGGAGCTCTGCTGGGAGGTCGTCCTTCCCTATGGCGAGGGAGTGGTACCTTGTTGCCTCGAAGGGGTTCTCGACCCCCTTGAGTATGCCGAGCCCGTCGTGGACTATCCTGCTCGTCTTCCCGTGCATCAGCCGCGAGGCCCTCCCGACCTTCCCCCCGAAGGCGTGGCCGATGCCCTGGTGCCCCAGGCAGACCCCGAGGGTGGGGATCTTGGGGCTCACCTCGGTGAGCACCCTTTGGCAGACTCCGAAGTAGTGGGTGTCCGCCGGGTGGCCGGGGCCAGGGGAGATGATTATCCTGTCAGGCGCGAGGTCCTTGACCTGAGCCAGGGTCATCGCGTCGTTCCTGACAACTTGCGGCTCTCCGCCCAGCTCGCCCACATACTGGGCCAGGTTGTAGACGAAAGAGTCGTAGTTGTCGATGAGGAGGACCTTCATCCGCTCGTCGCCCTCTCCGCTGCCTTTAGGAGGCCGGCCGCCTTGGACTCGGATTCGAACCACTCCTTCTCCGGGTCCGAGTCCGCCACTATCCCCGCACCGGCCTGGACGCTGCATTTTGTCCCGTTAGCCACGAGGGTCCTGATGGTTATGGCGAAATCCGCATTCCCGTTGAAGGAGAAATAGCCCACGGCGCCGGCGTAGGGCCCCCTCCGGGTCGGCTCGAGCTCTTCGATTATCTCCATCGCCCTCGGCTTTGGCGCGCCTGAGACCGTCCCCGCAGGGAAGATAGCGCGCATCGCGTCGAAGGCGTCGAACTCGTCCCTCAGCGTCCCCGTGACCCGGGACACTATGTGCTGGACGTGGCTGAACTGCTGGACCGTGAGGAGCTCAGGGACCTTCACGCTCCCGTATTTCGCGACCTTCCCCACGTCGTTCCTCCCGAGGTCGACCAGCATGACGTGCTCGGCCCGCTCCTTGGGGTCGGCTAGCATCTCGCGTGTCAGCCTCGCGTTCTCCTTCTTGTCGGGGAGGTGGGGGCGCGTCCCGGCTATGGGGAATGTCTCGACTCGGCGGTTCTCGACCCTGACGAGCATCTCGGGGCTCGAGCCGATGACCCTCCTCTCGCCGAACTTTAGAAAGTACATGTAGGGAGAAGGGTTGATCGCACTGAGGGCGGCGTAGAACCTGGTCAGGTCTCCGGTCATCTGGAAATCGTGGCGCTTTGAGAGGACCACCTGGAAGATGTCCCCCATCTCGATGTAGTGCTTCGCGCGCTCGACGATCGACTCGAAGGACCCCTTCTCCATCGATGGTCGGGCACGGGTGGAGCTCAGCTCCCCAGGATTGGGGCGCCTCCTCAGGAGCGGGGCGATTTCATCGAGCCTGCTCTCGCCAAGGGAGTAGTAGTGGATCCCCTTGTTGATGTGGTCGTAGACTATGCCGTCGGTGTAGATCCCGAACTCCATGTCAGGCATCTGTAGGTCGTCCTTGGCCCTATCGGGCAGGCGCTCCCAGTACCGGACCGAGTCGTAGGAGATGTAGCCCACTGCTCCGCCGATGAACCGGAAGGGGCCCTTGGTCGACCGGGGGGACACCATATCCCTGAGCTCCCGGAGAGGGTCGGAAACCTTCTTGCTCTCCCTGCCCCCATTCGAGGAGGTCACATCGAGGGTCCCGTTCCTGACCGAGACAAGGGCCCGGGGGTCGAAGCCGATGAAAGAGTACTCGGCGAGCCTCTGTTCCCCGACTGCCGACTCTAGGAGGAAGGCGTTCTGGAACTCCTCTTGGATCTTCACGAAGAGGTCGTGCGGGGTGTCCTGTGTGTGGAGGGGCTCAGACTTTAGCGCAAGCGAAGGTTGACGGAGAGTCCCGCCAAAAACGGCCACCCATGCTTCTCAACAAGGCCGAGAGAATGCACACTAATAATCATTTATGTACATATATGTGTATTGTTGAATTGGGAGAATTTCTTCGTGGGTGTTGATTTTGTGGTTACGCTCGTGAGTCAGAAGGTTCCTTCTCTGATTTGTAACTTTTCGCCAATCTTTGAGGACATCCACGCTTTCAGGGATTCGTAATCCTGAGGCTTGATGCTTCCTCTGTATGTATGGATTCCCACTGAGATTCTTATGTTGCGCTTCCTTGTCAAATAAATCGCCTTGATTTCTTCCCAAGGTATCTTCTTGGCCCTCTTGTGATGATCAAGAGTCTCCTTCGAAGGAGAGGAACCCATCGCCTTCCTCTTACTGCGAGCCATCTGCTTGAGGACCAAGTATGCGAGCCCGAATGCCGCGACAAAGAGAACGAACCAAAGTGTTCCAGGCAAGAACTGGGCGGCCAAACCTACCAGCAAATACGCTACGATGAAAGGAACGAGCACGAACGCGTAAGAAATTATTGGTACTCTGTAAATCGCTTCGGGAGTGAACCAGTAATCATAGCGATAACTCTCTTCAGCTTTGAGAGTTATCGGCTGACTCAATTACATTGCGCCTTCCACTTGTTCTGACCTTCCGCGCCGATTTCATCGGCTTCGGCGGGGATCCTGTTCTTGAAGGTCATGTGCGGCCTACGGGATTCTCTTCAAGGCTTTCTTTCGGACTAATCCAGTTTCTGGTTAGATAAAGGATATCTTCTTTAGGCATGGTTCCTCGCGATATTGAGCCCGAAATGTAGGCTATCGTGGTCTTGCGTGAGGGAAGACGGCGGGCTATCGGCTCTTAGAGCGTGATTTTCGTTGCCTTG
>Ga0307477_10002215_pt1 | contig 15226 bp, 14 predicted proteins | sample atmos_gasesECM2C_FD_203316 | JGI IMG/M metagenome (GOLD analysis project Ga0307477, IMG submission 203316) | Hardwood forest soil microbial communities from Morgan-Monroe State Forest, Indiana, United States - atmos_gasesECM2C_515 | ecosystem: Environmental > Terrestrial > Soil > Temperate...
CGTCCTGGGCCATGGCCGTGATGTCTGTCACCGTGAAGCTGTTGCTCCCACCGCACGTGAGGTTGGGGTTGACGCAGCCGGACGATCCCTCGTATGTGGCATTGCCAAAGCCGTAGACGTCGCCGTTAGTGTCGGCCTCCCAGTAACCCGACCCTGAGTTGGTCGGAACAATCGCGATGACAGGGGACCTGATCGGGAACGAGTTCGTACAGCTGGGGGGGTTGGTGCAGTTCGGGGCGCCGTCGTAGTTGGCGTCGCCGTAGGCGTAGATATGACCGTCCGAGCCAACCAGCCAATAGCCGCCTGAGTCAGGTGTGCGGGCGATGCCGACGATCGGTGCCGTCAGCGTTGGAAGCGATCCATAAAAGGCGGCGTTCCCGAAAGCGAACACCCCCCCGTCCTGGCCCACTTCCCAATAGCCGAGCGAACTGCCGGTCACGGCGATCCCTGAGATCGGGGCGTTCAGCTGCGTGTTCCCCATCGAGCCGTAGAAGAGGTCGTTGCCGAAGCTGTCGACGCCCCCTTTGCTCTCGACGAACCGGTAGGACTCCGCCCCCGGCTGCAGTCCGAGCGGAGGCCCGGGTCCGATGGAGCTCGAGGGCGCGGACGCGGGACCCGTGCCGATGGCGTTCGTGGCGTACACGACGAATTGATAGAACGAAGCGTCCGTGAGGCCCGTGACCGTTGCGCTGGTCGTCGGGGCGGAGACTGTGACGGTCGTTCCTCCCTGGACGGTGACCACCGTGTAGGAGGTGACCGGGGTGCCACCGTTGGACGCGGGCGCTGTCCACGACACCGTCGTCGAGGACGCCTGCAACGCTGTTGCGCTCACACCTGTCGGGGCACCAGGCACCAAGGCGTACGTGAATTGGTCGGCTGAGCCGGTCGCGCTCGTCCCGCTCGACGTGGTCACGGTGACGTCCACGGTGGAGGCGTGGGGGGACGCGGGGAGGAAGGAGGCGCCGATGCCGGCCCACGTGGCCGAGCTCAGGAGCCCGATCGTGTACTGGTGACTGTTGGCGTCGGCGGGAATGAGGTCGCCGAAGGCGACGTGGTGCGAGGCGCCGTTGGACAAGGCGCTGAAGCCACCACTCGGAGACCCGGTCTCATTCGCCGTGGCGGCGACGGCCGCCACGAAGAGGTCGCCGGTCTTGGTGGCGCTCGTGGTCGGGGCCTTGGCCGGGGTGCTGCCGGTGTTGTCGAAGATCCCGGCCGGGGCGTTGTCGACCCCGCCGAGGCCCGACCACTCCGACACGTTGGCCGCGTAGGTGAACCCGGGCGTCCCCGACAGTTGGAGCGTGATCGTCGAGCTCCCACCACCGGAGTTCAGGCCGTACCAGATCTCGACGTCACCTCTGATCGTGGTGTCGTTCTCCTGGTCGGCCTTGGTCCACGTCACCCCACCGCCGGACACCGAGGACACCGTCACCAGATCGGTCTGGTTGCCGAACAGCAAGACCAGCCCGTCGCCCGCGGTGACGGGCGCCCCCAGGGTCACCGTCTCGGTCGTCCCCGAGGTGGCGTCGGTCGAGGAGTTCTGGACGGCGCTGATCGTCGCAGGCACGAACGACGTCCCGATGCCGGCCCACGTGGCCGAGCTCACCAGCCCGATCGAGTACTGGTGGCTGGTGGTGTCGGAGGCGATGAGGTCGCCGAAGGCGACGTGATGTGAGGTGCCGTTGGACAGGGCGCTGAAGCCGCCGCTCGGGGACCCGGTCTCGTTGGCGGTGGCGGCCACCGCCCCCACGAAGAGGTCACCGGCGCTGGTCGCGTTGGTGGCGCTCGTGCTCGGGGCTTTGGCCGGGGTGCTGCCGGTGTTGTCGAAGATCCCGGCCGGGGCGTTGTCGACCCCGCCCAGACCCGACCACTCCGACACGTTGGCGGCGTAGGTGAACCCGGGTGTCCCCGACAGCTGGAGCGTGATCGTCGAGCTCCCGCCACCGGAGTTCAGCCCGTACCAGATCTCGACGTCGCCTCTGATCGTGGTGTCGTTCTCCTGGTCGGCCTTGGTCCACGTCACCCCGCCACCGGAGACGGAGGTGACCGTCACGAGGTCGGTCTGGTTGCCGAACAGGAGCACCAGTCCGTCGCCCGCTGTCACCGACGACCCCAGGGTCACCGTTTCGGTCGTCCCCGAAGTGGCGTCGGTCGAGGAGTTCTGGACCGCGCTGATCGTCGTGAGCTCGGCCGGCGAGGTCGCGGTGATCGAGGTGTCGCTGTTCACGGTGAAGTTCGTCGCCCGGACCCTGCCGAAGCGCACCGCGGTGGCCCCGGTGAAACCCGTGCCTGTCAGCGACACCGACGTACCGCCGGTGGTGGGGCCGACATTGGGACTCACGCCCGTGACTGTCGGGGGCCCGGACGCAAACACGATGCCTGGTACGCCGAGTACGCCGACAAGCAGCGCGCTGGCGCTCGCTGCTGCCAGGGCCAGCATTTTGGGGAACCTCTGGGTCCGACGTGGTCCGGTTGAGCTTCGCTTGCGAGGATTGGCGCCGGCCGAATCGGCAATGACCATGACCCGGAGGGGCACTCTCCGCCCGCGGGGCGCGCGCCACCAAGGCCTTTGACGCATCATCTCGCTCGCTTCCTGACCTGGCTGGGTAGCCGGAGGTCTCGGGTCTTCCGAGTCCCGACCCCTTGCTAACTCACTATCTGTAGCAATATAACCACAAACCGTGGCCGACCTTAGAGACCAGCTGAGAGGGGGTCAAGCAACAGATCCAAAACCGAACGCGCTGATGCCACGCGCCACGCCACGATTGCGTGGAACCACTCGCGTGGACCCACGGATGCTGATCGGTCAGCTGAGAATTCCGCGGGATGACGTCAGAGTGACGTAAGGGCATTGCGTTGCCAACGCCGCGTTCTTCGACACATCCAATGCTGGATTGGCGTCGGCGTGTTGCCCAACCGCCCGTATGTCGACGTCCGATCGCTCGTAAAGCCCCGACGGTTTCGGCCAAACGAGCCAACGGACCGCTGGGTCGACCACCACCCAGTTTCAGATGCAGAGATGCCTCGATCGGGGACGGTCCGCGTCGGTTATTCAGGGGGACTCTGCTCTGCCTTGCAAACTGCGACTCTTGTCGCCCCCGAGACTCCCTCGCCCCTCCTTCTCGCGAGGAATGATGCAGAGGTCCGCGAGCACGGCGGGGGTGAGTGTGGCCGCCGGACCCAAAATGGCGCACCAGGTCCAGCGCACGCAGCGGCTGTTGACCGGAACGCCGTGGCACGCACCACGGGGTCCCTCCACGGCTCGATGATGAGGGTGTTGGGCAGTACGGGCACGAGAGCCTCCTCGTCTTTTGGGGCCGGTCCCCCCGGGCAGCGCGTCGGCACTGGCGGGGCCCCGGGCCATTAACGGACGCCGTCGGCGAGGCGAGGACACGGAGCCCTCGGGCGGAGGCCGGCAGCCGGGCCCGTGACGGCCCGAGGGTGCCGGTACCCTGACGAACTCACGGCGGGCGAGCTCTGGGCGGTCCCGGCGTCGTTTACATCTCTGATTCGTCCCTCTCCTGAGGGTATTGCTCAGTGGACGGCGACGTGTCTGTATGACGAGGAGGTCGTCATGCGACGAAATCGCCATTAAGGAAGACCCCGAGCGCGCCGCGCCGATTGCACTGGCAGGCCGACATCTTTTCGCAACCGAATCGGGAATGGGGCCAAGCGTTGCATTCACTGGCGGCCAAACTAATTGGTCGGCCTGGCGGTGCCAGAGTGCTTTTGACCTCTCTTCTTAGAGGCGTCGAGGAGGTCTCCGAGAACCTGGGCGGCGGTCGCGTCAGAGGATTCGAGGAAGTGCGCATATACGTTCAGCGTGGTTGCGGCATTCGCGTGGCCGAGTCGACCCGACACAGTCTTCACGGGAACGCCGGCTGCGAGGAGTCGGGACGCCGCGAAGTGACGGAGGTCGTGCAGGCGAACGTTCGCAATGCCGAGGTCGTCACGGAGGCGCCCAAATGCGAGCGTCACGCGGTTCGGCCGCCACGGTGAAGTGCCGTCGGGCAGATCCGAGAAGAGGAATGCTTTGACGGGCAACTTGATGCCACACTCCTCCGCGCGTATTGCAGATCGCTCTCGATGAGCTTTGAGGCTGGCGAGTGTGGCCTTGTCAACCGAGATACGACGGCTTGCGTGTGTCTTGGTTCCCTTCTCGATCAGTTCGTCATTGCGCTGGCCCACGATGGATCGTGCAATGGTGATGGTCCCCGTCCCCGATCTGAGGTCGACGTCGTTCCATCGAAGCGAACACAGCTCTCCCCTTCGAGCACCTGTGATGGCTGCCAGTCGCAGAAAACAACCGAGATCTGGATCCTGCTCGTCAGCCGCAGCGATGACTCGGGTGACGTCCCGTGGCGTGGGCACTGTGAGCTCGCTCCGTGGCACTCGCGGTGGGGTCGTCCTAGCCACGGGAGACGTGGCGATCCATCCCCAGAGAACCGCCTGATTCATGAGGCGACGCAAAAGAGCGTGGACGTGATGGATGCTTTGTGGCCCGAGGGGCGTCGCCTTTGCAATCCCACCACCCCTCTTGAGGTCGGCGTAGAAGCCATCGATGTCAACCGCCCGGATCGACCGCACTTTGGTCGTTCCGAACCTGGGCAGGATGCGCTTCTGGAGGAGCCGCTCGTACTCGTGCAATGTCGTCGGCGAGAGATTCAGTTCGGCGATTGGTCGCCATTTCTGCACGAGGTCCCCGAACGTGCCGTCGGCGACGACTTGGTCACCACGCCCGGCGTCTACGAGGAGTTCACGAAGCTGGTCCTCGGCGAAACGCTTGGGGCCGTGCACGGTCCGAGTTAGATAGCGGCGCCTACCCTCGGCGTCGCGACCCAGGTAGACCTTCGCTCGGTAGACATTCTTGCCTCGCTGCTCGAGATGGCCTCGCATTAGCCCTATCGTATCGAGGATTCCCAAGAGATTCCCGAGTCCCCAGCACTGGAGATCCTTTGGAGCAGGATATAGCCTGTGGTCTCAGTTTTTTTGGCGCCCCCGGCAGGACTCGAACCTGCGACGCACGGTTTAGGAAACCGACGCTCTATCCTCTGAGCTACGGGGGCATGGGCATCTAGCTGGACTTTTGCGCTCTGAGTCTGGCACCTCTTCAAGCTCTGTCCTAGAAACTGGTCGTTGGCGCGAGCATTCCGGCCCCGAAGAGGCGGTCAGTCCGGCTACTGAGTGTTGGCAGAAACGATGGCCGTGACGGCCTTGCGCCCGAGGCCGGAGACCTCAGCGAGCTGGCGGATCGATACGCCGGCGGCGTGAGCGACACGAATCATGTCGTCGCGGATTCGAGCTTCCTTGGCGGCCCTCTCTGAGCTCAGTCCGACAACTACGAGAGCGGCACCAAGCTCGCCGGCTTCGCCACCTCTGTATTTCTCCATAGCAGCAGTCGCCGCGAACACCTGGGCGTCGCTGTAGCTCATCGTTCCTCCCTGAGCGCTAGCGCCAGCTTGTCCCGGATGGCCATCAGCGGCGGAACCCGGGGTGACATCTCCGCTCTGGCCTCGGCGTCATTGAGGTGCGCCAATGTCATGCCGAGAAGTTCCAGTGCCGCGAATCGCTCGAACTCGACTCTGACCACTGGTCCTATAGTAGCCATCTATGGCGCTTTTGGGACCATAGGACCTACGGCATAGGCAGGGCGAACCGAGCCCCCGCTCCGGAGCTGAAGGCGGTCAGGAACTGGACCCAACATCGATTTCACGGGACACGCTGTGAACTCGGCAGACGAGAGCGGGTGATTCGCGAGAGAACGAGCGCTGCTTCCGGATTCAAAGAATGCGGTTCAACCGCCAAATGCCGACTGGATCGGCATTTGGCATATGGCCGGCGGTCATGAGCTGCTGGTGAACATCAATGTCAATCGCGCGCGCTGTTGCTCAGAGCGAGGAGTGACCGCGCGCACAGTTCCGTCGTTCGACGTGAATTGTGGCCCGAGCCTGTTGTTCGGTGTGAGCGTTCGGTATTCGAAGGCTGCCCCGGTACGGCACCTCGGGGCGATGGCCATCGTCAATATGTCTGCTCCTTTTGGGACGCTCCAACCCGGCCTCCCGCCGCCTCAGAACCGTCGCTGTGCCGAGCTTGCTCGCGGCAACGATCCGAGCGCGGCGAGCTCGTGGTCGGCAGGGGCCCGCGGCGGGAGTTATGCGCGATCTCTGGCCGGACCCTTTGGGAGCGCCAATTCGAGGTGGTCGGCCGCTGCGGTCAACGCGTCCGCGAGTTGCTTGACGGCCTCAGGATCGATGTGATCGAAGAACCGAGCGCGCACGCTGGCGAGGTGCACCGGCCAGGCTGACTTCAGCTTGGCCATTCCCCGGGGAGTAAGTCTGGCCACGTTGCCGCGCCCGTCCGAGGAACTGGCGACCTTGGTCACGAGGCCACGCGACGAAAGATCGTCGACGAGCCGCGTCGTCCTACTCCCCGACAGGCCGGTGGTGTTGGCCAGGTCGGTCATACGTAGTTCGCGATTGGCCGCTTCGGAGAGAGTCATGAGCGTCGTGTACTCACTCGAGGTGACGCCCGCACCGCGCATCAAGTCAGTCTCGAGCTGCCGCGGCAGGAGCTTCAAGAGCCACATCGTGGTCCGCCACAGTGCCTCCTCCGCCGGGGAAAGCGGCTCTACCTTCGCCACCTTCGAAGCATAGCTTGCTCTCACAAACAAGTTATGGATCAACAGGGATATGGGCGCCTGACAAGAAGTTGCTTGCCAAGGCAAGATCATCGTTATAGAGTTTCACCGAGGCTCGGAAGGGGGTCGCAGTGACAACCGCAATCATCGGCATCGGCCACCTCGGGGGCTCGCTGGCTCGGCACCTCGTCGACGGCGGCGAGTCCGTGCTCCTGGCCGCCAAGGACCAAACAAAGGTTGAACAGCTCGCCGACGAGCTCGGACCGCTCGCCGGCGCCGCATCCGTCGAAGACGCCATCGCGGGCGCCGACACCGTCGTCATCGCTCTTTGGCTCGACACGACCAGGGAGCTGCTCGCGAGGGACGCAACCCTCCTCGCCGGCAAGGTCGTCGTCGACCCGTCGAACCCGATCGGCTTCGAAGACGGGCAGATGATCCGGACGCTCCCCGACGGGCAGTCGGCCGGCTCGGTGGTCGCGGGCCTTCTCCCCGCCAGTACCCACTACGTGAAGGGGTTCGGGTCGCTCGCCGCCACCGACCTTGCGAGCAAAGCCAACCACGAGCCGCGGCGGGTCGTGGTCTTCTACGCCACCGACGACAACATCGCGGCGACGACCGTCGAACGGCTGATCCGCGCGGCCGGCTTCGAGCCGTTGAAGGTCGGCGGGCTCGGCGACGCCTGGCGCATCGAGGGGCCCAGCGGGGATCTCCAAGGTGCCGTCCTCGATCTCGAACAAGCACAGACCGCTCTCGCCACCAAGGAGGCATCAGCATGAGCGCAACCGACACTCCCTCGCTGCCGGACTACGCCCCCATCCCGGCGAAGGCGCAGCCTCCGCCGCTGAACGAGCAGGGCTATGCCGTCAGCCAAGTGGAGCGGAACCTCTATCTGGTGACCGACGGCACCTACAACTCCGCCTTCCTCACGACGTCCGATGGTGTCGTGCTGCTCGACGTGCCGCCCACCATCGGCCACAACATCCAGCGGGCCGTGGACGAGGTCGCGGCCGCCAACGACGTCAGCAACAAGGTCAACTACATCATCTACTCCCACCACCACGCCGACCACAACGGCGCCTCATCGCTGTGGGACAAGAACGTGACCCGCATCGGCCACGAGGAGACACGGAACCTGCTGGTGCGAAACGACGACCCGGCCCGGCCCCCAAACGAGGAGACGTTCCAGGACCGCCGCAGCCTCGAGATCGGCGGCGAGAGAATCGAACTCGCCTGGCACGGCTCCAACCACTCGCCCGACAACATCGTCATCCACCTTCCCGGCCACGACACCCTGATGCTGGTCGACATCGTGAATCCGGGCTGGGCTCCGCTCTATCTCTCGAACCTGAGCGACGACATCCCCGGCTACATCAAGGCGCCGGAGACGGCCCTCGAGTACCCGTGGAAGCACTTCATCGGCGGTCACATGGGTCGGGTGGGGACGCGGGACGACATCACGCTGCATCAGCGATACATGGCCGACCTGTCCGAGAGCGCCCGGAGGGCGATCGACACCGTCGATCCGACGCCGTACTTCGTCAAGTATGCCGACAACTCCTGGGCGGCGGTCAGGGGGTACCTGGACGCGTGCGCCGCCGCTACCGCCGCGCCGGTGGTCAAGAAGTACCTGGGCGTGCTCGCCGCGGTGGACGTGTACACCGACAGCACGGCGTTCTGGGTCATGCAGTCCGTTCGCCTCGACCTGGGCTACGGCTCACAGGTGCACCCGTGACTCGTTCGCGATCCCCTCGGGACGCCGCAGAGCGCGGTAATGGCGGGATCGACTTCCAGCCCCTGCAGTTCGACGAGCGTCAGGTCCATCGATGACGATCGGCGTCACCGGTACCAGGCGGCTCGTTCGGCGGCAAGACACCGCCTGCGTCGTTGTGCCTGCGTGAGAGACACCGGACCAGGATCATCGAAGGTTGGATCGAAACGATCCTGCTCAGTGGCGACCGAAGTAGTCGACGAGGGCCTCGGTGACGGGCCCGGCGTGGGTGAAGAATCCGAGGTGGCTCGCCCCGGCGATTTCGGCGTACTCGGCGCCTGGAATGGCCTCGGCTGCCTCGCGGGCTTTCGCCGGTGGCGAGTCGATGTCGTACTCGAACCCCAACACGAGACAAGGAACGGTGATCGCTGGCCATGCTGTCGTTCGCACCGGGTCGGTCGACCACGCCAGGGCCGCCTCGTATTGGCCGAGTCGTCCGGGATTCGGCCACGCCTCGAGGTCGCCGATGACCGAAAGCCAACCGTCGATCACGTCGTCATCCTGGAGGTCGTGGTACGGCAGGTAGCGAATCGTTTCGAGCGCGTAGTAGAGCCTCGGGAGCTCGACTTCGGAGGCGGCGAGATCCCGTTCGAGCCTGGTGACGGCCTTCTCCCAGGCAGTCGGGCGGTTGGCGCTTCCCATGAGGGCCGCGGCGCGAATCCGCTCGGGGTGCTCGATGACGAGCGTTTCCGCAATCCAGCCGCCGAGCGAGTGCCCCGCCACCCGGACCGGGCCGCTCACGCCGAGGTGGTCGAGGAGTCCCAGCACGTCGTCCGCCATCTCGCGGATCGAGTACGGCGCCGGCGGCATCGAACTCGGCGGCACACCGCGGTTGTCGAAGACGATGACCTGGTATCCGGCAGCAGCGAGCCCCGGAGCCAAGCCGATCAGAAACGCCGCTGCGGGCTGGCCGCAGCCGGCGACGAGCAGGAGCGGTTCACCGTCTCCGAGCACTTCGTACGCGAGGGTGACGTCTTCGAGCGCTACCTCGGGCACGGTTCCTCCTCCTGACGGCTCGGGACGAGCCAGGCGGCCCTTCAGTAGGCGCGGATCGTACCGACTTCGAGATGCCTCGCTTGCGTTCGGGCCATGTGACCACGCAGGTGGGGCCCGACCGGTCGCCCTTCGACAACGCTCCGGTCGCGACAGAGCCCGGCCGGCAGATCGCGGACCGGGACCCGTCGACCGGGCAACGTCGCTGCGCCCCTCAGCTGTTGGTCAGGACGCGGGATCGTGTGCCGGCATGGCCTCGTTGGGAGCGACGAGCTTGAATGTCGCTCCGGTCGGGTCGGCCGCCTCGGCCAGTCGGCCGTAGGGGGTGTCCTCGCCCTCTACAAGGATCGAGCCCCCGAGCTCGACGGCCCTCGCCAGGCTGGCGTCGGCGTCGTCGGTTCCGAAGTAGATCTTCCAATGAGAAGCGACGCCCTCGGGCAGGAACGAACGGGCGTCGATGATGCCGGCCAACTCTTCGTCGCCGTGCTTGAGCGTCGTGTACCGGAACTCGGGGGTGTCGCTGACGACGTTGGTTTCCCACCGGAAGACCTGCCGGTAGAAGGAGACGGCGCGGTCGTAGTCCCGGGTGTGCAGCTCGAACCAGGACGGGGCGCCTGCCTCGCCCACGAACCCGAACCCCTGGTGAGTGCCCGGCTGCCACAGCCCGATCGTCGCCCCGGTCGGGTCGATCACCACAGCCATGGTCCCGAGGTCGCCCACGTCCGAAGCGGGGACGACGACCTGGGCTCCATCTGATGCGGCCGCCTCTACCGTCTTCCTGGCATCGTCGGTCGCCAGGTACACCGACCAGACATCAGGGCCCTCCGGCATGCCAGTCTGCCGTGCCATGCATCCCGCCACGCGGACGTCGTTCTTGCGGAAATTGAAGTACCCGCCGAATTCCTCGGCTGGTTCCTCGGCCGTCCAGCCGAACAGCTGGCCGTAGAAGGCGCGGCTTCGGTCGGCGTCCGACGTCATCAGATCGACCCAACAGGGAGCGCCGATCGGAGCGGTGTCTCGGGCAGGCATCATGGGCTCCTTTTGTCAACGGGAAAGCGGTATCACCAGGTTCGACCGCACGTGGCAGTCGAAATCATCGGTGGAGTTTGCGGTCCTTGTCAGAGGTGACGGGCCAGGCGCGCCACTACCCAGACGAGAAGGACGACGAGGGGAATCGAGGCGAGGATCCAGCGCACCAAGCGGCTTCGGACGGCCACGGAGCGCCTCGGTGCGGCCAGCACGTGTGCGAACCGGTCGAGTCCGACCACGCGGCCTCGCCGCAACGACGTCCCCCGAAGGCGCCGTCCGGCGGCCCCGCGGATGGGAGACAGGCGGCGTCGTGCCGCTCGGGCACTGCGGGCCTTTCGGCGCCGGTCCTCGTTCGCAGCCACGACCCACACTGACACCCCGGGCCCCCGGCACCGCTCGGGTCGGGCCCCGGCACCGCTCGGGTCGGGCCCCCGGCACCGATCGGGTCGAGCCCCGGCTCGGCTCGGCCCGGTGGAAGGGGGTCCTTGCGGGCATGGGTCGGCGGGAACTGGGGTCCCCCCGACACGACCCCGGGCGCAACGGCCGTTGTGCAGCTACGATGGGGTTGTCGCCCATGCGATCGGTTCGGTTGAGTGCCGCCCACCTCCTGACCGGCCGCAGTCGGGGGGCATTGGCGGGGCGGGGGCGAGCAGGTTCCCGCCCCGCTCTAATTCTCGGGTCCTCGGCGTTGGGCCGTCCCGATCGGCGAGCTCAAGCGGACTTGAATTCCCAGTACTGCAGCTCGCACAGCATCGGTAGGAGGTAGCCGACGTAGATCGAGTGGATCGTGACCGGCCCCTGGTCGTCGACCGACAGGTCGATGAGGTCAACCCGCGGGTCGCGTTCTTTGAAGGCGGCGGCCCGGTCGCGCGTATTCACGAGCTCGTCGCGTGAGCCGACCGCGAACCCGAAGTGGTCCATGCGGGGACAGCGCATCGGATCGCCCTCGGCGATCAGGAAGATGAACTGGTCCCAGTGCACGCACGACAGGATCAACCGCTTGCGATCGATCGTCATCGTGGGCATCTCGTCGAATCCGAGCACTTCGCCCCAGAACTTGCAGATGTCCGACCGATTGGCGTCGTCCAACAGGTCGGCCGGAACGCTCACCGCCACGTGGTTGAAGCGTGGGTTGCCGGTCGGATAGTAGGGGTGGGGCATCAACGACCTCCCGTCGTCCGTCCCGACGGGGTGACCATGACCTTGCCCGCGATATCCCCGGAGGCGAGGCCCGCCAGGGCCGTGCCCAGTTCCTCCAACGAGACGTCGTTCGGTTCGATGAGCACGTTTGTCGGCAGCGCCCCCGACCCCAGCATGGCGAGAGCGCGTTCGAAACCGTCCGCGTCGTAGATGAACGACCCGCTCACCTCGAGCTCGTTCAGGATCATCCGGTTCGGATCGAAGGCGGGTGGCTCGATGCCCGCCCCGACCAGGACGAGCCGGCCGCCCCTCCGCAGCTGGTTGAACCCGGCCTCCATGGCAGCCTTCTTGCCGGAACACTCGAGGACGACGTCGACGGCTCGGTCCGCCAGCTTGTCGGGCTCCCACGACCGGAACGTCTCGAGGTCGTCGGGTACGAGCACCTCCGCCGCGCCGAGTTCGAGTGCGAGCCGGCGCCGGCCCTCACCCGGCTCCACCACCGTCACCGGGCCGATGCCCATGGCGACGAGCGCGGCGGTGGCGAGCGCACCGATGGGCCCCGCGCCGAACACCATGGCGGAGTCACCCGGGACGATGCGTGACCTGGTGATGCCGTGCAAGGCGACCGCGAGCGGTTCGGCCAGGGCTGCTTCGCGCGCCGACAGCCCGGTGGGAAGAGCCAAGAGCGATTGGGAATCGACGAGCGCGTACCGGGCGAACGCACCGTCGAAGTGACTGTCGACCATCGAGGCCCGCCGTTCGCACTGGGAGGGCTTCCCCTCCCGGCACCGACGGCATTCCCCGCACCGGGGCGATGCCCCGCACACCACGGTGTCCCCCACCGCCCAGCCTTCGACCGAGTCGCCTAGAGCGGCCACCCTGCCGGTGAATTCGTGACCGCCCACCGTCCCGGGTCGGCCCCAGCCCTCGATCATAAGATGGAGGTCCGACCCGCAGATGCCGCAGAAGGCGACCTCGAGCAGTACCTGGCCGGGTCCGGGCACCGGCACGGGGCGCTGCTCGATCACCACGTCGCCCGGACTGCGGTAGACGGCTGCGGGCATGACATCGGGGAGGTCGGGCATGGCGCCCCGATTCTTGCTCAACCGACGGCTTCGGGGAGGAGCCCGGGGTCAGCGGCCTCCAGCATCGTCGGTCGCCCTGTCGCCCGGCGGCGCGAAAAGAAGTCCTTGCGCCTGACGAGCCCGGCGAACAGCGCCCCGACAAACACGGTCACCGCCCCCACGAGGACGAGGTCGTTGATGCCGGTGACGAAGGCGTGGCGCGCGGCGTTCGCCACCGCCACCCGTCCGTTCGACGCGGCAACGGCGGCGTGCGTCCCTCCGGCGGCAACGGCCCGGGCGAGGAGCGGGGCGGCGTGCCCGACGGAAGAGCGCAAGTCGGCCTCGAGCCGTTGCTGGAACACCGCCCCGAGGGCCGCGACCCCGGTGGCCACTCCGCCGATCCGGAACGTGTTGCTGATGCCTGACGCCATGCCGCTTCGCTGTGGGGGCACGACACCGAGCGCGATCTTGGCGATGGCCGGGTTGGCGAGCCCGATCCCCACGCCTCCCAGTACCAGACCGGGGAGGAGCGCCGTCCACGTCGAGGTGACGGTCAAGCCGTAGAACAGGAAAAGCCCACCTGCGCTCACGAGCAGCCCGACCGACAGTGCCATGCCGGGCGGTATCCGCTCGGTGAGCGGACGCGATGCCAACGGGACGAAGAACGACAGCAACGTGAGCGGAAGCAGCCGGAGCCCGCCCTGGAAAGCGGACAGCCCGAGATCGTTCTGGAGGTACAGGGTCAGGTAGGGCAGCAACGCGAACATGCCCGCCCCGATGCCGAAGGTGGCGAAGGACACACCCGTGAACGACGGCTTGCGGAAGAGCGACAAGTCGAACATCGGGCGCGTCTGCCGCATCTCCACGATCACGAACGCCACGAGGAGTACGCCGGCGGAGGCCAAATACGACAGGACCACCCTGCTCGACCAGCCGTCGTCGTTCCCGCGCGTGAGCGCGAGCACGAGGAGGAAGAGGCCTCCGGAAAAGGTCACCAGTCCCGGCCAGTCAAGGCGTGTGACGTTGGGGTCGCCCACGTTCACCATGCGCCGGGCCGAGACGGCCAAGGTGAGCGCACCGACGGGCACGTTCACGTAGAAGATCCACGGCCAGCCGAGGCCGCTGGTGAGCGCTCCCCCCACGAGGGGGCCGATCGCCACGGCGCCGCCGACGGTCGCACCCCACGCGGCGATGGCCGTTGACCGTTGGGTTCCATGGAACTCCTGGCCGATGAGCGCCAACGAGGTGGCGAACATGGCCGCGCCGCCCACCCCTTGCACCGCCCGGGCGGTGATCAACTCGGTCGCCGTGCGCGACAGGGCGCACGCCAACGACGCCACCGTAAAGGTGAAGAGCCCGGCCATGAAGATGCGCTTGCGCCCGAACCGGTCGGCCAGGGATCCCTGCGTGAGGATGAGCGCCGACAGGCTCACGGCGTAGGCGGAGATCACCCATTGCAGCTCGGTGAAGCTTGCGTGCAACTGTCGTTGCATGGTCGGCAGGGCCACCTGGACGATGGTGATGTCGACCAGGAGCATGAACGTGGCGCCGCACACCGCGATGAGCGTCCACCACCGGCGCTCGAGACCAGTGGCGCGACCGTCTTCGGATGAGTTCGTTGATCTCCGCGCGGCCACGCTTGCACGCTCCCCCGGGTGGGCGCTGGTCTGTGATCCGGAGCGAAAGTCTCGTTCGTGGGGCCACTGGTGTCCAGGACCCCGGCGGGCCGGGGCCGCGCCGGCATCGGTAGCCTTTGAAGCGTGCGAGGTCAGCGGTCGTCGGGACGTCCGATCTTCTTGCACGCGTGCGCTCTCGTGGTCGTCCCCGGGTGTGGGGCGCTGGCCTGGTGGCAGGCCACCAGGGCGCTCTCGGGGAACACGCTCAGCTGGGCCTACACCTTCGAGTGGCCGGTCTTCGCCGGCTACGCGCTCTATATGTGGTGGAAGCTGCTCCACGACGAATCCACGGGCGGCCGCCTTGCGCCGCTCCCCGCGCCCCGCGCGGCCACCGAGCCCGTGGCCACGGCCGCGACGTCCGACCAACCCGGGGGACATCATGCCGATCCCTCGGTCGTCCGCTCGGCACCCGGCGTTTTCCTCGAAGACGACGAAGACGCCGAAGACGCCGACCTCGCCGCGTACAACGACTACCTGGCGGCGCTGAGTGCGAGCGGACGGCGCAAGCGATGGTGACCGGACTGACCGCGGGGCGGGCCCGGTGAGGGCCGCCCTTGTGCGCTACCAGGTGATGGCGTATCTCGTGGGCGTCGGGCTCCTCGTCCTGGTCCTCGTCGGCGTGCCGCTCCGCTACGGCGCGGGGCACCCGGGCGTGGTGGCGGTGGTGGGGCCGATCCACGGCTTTCTCTACATCGTCTACCTCGCGGTGGCCTACGACCTGGCGCGGCGGGCGCGATGGTCGCTTCCCCAAATGGCCGCCGTGGCGCTTGCCGGCTTCGTGCCGTTTCTCGCCTTCGTGGTCGAGCGATCAGTCACGCGGCGCACCGAAGCGGAGCTGCGCGCTTCGTAGACCCCGGGGAGCACGCGGCAGGCCGCCTGGCGACCCGTCGTCGGCACCGGCACAAAAGCCCAGGTCAGCGGC